>Ga0224497_10000148_pt1 | contig 54807 bp, 54 predicted proteins | sample SF_Jul11_sed_USG_4_FD_167970 | JGI IMG/M metagenome (GOLD analysis project Ga0224497, IMG submission 167970) | Sediment microbial communities from San Francisco Bay, California, United States - SF_Jul11_sed_USGS_13 | ecosystem: Environmental > Aquatic > Marine > Sediment | place: USA...
CGCTTTTGCGCGGTGACGATAATCTCTTCGAGCACGATGTCCTGCGCGCTGGCCGGACTGCCGTAAAGGCCGCCAACACTCAGCGCTGCTCCAATAATTGTGCTCAATAGCAGGCGAGATAAGGGCTTATTGTTGTTTGTCGCGTTAGTACCACACATTGGTCGGTCTCCTCATGGTCCGTGGCGAAAGTATAGCGTTGTTCCAGGGTATTTGTGCACCCGTTTCGGCGAATCTGTGGTAGCGAGGCGACGCCGCAAAGGTACAATGGCGTATGGCCACCAAACACATGAATGCGGCACCGGGCGATTTCGCCGAAACGGTGCTGATGCCCGGCGACCCGCTGCGTGCGCAGTACATCGCCGAGACCTACCTCGACGGCGCCCGCCGCGTAACCGACGTCAGGAACATGTGGGGCTTTACGGGCGAGTACAAAGGGCATGCCGTGTCCGTCATGGCGCACGGCATGGGTATTCCGTCGGCGTCGATTTACTGTACCGAGTTGATCACCGAGTATGGCGTCAAGCGCGTCGTTAGAGTCGGCAGCTGCGGCACGTCGCACCCGGACGTGAAGCTGCGCGACATTGTCATCGGCATGGGCGCCTCGACCGACTCGAATGTCAACCGCATACGTTTCGGCGGCTACGATCTCGCGGCGCTTGCGAGTTTCGATCTCGTGAAGAAAGCCGTCGCAGCAGCCGAACACCAGAACGTGCGCTATCACGTCGGCAACATATTTTCCGGCGATCTTTTTTACACGCCCGACACGGACATGTTCGCGACGATGGCGGCGTACAACATTTACGGTATCGAGATGGAAGCGGCCGGTATCTACCCGATTGCCGCCGAGAACGGCGCCGAGGCGCTGGCCATCTGCACGGTCAGTGACGACATCCCCTCAGGCAAATCGCTATCGTCTGACGAGCGGCAGACGACTTTCGACGAGATGATCGTGGTGGCGCTCCAGGCCGTTATCGCTTGAAAATATCGGGCTGAGACTGATCGCCCTCAGTTCGTCCCGAGTTCCATGGCGTCGACGATGCCGACGACGAGCGAGCGCACCGGAGCGTTCGCGTCCTCCAGAATCTGGCGCGCGCCATTGCCCTCATCGAGAATCAAAACGGTCTCACCTTTACCAGCCCCAATCGCATCGAGTGCGATGACGTAGCGGCCCGTGGAGCGTCCGTTTTGGTCGAGTCTTTCAGCGACCAGCAGCTTGCGGCCGTCCACGATTGGGTGGTGAATGGTCGATACGACGCTGCCGGTGACGCGGCCGAGAATCATCGGGAAGCGTCCTCCCTGGCGTACAGCCGCACGTCATCGACAAGGCCGACGATGGCGTCGTCGACCGGGACGAACCACGGCTCGAGGGTCAGCGCCGCTTCGCGGCTGGCGACCCAGTAGATCATCTGACCCGGCCCCGCCATGCGCGTACCGTCGGCGCAGACGAGCGGCTTGCCATCGGGCCGGCCCTCGCGGTCGAGCGGCTGGACCCAGAGCAATGGTATGGCGCTGATCTCGTCCACGAGCACCGCAGGAACCACGGTGCCGATCACCCGTCCCAGGAGCATGCGATCTCCTCGGGATATTCGGCGCCCGACGGCTCGAAAGGCGAGCAGGGACCAAAACGCGTGCCCTGTCCGAGCAGCCTGCGCAGGTCGTTGTCCAGCCGCGGCAGCAGCGACTGCGCGAGCAGCTGATCGCCGGCCCGGTCGGTGCAGATCCCGAGCGCGGTCTCGGCGTCGGTCAGATCGCCGCTCATCAGCGCCAGCGCGTGGCCGCCGAGGTCATCGCCGAGGCGAATCTCGGACAGCATGACGGGAGTGCTCTTGACCGCCGCATCCACGGCGGCGAGTAGTGCGGGTGACGACCGGGTTTCGAAAACGGCGAGCGCATCGCCGGCCGGTTCGCGCCGCGTGCCGAGAACGGCGTCATGGAGGCTCGGGTGCACGTCGCCTAGAAAAACGCTGCCGCTCAGTGTGCCAGCGGACTCGCCGCGTTTTACGCCGACGAAATAAGCCTCCTCGGTGCTCGCGACGCTGCCGCCAACGAGGACAAGGAATCGACCCGGATGAACCGATCCGCAACGCAGCAGCGCAATGGGCGCGCGCTTGACCATGAGATCGCTGGCGCGGATGCCGTCGGCGACGTTCTCGAATTCCAGCAGTGCTAGTGCGCCGTGTCGCTTTTTGTTCTGCGCCATGCGTTTCAGACAATGCGGAAGTGATCGACGAGGACGCAGCGCCGCAGCCGGCTGAAGGCGATCGGTCCGGTAAGGCCTTCGCCCGTCGGGCTCGCGATCGTGAAGCTGCAGTGGCCTTCGCCACCTTCACCCAGGCCGGCATAGAACGGGCCGTTCTTCGTAAAAATACTGGTGTTGATGGTCCGCGCCATTTTGCTGAGTGCTTCTATGTCACGCGAGTACATGCCTGCCGAATGGCCGAAGCCGTGCTCGGCTTCCTTGGCGAGTTCGATGCCCCGATCGACATCGGGTACCGCGGTTACCGGTATGACCGGCATCATCTGCTCGGTCCAGACCAGGGGATGCCCGTTCGAGACGCGCGCAACGAGAAGCAGGGGGTCGCCGCGGGACGCGATGCCCGCCCGCGCGAGAATTTCGCCCGCGTTCCTGCCGATGAGGTCTTTCTCGACGACGGCCCGCTTGCGCGGCCCGCGGTGCTCGCTGAAGATTGCCCGTTCCACCTGATGCAGTTCACGCTCGCTCAGGACGTAGGCACCGTGCTCACGCATTTGTTCGAGCAAGTCCTCGACGATGGTTTCCACCGCGATGACTTCTTTCTCGTCGGTGCATACGATGTTGTTGTCGAATGAGGCGCCGGCGACGATGCCCTTGCCGGCAAGTTCGAGATCGGCGCTTGTGTCGACGACCACGGGCGGATTACCCGGGCCGGCACAGATCGCGCGCTTGCCGCTCGTCATTGCTTGTCGCACGACGCCGCTGCCGCCGGTCACGGCAAGGATGCGCACGCCCTTGTGAGTCATGAGCGCCTGCGCGGATTCGATCGTCGGCTCGGCCACGGTCGTCACAAGGTTGTCCGGGCCGCCCGCGGCAACGATTGCGCGGTGCAGGAGCCGGACGTTTTCCATCGAACATTCGCGCGCATTCGGGTGCACGTTGAAGACGATGCTGTTGCCTGCCGAGAGCATCGCAATGGTGTTGCAGATGATCGTCGACGTCGGATTCGTCGTTGGCGTAATGGCGCCGATCACACCGTACGGTGCGTACTCGGTCAGCGTCAGGCCGTTGTCGCCCGTGACGGCCTGCGCTGTGAGCGTCTCGGTCCCCGCGGTCTTGCGCGTGACGAGCCGGTTCTTGATGGCCTTGTGCTCGGGCCGGCCAAGGCCGGTCTCGCGGTGCGCATGATGCGCCAGTTCCTCGGCGTGTTCGAACATCGACTCGCGAATCGAAGCGATGATCCTTTGCCGGGCTTCGAGGGTCATGCCGTCCAGCTCGCGGAAAGCGACACCTGCCGCCGCAACGGCGTCGTCCACGTTGGCGAAGACGCCTTCGCCGAGCGCCGCGCGAGGAGCGGCGACCGGCCTGCTGCGGGCTGTGGGCAAATCTGCCTTGTCCGTTGCCGCGCCCGTCAGACGCTGGGCGAGACGGGTGGCGATGATATCCACCTGTCTGTCGGTTAGGAGTTCCGCGCCCCCTCCCGGTCGGCTCATCAGTCAGACCCCCCCTTGCGGTATTTTTCCTTGCCCCCGATTTCCCAGCTGTCGACGATCGCCATCACGACCGCGTCGACCGGTTTGTTGTCGGTAGCCACGGTCTGGCGCGCGGACGAACCGCTGGCGAAGAGCACCATTTCGCCGACGCCCGCGCCGACCGCGTCCACGGCAACCACCGAGCCACCGGCCGGCTTGTTGTCGGGGCCCCATTCGCCGAGCATCAGGAATCGAAAGCCCTCAAGCTTGGCATCCTTCTCGGTAGCGACGACGGTGCCGAGCACCTTGGCGAGTTTCACGGCAGCACCGTTCCGCCAGTCACTACTTCTTGGCCGATTCGGTGCGACCCAGCGGTATCACCTCGTCGACGCCGACGTGCGGGCGGGCGATCACGTGCACGGCCACTACGTCGCCCACGCGGGCACCGGCGGTGCGCCCTGCGTCACAGGCGGCCCTGACCGCCGCGACGTCGCCGCGCACGACGGCGGTCGTGAAGCCGCCGCCGGTTTTTTCGTAACTCACCAGCTCAACCCTGGCCGCTTTGACCATCGCGTCGGCCGCCTCCACCATGGCCGGAAAACTCCGGCATTCGATCATTCCTAATGCATCTGACATCGCCTTGCTCCTCGCGAATCGGGCTATGGCGCCCGGGTTTGTCGGTTCAATTAATTCTTGACGGTCTTACCGGTGACCGCTTTGATCGCCTGCGTTGCCGCTTCGTGGGCGACCACCACGTCTTTTTCCTCGCCGCCGATGTAGACACGTCCGAAGCTGCCTACCGCCCGCACTTCGAGGATGTTGATATCTGCTGCTTTCTCTGCCTCGTTGGCCGCGAGCGCCGCATAGCCCGCCGGCTCGACTTCCAGCACGAACAACGTCTGCCCGGCAAGGATCATGTTGCCGTGGCGGAAGCGGTTGATCAGCATGGTCTGGGTGTCCTCGAGGTGACGGACTACCTCATTGGAAACGACCCTCGGCTTGTGGCGATCCTTCTCTTTCAGACCCAGGGCGTCGAGAATGGCTTGCCCGGCCTGCCGCACGTCAGCCTGGCTATCGGAATGTATCTCGAGCATGCCGTAGTGGCGCTCGACGATTTGCATGCCCGGAGTGACGTCCGTCGATTTGAGCGCCACGTCCGTGATGTGGTTGATTGCCATTCCCGGTGCGATCTCGACAAACAGGCTTGCCTGGCCGACCTTGGGCAGGTAACCCTTCGAGATCGTCGCCTGAAAGGACGCGAACTGCGGCTGCAGGGAATCCAGAAAAACATAGGTTCTCAGATCGACCATCGATTCAACTCCTCAGGCGCTCACGCTCGTCAATTTTGCTTCTTGCACGATGCCGATGCTGGCGCTCGCGCCCAGGCGGGTGGCTCCCGCCTCGATCATCGCCTTGGCATCGCTGTAGGAACTGATGCCGCCGGAGGCTTTGACCTCCATGCCTGCGCCGCGAACGACTTCGGCCATGAGGGCCACATCGCTCACGGTTGCGCCGCCCGTCGAAAAGCCGGTAGACGTCTTGACGAAGTGGGCGCGGGCGGTTCGCGCAAGTTCGGACGCGCGCCGCTTTTCGTCATCGGTCAGGAGGGCGGTTTCGAGAATCACCTTGCACACCGCATTGCCGTCAACACAGTCTTCGACCACGGTCCGAATGTCGCGCAGCACGAGCGCATCGTTGCCGCTCTTGAGTGCGCCGATGTTGATAACCATGTCAATCTCCCGGGCGCCGTTACGAATGGCACGGCGCGCCTCCATGGCCTTGATTTCGGGCTCGTTGGCACCGAGCGGGAAACCGACGACGGTGCAGGTGAGCACGTCACAGCCGCGCAGCAGTTCGGCAGCCAGCCGCACCCACGTCGGGTTCACGCAGACCGAGCGAAAGTTGTATTCACGCGCCTCGGCGCAGAGGTTTCGTATCTGCTCCTCGGTCGCCGCGGGTTTGAGCAGAGTGTGATCGATATAGCGTGCAAGGTCGCCGGGAATGTCACCTGGGCGCGCCGCCGGCGAGACGCTGGTCAGTCCGGTGGCGCCGAGGCGCACGAACTCTCGCGCCGCCTCGGGGTCATCGCCGACGCCGGGACCAGCGGGCCCGCCATTCGGCACCGAGCTGAGTATCTGCTGCAGCCGGGTCACGACCCGGTCGATGTCCTGATCCGACCACTCCAGACTATCGATGTCCCGCGGGCCGGGCGGCCTTCCCGAATCGGCAAACATCGCGACCCGCTGCAGGTGGCGGGGCTCTGTGCATTCGGTCGCCAGCCAGACGTCCACGATCTGCTTGGCCAGCCCGGCGCCGATGAGACCGGCGCCCAAAGTCAGCACGTTGGCGTCGTTGTGCTCGCGGCTGTTGCGAGCGCTCGACAGATCGTAGGCGAGCGCCGCCCGCACATCCGGCACCTTGTTCGCCACCATGCACGAGCCGATGCCGGCGCTGTCGATCATGATGCCAACATCCGCAGAACCCCGGGATACGGCGTCCGCGACCGCCCGGGCAAAGACCGGATAGTCGACTACTTCATGAGATAAAGTACCGACGTCCTCGACCTGGTGCCCGGCGCTTTGCAGGTGCGCCGCCAGGATGCCCTTGAGCTCGAAACCGCCGTGGTCGGCGCCGAGAACGATCCTTTTCGGACCGGTGCTCATGCCCAGACCGCCGAATCATCGGCGCGCGCGGAGCGTGCAGGGCGCGGTGCTGCCACTTCCGCGTCGAGCACCTTCTGTAACTTCATGACATGAAGTCGAAGGCGCTCCAGCCCGAGCTCGGTGAGACGAAACTCGGTGACGGAACGCCGGCCTTTCTTGACCTTGCGAATCTGGATGTAGCCGACGTCGGCCAGTTTGCGAGTCTGCACGTGCAGGTTGCCATCGGACAGGCTGGTTGCGGCTTTCATGTCCGTGAACGAGACAGGCTGACCCGGCACGAGCGTGGCCAGGATGCCTAGGCGACAGGGGGCGCTGATCATTTCGTCGAAGTGAAGATTCACGGGCTATTTAACTTTATTTCACGAAGTATCCTGCGTTGAACGCCCGTGTGTCAAGCGTTATGGCGCCGCAAAGTAAGCAGAAGCTTCATAACATGAAGTTCGTGCTTCGTGGCATCGGTCGGAGAATGACCATGGCATCCATGCGGACGAAGGTGGCCACCAGCACATCGATACCTTGGAGAAATGTACTCTCGGCAGAGAACGCGCCCGAGCCGACGCGGCGCGATTTCAAAGGAGCAGTTCGTAATACCCCGCGAATCCGCGGCCACTGGTTCAACAATTCAGGAACAGACGCCGCCGCAGAGAGACTGGTACTCGCAAATGCAGGATGTCGTGACGGCGACCGTCGCGGAGCAGCGACGATTCGCGTCGGTCAACCGCGCGTTCGACGAAAAGCGCAAAAAGGGCCGCTGTTCAGTTCGGACCTTTGAGAGCGCCGCAGGAGCGACCCTGGGTAGAGGACATGCGCGAGCGCTATGCCGATCTCGGGCGATGGGACGCCAGCGAAGAAGCGGCACGCATCGAGCTCTTTACAAATCTGCAATGAGGGGGCCCCCACCCGCTCTCGAATGCTATTCGGAGCGGTAGCTGTCCAGCAATCCCGGTTCGATTCGGCCGCCGACCTGCTGAATGACGGTCGTGCCGCAGAACGTCCCGATGCGTGCGCACTCGGCGAGCGGATAGTCGTTGACCCAGCCGTAAAGGAATCCGGCTGTATAGGCGTCGCCCGCGCCGGTCGTATCAATGACTGTGTCGACGGCGGTCGCCGCCTGAACAATCTTCTGGTCACCGTGCACGATGACCGAGCCGTTTTCCGAGCGCGTGATTGCAAACAGATTGTCGTAGTCGTCGAGGGATGTCAGCATGTCTTCGAACTTTTCGGTCTGCAGCAGGGCGGCAACCTCGTCTTCGTCCGCAACGACAATGTCCACGTGGTTTCGTATTGCCTGCATAAACGAGTCGCGGTGCCGCTCAACACAAAACGAATCAGAAAGCGACAGCACGACCGCGGTGCCGTTCTGTGCCGCGATAGCCATCGCTTTTTGGGTCAAAGCCGGACCTTCGGGAAGGTCCCACACATAGCCTTCGATCAAAACCGCTTTCGGCGTTCCGACAGATTCTGGGGTGATGTCGCTGACACTCAATTCCATGCAGGCACCCAGGTAGGTCTGCATCGTGCGCTGCCCGTCGGCGCTAATAAGAATATGGCTCCGGGCTGTCGGTGCGCCGTCTTTGCCGGGCGGCAAGCGGACATCAATGCCGAGCGAGCGCATGTCATGATTGAATATCGCGCCGAGCTGATCTGCCTTGACGCGGCCGATATAGGCAGCCGAGCCGCCGAGGTTGGCGAACCCGGCGACGGTGTTTGCGACGGAGCCACCCGACATTTCGGTTGCAGGACCCATCATCGAGTAAATCTCGCGCGCGCGTTGCTCGTCAATCAAGGTCATAGAGCCCCGGGCGGCGCCGATTTGTTCGAGAAAGCTATCCTCGATGTGAGCGAGAATGTCGACGATGGCATTGCTGATGCCAAGAAGCTGGATGGGCTGATTCATGTTGGTCCGAGGCTTGCGAAAAACGCCGCATAGGCTACCACTGACCGGCTACAGGCGCTTGCCATTTGCTGTAGCGAAAACCGGGCGGTATCGTGTCGCATCGAGGAGGGGAGAAGGATCGTGCGAAAATCGGGTGGATTGCTAATACCTTTAACCCTGATCATTTTATATTATGGTTTTTGGGTTGGCCTGACGTGGTATCTGCTGTCGCGGTACCCGGTACTCAACGAGTATTTTCCGATAGGAGGCATCGGCTATCTTGCGTCGTCGAGCCTCGATACTTTTGAGCCCATCTATTCGAGTGTCGATGACACTGTACTGGCGTCACACGGACCGATACAGCTCGCTGTTGCAAGCATCGGCGCAATTATTTTGACCATTCCCATCTCGTGGGTCTATTTCATTACGAGTCGCGCAAGGAAGATCGATCAGTCTTTCCTGCAGACGATTGTGATCCTGCCCGTCGTAGTCACGGGTATCGCGATGATCGTTCTCAACAGCCTGGCGCTTGCATTTAGTCTGGCGGGAATTGTCGCGGCTGTGAGGTTTCGCTTTTCGTTGAATCAGCCCTCGGACGCGATGTATATCTTTGCCGGAATCGGCATTGGTCTAGGTTCCGGCATCGGTGCACTCGGCGTGTCGACGGTTATCTCCTGCGCGTTCGTGTTCGCGACTCTGATTATCTGGAAGCTCGAGTACGGCAAGACACTGGCGGGGCCGTTTCTGACCATGCTGACACGACGCGATGCGGGTGAGGACGACTACGATTAGTACGCGCAGCATCCTGATCGTGCATGGCCGGGACTTCAAGCCGGCCCAGGAGTCCTTGATGGACGTATCGATGGCCGCGCTACGCGCGGGTGTCGAGCGCGACTATCCCGATCAAGTGGCTGCGCTCGACGGTGTGTTTAAGGACATCGCTTACTATGGCGATCTGACGAACGCACTGCTCGAATCTCTCGGTAAATACTATGACGAGTCGCTTGATCTCGGCGACCGGCGCAACGCTCTTAACAGTCTGCGTGCTGTGCCGGCGCGTAAACGATTTGGTATCAGGCAGTACGATTGCCTGCCCGGGAAATCGGCGTTCCGCGAATTCATCGCGGATGTCGCAGCGCCGTTTCTCGGTACTTTGGGTCTGACAATGCCGCTCGTCTCGTGCGTCTCCAAAGACTGTGCCGAGTACCTTGCCGGTAAATCCGATTATGCGAACAAAGTCCGAGAACGTGTGCGCAACAAACTCTGCGCAATGTTCGATCGTGGCGACCAGATAATGCTGATAACGCACGGCCTTGGCTGCCTGGTAAGTTACGACGTGCTCTGGGACCTGTCCCACGAGCCGCAGTACAATGAAAAATACGCGAACTCGAAGGTTGACGCGTGGTTGACGCTTGGTGCGCCCCTCGGTGACAACAATATTCGCAAGCGCTTGCGAGGCGCGAAGGAGAAGTTGGCCGGACGCTTCCCGACCAACGTGATTTCCTGGCACAACGTCGCGGCCGAGGACGATTACACGTGCCATGACAATACGCTGGCGGACGACTTCAAGAAGATGATGCAGCACCATCTGGTCAGCGCCGTGCATGACTACCATATCTACAATCTCGCCGTTCGCTATGGCAAGTCGAATCCGCACAGTTCCGTCGGCTACTACATTCACCCGCGTGTGGCTAAGATAGTCGTCGACTGGATTAGCGCAGGCGCAATGGTCGAAGCACCTAAATACAACTATTGACGATGGCCTTGTCGAATTTCTTCGCGTTGTCGATGATGTCGTAAAAACCGCGGCTGAAATTCAGCAGATAGCGACGCGTGCCGGGCGACAACTCCCGCTGCGCGTTCAATAAACCTTCAATATCACTGCGACGGTCTCGGAACAGCTGTAAGGTCGCGTTCAGGTGTTTATTGTTAACGCAACGCCCGCGATACAATCTGACCCTAACCGAACGAATGTTGAACCGCGGATTCGGAGTTGCGTACGGAGAATTGACCCAGCCGGTTCGATCGAAATCGTACGGTACCGTGTAATATAATCCGTCTTCGCTCGCAAATAAGGCCTGATTGTGACAGCAGTCTTCATCAGGCGCCGTTGCGACCGGAGAGAAATCCGTATTGCCGAGAAAATATTGAAATACAGAGGTTAGATTGAGGTCTGCCGGTCGCAGGTCACTGACTTTGACCCTCTCCACGGCTAACGGCTTGCCGTTTATGCGCTTGCCGAGCCGGTCCTTATGCTCTATCAGGATGCCGAATGTTTCGACGATTCCGTCATTGTCCGTATAGATATACCTGATGCGCAGGAGTCGGGCGCGAAAGCTTCTGTCGGTGAGCGTATTCAGGATGCGATAAGCCAGATATTCGCTAACCACGGCCTGATCATAGCGCTCCGAATTACTGCGACAATGCGTGACCAGTTTGAGCTTGTCCTGCTTATCGAACAGCGTGTCATCCGTTTGCGACCTCTTAAAATTCAGCCGCAGTGGCGGAAATCTGCACGTCTCCTTATCCCGGCGATTTTTGCCGCGGGTTCGAATTACAACGTCTAACTCGACCGTGCTGCCGTCATCCGCATTAAAACGAAATTTTCCCGGGACCTCTTCCTCATCCGGCCTCTCCCGCGTCAGCCAGCCGAACGGCCCTTCGAGCTCGACGTTGAGCGTGTCATCGTGGTCAAACAGCGGGTCAAAATCCCTGATATCCTTCTCGTTAGCCGCCAGGGCCAACGGGAACAACAGAATAAGAGTGGCTGTCAGAATCTGGGATGGCACGACTGCCTCGACACGGTGTGGGGTCGTTACGACGCAACAATCTTAATAGGAACAATTCGCTTTGCATAACAAATTTCGACAATATCTGCTGGTGGCCATGGCTCAGCTCGCTCTCGCCGTCGCCGTGCACGCAAGTGAGTGGCAGTTTGATGGCGCGAAACGTATTGTGGCGATCGCCGATATCCATGGCGCCTACGAGCCCATGGTCGCGGGGCTGCAGCAAGTGGGTGTAATCGACGATACCCTGGCGTGGTCCGGAGCGGACGCTCATCTGGTCATCGTCGGCGATATTCTGGACCGCGGACCGGGTTCGCGTAATGCAATGGATCTCCTGATGCGCCTGGAGGGCGAAGCCGCCGACGCCGGCGGTAAGGTGCATGTATTGATCGGCAATCACGAGGCGATGAATCTGGTTGGCGATTTACGCTATGTCTCGGCCGCGGAATATGCAGCATTTGCAGACGAGGAGTCTGCCGAGGAGCGCCAACGCTGGTTCGAAGCGTACGTAAAAAGCAGGGCGTCCGGCGACGAAAGCGTCGAGGCGCTGCGCACCGTTTTTGGTCAAAGGTATCCGGCTGGCTTTTTCGCGCATCGGCGCGCTTTTTCGAGTAACGGCAAATACGGTGAGTGGTTATTGTCGAAGCCTGTCGTTGTCGTAATCAACGGCACGGCATTCGTGCACGGCGGACTCTCTCCAATGATCGGCGAAATCGGCCTCGACGGTACCAACGGCAGGTTGCGCGGCGAAATGCTCGAGTACGTGCGCCAACTCGAGGTCCTTTACGCGGCGGGCGCGCTGTTGCCAACGGACAACTTTCACGATCATCCTGAATTGTTGAATACGTTCATGCCGCCGCTCGATACACAGACGGACGTCCTGGACGCGATAAAAACCGTCAAAACGCTCAACGAGTCGAATCTTTACTCTCTGGAAGGGCCGCTCTGGTATCGCGGCAACGTAGTCTGCAGCGAGCTGATCGAGCAAGACAAGCTTGACGCGACGCTGGAGGTCATCGGCGCAACACGTGTTGTCATCGGCCACACGCCGACGCCAGGGCGTGCGGTACTGCAGCGTCTTGATGGACACGTCATCGAAATTGATACGGGCATGTTGAACAACTACTACGGTGGCAAGGCGAGCGTGCTGATTATTGATGAGGATGCGTTCGCGGTAGTCACCGAGGAAGACAGCACTCCAGTTGCTCCGCTGCCGCACCCGCGTGCAGTAGGCGCGCGCCCGGGCGGCAGCCTGTCGGCGAGCAAGATCGAGGCGCTACTCTCCAACAGCGAAGTAGTGTCGACGAGTGAGGACGAGCAGAAGCGCACAGTCGTCACCTTGAGCGATGGCGAGAGAACAATAGAAGCCTTCTTTTCCAAACGGGCCGGCCGCGGATTTTACCCGGAGGCTGCCGCGTATCGTCTCGATTTACTGCTCGAACTCGAGATGGTGCCCGTCGCGGTCAAACGTGAGATAGACGGCATTGACGGCACGCTGCAGTTTCGGCCGCAGAACTGGATCGATGAAATGGAACGATCGCGTGATGGCACGGGAGGATCGGCCTGGTGCCCGCTTAGTGAGCAGTGGAACGCCATGTTTGTCTTCGACGTGCTGACGTATAACGCTGGCAGAAGCGGCGTCAATCTGCTCTATAACCTGGATATGTGGCAACTGATGCTGATTGACCACAGCCAGGCGTTCGTCGCGAAAAAGGGCATGCCGCCGCGTCTCGAGTCCGTTCCGTTTTTTGTCGGCCAGGCCTGGAAGAGTGCCTTGTCATCTCTTACCGACGACGTGCTACAAGAGCAACTTGGTGACGTCCTCGACAAGCGGCGGCTGCACTCACTCGCTGCGCGACGCGACGAACTGCTCGAACGCCCCTAATCGACTACGGCAATACACTCGATTTCGGTACGCGCGTTCAGTGCGAGCCCATTCACACCAAGCGCACTGCGGGCCGGCTTGTTGGGGAAGAACGTTTTATAGACTTCATTCATTGCCGCCCACTCCGAGATGTCCGCCAGGAACACCGTGCACTTGACGACTTTGTCCATAGACGAGCCAAAGGTCTCGAGTGTCTGCGAAATATTTTCCAGGGTCTTTCGCGTTTCCGGCCGAATGCCACCCTCAACGAGCGCGCCGGATTCGCGGTCGTAGCCGATCTCACCCGACACGAACAGCAGCTTGTCGACACGTACGGCCGACGAAAACGGCATATCCATGTCTTCAGTGCCAGGCGCATTGAGCCACTCGACATCGGCCTCACTGTCGACCGCGACTTCGCAGCCCATAATTAATATCGCAACCAGAGCTGCCATAATGTTCTTCATCGTTGTCTCCCTCATATTTCACTGGCGCTGGCGGCGGCCTTTATATGATCGGCGGCGCGGAATGCGAGCGCCATGATCGTCATCGTCGGTTGACCGCGGCCGGAGGTGACAAAGCTACTGCCGTCGCAGATGTACAGGTTCGGCACGTCGTGACTGCGATGTTTGCTATCAACCACCGATGTCGCCGGATCCTCACCCATGCGACAGGTGCCCAGAAGGTGTTCGCCACCGGTTGTCGGGTGAATACCGTACCGCCAGGCTTTGGTGGCTCCGGCGGCATCGGCAAGTTCGGCACAACGGTCCTCCAGGAACGCGGCCGTCGCAAGATCGTCAGGATGATCCCGATAGGTTTCGCGAATGGCCGGGCGGCCCCAGGCATCTTTGCTTTCGGGGTCGAGCGTGATGTTGTTTCTGTCGAGCGGGAGCGACGTCGTGCTGGCAACGATCGACATTTGCCGGGTGAAATCGTGCGCCATCGTGTCTTTGAATTGCGCTCCCCAGCGGGGCGTGTCCGGGGGCAGGCCCTCGAGCGCATGAAGAATCGGCGTTGCCGAGAACAGCGGTCGCGCATCGATACCGCCACCGCCATAGAAACCGCGTTTCTCGTCGGATTCGTAAAAGTCATGAATGATGCGCGAGACCTGCACGCCTTTGTAGTCGTTGAGCGGATGTTCGAAGACACCGTTGACCAAAGAGTGAGCGTTGTGCATAAGATTGCGGCCGACAAAGCCACTCGAGTTGGCGAGTCCATCAGGATGCCGCATATTTGCGGACATCAACAACAGTCGTGCCGACTCGGCCCCATTGGCAGACAGGATAACGGCCTTCGCCTTTTGCGCTTGTTCATTGCCTTCGGCATCCAGATAGACAACCTGGTTGGCACGGCCCGAATCGTTGGTATCGATTCGGGTCACGACAGAAAGCGGCCGGATTTCGCAGTTGCCGCTGGCTTCGGCCAGTGGAATCATCGCGGCCAAAGTCGACGACTTGGCGCCAGTTTCGCAGCCATACCACATGCAGTAGCCGCAGCTCATGCAGCCGGCGCGGCCATTGTGCGGCTGCGACAATATCGCGTGCGGCTCCGGCTGTGCGTGCAGGCCCAGCTTTGCTGCGCCGCGTTCCAGCAGCACGCCTGACGACTTGATCGGCATTGGCGGCATCGGAAAAGGTTTGGATCGCGGTGCGTCGAATGGCCCCGGGGCGCCGGAAACGCCGATCTCCCAGTCGACTTTCGTGTAATACGGTTCGAGTTCCTCATAGCTTATCGGCCAGTCCGCAAAATTTGTGCCCGATATCGGTCCGAGCAAGCTGCGCTCCTTGAAATCGACAGGTCGGAATCGCCAGAAATTCGCCGTGAAATGTACGCTGCTGCCTCCGACCGTGCGCGCATAACGAACAGGAGAAAGGAACGGGCGTTTGGCCACTTTGCGTTCGTCGTCGCGAAACGTCTGGCCGTGGACTTCGTTGGTGCCGCCGTGTAGTTCCATGCGAAGGACCACGGATAATTCATCGTGCGTGAAGTCCTGCGCTTTGCGATACGGGCCCTGCTCGAGCACGACAATGCTAAACCCCGCCGTAGACAATTCCTTGGCGAGGATGCCGCCGGCCGACCCGGAACCGATGATCGCGAAGTCGACTTCCTTGCGCGTGTCGAAGCGAACCTCATTCGCCATGATCGGCCTCCACGTGCACCTGTGCGTCGTAGTACCCAAACGGGTAGTCCCAGCGGCCATGGTGGTGGCCCTCAAAACCAATCAGATCCCAGCTGAGGTGACCCTTGTTGCCGCCGTACTTTTCCATCGCGAAAAAGCCGAAAATCGTCAGTTGCCAGACCAGACCGAAAAAGTCGCTGGATTCCTGCGTCTTGAGAAAGGCATCCTGGGCGTCCTCGCTGAGTTCGTTGAGCGCCGAAATGCCGGAATGTGCATCGGCGAGAGCAGCAGTGAACGCTGCCAGACCCGCGCGCGCGGCATGGAGCTGCTCGCTCATGTTGGCCGCAAAGGCGTTGTCGAAGAAATGGATGACGCCGGCTTCTGTCGCGCCCGGCGTGTCCGTGGTCGGGATGATACGTGCGGCGATTGCGGCGAAGTCCGCCGCCTCGCGCGCGCCCAGTACTTTGAAAGGCGAGGTCTCCTGCTTCGCGGTACAGGCAGCCTGCGTAATCGTCATGAGAGCGGGACTCGTCAGTTTCAGGTAGGTCGCACCGGTCAAGCCGCTCGCGGACTGCAGAAACCGACGCCTGGAGATATTTCCCTGCTTGTCCATTAACGACCACCTTGTTGTTGTGGCCGCAAATCTAGCACAGGATCGTATAATGGTCGCCATGGGACAATTAACGACACACGTTCTCGACACGGCGCAGGGCGTACCGGCGGCCGGCGTCGACGTACGGCTCTATGCATTAGGGAGCGAGCGGGTACTGCAGGCCTCGGCGACGACCAACGCTGACGGCCGCACGGCGCGACCTTTACTGAAAGATGAGGCGATGCAGACGGGGCAGTATGAGCTCGAGTTCGATATTGGCGCGTATTTCGGCGCACAGGGGGTCGAAACGCAGGAACCAGCATTTCTTGGCACCGTCGTGGTTCGATTTGCCATCCGAGCCGATGAGCACTATCACGTCCCGCTGCTCGTCTCGCCATGGAGCTACTCGACTTACCGCGGCAGCTAATGATGAGTGACTCGCCTACTGAGGTTAGTGCACAGACCGATACGATTCGGTTCGTCCTGGACGGCGAGGTGATCGAACTCGCCAACGTCGATCCAACACGAACGGTACTGCAGTTTTTGCGCGAGGACCTGCGTCGCACCGGCACAAAAGAAGGCTGTGCCGAAGGCGACTGCGGGGCCTGCACCGTCGTGTTGGCGGAGCTGAATCGCGATGGCACCGATCTCGAAGTGAAGGCGATCAATTCCTGCATTCAGTTTTTGCCGACGCTCGACGGCAAGGAACTCATCACAGTCGAGAGCTTGAGCGACAAGGGTGACTTACATCCCGTGCAACAGGCCATGGTCGACCTCCATGGATCGCAGTGCGGTTTCTGCACGCCGGGCTTCGTCATGTCGCTGTTCGCGCTGTACAAGACAAACAAGAAACCGACGCGGCGGGACATCGACGATGCGCTCGCGGGAAATTTGTGTCGTTGCACCGGCTACCGCCCGATCATCGACGCGGCAGAGGCCATGTACGGTGCTGCCACGGGTGAAGACTGGTTGCGGCAGCCCGCCGCAAAGCAAGCCGTGCCGAAGAATCGTATCGACGCTTTGCGTGACTTGCAGCGATCCGAGGGCATGCAGCTCAAGAGCAACGAACGCCGCTTTTTCGCGCCGATGAGTTCCGACGAACTTGCGGCGCGGCTGGCAAGCCATCCGAACGCGACGATACTCGCCGGGGGCACCGATATTGGTCTTTGGGTCACGAAGCAGCATCGTGAACTCGGGACGGTTATCTACACAGGGCGGGTCGCCGAGCTGACCCGGCTGGAGACCTCCGATACACACATGGAGATCGGCGCAGCCGTGCCCCTCGCCGACGCGATGACAGTGATCATCGAACACTATCCGGGGCTCGACGAACTGTTCTTGCGCTTTGCCTCACCACCGATTCGAAACGCGGGCACTTTGGGGGGCAACATTGCGAACGGCTCGCCGATCGGCGATTCGATGCCCGCGCTGATGGTGGCTGGCACGACGCTCGTATTACGTCGGGGCAGGAGCAGGCGCGAGGTCGCGCTCGACCGCTTTTACATCGACTATCAGGTCAACGACCTGCGCCCGAACGAGTTTATCGAATCGATACGCATCCCGTTGCCAGGCGCCGGCGTTATGTTGCGCAGCCACAAACTGTCGAAGCGCTTCGACCAGGATATATCGGCGGTATGCACAGCGTATCGACTGCAGCTCGACGGCGACGAGGTTGTGTCGTTCCGCATGGCCTGCGGCGGACTTGCCACGACGGTCAAGCGGGCAACGAATTGCGAAGCGGCTGTCGACGGCAAGCGCTGGGACGAGGCGACGATTAAGACCGCATCGCAGGCGCTGGCCATGGACTTCTCTCCGATCAGCGACATGCGCGCATCCGCGGACTATCGACTGCGCGCGACGCAAAACCTCTTGCAACGCTTTTTCCTGGAGACGCATGGCAAACTCGACGACACGGCGTATACCTATGGACGATAAGACAGACACCGTAGTCATTATGCCGCGCGAGGCAGTCGGCAAGCCGTTGCCGCACGACAGCGCGCACCTTCATGTTAGCGGCACCGCAGCGTATACCGACGATCTGCCGGAACCCCGCGATCTCCTGCATCTCGCTATCGGCATGAGCGGCAAGCCTCATGCCAGGATTCGCGATATCAATCTTGACGCCGTCAAATCGGCCGGCGGCGTTGTCGATGTCTGCCTGGCCACGGACATTCCCGGAAAAAACAACTGCGGTCCGGTAGTTCATGATGAGCCCATTCTGGCAACCAATGTCGTCGAGTTCGCGGGCCAGGCGATATTCGCCGTCGCCGCAGACACGGTCGATCAGGCACGCAAGGCGGCCAGGCTCGCGACTATCGATTATGAGGAGCTCGAGCCGATACTCGATCCGATGACCGCGGTAGAGAAGCAGTCTTTTGTTTTGCCGACAGAGACGCTGCAACGTGGAAAGCCCGCCGCCGCGCTCGACGCCGCCCCGCATCGGCTGCGACGCCGGCTCAATCTTGGCTCCCAGGACCAGTTCTATCTCGAAGGCCACATCGCGATGGCCATACCGACAGAAGACCGTGGCCTGCTCGTCTACAGCTCGACGCAGCATCCCGATGAGGTGCAGCAACTTGTGGCGGAAGCGACCGCGCGCTCTGCGAAAGACGTCGTGTGCATTTGCCGCCGTATGGGCGGTGGATTTGGTGGCAAGGAAAGCCAGGCTGCAACGATTGCCTGCATAGCCGCGGTCATGGCTGTCAAGACGGGTCGAGCGTGCAAGCTTCGACTCGATCGCGATGACGACATGATCATGACAGGCAAGCGGCACGACTTCGTGATCGACTACGACGTCGGTTTCGACGACGCAGGCAAGATTCTGGGCATCGATTTCATGTTCGCCTCGCGCTGCGGTATTTCGGCCGATCTGTCGGGCCCGATCAACGACCGGACGATGTTTCATTGCGACAATGCCTACTTCCTCGAAAATGTTCATATCAAGTCGTATCGCTGCAAGACGAACACCGTATCGAACACGGCTTTTCGTGGCTTCGGCGGCCCGCAGGGCATGTACGCGATCGAATACGTCATCGACGACATCGCGCGCACGCTGGGCAAAGATCCGCTCGAGGTACGCCGCCAGAATTTCTACGGCATCGGTGAACGTGACACGACGCAATACGAACAAAAGGTCGAAGACAACATCATCGGTGACATCGTTGACAAGCTCGAGGCCGACGCCAGTTATCAGAAACGCCGCGCGGCTGTGCGCAAATTCAACGCGACCAGTCCGGTTTTCAAGAAGGGTATTGCGCTCACCCCGGTCAAGTTCGGTATTTCGTTTACGGCCACACACCTGAATCAGGCGGGGGCGCTCGTGCACGTGTACAAGGATGGCACCGTGCATCTGAATCATGGCGGCACCGAAATGGGGCAGGGACTGTTCATCAAAGTCGCCCAGATTGTCGCCGATGAGTTCGGCATCAGCGTTGACCGCATCCGCATCAATGCGTCCGATACGAGCAGGGTCCCGAATGCATCGGCGACGGCCGCGTCGAGTGGCTCCGATATCAACGGCAAGGCCGCGCAGCGAGCCGCCGCGAAGATTCGTGGCCGGCTGACCGAGTTCGCGGTACGGCATTTTTCAGTGCAAGAAGCGCGGATCGAGTTCCACGACAACGAGGTGACGATAGGCGACAGGATGCTGAGCTTCGCGGAACTCGTGCAACTTGCCTGGTTCAATCGGGTTTCAATGTCCGCGACCGGCTTTTACAAGACGCCCAAGATTCACTACGACCGGGAAACATTCAGCGGCCGGCCGTTCTTCTACTATGCCTACGGTGCGGCAGTCTCGGAGGTTATCGTCGATACGCTGACAGGCGAGTACCGTTTGCTGCGCACCGATATATTGCATGACTGCGGCGATTCGCTGAATCCGGCCGTTGATCTTGGACAGGTCGAAGGTGGCTACGTGCAGGGTGTCGGCTGGCTGACATCGGAGGAGTTGTACTGGAACGACGCGGGTGAGTTGATGACGCATTCGCCGTCGACTTACAAGATTCCGACGTGTTCGGACCTGGCGCCGGACTTCCGCGTCCAGCTACTGCAGAACGCGAAGAATCGTGAAGACACGATCTATCGCTCGAAAGCTGTCGGCGAACCGCCTTTGATGCTGGGTATCTCGGCCTTTCACGCGATTCGAGACGCGATTGCGAGCGACGATCGGCCGCTGCCGAACCTCCAGGCTCCTGCGACACCCGAGGCGGTTCTAAATGCGATCGAAGGCCGCGGCTCGTGAACGAGTGGATCGACGAACTGTCGGATCTTGCGGCGGCAGGTGAGCGCGTCGTGCTCGTGACCGTCGCCGGAATTCGCGGCTCCGCGCCGCGGGAAGTCGGTGCGAAGATGATAGTGACCGGGGACGCAACGGTTGGGACGATTGGCGGTGGTCAGCTCGAGTATCAATGCACGCGAATCGCCTGTGACATGCTTGGCCAGGACGAGATACCGTCACTGCGCAAGTTCCCGCTTGGCACCGCCATGGGACAATGTTGTGGCGGTGTCGTCGACATACTGTTTGAGCCCTTCTCGAGTGGCCTGCCGGGATGGTTACGGGACTTGCGGGCCCTGCACGGACAGCGCCAGCCGGCCGTTATCGTGACCGATCTCAGCGGTGGCGCCGGCAAACAGGTCGTTACGGCCGATAGCACGTTCGGTGATGCGGATAGCGCAATGCAGGCATCGATCGTGATCAAAGCCCGCGAGGGTCTCGAAGCCGGCAGAACCGCGCATCGAATCGACAACTGGTTTTTCGAAGACATTGTCGGCACTGATCTGAACATCGCCGTGTTCGGTGCCGGTCATGTCGGATCCGCGATCGTACAGGCCCTGTCTGGCCTCGACTGCAATATTCGCTGGATCGACAGCCGTCGCAACATTTTCCGGAGTACACCGGCCAACGTGCGCGCGATCGAAAGCAGAGAGCCCGCCCTCGAGGTTGCGGCGATGCCGCCGCAGAGTTGCTATCTGGTCATGACGCACAGCCACGCGATCGATTTCGACATCTGCGGCAGGATTCTGCGGCGCGATGATGTCGCTTACTGTGGTCTGATCGGGTCGCTCACGAAACGGCGTCGCTTCGAAAAACGCTATCGTGCTGAGGGCATGGAGCAACAGCTAATCGATCGGCTCGTTTGTCCGATCGGTGTCGACGGCATCAGCGGCAAAAAGCCAGCCGAGATTGCGGTCGCGGCCGCGGCGGAATTGCTGCAGGCCTTTGAGCGTGCGACGGCGGCGGCGAGCCCGACCTACTCCGGCAACGTTCATCCGCTGCGCCAGCGTTAGCATGGAAGCGTACGTCGTCGATTGGCTCAATCTGCTCGCCCGCTGGCTGCACTTTATCACCGGCATTGCATGGATCGGCTCGTCGTTCTATTTCATCTGGCTCGACAACCACCTCGAGCCGCCCACGCAACCCGGCGACGCGGAGAAGGGTGTCGCGGGAGAAGTCTGGTCCGTCCACGGCGGCGGCTTCTATCACGCGCGGAAATATCAGCTTGCGCCGCAGGCGCTTCCCGAGACTCTGCACTGGTTCAAGTGGGAGGCCTACTGGACATGGCTGTCGGGCATGTTCTTATTGATCCTTATCTACTGGTACGGTGCGCAGGTCTACCTGATCGACCCGTCAGTCGCCGGCCTGTCGTCGTTGCAGGCAATTGGGATTGCGGCGGGGTCAATCGTGGGCGGCTGGTTTGTGTACGACCTGCTGTGCAAGACGAGGCTCGGTGATGATGACAGATTGCTCGGCGCCGTTTTGTTGCTGTTCGTCGCCGCGCTGGCATGGGGTCTGTGTCACTTGTTCAGCGGTCGCGGCGCGTACATTCATTTTGGTGCGGTACTCGGCACAATCATGGTGGCCAACGTGTTTTTCGTCATCATTCCGGGTCAGAGAAAGATGGTCGACGCGCACGCAAGCGGTAGCATTCCCGATCCGCAACCCGGACTGCAAGCCAAGCAGCGGTCGGTCCACAACACCTATTTCACGTTGCCCGTGCTGTTCGTCATGACGAGCAATCACTTCGCGATGACTTACAACCACGAGTATAGCTGGGCAATTCTCGTCGCCATGTCGCTGGCTGGTGCCCTGATTCGTGCGTATTTCGTCGCGCGGCACAAAGGCAAGGCGTCGCTTGTGCCGCTTGCTGTCGCTGCCCTGCTGCTGGCGGGTGTGGCGGCGTTTGTCGCGCCACGGGCAAGCGCCGCATCGGGTGAGTCTGTTGATTTCGATGATGTACGGTCGGTCGTGCATTCCCGCTGCACGACATGTCATTCAGACGCCCCGGCACACCCTGCGTTTCCGGCTGCCCCGGGTGGGGTCATCCTCGACACCGACGCACAAATAGTTACTGAGGCCCTGCGAATCCATCAGCAAACGGTTGTCACGCGGGTCATGCCGATCGGCAACCTGACAGGTATTAGCGAAGAGGAACGCGAGATCATCAATCGCTGGTACCAGGCGGTGCGTGAAAACTGATGCCCGACAATAGCTATCCAAGAGACTTGCGCGGCTATGGCAGGCGTCCGCCGGACGCGAACTGGCCAAACGGCGCGCGCATTGCCGTGCAGTTTGTCGTGAACTATGAAGAAGGCGCGGAGAACTGTGTCTTACATGGAGATCCCGCCTCGGAAGCGTTTCTGTCGGAGATCGTTGGCGCGGCGCCAATCGAAAACCAGCGTCACATGAATATGGAATCGCTGTACGAGTATGGCGCACGCGCAGGATTCTGGCGCCTGCATCGCGTGTTCACCGAGCTCGAGTTACCGGTAACGGTATTCGGCGTCGCGATGGCGCTCGAGCGAAACCCCGAAGCGGTTGCCGCGATGCAGGAAGCTGACTGGGAGATCGCGAGCCACGGGTATCGCTGGATTGATTATCAGACAATCGATGAGGCGACCGAGCGCGAGCACCTCGCTAGGGCGATCGATATTCACACGCGTGTAACCGGAGAACGCCCGCTCGGCTGGTACCTGGGCCGCTGCAGCCCGCAGAGCCATCGCATCGTCGCTGACGAAGGCGGTTTCCGCTACAACGCCGACTGCTACTCCGACGACCTGCCGTACTGGGACTACGCATTCGATACGCCGCAACTCATGGTGCCGTACACGCTCGATGCGAACGACATGCGCTTCGCGACCGCACAGGGTTTCAACTCGGGACAGCAATTCTTCGACTACCTCAAGGACACCTTCGACGTGCTGTATTCAGAAGGCGGCCGCATGATGTCGGTCGGGCTGCATTGTCGGCTTGCGGGTCGGCCGGGACGCACGGCCGCGGTCGCCCGTTTTCTCGATTACGTCGGCGGGCACGACGATGTGTGGATGGCGCGGCGTATCGACATCGCCGATCACTGGCGCGAGCGCTTCCCGGTGGACTCCTGATGACGATGAGCGAATCCGAATTTGTTGCGCGCTACGGCGGCATCTACGAGCACTCGGCGTGGGTCGCCGAGCTGGCGGCGCCAATTGTGGCCGGCCTGACCGATGTGGAGAGAATTGCCGAGGTCATGGCCGACTGTGTCGACAATGCCTCGCGCAAGAAGCAGCTGGCGTTGATTCGGGCGCACCCCGATCTCGTCGGCAAGGCACAGATTGCCGGTGAACTGACCAGAGACTCGACGCACGAACAGGCGAGTGCCGGTCTGGATCAATGCACCGCCGAGGAGTACACACGTTTTCAGAACCTGAATCGTGACTATCATGAAAAATTCGGCTTTCCGTTCGTCATGGCGGTTCGCAACAGCAGCCGCGCGGAGATTCTCGCCGCGTTCGACAGCCGTCTGGGTAACGACCCGGACACCGAGTTCGAGACCGCACTGGCCGAAATACACAAGATTGCCAGGCTGCGTCTGGACGCTTTGGATCAGAACTGATGGCCGCATCGTCCAACCCGTTTCGTGAATGGATTCAGCTCGAGCAGCCGAGACTTGGATCGCAGGTGACCTATGCGACCGACGACTTCTTTGCGGCGAAAGAAAGATTGATCGATGCCAAGGACCCGGTGTTTGTCGACGACAAGTATGACGACCACGGCAAGTGGATGGACGGTTGGGAAAGCCGGCGCAAACGTACGCCAGGACATGATCACTGCGTCATTAAGCTCGGCGTACCGGGAGTCGTGCACGGCGTCGACATCGACACGAGTTTTTTTACGGGCAATTACCCGCCGCAGGCATCAATCGAAGCGTGTGTGAGCGAGGACGATGTGCCGGCCGGTCCATGGACGGAGCTGCTGGAGAAAACTGATCTTCAGGGCGATGCGCATCACTATGCAGAGATCGAGAGCGACGCGGTCTGGACACATTTGCGGCTGAATATTTTTCCCGACGGGGGCATCGCGCGACTGCGCGTCTTCGGCGAAATACGCCCGGATTTCTCAGCCGTCACGGGTCGCATCGATCTCGTGGCGCTGGAGAACGGCGGGCGCGCGATAGAATGCAGCGATGAGCACTACGGCAGCATGCACAATCTGAATGTCGCCGGGCGCGGCGTTAACATGGGTGACGGTTGGGAAACGGCGCGTCGTCGCGGTCCCGGAAACGACTGGGTCGTGCTCGCACTCGGGCATCCCGGAAAGATCGAAAAAGTAGAGGTCGATACGGCACATTTCAAAGGTAATTATCCGGATCGTGTCTCGCTCGAGGCGGCGATGTTTGGCAGCGGTGACAAGGCCAAACACGATAGTAAAGCCTGGCAGCAGCTGCTGCCTGAGTCAAAGCTCGAGATGGACAAGCAGCACTATTTCGAGGACGAGTTAAAAGACTTGGGTCCGGTAAGCCACGTGCGCATGTCGATCTACCCGGACGGCGGCGTCAGCCGATTGCGCTTACACGGGCACATTGCTCCGGATTACAAGATATGAGCATCACGCTGCGCGCGAAACCGCTGACCAAAGAACGATTCGCGCCGTACGGTGACGTCATAGAGTCCGTCGTGGATCGCACGACGGCAATGAATGCAGCGCGGTTCGAGCGTTTCGACGACCTGTGTGCAGTCGACATGAAAGATGACGGGAGGGTCGCCGTCAGCATTGCGCGGTGCCGCGTTGCGACGTCCTTGCCGTATCGATTTGACGTGGTTGAGCGGCACCCACTCGGCAGTCAGGCGTTCGTGCCGCTGATGCCGTGCAAACTCATCGTCGTCGTCGCACCGCCCGAAGAGAGTGTCGAAGCGTCAGACTTGCGCGCATTCGTGACGAACGGCCGCCAGGGTATCAACTACCATCGCGGCACCTGGCACATGCCGTTGATTGCCTTCGAGGCCGGACAGGAGTTCCTGATCATCGATCGTGCTGGCGACGTGCCGAATTGCGACGAGCACAGCCTCGATGAGGCCGTGATGCTGGTCGAGGACTGACGATGCGGCAGGCGTTCCGCGCATCCGTATTTCATTGTCTTGCCGACCCCGGTCCGCAGGCAGAGAGATCGGCTGTGGAGTTTTATGAGGACGGCCTGCTGGTCGTCGAGGACGGTGTGTTCACACAGATAGGGCCGGCCGACAAGCTGTTAGCGAGTTTGCCAAAGGACGCGCAGGTCGAAGATCTGAGCGGCACGCTGATTATTCCGGGGCTTATCGACTGCCACGTGCATTTCTCGCAGCTCGATATCATCGCGTCCTACGGCGAGCAGCTGCTCGACTGGTTGAATCGCTATGCGTACCCGGCAGAAGCGCGCTTTGCCGATGCGGATCACGCGCACGAAGTTGCTGGTTTCTTTCTCGATGAATTGTTGAAGAATGGCACCACGACGGCAATGGTATTTGCGACGGTTTTTCCGCGATCGGTCGACGCGATATTCGAGGCCGCCGAAAAACGCAACATGCGCCTGATTGCGGGCAAGGTGCTCATGGACAAAATGTGCCCCGATGAGCTCAGCGACGATGCTGAATCGGCCTATGGCGACAGCAAAGCCCTGATAGAACGCTGGCATGATAAGGGACGGCTCGGATATGCGATTACGCCGCGCTTCGCGCTGACCTCCAGCGAAGAGCAACTTGAGGCAGCCGGCCGGCTGGCAGAAGAATATCCCGATACCTGGGTTCATACCCATCTTGCCGAAAACCAGGAAGAAGTGGACCAGATCGCAAATCAGTTTGCATGGAGCCGCAGCTATCTTGACGTTTATGATCGCTTCGGCTTGTTGCGCGATCGATCAATGTTTGCCCACTGCCTGTACCTCGACGCAGTCGATCGTGCGCTGATGGCAAAAAAGGGTGGTGCGGGGGCGTTTTGTCCGACATCGAACCTGTTTCTCGGCAGCGGCTTGTTTGATCTCGATTCGATGGCAGATGCCGGAGTCCGTGTCGGGCTTGCAACCGATGTCGGCGGCGGCACGAGCCTGTCGTTGCTGAAAACAATGAGCGAGGCCTACAAGGTGCTGCACTTACAGGGACAGTCTTTGCCTGCGAGTCGCGCGCTTTACCTTGCGACGCTCGGCGCAGCCGAAGCGCTGGGCCTCGATGATCGTATCGGCAGTTTTGCCGCGGGCAAGGAGGCGGACTTCGTTGTGCTCGATGCCGGCGGCTCGAGCATGACCGCCAGGCGTGCGCAGGCGACGACGTCACTTGACGAGCTATTGTTCTCGCTGATCTTCCTGGGCGACGATCGCAACATCGCAGCCACCTACCTGCAAGGTCAGCGTGCCAAGGTCTGATCGCAGGTTGCGGCTCGGCTAACGGATCAGATAGGTGGCAGCGACCGCGGCCAGGCCCGCGATCACTAACAGAAACACAGTTCCCTGCGGACGCTGCAGGCCAAACAGGAGGCGCTGCATCTTCACTTGTGGGATGAATTCGGCGTCGCGGAGCCGCGGCAGAATCTGCTCAGCAACTGTAGCTTTGTCGTATAGCCGCATATTCCTCTTGCCGAGCAGGACCGCCATGTCGGGCGTTGCGATCGCGGTCTCGTTATACATGACGGCACTGGTAGGATGGCGGCTTTTCACACCATTATGGTTTTGCAGAATGACGTCGCCGCCCTCGAAGCCAATCGCGGTTCCCAGAGTGCTGCGCGTGATCCAGTAGATAACGGCAAATACCAGGATAAGGCCGGCGACGAGTGCGGCAATCTCGGCGGCTACCTGGGCGCTGCCGAAGCTCGCTACGCCGTACACCGTCAGCGCGACAAGCGTCAGCAGCGCGGCGCCGCCGAATTTGAGGCTACGGCGTATGCTGCGCACGACCTCCGGGTCAGGCTCGAACCAGACAAGTTCGGCACTGAAACATTCGCCGCGAGCTGCGCCGTCAGCCGGTGCTCTGACGTTCTTCGGCGCCGGGCTGAGTATGGCTTTGGTAATGAGGCCAATGAAGACGGCAGCCAACAACACAAAGCCCATCCAGGACAACGCCCGGTAGAAGGTACGCTTCTCGCGGGACTCGGCGAGAACGGCCTCCAAACCGGGCGATGCAAAGTCCTTCAGTAAGCTTCCCATTTCCGAAACCCGATACACACGGTCGTTGTACCAGTCGCTGATCAGCGCGCCGGAGGCGAACGGCAGGATCGAGATAGGGTCGGCGTGCTCCGGCAGCGGTATACGTCGCTGATACTGCCAGTCATCGTTGAACAGGTAGACGCCACCGTCCTGCATATGCGTGTTCATGTTGTTGACCCACCAGTTGTCGCCTATGCGGGCGAAATGACTGGGCCAGCGCAGCCCAACTCTCTGCGCATCGGCCGGAACGACGTCAATCGAGCGCAGCGTCTTGCCGAACAAACCCGTACGCGGTTCCACCACCCGAATCTGGTGATGATTAGTGTCGGCAACGAGCAGCTGCTCGTCGTGGAAGAGGAGTTGATTGGGGAATTTGAAGCCGCCCATCGGCTCGCCAAGCTCGATCCCGTTCGCGGTGTATTTGCGCAACGTGTGTCGGGTTGTGTCGCTGATGTAAACCTCATCGTTGCGTGTATCAATAGTCACACCGATGGTCGATTTGAAATCGACAGGTGGGTCTGCGAATGCAGTGCACTGCCGTGTCTGCAGGTTGCAGCGAGCGAGGCCGGCGCCAGGTGATTCAGGTTCGAGGTCGCTGGTGTTGCCACGGCGCTGGTACGCGGCGATCCTGTTCCAGCGGCTGCGTCGGTCTTCACCGCGGCGCAGTAAAATGTCGCCGTTCGAGAAAAACGCCGCCGCCCCGACCAATGGGTCGACGCCGAGCTCTCCCAGATCATGACGCCGAACGAATTCGCCTTCCGCATTGTGTTCGAGCAGCTGGTTCTGAATCTGAATGTAGACGTGGCCATGAGGGTCGCTGAGCATTTGTGTCGGCCCACCGTACTTCAGCGCCTCGCCACCGGCCCAGAACTTGGTGGCGATCGCGATCGCCGTCAGAGCGGCCACGACAATGGCGATTGTCGGATGGACTTTCATCTCCAGATTCATCCGCCCAGACTATTGCATACGGCCTCCTGGGGCCGGGACATGGTCCACAAACGGGGCTTTGAACCGGGGTCCGAAGGCCCGCGGTCTCAACCGACCAGGGGCTCCAGCCGGTCGAAAATATCGGCGAGTTCGGGGCGGTTTTCGCGCAGTTCCTCGATCGACATGCCCGCCAACTCATAGGGAAGGACAAGCCAGTCCGAGGTTTTATGCACGTAATAATCGGGGACGCGAACGGTGTCGTCAGCAGGCCGGTACCACACCGTCGCAATACGAATGTCCTGCGGCAGGTTGCGGCGGGTTTTTTGCGTCAGTTGATCGATGACGGCCGCGACGCTCGATCCGGTGCTGTACACATCATCCACGATCAGTAGCGAGTGATGCGAGCACAGGTTTTCGAGCAGGTATTGCAGGCCATGCACGCGGATCGCCTCCGCTTTGCTGACCATGTCGTTGTAGCTCGGCGCGCCGCGGTAGGAAGTTCGTATCGCGATATGGTCGGTCTTGATGCCCAGAAAATCGAGGCCCTCCTGCACGGCGATGCCGACGGCGCTGCCGCCGCGCCAGAGCCCCACCAGGAAATCGGGATGAAAGCCGGCTGCCGAGATCGTGGCGGCAAGTTGAAAGGAATCTCTGAGGAGATCGTCCGCGGCGACAAATCGCTTGTGCATTGTTATTCCGAGTCTGCGGTGCGGTAGAATCCGGTCAGCGCATTATAGCGACAGCCGCAAGTCCCGGTACAAGAAAAAGCGATACAAGAGACTCACAATGGACAAAATCGTACTTTCGGCTCAGGAACTGCTCGAGGACTCGTTTCGCCTCGGTCTCCAGGTTCTCGAGAGTGGCTTCAAGCCGACGCTGATCATCGCTATCTGGCGGGGCGGAACGCCCGTCGGCATGGCCGTACAGGAAATCATGTCCTATTGCGGTGTCGAATCGGACCACATTGCGATTCGCACCTCGTCCTACGTTGGCGTCGACGACCGCGGCAAGGTTGCCGTACATGGCCTGAACTACATCATCAAGAAAATCTGCCATGACGATCGTGTTTTGATCGTCGACGATGTCTTCGACACCGGTAATACGATCGTCGCCGTAATAGACGAGTTGTCAAAACGTGCGCGCGGTAACATGCCGGACGACATTCGAGTCGCGATGCCCTGGTATAAGCGAAGCCGCAACGAGACAGATATCGAGCCTGACTACTTCATTCGCGAAACCGCCGAGTGGCTCGTTTTCCCCCACGAACTCGACGCGCTGACGCCCGAGGAGCTGAGCCAGACCCGGCCCGATATCGCGGCGATCATCAAGGGCGCGAAAAAGCATAAGGCAATCGCGTGAGGCTGCTCGGTGACCATGCGAAGAATCTGCGTTTACTGCGGTTCTAGCGCCGGCGACAACAGCGCTTATGCAGATGCAGCCAGGGACCTGGCTCGTGTGCTCGTGGAAAATGACATCGAGCTCGTCTACGGCGGCGCATCCAAAGGAACAATGGGAATTCTGGCTGATGCCGTGCTCGAACACGGGGGCGCGGTTCACGGTGTGATTCCGAAGATTCTGCTGGAAAAGGAGATCGCTCACACAAACCTGACCGAGCTGCACGTTGTGACATCGATGCATGCGCGCAAGTCGATGATGGCCGCATTGTCCGATGGCTTTATCGCAATGCCGGGCGGTTTCGGCACCCTCGAGGAACTCATCGAGATGCTAACGTGGGGCCAGTTGAAATTTCATAATAAGCCCTGCGGCCTTCTGAATGTGCTCGGGTACTTCGACAAGCTCCTCGAGTATCTGGACCACACGCATACGGAGGGGTTCTTACGTGCCGAGAATCGTGCCATGCTGCTGTGCGACGATGATTCCGCCGGCTTGTTGAATCAGTTTGAACGCTATTCAGCGCCGCACGTCGAGAAGTGGGCTGACTAGAACAGTAACCGCAGCGTCCCTTTAGCTGGCGAGCGCAGGTTTTGTGCAGACAATGAGTATTGAATGCCCATGCGACGACCTTTCAACGCTGAACCCACGCAGATTCTCAATGGCGTTGCAAATACCTCAACCGGTTCGTCTGCCGGGATTTCTTCAAGCTTGCCAGACACCCTGATCGCATTATCACGCTGCGTGACGGCAGGATACTTGGACTGCGCCAGGGAAGTGCGCCCGGCGAAGCCGTTGCCGCGCGGCAGCTTTGGCAATTGTGCGGCGACACGGAACTCTTCATGAACCGGAAACAGCAACGAGTACGACACGTGTTGCAGCGGCTCGCCACTCTGGCTGTAAACAACCAGCTGTATGCTCGTGGCGTGTTCCTCATAAAGGAAATGGTCATCGTGATCGCGGTATTGCTGCGCCAGTTGTTGCAACTCCGCCATGATGTCCTCGGTCGATCGATCTTCGTACGGGCGGTCGCTGCCGAACACGCGTGCGAACGTCAATCGGGCGACGATCGTGCTGACATATGAGGTATTGACCTGATTCTTCGCTTCAATCATCTCCTGCAACTTTGCATTGGCAACGGCGGACGGCAGTTCACCAAAATCGCATGTCGGCACTCTCAATGTCTTGTGAATAATCTCGCCGGGAAACCCGATTTCTATACTTGCCGATGAGACCGCCTCCTGGAACTTTCTTTCGAAAAGCGCCAGTAACTGACGCCGCCCCATTTTCACGGCAGCGTCGTTGACGCGTACGTAGGCATCGCCGCGGCGGAGCGTCTCGGAGTGGTCGACACGCATCATGTACGGAGAATCCTGACAGTCGCCGATTTCGAATACGCCAACCTGCTTTTCGTCAATCGTGACTGCGTTGTACGTGATCCGAACGGCTGGTTCGATATGGTCGCTGGCGAGCGACTCGTAGGCAGGCTTGCCGGAGAAATCATCGCGTTTGACACCGCGCACGCGTTTTTGCCCTTTGGTGTCGAAATCCACGCCCGTTATGATGTAGCGAGGTCCCTCTACCGAGGCGTTTGCCATGGCGAGCACGTCGCGTAAGAAACTGCGGATGCCGCTGCTACCGTACGCGCGTTTGCGGAACTGTACGCCAGTGGAGGGCGTCCCGGATTGGACAATGTTTGCGAGACCGTTCATAAGCTTATAACTATGGACCATTATGTTGAAATGGGGCCGGAACTGTTCGGCATTTCCGGTAAATGAGGGCTATGCAAGGCGCGGCAGATCCGCTAACAGCGATCGCGTCATCACCGCCGCAATTCACCGCTGGCGAGATCGCGAGCCTCGTTGCCGAACAGTATGCCTTGCACGGCGAGCTGGACGCCTTGGTCAGCGAACGTGACCAGAACTTTCGGCTGACTACGGCCGATCAGCATCGCTATGTCATCAAGATTGCCAATGCAGCCGAAGCCATGGCAACCACCGACTTCCAGATTCGGGCTCTGCAGCACATTCAAAGAACTGGCTGCCCGGTCGCCGTGCCGCAAGTCGTGCTCACCCTCGGCGGGGCAACCATGACAACCGCATCAAGCGCAGATGCCGAACACGCCCTGCGTGTCGTCAGCTACGTGCCCGGGCGCCCACTCGAGGATATCGAACCGGATGTGATTCTCGCGCGACAACTGGGCCGGTGTCTGGCTGAAATCGGTATTGCATTGCGTGGGTTCGAGCACCCCGGCGACAGCCAGCCGCTGCTTTGGGATATGCGTCGCGCAGCCGAACTGCGGCGTCTACTGCGGCATATTACGGACGCCGAGCTCCGCGCCGAAATTGGTAATTGCCTGGACGATTTTGCAGACAATGTGGCACCCAGGCTCGACATGTTGCGGTCGCAGGTAATTCACAATGACATGAATCCCGGAAATGTCCTCGTTACGACGAAAATGCCGGTTTCCATTGCGGGCGTAATCGACTTCGGCGACATGATTCGGGCACCGCTCGTTATCGACGTTGCCGTAGCGGCGTCCTATCTGCGCAGCGATGACGACGATGCGCTGGCAATGCTGATGTCGTTTGTTGGAGGTTATGCCGAGGTCAGGCAATTCGAAGGTGCCGAGCTTGAGGTTCTCTACGATCTTGTACGTACTCGGCTTGCCACAACGCTAACGATCCTTTACTGGCGCGTGTCAGCGCGAGGAGAGGCCGATGCGTATACGACCGAATCGCTGCAAGGCGGTGCGAGCGCGGCCCGTTTCCTGAAGAGGATCAACCGGCTGTCCAGAAGCGAGTTTAGGACTCGGCTGCACGACTGCTGCAACCTCGATACAGGCTAGCGCTCGAGATCCTGCCCGGTTGAGGCCATGTTGCGCCAGCAAGATTATGTAAATCAATGAGTTACAAAGAATCTGGCCGGGCGCTACCGGCGCCTGGTGCGAATTTTGCAGCATACAGTCCATCGTCGACGGTCGCACGCTCCAAAAAGCTGTGGATCAGGTCCCAGAAATCAAAGGCTTAGCAACCTAAAATTGCAAGGATTTCGGCAGATTCGCCAGGAATATATGAGCTTCAACGCCAGCCTTGCCGTGCTCTTGATATTCAGTGCCGCGTGCTACTTTGCGATCGGCCTGCGTCTCGTCGTGTCCAAGCGGGATGTTGGCACGATGCCGATTGGGGTTCTGCTTCTGATCATTGGTTTCTGGGTGGCCGGCGGTGCCATTGAGCTAATGTCGTCGACGTTCTTTGTGTTTTCCATGGGGCGCACGCTGCATTTTGTCGGCACCGCGTTCTTGCCCGTCGCCGCCTACGTCTGTTTTCGCGAATACACCGGCCGCAGAACTTCAGTTCATCGGGTCACAATGATGTTGATCATTCCAATCGTCTCGGTTTCGCTTGCGGCTACGAACATCCATCACGAGTTCATGTGGTACCTGCCTGTCGCGAACAGTGCGGGCGAGTACCTCACGCGGCCTGGGGTATGGGGGCCGTGGTTCCTGTTCGTACACGCGCCTTACAGTTATGCCGTGATGGGTGTGGCCGTACTCACTCTGCTGGTGCAAAGTTCAGCGGTCGCGCGGTCGCACCGCCGCGGTTTATTTCTGTTGGTCGCCGCCTGCATTGGCCCGCTGACGGCGACGCTGGCGTACGATTTGGGATACGGCCCGAATACGATTTCGTTCGTGCCCATCGTGTTCACGCTCATGTTGCCGATCTATGCGTGGCTCATTCTCGGCGAGCAGATCGTCGAATTCACGCCGCTCGCCTACGAGACTGTGTTTCAGAATATGCAGGATCCCGTCGTCGTCGTCGACGACCAGGGACGGATCATCGGCCTTAATCAGCGCGCCGAAATACTGCTTGAAATCACCGAGACCGGTGCGCTCCTCGAGCCGTTGAAACAAGTGTTGGGTAGTGACACGCCCGAAGTTTTCGAGGCGCTGGAGACTGGCGAACCGAGGAAGATAATGACTGCAACAGGGCGCTTTCTGCACGTGCAGGTCTCACCCATGGCGTCGCACAGGCCGGCACGGCGCGAGGGCAAGGTGTTGATGTTTCGTGACGTCAGCGATGTCGAAATTGCCCAGGCTGAGGTCAGGTCAAGCGAGAAGCTGCTGCGAACACTCATCGATCATTCGGTAAACGGCATCCTCCGGATGCGCTGGGAGCATGAGGATGGTCAGGACTACAGAGAACTTCGCTGCATTTTCGCGAATGCGATGGCGGGCCGGTTCCTGAATGCCGAGCGCGATGAATTGATTGACTGCAGCGGCGAACAGGTTGTGAAGATCGCGACCAATGCGATGGGTGAGGTCGACGCCAGCAATATTATCAGCGACTTTCGCAGAGCCACAGAAGCAGGAGAAAGCATGGACGTGGAAGTCAATCATGTCTCCAACGGCTCGAACAAATGGTTGCGCATGATCTGCGAGCCATTTGGTACGGACATTGCGGTGACGTTCGTCGACATCACCGATAGCAAAGCGAAAGAGCAACATATGGAGTCGATCGCACGATCTGATCCGCTGACCGGCGTCCTGAATCGACGCGGGTTCGAACGCGACGCGTCGAAGCGACTGTCGGATAGCCCGGACGATGCTACCGGCGCGTTGTTATTTATCGACCTCAATGAGTTTAAACAGATCAACGACAGCAAAGGTCATGAAATAGGCGATCAGCTGCTCCGGATCGCTGCTCAGCGCCTGCGCAAAAGCCTGCGATCCTGTGACATCATCGGCCGCCCGGGTGGCGACGAATTCGTGGCATTGGTTCCGGATGTCTCCCCGGAGGTTGCCGAGCGGCTCGCCAGTCGACTGGCGACAGCGCTTGAAGAGCCATATCTGATTGGCGAGGACACGCTGAGCTGTGCTGCAAGCATCGGTCTGGCGCTGTATCCGAAAAACGCGAATACGCTGACCGGCCTGTTGCGCGAGGCCGACCAGGCGATGTATCGCGCCAAGGCAAGGTGTCGGGGTGTCGCGAATATCCGCAGCGCCGATCTACTGGAAAAAGCCATGTAATGTCCAAACGCCTTCTCTGGTCTAACTTGCTGCTCCGCGTCGCGACTGAAACAGCAGTATCCAAATAGGCGCCGGCCTCCGGTAATGGTAGGCTTCGACACTGGCCTCGACCAGAGATAAGAAGATGAGCGACGTCCGTCGCGGCAACCCTCTGAGCAGAACGATCAGGGCGGCAATCAAAGTCGAATTAAACGAACTCAACGCGACGTTGCTGTCGTTCCTGTTTGTTTTCATACTCATGACGGCCTACGCCATTCTGAAACCGGTCCGAGACGCACTCGGCGCTGACTGGGGGGCCGTAGGCCTGAGCGTAACCTGGACGGCAAACTTTGTACTCAGCGTCATTGCTGTCAGCGTTTACGGCGCGGCGCTTTCGGTCTTCAGGTTTCGGATGGTCGTGCCCGGCGTTTACGCGTTCTTTGCACTCACGTTTCTTTCCCTGTATGTCATCACTGTCAGCGTCGCCGAGCCGTCATTGATTAACAAGGGTTTTTACGTCTGGGTCAGTGTATTCAGCCTGTTTCACCTGTCGGTATTCTGGAGCTTCATGTCCGACCTGTTCGACAAGTCGCAGGCTCCAAGGCTTTTCGGATTTATCGCGGCGGGAGCGAGCGTCGGTGCGATCGTCGGGCCGTTGCTGACCGCGTTGCTTGTAGATGTCATCGGAGCGAATGCCCTGATGCTGGTCTCCGCGACGCTTTTGCTGGTGCCGATACCGATTATCCTGGTTCTGGAGAAATTGAGAGTCACCGAGCTGGGTAACGAGGATGTCCGCGCCGACGTGTCGAGGCAGAAAACCATAGGCAGGAATCCATTTGCGGGCTTCTCGATTTTCCTGACCAGCAAATACTTGCTGACGATCGGCGCTTTCATACTTTTGTACGTAACCATCAGCACGTTTGTTTACTTTGAGTTGCAGGACCTGACAGCGGAATACGGGATAAACACGCGTACCAAGATCTGGTCGTGGATAGATCTGGCAACAAACGTACTCACCTTGCTGACTGCAGCTTTCGTAACCGGACGAATTGTCACGAAGCTCGGCATGCCGGTTGCGCTGTCTCTGATGCCGGGGCTAATAGCTGTCGGCGTACTCGCGCTTGTTGCGGCTCCGACGCTGATCGCGCTCGCGATATTTCAGGTATCAAGGCGTGTCGGGAATTACGCGATCACCCGCCCGAGCCGTGAAATGTTGTACACGATTGTTGATCGTGAAACCCGGTTCAAGGCGAAGCCGGTGATAGACATCGTGTTATACCGCGGCGGTGACATGGTGACAGCCTGGATATTTACATTTGTGGCAAAAGGGCTCGGGCTTGGCCTCGCCGGTATCGCGTTTGTTATCAGCGGCATAGCCGTGACCTGGACCGCGATTGCTATTTACCTGGGGCGTTCGTACAACCGAAGCGCCGCAAACTCCGATTATCCTGAACCAGTTGAGGAAAAGACCGATGGCGTTGCGTAATACTTCGAGCGAATTTGGATCGCTTGCAAAATGGCTGCATTGGCTGGTGGCTATCGGCATATTCTGGCTGATCTACCTGGGTCTCGAGCAGTCGGGGATGGAGCGTGGCCCGGCGAGAGAAGAACTCCGTGCGTTTCACGGGTCCGTTGCATTGGTCGTGTTTGCGTTAATGACGGTACGTCTCGTCTGGCGCCTGACGAACAAGGTGCCTGCACATCCGGATGGATTTCCGGCGTGGCAACGAATCACGGCGACACTTGTGCACTGGGGTCTTTATGTTGCCGTGTTCGTGCAGCTGTTTTCCGGGCCCATGACGGTTGCGACCGGCGGCAACCCGGTCCCGTTCTTCGGCCTGTTCTCCATCTCGTTGCCGATCGCAGAGAATCGCGAACTGCATGAGATCTTGGAAGAGGTTCACGAGTTCGCCTGGAAAATCGTTGCTGCGTTGTTGATCCTTCACGTGCTTGCAGCGCTCTATAACCATTTTGTCGCAAAAAACGATGTGCTTAGACGTATGACGGTTGGAATAAAGAAGGAAGGCTGACCGTGCCGGAGCCCTCCATTTGAAAAAGCCGACCCCGAGCTACGAGTCGCAAGAGCTGCGCGATTTTGGGGAAGTGCTGCGCGGCAGGCGCACTATCGAATTGTTCCTGCGTAAGCTCGTACCCGCCGCGCTCGTCAAAGAAGCGCTCGAGGCCGCAGTTTGGGCGCCAAATCATCATTTGACCGAGCCCTGGAGATTCTACTTGCTTGGCAAGGAATCCGTTGCCTCCTGTCTGGAGCTCATCTGCGACATCGTGACGACGAAAAAAGACGCGAAGATGGGTGAATTCAAGGCGCAGAGTTGGTCGGAGAAACCCGGCTGGCTGGTTGTTACCTGTCGCAAGTCGGACGATGAATCGACACAACGGGAAGACTATGCAGCCTGCTGCGCCGCGACACAGAATTTCATGTTGTACCTGTGGAAAGCGGGCGTCGGTTCGAAGTGGACAACCGGAGACATCACGCGCGATACGCGATTCTACGATATCGTCGGGATCAACGCGGATGAAGAGTTCGTCGTTGGCCTGATCTGGTACGGCTATCCGAAACTCACGCCGACCCAGTCCCGAAAACCTATCGACGCGGTTCTGATACAGCTGCCGTGACTGGGCCACCTGCGGCCCGTGGGACGGGGGCCGCTCATCGGAAGTAAAGCGCAGCGCAGCGAACTCCCGTCAAGCCGTATCGAGACATGAAGCGGAAGGGCTACCGGACCGCAGGCCGTGGCGCTCTAGTCCCTGGCGAGCTCCTCCGGATGGTGCACGATTTCGCCGCAGATTATTGGTTTGAGCAAAAAGACGAATGCCACCAGCATGCCGGCGACGCCGATGACGATGACGGAATTACGGATCGTGCCGTCATAGATGACTGCGCCGAGCAAAGCGCCCGCTGCACCAATTATGTTCTGTAGCGTACCGATTATCGAAGAGGCGACGCCAGCGATTCGTGGCAACGGGTCCAGCGAGAGGACCGTAGCGTTCGGCATCGCAATCGCCACTGCAAACATGAACAGGCACATGTTGCCCCAAAGCCATGCGAATGGCGCGTGATTGAGCCACGCAATAACGAGCAGCTGTGCGCCGCTGATGGCGAACAGCGCCACACCAAGACCAATTACCTGTATTGCATCGAGCCGCGTTACCAGGAGGCGGTTGATCGCAGATCCGATCAGAATCGATATGCCTGCCGTCGCGAAAATCAGACCGAACTCGACGACCGAATAGCCGTAGATCTCGACAACCAGCGCTGCGGATATTGCAATCATCGACATGAAGCCGGCAGGTGGCAGGATGATCAGCAACAGACCGAACACGCTCTGCCGGTGAGAAAAGAACTCAGCAACGCTCGATAGGAGTTGTTGGACGGGATGCTGCCCGACGATCGGCGAGTGTGTCTCGGGGATATTGCGGCGGATCGCGGCAAGCATCACGAAGCCGGCTGCCGCAATCAGCATGAACGGTGCCCGCCAACCCCACTGCGCGATCAGGATCGCGCCGATGCTGGGCGCGATTACAGGCGCGACCGTGAATATCATCGTCATCAGCGCCATCAGCTTTGCCGCTTCCTTACCGGTGGCGATGTCTCTTACGATCGCACGTGACAATACGATTGCGGACGCGGCGCCGAAACCCTGCACAAATCGGGCAGCGAGCATCAAGTTGATGTCGTTCGCTAATGCGGCGACCGTCGCGCCGACCGCAAACAGTCCCATGCCGGCATAGAGTACCGGGAGCCGGCCCACGCGGTCGGAGACCAGACCGGCTGGTATTTGCCCGGCAGCCATACCGGCCATGAAAATACCGACGATCTGCTGCCCGCTGGACAAACTGGTTGCCAACGCGTCAACCATGGCGGGCACTGCCGGCAAACTCATGTCGACGGTAAGTGCGGCCATGCCGGTGAGCAGGCCGAGCGTAACTACGAAGCTACGCTTCTGAACAAGAGGCAGGGGGCTCACGATCAGGTCAGACTGACATCCCGATCTGAAATTAACAACCCCGACAGGGGGTAAGCCGAGACCGTAGCTAAATTCATGCGCATGTTGCAGGTATCGGGTGGCGCGGGCATCCTTGCAACATTCAGGTTGAAGAATCACATTGTGCCGAAGAAAAACGCCGACCCCGACTATTCTGACGTTGAAACGCGCCGCAGCAGGAGGACGAGCCGGCGCATGTCTGTGGGCCGGCGTTTCGTCTACGCAATTGGCAAGCAATTGTTGCGGTTTATCCTTTTCGCGCTCACTTCGAGCTATCGGTTCGAAAGGGTAATTGGAAGCGAAATCGCCGATCGACTCATCGCGAATAATGATCAGGCCTATGTGCCGGTTCTCTGGCACTCGCAGCAGATCGTGATTACACACATGATTCGCGATTGGATCCGTCGCGGGTTCAGGGCGGGCTACATCATCTCGGCGTCGGTTGACGGAGAGGTACCGGCCGACATCGCGAAATCGTGGGGCGCCGAAGTCATTCGCGGCTCGGCACAGGACACGGGAACTCTGGTGCTTCGCGATGCGATACAGTTAATGAAGCGCGGCGTGTCCGTTATCATGGCCTCGGACGGCCCCCTCGGGCCGCCGTTCGAAATCAAGACAGGCACCGCCATCATGGCGCGCATGGCCGGCGCGCCGATAGTGCCGATCGTCTGTGCCGCCAGCAGTGCACGGACAATGAACACTTGGGATCACTTCATGATTCCGAAACCGTTCGCGCGCGTTGTGGTGGCAATTGGCGAGCCGATCGACGTACCGCGCGACCTGCCGATGAGCGAGATCGAAAGCGTGCGCACGAGAGTGCAATCGGCGATGGAGTCGCTGGCTAGCGAAGCACGGCAGCAGCTGTCGTAGCGACGAAATCGACTTCGTCATCCGTCATCTCGGGGAACACGGGCAGGGACAGACAACCCGCCGCAACCCGTTCCGCAACCTCGAGCGTGCCGAACCGGGTGCTTGCAGAGAAATGCATGTGTTTATGCAGTGGCTTCGGGTAGTACAGTGCCGTCGCGACACCCGCCTCGCCGAGTTGCGACCGCAATCTGTCGCGGTCTTCCACGATGATCGTGTAATACCCGTAGACATGGTGCGCGCCGTCCGGCGCGGTCGGTGTCTTCGCGCCGGCGGTGGATAGCACGCTGTTGTAATGGCTGGCGATTTCCCGGCGTCTGTCGTTGCTCGCATCGATGCGCTCGAGTTTGACGCGCGGCGATGTCCATGATCGCACGCATATCGGCCGGCAGGCCGAACATGTGCACCGGAATAATGGCGCGGGTCTTTTCCGTAATGGCGTTTGTTATCAGATCCGCGTCGATGTTGTAGCTGTCTGCGTCGATGTCGACGAGCACGGGCTGCGCATTAACGTACTCAATAGCCTCGAGCGTCGCGGCGAACGTGAATGGGCTCGTGATGACCTCATCGCCGGGACCGATACCGAGTCCTACAACCACGACATGCAGGGCGTCTGTTCCGGAGCCGACGGCCACAGTGTGACTGACGCCAAGGTAGTCGGCGACGGCGTCCTCGAGCGCAGTCACGTTCGCACCCAATACATACGCGCCGCTCCGCGCGACCTGCAGTAAGCGGGCATCGTATTCCTCGGCAAGCTCTTCGTAGGCCCGACCCAGGTCCAGAAAGGGAACGTTCATAGCGACGGCTGCCGCGCAACGGCGTTGGCGATTGCGAGCGCTGTCTCGAGTGCCTCCATCGCCCTTTGTCCATCGACCAGTGGTGGCGGTCCGCCGCAAATCGAGTCGAGAAACGCTTGCGTCTGATCCATCATGGCGTCGCCGGCATCAAAGGTCTGCTTGTCGATCGCGACATCCTCCGGACCCGAGACAGGGCCCGTACCTCGCTTGCCATAGTAGGTAAATGACCTGTTTTGCAGGTCGACGGATGCATAGGAATCGGCCTGAAAAATCCTGAGCGACCGCTCGGTCTTGAGGCTGACCCGACTGCTCGTTACGTTGGCGACACAGCCATCCGCGAAACGTATTCTTGCGTTTGCTACGTCAATACTGTCCGAGAACACGGACCGGCCAACGGCATCGACGTGCTCCATCGGGGAGCGGACGAAACTGTGAATAAGGTCGATGTCATGAATCATCAGATCCAGAACGACACTGACATCCAGCGCGCGGGGTTTATAAGGAGCGATTCGCGTCGACTCGATGAACTGCGGCTGCCGGACGTGTCGGGTGAGCGCAACGACGGCGGGATTGAAGCGCTCGAGGTGTCCGACCTGAAGCACGATGCCGCTATATTCGGCCAATCGCAGCAGGTCCTGTGCCTCGTCCAGAGTGGTTGTGATGGGCTTCTCGAGCAAGAGGTGAATGCCATTTTCGAGCAGGGTGCTAGCGATTTCAAAATGAGTCGACGTCGGTGTGGATAGCGCAACCGCGTCAATATGGCCAATAAGATCCCGGTAGTCCGTTACCGCCTCGGTCCCCAGGTTCGCAGCAACCGTGTTGGCGCGTTCGACATCGGTATCGACAACGGCGACCAGTTGCGATGCCGGAAGCGCGGCGAGCTTTTCTGCGTGGCGTTGACCCTGAACACCGATGCCAATAACTGCTGTCCTCAGCGGTGTCATGTTTTCGCCAGTTCGTGGAATCGCCCTTCATTGCCATCGATCTTGAAGTAACACGGCGCGTCTAACCAGCTGCCCAGGTTGACTGTTCGGAACGAGTGTCCGTTTTTGTCAATGCGGAAATCGTCCCTGATGTGAACGTGTCCGGAGAGGATAATGTCGAACGGTCTGTCAGTGAAAGCCCGCCACGCGTGGTCACGAATTTTCGCAATCGCGCGATCGGCCGTGATGGACTTCGTGTGGGTTGTGTACTCGCGACTACCCGTGCTGGCCCGTTCGCCGATGCGCGCAATCAATGCGCCGGGCAAATTGCAGATCAGCCAGCGGATCGGCGGCGTACGCAGAAACCAGCGCAGGAACAGATACCCTCTATCGTCAGGATCCATCTGGTCTCCGTGTTCTACCCGCAACGTCCAGTTGCCAAGTTGAACATAGGTCGGGCCTTTGTGCACGGTCAGGCCAAGCTGATCGGCCCAGAATTGCTGCAGGTGCAGGTCGTGATTGCCTTCGAAGTAACAGATGTCCACCCCGGCGCTCTCTAAGCGGCGAATCTCGTCGATGATGACACGATAACGATCGATGAAGTAGTGGTGGTCGGCAACCCAAAGATCGAATATGTCGCCGAGCAGAAACAGGTGCGTGATTTTCGGCTGGCCGGATAGGTTACGCAGGAATTGCTCGAACAGACGGGCGCGAGGGCACTCTGGCGACTGGATGTGGATGTCCGACACGAAATAGGCGCATGGCATGCTGTAACTCTAGCAGGCCCGGGTCAGGCTGACACCGCTACCGCACACTAACAAGCTCGACAGCGGGCGCACGCCGAGCCAGTAGCTGAGTTCGCGCGGATGATCGACATCCCAGATCGCGATATCGGCGCGCTTACCGGTTTCGAGCGTACCGCGATCTGCACCCAGGCCCAGCGCAACGGCAGCCTCACGCGTGGCGCCTGCCAGGCATTCTTCTGGCGTAAGCTTGAACAAGCGGCAGGCGAGCGCCATCGCTTCGCGAAGCGAGCACAAGGGAGAGGTTCCCGGGTTGCAGTCTGTCGCGATCGCGATCGGCACCTTGTGTTCTCGCAACGCCCTTACGGGCGGGCGCTGTGTTTCGTTCAGGGTTACGAAGGCGCCAGGCAACAGCACCGCTGCGGTGCCGGCATTGCCCAGAGCCGTGACTCCGTCTGCGGATGTGTACTCGAGATGATCGGCCGACAGCGCGTTGAATCGCGCTGCCAATCCGGCCCCGCTGCCGTCGCTCAGCTGATCGGCATGTAGTTTGACGGGCAGCCCGAATTTTTGTGCGGCCCGAAATACCCTGCCGATCTGCTCCGCGCTAAATGCAAAGTCTTCACAATAAGCGTCAACAGCATCGGCAAGTCGCCGTTCAGCCACCGCCGGTATCAGTTGCTCACAAATCAGATCGACATATGCTTGCGCGTCATGAGCGAATTCAGGAGGAACGGCGTGCGCTGCGAGCAGCGTCGTAAAAACCGTCAGACCGGTCGACTCACCGAGGCGACGCGCGACCTCGAGCATCTTGATCTCGTTGTCGATGTCGAGCCCATATCCTGATTTGATCTCAACAGTGGCCACACCATCTGCTGCGAGCATGCGGAGGCGTTGCATTGCAGACTCGAACAGTTCATCGCGGCTTGCACGTCGCGTCGCCTGCACTGTCGAAAGGATGCCGCCGCCTGAGCGGGCGATTTGCTCGTAGCTCATGCCCTGCAGTCGTTGCTCGAAGTCTGCGGCACGATCGCCAGCGAAAATGAGATGCGTGTGACAGTCGATTAGCGCCGGGGTTATCCAGCGACCTGAAAGCGATCGCGTTTCTTTTGCGCGTATATTCGGAAGATCCGCACGCGCACCGACCCACGCGACGGTTCCGGCACTTATCGCCAGCGCACCGTCCTCGATCGCGCCGTAGTCGGCCGCAGCACGCTGCATCGTCGCGATGCGGGCGTCTGTCAGCAGCAGGTCCCAATCCGCCATTTTTGCCTCCGCGACTTTGCAATCGACGTTAGCATGGTCTAGCCTGTATATACAACTTGGCGGGAGTCCGATGACTGACATTTTCGCGCGTAAGGCATTGTTACAAAAGGGCTGGGCGGACAACGTGCGGTTCGGTATAAACGCGGGCCGGATCACGGACCTCACCCCGAACAAGTCCCCGGAATCGGCTGACTTCGTTGCCGGCATCGTGATTCCGGGTCTCTGCAACGCTCACAGTCACGCCTTCCAACGTGCTCTGGCCGGCAGGACCGAAGAGCGTTCGCCGGCTGGTCAGGACAGCTTCTGGACCTGGCGAGAACGGATGTACGAACTGGCCGCCCGGATGGACGCTGAGTCCCTCGCCGCGATCGCGGCGCAGGCATACAGTGAGATGCTCGCCAGCGGCTATACGTCGGTAGCCGAGTTCCATTACCTGCATCGCGAGTCGGGTAGCGAGCAACATGATGGCGCGATGTTCAATGCAATCTGCCAGGCGGCTAACAACAGCGGTATTGGACTGACGTACGTGCCGGTGCTCTACGAGCGCGCTGGGTTCGACAAACCAAAGCCTGAGGGCCAGCAAAAATTCTTTGCGCTCGATGTCGAGAGCTTCCTCGAGCACCATGCGCGCGCGAGCGAAATCGCCGGCGACCGCGTTTGCGTTGGCATCGGTGCGCACAGCCTGCGCGCGGTCGGTAAAGAGTCACTGTTAGAAATCGCGGCCGCCGCGACAGACGCGAAGATTCCGCTACACCTGCACATTGCTGAACAGCAACGGGAAGTCGACGAGTGCCTGTCGGTTTACGGCCGCAGGCCGGTCAGCTGGTTACTCGATAACTTCGATGTCGACAATCGATGGTGTCTCGTGCACGCGACGCACATGGACGCTGACGAAACAAAGAATCTCGCGAACTCAGGCGCCGTCGTTTGCCTGTGTCCGAGCACCGAAGCAAACCTGGGCGACGGTCTGTTTCCGCTGCATGACTACCTGATCAATGGCGGTCAGATCGCAATTGGTTCCGACAGCCACATATCGATCAATCCGTTCGAGGAGCTGCGCTGGCTCGAGTATGGACAGCGACTCGCAGCGCAGTGCCGCAACGTGGTCTCGCTCGAGCAGTCGCACGTTGGACACGAACTCTTTTCACGCGTGCTGACAGGTGGCGCCAGCGCGTGCGCGCAGGAATCTGTCGGTTTGCAGGTCGGCGCTTCGGCAGACCTTGTCACCCTTTACGATGCAGACCCGATGCTCGTTGGTCATGACGGCACCACACTGCTGGATGCGCTCGTATTTTCGGGTTACCGCCTGCCGATCGAGCGCGTCATGGTGGGCGGCGACTGGCGTGTGGTTGATGGTAAACACGTCGATCAGGAGGACACACGCGCCGCGTATGCGGCGACGCTGGAGCGACTGGGGGCAGTGCAATGACCGCTGGCGCGAAACCAAGATATCAGCAGCTCAAGGACCTGATTATCAGGCGCATATCCAGCGGCGACCTCGGGCCGCAGGACCGTGTGCCCTCCGAGAACGAGCTCGTGGAATCGATGAACGTATCCCGAATGACGGCGAATCGCGCGATGCGAGAGCTGACCGATGAAGGCTATGTGCAGCGTGTTGCAGGGCGCGGAACCTTCGTCGCGGATTTTCGTGCGAGATCACATGTGCTCGAAGTACACAACATTGCCGACGAAATCGAACGTCGGGGCCACGCGCATACGTCTGAAGTCTTGCAGCAGTCACGGCAACATGCGCGCGGCGAGATCGCGAGGGCCTTGCATATCGAGCAGGGAGTCGACGTGTTTCATTTGCTCCTGGTGCATTTCGAAAACGGCGTTCCGATCCAGTTAGAAGACCGCCATGTCCTCGCAGAATTTGCACCGAACTGCCTCGAGCAGGACTTTCGGCACATTACGCCGAGCGCGTACCTGACCGCCATTTCGCCACTCCAGGAAGCGGAGCAGGTCGTGCGGGCGGCGGTACCGAATGCGGCGGTGCGGCAGCGATTGCAGATGGCCGACAACGAACCGGGTCTCGCCGTTATTCGCCGCACCTGGTCGCGTGGCCGACCGGTGACCTTCGCTCGACTGCACCATCCGGGCAGTCGCTACGAGCTAACGGGACATTACACACCGCCAGGAACACCCAAATCGACAACCGACAATGTCGTCGAACTGGAGAAGTTACAAGCATGAACACCAAGCGAATAATCAAGGCGCCGACGGGCACGAGGCTAACGGCGAAGAGCTGGCTGACTGAGGCGCCGCTGCGCATGTTGATGAATAATCTCGATCCCGAGGTTGCGGAGCGGCCCGAGGAACTCGTCGTCTATGGCGGCATCGGCAAGGCGGCGCGTAACTGGCAAGCGTTCGACAAGATCGTCGAGACATTGCGGGACCTCGAAGCAGACGAGACCCTGCTCGTTCAGTCCGGCAAGCCCGTCGGCGTGTTTCGCACGCACATTGACGCACCTCGGGTGCTCATTGCGAATTCAAACCTCGTTCCCGCCTGGGCGAACTGGGAGCACTTCCGCGAACTCGACAAAAAGGGATTGATGATGTTCGGTCAGATGACGGCCGGGTCGTGGATCTATATTGGCAGCCAGGGAATTGTGCAGGGCACCTACGAGACTTTTGCCGAAATGGGTCGGCAGCACTACGGCGGCGAGCTTGCCGGCCGCTGGATTCTGACCGCCGGGCTGGGTGGCATGGGCGGTGCGCAGCCGCTCGCGGCGACGATGGCCGGCGCGTCGATGCTTGCTGTCGAGTGCCAGACAGACCGCATCAACAAGCGACTCGAGACCGGTTACCTCGATACACGTGCGGACACGCTGGACAAGGCCCTCGCGCTCATCGACAAGTCGTGCGCGGACCAAGAGCCGCTCAGCGTTGGGCTGCTCGGCAATGCAGCCGAGGTCTTGCCCGAGCTTCTGCGTCGTGGCGTGCGGCCCGATGCTGTGACGGACCAGACATCTGCGCATGATCCGGCTAACGGCTACCTGCCGATCGGGTGGACAGTCGAACAATGGCTGCGGGGCAGACACGATGATCCAGACGCCGTCGCGGCCGCGGCAAGAAAATCGATGGCTGTGCACGTTCGCGCGATGCTTGAGTTCCATAATGCCGGAATACCCACTTTTGATTACGGCAACAACATTCGCCAGGAAGCGCTCAATGAAGGCGTTGACGACGCGTTCGATTTTCCCGGATTTGTTCCTGCCTACGTCAGACCACTGTTCTGCCGTGGCATCGGGCCGTTTCGCTGGGCCGCCTTGTCCGGGGATCCGGAAGACATTTACAAAACCGATGCCAAAGTAAAGGAGATGATTCCGGATGATGCGCATCTTCATAATTGGCTCGATGCAGCGCGCGAACGCATCCATTTCCAAGGGCTGCCATCGCGCATTTGCTGGGTGGGACTCGGCCAGCGGCACAGATTAGGTTTGGCGTTTAACGAGATGGTGCGTAGCGGAGAGCTGCGTGCACCCGTGGTTATTGGCCGCGACCATCTCGACAGCGGCTCCGTTGCGAGTCCGAACCGCGAGACCGAAGCAATGCGGGATGGCTCGGACGCGGTTTCGGACTGGCCGCTACTCAACGCGCTGCTCAGCACGGCGAGCGGCGCCACCTGGGTATCGCTGCATCATGGCGGCGGCGTCGGCATGGGTTACTCGCAACATGCCGGCCTCGTGATCGTCTGTGACGGCAGCGAGGCGGCCGACAAACGCATCGAGCGCGTATTGTGGAATGATCCGGCGTCGGGCGTCATGCGGCACGCCGACGCCGGCTATGAAGAAGCGATTGACTGCGCGCGCGAATACGGCCTGCATCTGCCGATGTTGGGCAGCGGAGGGTCAACATGAAACTGACGATAGACAAGCAGTTGGTGGGCCTGGCCGAATTGCGCGAAGCGTGGCTGAAGCCGGTCACCGTCAGTCTCGGTGCCGAGGCGCGCCGATGCATTGCCGAGTCGAATGAACTGATAAACGATGTACTGGCGAACGGCGAGGAAGTTTATGGAGTCACGACAGGTTTCGGCCAGCTCGCGAATGTGCATATAGGCCACGACAAACTCGAACAGCTGCAGGAAAATCTCGTGCGCTCACACGCGATGGGTGTGGGCGAGGATCTTGATGACAACATCGTGCGGCTGGTCATGCTGATGAAGGCCATCGCACTCGCCGAAGGATTTTCCGGTGTGCGGCCGGAACTGGTCGAAGCGCTGTGTGCTTTGATCAATCACAGAATCTATCCGCGCATTCCGTCACAGGGGTCCGTCGGCGCATCAGGTGACCTGGCGCCGCTGGCGCACATGGCCGGCGTACTGATCGGTTTCGGCGAGGCACGCGTGCAAGGCACGGTTGTGCCCGCCGAATTGGCACTCAAGGAGGCCGGGCTCAAGCCCATCACATTGGCGCCCAAAGAAGGACTGGCGTTGCTTAACGGCACGCAGGTCTCCACAGCATTGACACTTGCAGCCATTTTCCGCACCGAACACGTACTCGCCGCGGCGTTGGCCGCCGGTGCATTGTCGTCCGACGCCATCAAAGGCAGCGACACGCCGTTCGACAAACGAATCCAGAGTGTCCGCGGCCACGGCGGCCAGATTGCTGTGGCGGGAGTGCTTCGTGATCTCATGCGCGACAGTGAAATTCGCGCGTCTCACGTCAAATGCGATCATGTTCAGGATCCGTATTCGATTCGGTGCCAACCACAGGTCGTCGGCGCATGCCTCGATGTTCTACGCCACGTCTGCAGTGTCATCGAAACCGAGGCAAATGCCGTTACCGATAACCCGTTGGTATTTGCCGATTCGGGCGTCGTCCTGTCGGGCGGGAACTTTCATGCGGAGCCGGTCGCGCTGGCCGCCGACTACCTGGCGTTGGCGATAGCCGAAATCGGTTCGCTGTCCGAGCGGCGGACCGCGCTGTTGATCGATTCGCACCTGAGTGGTTTGCCCGCGTTTCTCGTCAAGGAAGGCGGGCTCAACAGCGGTTTCATGATTACGCAGGTCACCGCAGCCGCACTGGCGTCGGAGAACAAGTCGCACGCACACCCGGCCAGTGTCGACAGCATCCCGACCTCGGCAAACCAGGAAGACCATGTCAGCATGGCGACGTTTGCGGCCCGTCGGCTGCATACGATGCTCGATAACACCGCCAATATTGTGGCGATTGAATTGCTCGCTGCCGCACAGGGCGTGGAATTTCACCACCCACAAAAAAGTTCTCCTGTTCTGGAGCAGGTGCTCGCGGCGCTTCGGGAGGTTTCACCTGCTTACACCGAGGATCGGGCGCTTGCAGCCGATGTTACCCGTGTCGCATCGTTGATCGAGACTGGACGTTTTTGTCAGTACTCGGCATCGATCCTGCCGAGCTACGGCGACTGAGCGCCTGATGACGAGTGGCTACTCGTTTCACGCGGGCAACTTGCCGCTACTCGTCAGCGTGCCGCACGACGGCCGGTCTGTACCGGATGACATAGCCGCGCAGATGACCGACGTGGGCAAGTCGCTGCCCGACACTGACTGGCATGTTGCGCGATTGTACGGTTTCGTGAAGCAGCTCGGCGCTTCGATGATAAGCGCAATCAATTCGCGATACGTCGTGGACCTGAATCGTCCTGCCGATGATGCAGTGATGTATGAGGGGCAACTTGCGACTGGCCTGTGTCCGACGCAGACGTTCACCGGCGAAGATATTTACGTGGATGCAGCGGTCAAAGACAAGGCTGAGCGTGTCGAACGTTACTGGCGACCGTACCATAGCAAAATCGCAGCAACGCTCGAACGACTTCGCGCCACGCATGGTTACGCGCTGCTATGGGATGCGCATTCGATTGCAAGCCGGGTACCGTTGCTATTCGATGGTGAGCTTCCGGTATTGAATATCGGAACCTGGGATGGTCGCAGTTGTAACCGAACCATCGCGGATGCGGTTGTACATGCTGCTGCGGACAGCAGCTACGATGTCGCACTTAACGCGCGCTTCAAAGGTGGCTATATCACAAGGCACTACGGACGGCCGGGTGACAATGTACACTCGATACAACTCGAACTCGCGCAGCGGGCGTATATGGACGAGTCCACGACGCTCTTCGATGAAGAAAAAGCGTCGCAATTGCGCGACACCCTCGCAACAATGCTCGAGGCATTCATAAAGACTGCCGCTGATAACGCAGTTATACTCTCGCGATGAAAACGAAATCACTCTACAAGACCGTAATATTCGTCGCCCTGGCTACACTGTTGGGCGCCTGTACTTCGATGCAATGGTCGGCAACCAGGATCGATCAGGAAGCCGATGATTCCCTGCAGGTTTTTCAGAAACAGATAAAGGGCAGTGAAATCTTTCTGAATCAGGCCGCCGGTTATCTGGTGTTCCCGCGTGTGTTACGGGCCGGTTTGGTCGCCGGTGGCGAGACCGGTGAAGGCGTACTGCGCGTGAGCGGCAAGACAGTCGACTACATTCGCATAACCAGCGGCTCAATCGGCTTGCAGGCCGGCGCGCAGGCTCGCTCGATCGTGATTGCATTCATGACCCAGAGCTCGCTCGATCAGTTTCGGAACTCGAATGGCTGGCGGGTCGGCATCGACGGCTCCGTCGCTTTGATTGACATCGGCGCCGGCAAAACCATCGACTCGCAAAATGTGCGCGATCCCGTAGTTGGATTTATCTTCGGTTCTACGGGCCTCATGGCCAACCTGACTCTCGAAGGCACGAGGTTCACGAGAATCATAAAAGAGTAGATTCGGGTGCTGGATAAGGCGGAAAGGTGGTTTCGCCGCTGGTTCGCAAAGGTCTGGAAAGTCCGTGGCGGAGGGTTTTATGCGCTCGGGTTTGTAGCGACCTTCATCTATCTCGAAGTCACGACGGTGGCGGGCGAGTTCATCGAGAGCCCGAGTATCGGCGCGTTTCTTAGCGAACAGCTCGTCGAGTTCGTGTTTCGTTTCGCGGTCGATTCCCTGATCAACACGGTTTACGCGTTTATATGGCCGGTTTATTGGGTGCAGTGGCAACCACCGGTCGGCCTGATCGCACTCGGCGCCGGCTACGTCATTTTTGCGAAATTCATCAAGCAGTCAATAACCGACTGGCTGTTTCCGGATGGCCAATCGGCCACCGACGACCCTAATTCTGAGGAAGCGTCGTCCGAAGAAAGTTCGTAAGGCGTAGGGCGTTTGGCGCGGGTGCTCGTCCGCGTCATGGCTCGCTGCGCTGCGCTTTACTTCCGCTGAGGAGCACCCGCGCCGAATGGCGTATGACTAAGTTGTTTCGAGAATCTTACCCTGCCGCTTCGCATTCTCGTCGAAATGATGCTGCCATTCGGATCGATGCGTTGCCGGAGCGATCTGTACGGCCGTGACTTTGTACTCGGGACAGTTGGTTGCCCAGTCGCTGTGCTCGGTCGTCACGACGTTGGCGCCGGTCTCCGGGTTGTGGAAAGTTGTGTAAACGACACCGGGCTGCACACGCTCGGTGATGGTGGCGACCAGCGCTATCTCGCCCTTACGGCTCGACAGGGAGACAAGATCGCCTTCTTTGATGCCGCGCATTTCGGCATCGCTCGGATGCACTTCCAGTAGATCTGCGTTGTACCAGACCATATTTTCGGTGCGACGTGTCTGTGCGCCGACATTGTATTGCGAAAGTATGCGGCCGGTGGTTAGTAGCAACGGGAATTTTCGACTGGTGCGTTCTTCAGTTGGAACGTAGTCGGTCTCGACGAACAGGCCCTTGCCGCGAACGAAGTTATCGATGTGCATGATCGGCGTGCCCATCGGCGCATTTTCATTGCACGGCCACTGCACGCTGCCGACTTCGTCGAGGAACTTGAAGCTTACATTGCTGAACGCCGGCGTGAGCTCTGCAATTTCGTCCATGATTTCGGCAGCACTCTCATATTTCATCGGATAGCCCATTGCCTGTGCTATTTCCTGGGTGATGGCCCACTCGTCTTTGCCCTGGCGGGGCCTCATGACAGGGCGCACGCGGTTGATGCGTCGCTCGGCGTTGATGAAAGTGCCATCCTTTTCGAGAAAGGAAGTGCCTGGCAGGAACACGTGCGCAAACTTGGCAGTCTCGTTGAGAAACAGATCCTGCACGACAACGCAGTCCATACTGCCCAATGCCGCCTCGACGTGCGTCGTGTCCGGATCGGATTGCGCCAGATCCTCACCCTGGATATACATGCCTTTGTAACGTCCAGCGCAGGCCTCGTCGAACATATTCGGGATGCGAAATCCGGGCTCGGGATCGAGCGTAACGCCCCAGTGCTTTTCGAAACTGCCGCGAACCTCGTCGTCCTGCACCGGACGATAGCCGGGCAGTTCGTGCGGGAAGGAACCCATGTCGCACGAACCCTGTACGTTGTTCTGGCCGCGCAACGGGTTTACGCCGACGCCCGAGCGTCCTATGTTGCCAGTCGCCATCGCGAGGTTGGCCATCCCCATGACCATCGTCGAACCCTGGCTGTGCTCGGTGACGCCGAGGCCATAATAAATCGCTCCGTTCTCCGCCTGTCCATACAACCTTGCCGCGGCCCGGATGTCTGCGGCCGGCACACCAGAGATCTTCTCGACGGCTTCCGGCGAATTCTCCGGCTGCAGAATCATCGTCTTCCAGGCGTCGAACGACTCGACGTCGCAGCGTTTTTGGACATATTCCTCGTCAACGAGGCCTTCGGTAACGATGACGTGAGCGAGTGCATTGACGATGGGTACGTTCGTGCCGGGAAGCAACGGCAAATGATAGTCGGCGACGATGTGCGGCGACTTCACGAGGCCGATGCGCCGCGGATCGACGACAATCAATTTTGCACCCTCACGCAGTCGGCGCTTCATCTGCGAGGCGAAAACCGGATGCCCTTCGGTCGGATTGGCGCCGATGACAACGATTACGTCGGCGTCCAGTACACTGTCGAAGGGCTGCGTGCCTGCCGATGTGCCGAGCGTCGTTTTCAGGCCATAGCCTGTTGGCGAGTGGCAAACGCGCGCACAGGTGTCGACATTGTTATTGCCCATCGCGGCGCGGACCAACTTTTGCACGACGAAAACTTCTTCGTTCGTGCAGCGCGACGACGTGATCCCGCCAATCGACTTCCTGCCGTGCTGCTTCTGTATTTCCTTAAAGCGCCTTGCCGTGTACTGGATCGCCTCGTCCCAACTCACTTTGCGCCACGGGTCGTCGATACTGTCACGAATCAGGGGGTCCATGACCCGGTCGCGATGCGTCGAATAGCCCCAGGCAAAGCGGCCTTTGACGCAGCTATGGCCGTGATTAGCCTGGCCGTCTTTGTCTGGGATCATGCGCACGACCTGGTCGCCTTTCATCTCGGCAATGAAGGAACAGCCGACGCCACAATATGCGCAGGTTGTCTTGACGCTGTGCTCGGGCTGGCCGTGGTCGATGACGGTTTTTTCCATCAGTGTCGCGGTCGGGCAGGCCTGCACACAGGCGCCGCAGGATACGCATTCGGAATCGAGGAACGACTCACCGATACTGGCCGAAACTTTCGAATCGAATCCGCGCCCTTCAATCGTTAGCGCGAACGTGCCCTGGACCTCGTCGCAGGCTCGCACGCAACGCGAGCAGACGATGCACTTGCTGGCGTCGAATGAGAAATAGGGGTTGCTCGCGTCTATTTCGGCATCGAGATGGTTGTCGCCATCAAAGCCGTAGCGCACTTCCCGCAGTCCTACGGCGCCAGCCACGTCCTGCAATTCACAGTCACCGTTGGCCGAACATGTCAGGCAATCGAGCGGATGATCCGAAATGTAGAGTTCCATCACGTTGCGCCGCAACGTCGCAATGGCTTCAGTCTGCGTACGAATCTTCATGCCGGCTTCTACCAGCGTCGTGCATGACGCGGGGTAGCCCTTGCGGCCTTCAATCTCGACGAGACACATGCGGCAGGAGCCGAACGGCTTCACGTTGTCCGTTGCGCATAGGCTCGGTACATCAACGCCGGATTCGCGCGCAGCGCGCAAGACGGTCGTACCGGCTTTGACTGTCGCCGGCAGTCCATCGATCTCGATTCTGACCGTTTCATGCGTTGCGACGGCCGGCGTGCCGAAATCGACTTGTTTGAACCTGTTCATGGGCCACTCCGGGCGGACACAAAATCCTCTGCGAAGTATTTTAGGATACTTCGCACTGGATAGGGGGTCATTCCGCCCATTGCACATAACGAGGCGTCCTCCATCGTGTCGCACAATTCGATTAGCAATTCGTAGTTCTTGTCGCGCTCAAGCCCTGCAATCATGCGGTCTATGACCTCGACTCCGCGGGTCGAACCAATCCGGCACGGCGTGCATTTGCCGCAAGACTCGATGGCACAGAACTCCATCGCAAAGCGTGCCTGGTGCGCCATATTCGCCGTGTCGTCGAAGACGACAATGCCACCATGCCCGATCATCGCACCGATCTCGGTAAATGCTTCGTAGTCGAGCGGGGTGTCGAGTTGGTTTGCACTCAAGTAGGCACCGAGTGGCCCGCCGACCTGCACGGCCTTAACCGGCCTGCCGCTCGCCGTGCCGCCACCCCAATCGTCAATGAGTTCGCGCACGGTGATGCCGAATGCTTTTTCGACCAGGCCGCCACGCTTGATGTTTCCGGCGAGCTGGAACGCCAGCGTGCCTTTGGAGCGGCCGACGCCAAACGAGGCGTATTTCTCACCGCCGAGGTTGATGATGTTGGCGACCGATGCAATTGTGACGACGTTGTTGACCACGGTCGGCTTGCCGAACAGGCCTTTTATCGCAGGCAGTGGCGGTTTGTAACGCACTATTCCCGGTCTGCCTTCGAGGCTTTCGAGCATTGCCGTTTCTTCGCCACAGACATAGGAGCCGGCGCCGATGTGTAACTCTATGTCGAAATCGAAGCCGCTGCCCTGAATATCGTTGCCGAGCCAATCGTTGTCGCGCGCCAGCTCGATCGCACGCGTCAGTATCGAGCGTGCTAGCGGGTATTCGGACCGCAGGTAGATATAACCGCGGTTCGCACCAACGGCGTAGCCCGCGAGCATCATGCCTTCGATCAGGCCGAGCGGATCGCCCTCCATCAGGATGCGATCGGAGAACGTACCGCTGTCGCCTTCATCGGCGTTCAGCGCAACGTACTTCTGCGCACCTTCGGCATCGGCGACCGTCTGCCATTTGATGCCGGCAGGAAATCCCGCCCCGCCACGGCCGCGCAGGCCCGATGTCTTGACGGTTTCGATGACGGCATCTGCGCCCATCTCGACCGCTTTTTCAAATGCTTTGAAGCCTTGGTGAACTCTGAAGTCATCCATGGACAATGGATCGATCAGGCCGCAGCGCCAGAACGTCCAACGATCCTGATTGATCAGATAGGGCACCTCCAAGATTGGGCCGAGCCGACGAGAGTGATCGCCGCCGTCCAGAAGTCCGGCGTCGAACATGCCGGGCACATCGGCCGGTTCGACATTGCCATAGGCGATGCGCTTGTCGTCGACCAGGACCTCAACCAGTGGCTCGAGCCAGGTAGCGCCCCAGGAACCATTGCGTATCAGCTCGATGTTTTCGCCAGACTCCTTGGCTTTACGCGCGATCGCAATCGCGACGTCGTCGGCACCGACGGATACGGCGGCCGTTTCGCGCGGTACGTATATCTTGGTGCGGGCCATCAGCGCGAGCCCTCGAACGCTGCGACGATGGCATCGAACTGCGCCGTGCTGACGCGTCCGTACGTTTTGTCATCGACCATCACGGCGGGGGAGCAGGCGCAGTTGCCGAGACAATAGACGGGCTCGAGAGTGACGTCGCGGTTGCCCGAATGCATTTCAACACCGAGAGTTTTCACGGCGTGGGCTGAAAGTTCACGGCTGCCCATGGCCTGGCACGATTCTGCTTGACAGATTTTTACAATGTG
>Ga0224497_10000149_pt1 | contig 54803 bp, 52 predicted proteins | sample SF_Jul11_sed_USG_4_FD_167970 | JGI IMG/M metagenome (GOLD analysis project Ga0224497, IMG submission 167970) | Sediment microbial communities from San Francisco Bay, California, United States - SF_Jul11_sed_USGS_13 | ecosystem: Environmental > Aquatic > Marine > Sediment | place: USA...
GGCCACGATGGCGTCGGCGGTGCGGCGGGTGAGGTGGCAACCGCCGGACATGATCTTCCAGAACGGCTCCACTCGGCGCTGCCATCGCAGACGGCGCGGACGGTTCTCGGCCGCCACGTGCTCGAGGAACACGAAGTGGCCTCCCGGTTTGAGGACGCGGTAGATCTCCGCGAGGGCGGTGCCGAGCCGAGGAACGGAGCAGAGTACCAGCGTCGCAACCGTCGCGTCGAAACTGTAGGTGGGGAAGGGGAGTCCATCGAGTGACGCATCGAGCACTTCGGCGCTGTCCCATTCGAGCGCGACGACGCGCTCGCCGAGCTTGCGACGCATGTGGGGATCGGGTTCGGACAGGACAAGTCGGCCCACGGTGCGCGGGTAGAAAGGGGCGTTGGCTCCCGTACCCGCACCGACCTCGAGCACGGCGCCCGTCAGGTCACGCAGCAGGTCGGCCCGCCACTGCCGGAGGCATGCGGCCTCGGATGGCTCGGTGAATCGATCGTAGAGTGCGGCGCCGAGTCGACCCATGGAATCGCCTCAACCCCCTCCAGCGGCGGTGTCACGGGGCGGTCGCGGCAGCCAGCGGTGCACCCGGCGGGTGTACGCCTCGTACGTGGTGCCGAACAGGCGGCGCAGCGTGGGCTCCTCATAGAACAACACGAACAGGTGCACCAGGACGCCCGCGGCCGCCGCGAGCAACAGCATCGCGGGTGAGCGGAGCCAGAGGGCGGCGCCTGCGAGGAGGGCGAGACCACCCACGTACATCGGATTCCGCACCCATCGGTACGGCCCCGTCGCCACGAACTCGCGCGGCGCGTCGAACGGGGCGGGGGTGCCGCGACCACGGGCCACGAAGTAGCCACCGCACACCAAGGCGAGCGCGGCGCCACCCACTGCCACGACGGCTCCCGCAACTTGCGGCCACGCTGGGAGCGGACCACCCAGTGCTGGGTCCCAGGGGCGCAGGGTCACGGCGAGCCAGCCCCACAGAAACACGAATCCGCTCATGTAGAGGGCGGCGCGCAAAGCGAGAAGCAGAGTGGTCACGGCAGCACCATGGTTGTTCGCGGTCGTGCGATCTGCCCCAAAGTGGGTCACTCGGCGCGGGTCGGCAAGGCGAGGGCGTCCTGTAAGCGAGTGCTCCGGACGTGGACTCGATTGTCGTGATGGTTAGGGCGACGGGACGCGGATCGTGCGCACGATGGCGAGGAGCAGGGCCTGGGTCTGTCGGTCGGATCCACCGCCCGTGAGAAGAACGGTTCGACCCGGCTCCATCGGTGTCAGAGCGAACACCTCGTACTTGTCCAAGCGTCTGCCACGCCGAAACGCGCCACCCTCCATCCGCCACGCCTGTACCAGGACCTGCCGCCCGGGAATCGAGTCGATGCACTCGCTCATCTCGTGCATCCCCGGCGACGGCGCTCGCCGGAGCGAGATCCAATAGTCTGGCGATTCGATGACGCCGATCTCCACCGACTGCTGGAAATCTCCCGCGAGGTCCCAGCGGCGCCACGACGGGCTGCTGGATGGTCGCTCGACGAACTCGGCAGGAAGGCGATAGCGAACACCAGTGGAATCGACGACGATCTGCCAGCCCCGCGTGTCGATCGATGGAGCGGGGCAGGCGGCTACCGCCTCCAAGATCTCTGGACTTGGGGCGGGTACTGAGGCCCGGTGACAGCCCGCGAACAGGACGGGGAGAATGATCAGACGAGCGAACTGTGGCAACGAAATCCTCTGACGAATCTGCATCAGTTGCGACCGTGTGTCCGCAAGGTTTCGCTACTGCTCACCGTCCTGCCAGCGCTTCGCGCCGACCACCCACAGCGGCAACATGAGGGGCAACAGCAGAAACGCGGACCACCAGCCCGTGATGCCCATCTGTCGAGCACTCCCGAGCGCCCAAACACCCCACGCCACCGCCCCGAAGAACAGGAGGTAGATCGGGATCAAGAGGCTGCGATAGCTCGCCTGCGGGTGGCGCCACGGCGCGAAGCCGACGATCGAGGCCACGGCGGCGGCGGCGATCGCGAGTCCCACCGCCGCATGCAGGGTCTTGCCCTGCACCCAGGCGACGATCGCGAGGATCACCACCCACACGAACCCTCCGCACCATCCCAGCGTCCAGCCGAGCTTTTCACCGCGTCGTGAATTCATCGGTCACCTGGGGATTGTCGTGGTGCCACACGTAAGGTCTCGGTGCCGCCTGGGTCATGTAGGCCCCTGGTTCCTACGCGTGGTAAACGCCAATGGCCCGACGGATGACCTCCACCGGGAATGGCTTGCCATGGGCAGGATAGATCGTGGTAGCGCCCTCCGCCAGCAACACCTTCCAGCTTTCGACGACGGTCGACAAATCCTCGGCGAAAATGGGAAGGCCGGGAGACAGCCGCAGCGGGAACTTGTTCATGGCGAGATCGCCGACGAATGCCTCACCACCATCCAGCAGAACGCTGACCGAGCCCGCGGAATGACCCGGCGTGTGAAGCACTCGACCCGGAATGCCAAATGCCGTGAGCGACAGGCCGTCGTTCCCGAGAACGTGCTCGACGTTGGTGGACGGAACCCGGATCAGCGGCATGAACAACTTGTGAATGGCGATGAAGACTTGTCCCCATCGGGTGACGCCGGGTGGAAGTGGCGTGAGAGACTGCTCCACACACGGGACGTCCAGTTCATGCATTGCGAGTTCGGCACCCGTCAGGGATTTGAGATCGCGCGCTGAGCCGATGTGATCCCAGTGGCCATGGGTGAGCACGATCAACTTCACTTCCTCGGGTTGGATCCCGGCCCGCTCGAGGCCGCGGACGAAGCTCTTTCCTTTGTGAGGCGCACCGGCATCGATGGCGATCACGCCGCCGGCTTTGAGGACGTAGCACGTGTCGAATCCGAGGGCGATGGGAATAATCTCTACTGTCGTCATATGGTCAGCCCTCCCCTGCAAGCTGCGCGGGCTTCAGTTGTGGGCGACGTGGCCCGCGACTCCATATGGGGGTCCTGTCCCCTCCCGCGCCAGCCCCGAGCTGAGAAGACCCGACCCGATTTGCCCCGGAACACGCCTCAGCCGCTGCCGTTCAGGCCACCGGCGTCCGGCCGAGGTATTCACCGCCGCTTGCCGTGCCATCCTTGGCACCGTTTTATATTCATACGAGTAGTGCCGGGCGGATCCGACGTGACCCTCCCCCGCTCACGAGAGGCGCCACAACATGCACACAGCGTCCACTCACCCGCAGATCATCCAGGGTGGCATGGGTGTCGCCGTTTCCGGCTGGCGACTCGCACGTGCCGTCGCCAAGTGCGGTCAGTTGGGCGTCGTCTCCGGCACGGGCATCGAGACTCTTTTCGTGCGGCGGCTTCAGGACGGGGATCCGGGTGGCCACGTGCGGCGGGCGATGGAGCACTTCCCGCTCCGACGCACGGTGGACACCGCGCTGCGACGCTTCTTCGTGCCCGGAGGGAAGGCACCCGACGAGCCGTACCGGCTGGTGCCGCTCCCCAGGCAAGTCGTGAGCGCCGTGCGGCACGAGCTCACGATGCTCGCCTCCTTCGTCGAGGTGTGGCTCGCCCGGGAGGGTCATGACGGCGCCGTCGGCATCAACCTGCTTACCAAGATCTTGATTCCCACGCTTCCCACGCTCTACGGCGCGATGCTGGCGGGCGTGAGCTGCGTGCTGATGGGAGCCGGGATCCCGCGAGAGATTCCCGGGGCGCTCGATCTCCTCGCCGACCACGAGCTGGCCAGCCTGCGCCTCGAGGTCGAGGGCGGCGCCGACGTCCCGGTCACGTTCGACCCCCGCGCGTACTGGGACGACGGGGCGGCGCCGACGCTCACCCGCCCGCAGTTCCTGCCGATCGTGTCGAGCAACTCGCTTGCAAAGCTCCTCGTGCGCAAGGCGACGGGGAGGGTAGATGGCCTCGTGATCGAGGGTCCGACCGCCGGTGGGCACAACGCGCCGCCGCGCGGTCCGCCGCAGTTCAACACCGAAGGCGAGCCGGCGTACGGCGACCGGGACAAGGTGGACCTCGCCACGATTGGCGAGCTGAACGTACCGTTCTGGATCGCCGGCGGTGCGGGACATCCCGAACGGCTGCGTGAGGCACGGGCGGCGGGCGCGGCGGGCGTGCAGGTCGGCACGCTCTTCGCCTACTGCGACGAATCCGGGTTCCCCGAGGACGTCAAGCGCTCGGTGTTGGCACACGCAGCGCGCGGAGAGGTGCAGGTGCGGACTGACCCGCGCGCATCTCCAACGGGCTATCCCTTCAAGGTGGTGGAGTGGCCAGCGCATCCTGCGCACGGCGTGCAGCGGCACCGCGTCTGTGACATCGGGCACCTGCGCATGGCGTATCGGACGAGCGACGGGCGAATCGGTTACCGGTGCGCCGCCGAGCCGGAGGAGCTGTACGTCAAGAAGGGTGGCCAGTTGGAGGACACCGTGGGACGGCAATGCCTCTGCAACGCACTGCTCGCCGCCACCGGGCATCCGCAGGCCCGCGCCGACGGCGCGGTCGAGCCACTGATCCTCACGAGCGGCGACGATCTAACCCAGATCGCTGAGTTCCTCGGCGGTCGCTCCCGGTACACTGCCGCCGAGGTCATCGATTATCTGCTGACCGGCACGAAGCCGGCAAGCGCGCCTGAGGATGACTCGGCACCCCTCGATCCAGGCGGTGCGCCGCACACCCGGCATGTCTGAGCCGGCTTGAGGGGAACGGCTCGGAAAGCCCCGACCTCAATTGCCTTCGCTTACAAGGCCCGGTCCCTCCGAGCGTGCATGGTACCACCTTCTCTCGGGTCTTCTCGGCGCGATCATCCACCAGCCGTCGGACATGGCGGCGGAAAGAGACCGAGCTGGCTGAGCATCGCCAGGTTGTCCCACTCGACCCACAGCTCGGCGATCTTCCCGTTTTCGAAGCGGAAAATGCTGAGGAACGTGCTTTCCGCGGCCTTCCCGGTTATGGGGAACTCGCCCATGGGGCCCGTCTGCGTGCCGGAATACGTCGCGAGGCCGGCCACCTTGTCTCCCTCGGCAATCATCATCTGGATCGTCACGCGCTGATCCGGCATGCCCGTCAAGAAGGATCGCTGCAATTCCTTGAACTCCTCGCGAGAGTTCACCTGAACTTCGCCGGTGGCTTGGCTGTGCCGGCGGAAATCCTCTGTCACCAGCTCATCGAGGGCGTCGAAATCCGCAGCATTGAGGACCTCGGTGAATTGCTCTACGATCGCTTTGTTCTCCTCGAGTTGCCGTTCGCTCGAGGGAGCACAGCCGGCGAAGGCGGCAGCCAGGGCGAGCGCGAGCACTCGGGTGGTTTGGCTGGTGGCGTTCTCCTAGTGGCGGAGAGTCATACTCGGGATCTGCTCAGACCGAGGCGCTGGACGGCGGAGACTTCATGTCCATGAACACGACCAGAATGAAGGTGGCGATCGGTCCCAGAAGCAGGGAAAGCAAGAACCAGATCAGCCGGCTGTGCCCCTTCGCCTGGGCGAGACCGGCATTGAGCAGGGCAAGGGTGCCCCACCCGACGGCATAACCACGATCGATGTCGAACATGTCGGACTCCGTGCGAGAGGCTCAATCACTCCGGTTGCCAGGACGCTACGGATCACTCGGCAGCTCCCGGCATTGGACCGTCATACTCAGCGTGTCACTCTGCACGAACTCCCCGTCGTCGTCGATATACGCCGGTTGCTCCCAGCGCACGACGCACTGCACCGAGTTCCGCTCGATACCGAAGATGCCCGAGCCCGGACCGTCGGCCCCGATGCCGTCGGTCATCCGCCACCCGAGCCGGTACATCTCGGAGCCTTCGAGGGCATCGAAGTCCGGAACCTGGTGTCCCGCCGTGAGGGAATCGTGCGCCACGAATCGGATCTCGCAGCCACGGTACGTCTTGCGGTCCCAGAGCGACTCGAACTCGCCCGCACGGCGCACCAACGAGTCGTGTGGCACGGCCTCCAGGGCTACGTAGAAGGACTCGCACGGATCCGAGGCACGGCCGTCTGCGCCGGCTCGCATGCATCCAAGCAGCCCGCCGAGCAGCGTGAGCGTGAGTACTCTCATTCGTTCACCTCCCACACCCGACCACCGCCTGGCCAGGCGCACCACCGGATTCCGCGCCGAGCGCTAGCTCTTGTTCAGGAACTTCCCGGCATGATCCAGCCGAGGGTGCGTCCCGGCGGAAGCCGGCGCCACGGCCACCAACTGCCGGTAGTAGTCAGTCGCGGTTTGCTTGTCCGCTGCAAGCTCCGCGGCGCGGCCGGCGCCGTAGAGACTGTTGAGTCGGTTGGGTGATCGCTCGAGCGCCGAACGGTACGCGGCGAGGGCTTCGTCGTATCGCTTCAGGTCGATCAGCATGTCGCCGAGCAGCTCGCCGGCCGGCAGCACCTCACCTGGGGTGACTGGGTTCTTCTGGGTCGTGGCCTCGAGGGCGGCGGCGTCCTTCATCAACTTGACCGCCTCGTCGGTGCGACCCTCGCCGTACGCGATCCAGGCCCGCGCCGCCACTTCCTGGATCTTCACCTGGATGCCCCAGTCGTAGGCGCCCGGCAGTGCGGCGGCCTGTGTCTGCAGCACGCCGAGCCGGGCGACGGACTTCCGGGCGGCCACCATGTTGCCAGAGTGGGCGTGGCCGAGGGCGCGCGCGAACTCCGTGATGGCCTCGAGGTGCGGGTAGTTGTCCCACGAGAGCGCGGCCGGCCGGCGCGACTCGAGGCGCGCGGCGTCGGCCCAGCGCTGCCGCTCAAGCGCGATCCGGGCCGGCACGGCGGCATACGCGTATGCGGTGACCGAGTTGTCCATCATGGGCCCGTCCAGCGACGCCAGGTGACGGAGCACTTCCTGCGCCTTCGCATCGTCCCCACGCTGCAGGTGCGCATAGGCCAGGTAGTCCATCGCGTGCAGGTGGTGATGTGACGTCGCCCCGTTTATGGGATGGTGCAGGGCGGCGTCGGCGGCGCGCGCGTTGTACTCGATTGATTCTTCCCACAGACCTACCCGCGTGAAGATGTGAGAGGTCATATGCAGGGCGTGGGAGTTGTCGGGCGCCACTTTGCCGTAGCTTCGGGCCACGGGCAGCGCCCGCTCCGCCAGCGGCGGGAAGTCGTAGGCATGGATGGTGTAGTGATGCGCTCCCGGGTGGTCCGGAATCCGCGTGAGGACCTGCTCGGCGATCGCGCCGGCTTCCCGTTGCGTCGCAAACGTCTGGTCCGATCCCGGGGCGGTGGCCATGAGCGACAGGGCCCGGAACAGGGAGGCCTCGGGGTCGTCGGGATGGTCGGCGGCAACCTGTGCCCAGGCGGCAGCGTAACTCGCGAGCCGCGCCGGTTCGTCACGGGTCTCCGCGTCCCGGTAGTAGGCCTCCAGCGCGGCGACGTACGCCTCCTCACGCGGCGTTCTGGTGCCGCGCGTCCGCGCCTGCTCGAGCAAGGCCCGGCCGCTTTCGAACAGTGCGGCGGATGGGACGTCGGGCCACAACGGATGCACGTACGTCATCGCCACGCCCCAGTACGCCAGCGCGCAATCGGGGTCCTGCTCCGACGCCGAGCGAAAAGCGGCTTCCGCCTCGGTGTACGTCATGTTGTGAAGCAAGGCCAGGCCCAGCCGCATTCGGGTGCTCGCGTCTTCGGTGCATGACACCGGGAACGCGACGCTCCCCATGGAAGCACCGTCGGCGTCGACCACTTCGGTGGCCATCGAATCAATGGACTGCTCACCCGCGCTGCAGGCGGAGAGTGCTGTCACGATTGCGATCAGCGGGATCCAGCGCGAAAGACTGTCAAAAGGGAGGGACACTTGACGCATGCTCTACTCCTTGATGGGTCTCGCGGCTCCGGCAAAGACCGCGGGGGAGGTGCCGGTGGCGAGGTGCGGGATTGGGTTGTGACTGCTGCGTAACCTGTCACAATGGGCACCCGTTAGCAACCAAACGGCCTGGTCAGCGCGCTGGCAGCATCCGGAGCTTCCTGCGTAGGAGGACTAGGCCGAGCGATCATCACGAAACCCTGTGCCATCGGGCACGCCACCCTTCGGTGTACAGGGAACCAGCGTTCCTTCGTAGGTCACGAGCGCGCTCGCGCCTCCCGTGCCAAAGACGTGACCACTCGCCCTGAATCGACCGTCGTGAACGACGCCGAACAGCCACGTATGCCACCGCCCCTGTCCCCAATCGACTTGGACGGAGTCCGCGCTCAGTGCGTCCCAACGGCCACGCATGGATGTGCCCGGAACGACGACGACGCCCGCGGTGGTGACACCTAGGGCGAAGCTGGACGGCACGACGGCCGTGTCCGCGGGCAGGTTGGCCGAGTCGCGGAAGCTGCGTTGCAGCGACCAACACGTTGTCGGCGCCTCGCCGGTGGGCGGCGAGAGCTGCGCAGCACGGGGGCTGCACGCGGATCCGCACAGCGAGGTCAGCACGGCAATGCAAATCCCCGCCCGAGAGAGACGCACGGATGTTGTTGGCCGCCGGACACGGCGCCGTTTCGCCATCGCTAGCGGTCCGGGACTGCTGGCAACACCATCGCAGCGGCCCACGTCACGAGCGCGAGGGCAATGAGGATAGCCGTTGGTGGAATGAAGCCCAGGTAGGCGATCTGAAGGCCAGCCGCGATGGCCGGAATGAATCCCGCGATTGTCAGAACGAGACTCGACGCCGTACTTCGGCGCCACACGACCACCAGCACGATCAGGCCCGTCACCACGAGATCCGTTGAGAACGAAACCCACAGCGCCGGAACCAGTGTGCGCAGATCCTCGGGTCCCTGGCGAGCCAGGTCCGTTACGCTTCGATATCCGGTCGCATGCAGCCCGGCGGTGAGGACGAAGCCAAGGGCACTGCAGGCGCCAAGGATGGATCCAAGCCGTTTACGATTTGCCACGACGGGAACCTCCGTTGCGACGGCCTGACGACATCCCAGGGGTCACGGCGTACGCGCCCTCGCCCAGTACTCCGGCCCGGCGTCCGCTCCCCTGGCCACTCCTTCCACGATCCTGCGCGTGCTCTTCTCGACCCAGTAGGTGATGCGATAGCCGGGGAACAACTCGCCACCGTCGACCCGCCAGCAATCGCGCAATCGTCCATCGTGCTCGACGACATCCGAGCCGACCACGGTGATGGTCGTCCACTCCTCCCCCCCCTGCCACATGGAGAAGTGAGGAACGGCTGCCGAGTACCCCTCGGCCAACGGCAGGAGCGGAAACAGCCACGGCATCTGCCCTTCGATCGGGAAGGCCGGCCGGGGCAGTGGTTGGTTGATCAGATGGATGGGCTCGTCCGGCAGGGCCACCCACCCCGTGAGATGCCCGGCGTTGACTGTGACGGCGGCCGAGTCGCGCGCGGCCTTCACGCGGTGGCGGAGCAGGGCATAGTCGGTGGCACGCATCACGATGGACCCCACGGTGGTGTCCCCGTCGGCCGGCATGTGCGTGGTGTGGATGACGTAGAGCTCGACCCCGCTTTGATAGGCGTGAGTGATCTGCTGGGTCGTAGTGCTGATCGGTGTGTCGACGCCGTCGGTCCCTTGGAAGCTCTCGATCGCGAACGTCCCGATCTCGAGCCGAGCACCCTGCAGCGCGGCGCTGCCCACCCGGATGGTATCGACGCGTTGAGCGTCGAGAGGCGTCACGACGCTGGTCAAACAGAGCATGCCGAGTACTGCACAGCGAGCGGTGGTCACGTTACAGGTCCTTTCGAAAACACCGGACGAGACCCACGTCGGTGAATCCTGCGGCCCGATGGGCGGCCGCGCTCACCTCGTTGTCCCAATCAGCGTCAGACGCAAACTCGTCACACCCCTGCGCCCGGCCCCACTCCTCGGCTGCCGCGATCAAGGCTCGGCCGACCCCGCGGCGACGCGCCTCCGGTTCGACGAACCATCCCTCGAGGTAGGCCACCCGGGTGCTGCGACAACCCTCTGCGTACCCCCGAATGGAAAGCTCCGCAAAGCCGACCAGTCGTCCCTGCCTGTCCTCGGCCACGAGAACGGCCAGCGGCTCCGGAGCGTCGCCGGTGAGGAAGCGCTCGATGTCCTCGCGATGCTCCGCTTCCGACCCGCTAGGCCAGAGCGCAAGGCGCATGCGCAGCCAGGCGCCGGAATCAGCGGGCGTCACGACCCGTACGCTCGCCGCCGACATGCCGCTCAAGAAAGTCCTGCGGCGCCTACGGCTCGCACTCCGATCCCGGGCCCGACACGCGATTGCAGTGGCACAGGTAGCTCAGGCGCGAGAACTGGAACACGTCCCAGGCATCGCGGTGATCGCCGCGCTGGTTCACGAACGCAAACGCAATGGGACACTCGGCTTCGGCGATGGCGGCATAGACCGCTCTCACCGCGCTCAAGTTGCCGGGATCGGGTATCCGGAACAACATCAGCTCCAGGTTCCCCGCCTTCCCATGCCAGCGAATTGCATCCCCGCTGACTTCTTGCCGACAGTCGTACTGCTGAGCCTTGTCTGCCAAGCATGCCACGTAGTCCACCTGGGAGAGCTGGACGATCTCTGCCCATTCGTTCTGCGCGGGCCGGTCCAAGGGGTAGAACATCCGGTAGAGGTCAGGTCGCATCGGTCTCCATCCTCCACGTTACACCACAATCATTTCATCCATTCGCCGATGACGCCAGCCTTCGCCCGGTTCCCGACCCCCGGGGGGGGTAGGTGGAACTCGGCCCCGGCCGGCGGTGTTCTTCATCCAGGATCTCTACCCGTCTGTTGGAGCAACCATGTCGATCCGACCAGTCAAGCGCATCATCGAGGCGACGCCGACCATCGAGGGCGCCGGCGTCAAGCTGCGGCGCGCATTCGGATTCGGCGACACCGGAGAGTACGATCCGTTTCTCCTGTTCGACGACTTCCGCAACGATCGGCCGGACGACTATCGCGCCGGCTTCCCGTGGCATCCCCACCGTGGTATCGAGACCATCACCTACGTGCTCGCCGGGACCGTGAACCACGGGGATAGCCTCGGCAACAGTGGCGCGCTGGGAGCGGGCGACGTGCAGTGGATGACGGCGGGGAGCGGGATCCTGCATCAGGAAATGCCGCAAGGCGACCCGCAGGGGAAGATGCACGGGTTCCAGCTGTGGGCGAACTTGCCGTCCGCGCTCAAGATGACCACGCCGCGGTACCAGGATGTGTCGTCCCGAGACATCCCGGAAGTGATCGACGACGACGGTACCCGGGTCCGGGTGGTGTGCGGCACGTTCTGGGGAAAGACCGGGCCGGTGGACGGCGTCGCGGCGGATCCGCGCTACCTGGACGTCTCGGTGCCGCCAGGGCGACGCAAGACGCTCCCGGTCGAGACGTCACGCCACGCGTTTGCCTACGTGTTCGAAGGATCCGGGAGCTTCCGCGACGCGTCGGCACCGTTCGGGGTGCTGACGGAGCAGGGCGGACCCGACGAGGTGCTGGTGCGCGAGCAGACCGGGAACCGCTCGCTGGTGCTGTTCGACCGGGGCGACGAGGTCACGGTGCTGGCCGGCGAGGAGGGCATTCGATTCCTGCTCGTTTCCGGGAAACCGATCGAAGAGCCGGTTGCCTGGTACGGGCCAATCGTGATGAACACGAACGACGAGCTGCGGACGGCCTGGGCCGAACTGCAGGACGGCACGTTCATCAAGCATCGCTGAGGGCGTCCGCGGCGGCGGCCCACCAACGCAGGGAGGGCTGATGCTCCGGTGCCCATGCGATGGCAGGTCTCGCCGCGGACCCTCGGCGCGACGCCGTGATTCCTTCCGCTATTCCAGTGGGATCTGGCTCTTGTTCTTCGCGAGCCACTGGTCGAACGTCTGGAGCGCCGGGTTGATCGATCGCGCGAAGTCGAGGTTGCGCGCGCTGCAGAAGTAGTCTTCGAAGTCTCGCTTGAACTGGAACATGTTGCCGAGATCCTCAGCGCCCGGGAAACCGAAACTACGGTACACCTCGGGCTCCACGTTGTTGTAGCCCACGTCTTGGCCCAGCGCCTTGCCGAGCGCCGCGGCCATCTGCCCACCTGTCAGGTGCTGGCCGGCGATCCCGACGGTCTTGCCGACGAACTCCTGACCCTTCTTGAAGATTCCGTAGGCGCACTTGCCGATGTCGTCTGCGGCGATGCCCGGAAGCTTCTTGTCGGCCATCGGCATCGTGATGGCGAGCTTGCCGTCCGGGCCCCTCTTGGGACCCATGCCGAAGTGGATCAAGTTGTCCCAGTAGAACGACGTCAGCAGAAACGTCGTGGGCACGCCAACGTCGGTGAAGATCTGGTCGGCCTCGCCTTTGGCGTCAAAGTGGGGAACCTTGTACTTCTCCATCAACGTCGGCATGCGAGTGTCGTTGACCGGCACCCATTTGCGGGTGTCCTCCAACGTCGACCAGATCACGTGCTTAATGCCGGCAGCCTTGGCAGCCTGGGCCATGTTGCGGGCGTGGGCCCGTTCCTTGTCCGGCGAGAAGTGCGCCCAGAAGAAGGTGACGCAGAAGGCGCCGTGGGCACCCGCGAATGCCTTCTTCAGGCTCGCCACGTCGTCGACGTCGGCCTTGACGACCTCCGCCCCCAACTTCGCGAGGGCCTTGGCGCTGTCGGACGTGGGATTGCGTGTCAGCGCCCGAGCCGTGAAGTCACTGCCCTTGTCGCTCATGATGGCGCGGACCAACCCGCCACCCTGAGCGCCGGTTGCACCCACCACCGCGATGATTTTCTTGCCTGCCATATGCCTCCTCCTTCAGTGTGTATCCGGCGCTGCTGCGCCGCGCCTTGGGTATCCTTTGCCGACCCTACCCCTCCGATCATATCGTCGACGTCCAGGGTGTGTCTTCGCCCCGGACCATGGCTTCGAGCGCGTACTTGGGACAGATGTAATTCTCGATGAATTCGAGCAGCGATCCCGCGATCCCTCGAAGCGCGTCCTCCACGCCCTCATCGGTGCAGTGTCCCGCCTCGTCGAACGCCGCACGAACGCCCGCAACCGAAACGGCTCCCGGCAGCACGATGGCGCCCACGTGAGAACATACACCGCGCAGCTGTTCGAGCGACTTGATCGCTCCGATCCGCCCCGCCGCCACCCCGACCAGGGCCACCGGCTTGCCGGCCAGCGCCGACGGAAACCCCAGGTTTTCGATGATCAGCTTGGTCATAGCGGAGAACCCTCCGTGATACTCCGGGGTTCCGATCACGACGCCGCCGGCCCCTTCGATAGCCGCTTGCAGTCGCTTGGCGTCATCGGTGGGCGGGTGCCCCGGGAAGGAAAGGGACAACTCACGGGCATCGAACACCGTGGGCGATACTTCGCGCCGCTCCAGCTCGTCGTTCACCACCGCCAGGGCCCTGGCGGTGTAGTTGTCGGGACGGCTGGTGGCCGAGATGCTGACGATGGCTCGCATGTGGGGCTCAACGGATTCGGGAAATCATTGGGGCACGGCTCGACGGTGTCGCCGTTGCCCGAGGGCAGTCGAAGACCGGTTGCGGACGTGCCTACGGCTCCGACAAAAAGCGGATGAGTTGCCGCATCAGTCGCTCGCCCTGTTCCGTCTGGAAGATGAACTGGGCGTGGGCGGCGCCATCCAAGACTACAAGCTCTTTGGGACGAGGAGCCTGGTCGTAGTGCTGGCGGATTCGGACCAGCCGCGGCACCCCGCTTGCGGTGGTGTCGTTGCGGGCCGTGATGAACAGCTTGCGGCCCACCAGGTTCTCCGGAGCGTTGCCGGCGTCGCTTCCGAGCAGCACCAGGCGGTCGATCTGGTTCGGGAGGGCCGCCGCGACGGCCTCGGCCGCGGCGCTGCCGCCCATGCTGGCGCCGACAACCGAAACGGTGTTCGCCCCGGTCTGTCGCAGGTAGGCGACCGCCGCCAACACGTCGAGGTAGAGCGGAGCAGTGAACGGGTCGTCCTGGCCCGGGCCCCGCGACTCGCCGTAGCCCCGGAAATCGATGGCCAGGACGCGGAACCCTGCTGCCTCGAGGGCGCGCGCCTGCTCGCCCCAGCTCTCCTTATTGAACCGGCCTCCGTGCGCCAGCACTACGCCGCGCTGGCCGCTCCCGTACTGGTCGGCGAAGATGAGCCCACCGTCCCGAGTCGGGAACGACACCGGCTCCTGTGCCCGCAGGCGTGCGGGAAGCGCCAGCATCGCGCCGCACAGGACGGCCGCGAGCACTGTCACGCATGGTGCCGGGATCGCGAGCCGCCAGATCCGATGGCTCGTCAGGTCGCGCTCCCCATCGCAGGGCTCTTCGGCGCCAATGCCAGCAGGACGATACCGACAATCGCCAGGACCGGGATGTCGCCGAGGAGATGTCCTCGCTCAGCGGTGTCACGGATGGCCTGCACGGCCATGATGCCCGAATGCACGAGGCTGGACCACGCCGCGAAGAGGATCAGGCTGCGGTGCTGCCCGGGATTGCGCGAGGCCATGACGAGGAACACCCCGAGAGTGGCATACACGCCCACGATCATCTGCTCGTACTCGGCCTGGTTGGGCTGCCACTGCCAGCCGGCCGGCCAGACCTTCATCAGCGTCCAGACGCCAAAGATGAAGACCAAGCCGAAGACCATGAGAATCGCGCGCAGCGCTTGATTCGACGAGTCGGACATTGAACCCCCTTGATGTCTCGGACAGTGAACCCGTTCCCTGCCACCCCGGTGAAACGAATAACGTGGTCGGACGTAGGAACCCCACGGTCGTACTCGGCGCCCGCGTCACTCCGACCGTTCAGGTACGCCTGTACTCGGCGTCAAAGAGCTTGTTCCACGTGACGCCATCGTCAGACATTTCCATCTTCGACGCGATACGCCCAGACTTCGTCAGGTCCCACGTGAGGCAGACGTGCATGGGAGGGCCGCCGTGACTCAGCGTCAGCACGTCATCAGTGAATGCCCCGCCAAACACCTCCGGCGGTGATCCGGTCGAATCAAGCCAGAACAGTGAGTACAGTTCCGTCTTCGGGTCAAAGGTGTAGACCCCATGACCTGAGAAGCTGATCGCACCGTCTCGTTCCTGCTCGTAATCGGAAATCAGAGCAAAACCACCGACGGCCAATCGGCTCGTCGTTCTCCCGACCGCGATGCCACCCTTTGGATCCCACTGCGAAGGGTACATTGTCTCCTTCCCCTCCCAGCTCCCCGCGAGCATTTCGAGCCTCCGGTGTCCGGCAGACGGCTTTGGCATCTCCATGTTCTTCTCCTTCTTTCCTGAGAACGCGCGCTGGGCTGGCGGAGCCGAACCGATCAAGATCCGTCTTCGAGAAACTCCACCGGCGCACCGTTTTCCACAATGAACGCCACCAGAATGCCTGGGGACGGCGAATTGGGCGCGATCAAGACTTCCTTTCCTTGTAGAGCCGCTTCGAGGTCGTCCACTCGGAAGGCCACGTGCGGTACCGTCTGGACGAGCGGCGGGAGCGGACAACCGGGTTCGAAACGCATCCATTCGATGCCGAACTCGCTCGCCTCGTAGCCAGACACGTACATCTTGAATTCCGCGAGATACCTCTCACCATCCCGCCGGATCTGTGTTGGTATGCCAATATGGTGGTATTCGTGCACAGCAGCTCCGAGCGTGAACAGGCTACATAACGGTCAGCGCTGACGCCGCGCTAGTGGATAGGGTTACGGGGCAGGCCGGTGCCACATGTCGTAGAGCATGCGCCATGCCCCGTCACTCTCACGAACCCACACAACGAGGTAGTGCCCGGAAGCGGTCGTCGGATCGGAGTCGGCGCGTGTGGCGCCTTCGCCGACGCGCGAAAGACTCCAGGGCGTGATTGACGAGATGCGAGCCACCCGGGTGACCCCAGCTGACCCTCCCGCAGTCGGCTCCGTCAATCGTCGGGGCTGTCGGCCTGTTCGCCAGCGACGAAGGGAAGGCATTGGCTCGACCATCGCGTGCCTGGGGTGGGGGGGTCACCGGCCCCTTGTTCGCCTCGCCCGATACAGCCGTTTCATGAGCTGGATCTGCCCCGCATGGTAGGTGTCGTGCATGACGATGCCGTGCAGGAGATCCGCAAAGCGATAGGTTTTCTTTCGTGACGCCACCTCGTCCAGCCGCTTGGGGTCGAACCCGCGTACGGCCGCAATCAGCTTCTTCTGCTCTGACCGCAGCAACGTGCGGTCATTTGCCCAGGCCTTTGCATCGGGTCGCGTGGGGACCGCCGGCCAGTTCGCGGGCGATCGCGGGAAGCCGCCGACGGGTCCGCCCTCGAGGCCGCGTCGCACTGCGTAGTCCCAATACGCGATATGGAGCGCGAATTCCCAGATGCTGTGACGGTCCGGTGACGGTTTCCACACAGCCTGCTCGGGTGACACGCCGCGCAGGCTACCGAGCGGCGACGCGCCGCCGTGCCACAGACGCGTGCCGGGCTTGGGATCGAGCATGGCGAGGATTTCGCGCAGTCGTGGGTCGGTCATGGCATGGCTCCCAGGAAGCCTCGCACAGCCTCGAGCACCTGTTTGGCGTGCGTGATGTACAGTGAGTGGCCGGCACCCGGGATCTCCACAACGCGTCCTCGCGACATCGCTGTGCGAAAGTGATCGCGGGAGCGGGCGGCCGTGCGGAGACTGGCTGCATGGTATGCCCGCATGGCGCGCCGCGTGGCCGAGTCCCGTGTGGCATAGTCCATGAACAGCTCTGTGAGCGGGTAGTCGGTCGCGTAGATGGCGAGCGCCGGTGCGTCGATGCCCCTGTAGTCGGGATCTTCGAGGCTCCCGAGGATCCGGCCATAGATCCACGACGGCGTAACGGGGCCATCGAATCGTCCTTCGGGCGTCCAGCGAAACATGGCCCTGATCTCTGAGAGCGGCATCGTCACGCCGTTCACTCGCGCGTAGAACGCCCGATACGCGTCCGCCGATTCGGTGTCGTTCTGGGTTGGTGGAGCAATCTCGGACGACGGAACAACGTAGGCAGCCATGGAGTCTCGGGACGACGTCCGGTCGTACGCCGCATCGATGTACACGAGCGCCGCAACCCGGTCGCGGTACGCGCGCGCGAACCGCGTCATCTCGTCGCCGCCGAGCGAGTGCCCGGCGAGTACGGCGCGCTCGATCCCCAGGCTGTCCATGACAATGCGAATGTCATCGATGAGCGTGGCCAGGTCATAGCCGGAATCCGGCTGCGACGACGCGCCGAACCCGCGTCGGGTGATGCCCATGACGTGGTACGTGTCGGTCAAGGCCGGCGCCAACTCGTCGAAGACGTGGGCCGTATGGCCCAGGCCGGCCAGCAGCACGATGGGGATGCCGCGCCCTCCCCAATCCACCACCTCCAGCGAGGTGGAGGAACCGACTTGCACGTGACGCGTGGCCGGCCCGTCGTGCTCGCCCGCACAGCCGCAGCCGAGCAGCACCACGAGAGCGACGGCGGAGCGACGGGGCAGATTGCTCATGTGTCGAGGCGGCTTTGCTGGATCAGGTCCCAGAAGCGGCCCACGGGAAGCTCCTCGGGTCGGGGGGTTCACGTCCAATCATGCGCGTGCGGAGCTCGGGATGCAAAGCCGGCGGGGACTGACCACACTTGCTCGGTCACTCCGGCGGGCGGATCTTGGTTGCTGCTGTCCGTTACACCTCGGCACTCACCGCCGGAGAGGTCTCCATGGTCCGTTTGGCCGCGTGTCTCCGTGCTGTCCCTCTTCTTCTCATGGTCCCCGTCGGTCACGCCTCGGCACAGGGAAGGGAGGACCCGCTCCGTCCCAATTGGCAGACCTATCACTCGACCGCCGCTACCCAAGCGTTGCTCGAGGGATGGGCTAGGGAGTTTCCGCAGCTCACCGATCTCTATGCGATCGGCGAGACGTTGCGGGGGACGCCGCTCATGGTGCTCGAGATCACGAACGAGGCCACCGGTCCCGCCGGGGAGAAGCCGGGCTACTACTACGACGGCAACATCCACGCGGGGGAGCTGACGGGTGCCGAGGTGGCACTCCACTTCGCGTGGTACCTGCTGAGCAACTATGGCACGGACCCGCGCGTCACCCGTCTGCTCGATAGCCGGACCATCTACGTTAGGCCGAAGTTCAATCCGGACGGCGCCGACGTGGCGCTCCGGAGCGACGAGACGTTGCGTAGCACCCCGCGCCCGTATGACGACGACTTCGACGGGCTGCTGGACGAGGATCCCGAGAACGACCTGGACGGCGACGGTGCGATCGTGTCCATGCGGGTCCCCAACCCCGACGGCCAGTGGAAGGCGGGTGATGTCGACGCGCGAGTCATGCTTCGGCGCGAGCCCGGCGACCGGGATGGCACGTTCTACGACCTGCTCTCCGAGGGAACCGATGACGACGGCGACGGGCGGTTCAACGAAGATGGCACCGGCGGGATCGACATGAACCGGAACTTCCCGCGCGAGTGGGGGCTCGAGTTCGAGCAATCCGGTGCCGGTCCGTATCCCCTCTCGGAACCGGAGACCCGCGCGACCATCGAGTTCCTGAACGCGCATCGCAACGTGACCGGCGTGTTTCACGGCCACACGGCGGGCGGTTTTCTGTATCGCCTGCCGTCCACCGGTCCCTGGGATGCGTTCCACCCGTTCGATCAACGCCTGATTCTGGAGCTGGGCGAGCAGTACCGCCTGACGACCGGGCAACGCGTGGTGCCGAGCTATTCGGATCCGCGCGCGCACCGACACGGCACGCTCATCAGTTGGGCCTACTGGGATTTCGGCGTGCTCGGGTGGGTACCGGAGTTCTGGGGTGGATTCGGAAAGGACTACGACGGCGATGGTCGCGTCAGCGAATCCGAGCGGCTCAGGTGGAACGACGAGGAGCTGCGCGGTGCCGGGTTCGTCCTGTGGAAGCCGTTCATGCACCCGCAGCTCGGACCGGTCGAGATCGGTGGGTGGAAGGGTCGGTTCACGCGGCAGAACCCGCCGCCCCATCTGCTCGAGGGTGAAGTGAAGCTGTACGTCCCGTGGATGCTGTGGCTGGCGGAGGTGAGCCCGCGGGTGGTGATCCGGGACGTGCAGGTCTCGCCGATCGGGGACGGGCTCACGAAGCTCACGGTCGTGGTCGAGAACGAGGGTTATCTCTCCACCAACATCACTAAGCGCGCGGTGGAGGCCCGGCTCACGCCACCGGTCCGCGTAGGAATCGTTCTCCAGGACGCTGAGCTGGTTTCCGGGGCCCGCCGGCTCGACGTTGGGCATCTCGCGGGGTCGCGCGACACCGGCGGCGGCGACCGGCTCGCCGACTCACGCCGCACGGTGGAGTACGTGGTGCGCGCGCAGACTGCCAGTGCGGCCGCGACGATTACGGTCGTGTCGGAGAAGGGCGGCGTCAGCCGGCGCGACGTGAGCCTGGACGGGCGCTAGTCCGGAGGGATACCGAGGCTCCTCGCCAGTCAGGTCGCCAACAGGTGTCTACCCGTCGGCGCCACCGCCGGCGGCGAGAAACCACACGTACCCCAGGGCGAACAGCACCGCATCGATCCCGAACAGCCAGGCCCACGGGGACGACGTGCCAGCCTGTGCGGCACCGAGGATGAGGCCGGCACACGCAGTCGCGACCACGAGACCGAGCGCGATGCTCGCCCAGCGGCGACCGAGCCCTGCGAGGATAGAGAGTGCGCCGACGATGAATAGCCGGCCGAGACTGTCCCAGGCGAGGGCGTGCTCCCGGCCGAACAGGATCGCGAATACGGTCGCGACCACGATGAGGCTGAGGCCGATCCGTGCCTTCGACAGAGATTTCTTGGGCCGCAACGAGGTCCATATGACGGACCCATCGAGGGTGGATATCGGTAGCAGCGTCCAGATGGCGATCGCGAGGTTGAAGATGCCGAACGACCACAGGAACTCCACGTGGACAAGCTCGGCGATGACGAGCGCGACACCGCCGGTCAGCAGGTTCAGCGCGGGGCCGCCCGCGGCCCGCGCGATCCGCGTTCGTGCCGGAAGCGCTGCGCCGCGGCGCACGTAGACGGTCACGTCACGCGTTGCCGTGAGCAGGATGGACGTCATCGGAGCGCGGACGAGCCAACCAGCTACGATGTGGCCCACGCTGTGAACCACGTTCGTCCCGTAGAGCAGTAGGCCGTAGGTCACGCCCCCCACGAGCCAGGAACCGGCACCGACCGATCGCTCTTCGGCCCAGGCGACGGCGAGGCCGAGGGCGCACCAGAACAGCGGACTGAGCCATGCGTAAGGTGTGGCGGTCCACCTGACGCCCCCGATGCGAAACAGCTTCTGGCGGGGCGTCCTGTGAATGTCCTCGAAGACCAAGAAGGGGTTGCGCATCCGTGCCGACGTCCTGAGCGACCACGGAAGAAACTGCGGCCGCCCCAACGGGTGGGCAATAGCCGTGGGGGAGGCTTACTCCGCGTCACAGGAAGCTTCCGCTGCCTCGAAGTAGGGTCCCTTTGGCCTGGAGGAAGCGCTTGCGTTGCCTCAGCGGACGCGTGATCTGCCGCGAATCATGGCTCCGAGCGAGGCATGGCGGTGGCATCCCGATTCTGCAGACGGTAGCTTCGGGCAGTTCCCCCAATCTTGGCCCGTTCTAGCAGGAGGATCAGATCCCATGATGACCCGTCGTTGCGGCTCGATGGTGGGCGGGGTGGCCGTCGTTCTTGGAGGGTTGTTCCTGGCAGCCCCAGCGCACGCCCAGGTCAAAGACACACTCGATCTCGACAAGATCCCGCAGCAGGTGATGGACGCGTTGCGGGCCAGATTTCCTCGGGCCGAGATCCGCCAGTGGACGAGGGAGGAGGAGGACGACATCGTCCTCTACGACATCGAGTTCACCCAGCAAGGTCGCAAGCTCGAGGCTGACATCAAGGAGGATGGCACGATCCACAACTGGGAGCGGGAGATCGCGGCCGACGACCTGCCCGCATCCGTCAGGACTGCAGTGGAGCGCGAGTACCCCGAGTCGACGCTCGAGGAGGTCATGGCGATCACGGCGGTGACGGAGGGAACCGAGGCCTTGGAAGGGTACGAAATCGTCCTCGAGACCGCGGACGGCAAGGAAATCGAAGTCACGGTTGCGCCCGACGGCACGATCCTGGAGCGGCCTGAAGCGATGCGGTGAGCGGTTACGCTCCTCCGCCGCGGCGACGGCGGTAGACCACGGCCGCCACCGCCCCCAGCGCAAACACGATGAGCCACCAGTAGGCCGAGAGCAGATCACGCATCGATTCATCTCCTCCGTTACTGCTCGCGCTGTTCCAGAAACGCCAACACGGCATCGTTGAACGCGACCGGCGTGTCCAGATTCACGATGTGTCCCGCGCCGGGAATCGTCACCAGTTCGGCGCCGGTGATGTCTTCGTCCAGGATGCGCGCGACGTCCTGGATGTACGGCAGGTCCTGGTCACCCACGATCACGAGCGCGGGGCAGGTGATCTCCGCCAGCCGATCGATCGCCGGTGGCGACAGCGGCTGTTCCGAGCGCTGGTACGTCCACAGGCGCGCGTTGTCCATGACCAGCGACGTTACGGTCTCGGTCGCCGCGACATTGGAATGGAGCGCCATGATCGGCGTCTCCGCCCAGCGCCTCGCGGCGCGTTCCGCGTCGCCGTCGGCGAGGGCATCGAGTACCGGTAGGAACCAGAAGAACCGCGGCACGGCATAGCCGCCGAGCCCCGGAGCCGCCAGCACGAGGCGCGCGACACGGTCCGGATACGCGATGGCGAAGTTGATCGCCAGCTCCGATCCCGCCGACAGACCGACCAAGCTCGCCCGACCGATACCCAGTGTGTCGAGCAGGGCACGCAGGTCGTCGAAGCCGGTATACGGCTCCGTGGGGGCAATCGATTTACCGTGCCCGCGGAGGTCGTAGCGAATCACCTGGAACCGATTCTGGAAAGCGGTCACCTGCGGCTCCCACATGCGCCGGTCGAGGCTGAAGGCGTGGATCAACACGACGGGCTCACCGGCGCCGCTCACCTCATAAAAGAGACCGGTCGGTGACATGCCCGACACGGTCCGCACATGATCGGCGCATCCCGCCAGTGGCAGCACGCACAGCGCTGCCACAATCGCCGCTGGTGACAGCAGCAAGGTCAGCCTGTTTGCCATGGCGTCTCCTACCGGATCACCAGGTGAAGGCCAAGGTAGCAGATTCCGCCGAGCCCGGCGGCCACGGGGATCGTGAAGATCCACGCCCACACGATCCGGCCCGCCAATCCCCACCGGACGGCAGACAGACGCTGCGCCGACCCGACACCGACGATCGCGCCCGTGATCACGTGCGTGGTGCTCACCGGAACGCCGAGCGCCGACGCCAGGAAGACCGACACGGCGCCGCCGGTTTCGGCGCAAAACCCGTGTACCGGCTTCAGCTTCGTGAGTCGCGATCCCATCGTCTTGACGATGCGCCATCCGCCGGCGGCCGTACCCGCGGCGATCGCTGCGTGTGCCGAGAGGATCACCCAGGTTGGGATGACCTCGGCAGTGGTGAGATGAAACGCCTGGATCGGGAACTCGGTGAAGAGGTGCTGGGAGCTGACCAGGAGGCCGACGATGATGCCCATGGTCTTCTGCGCGTCGTTGGTGCCGTGGCTCAGGCTGTACGCCGCCGCCGACACCAACTGAAACCGCCGGAAGTGCTTGTCGATCGCGGCGGGCCGGGCGCGGCGGAACGTCCAGGCCACGCCCACCATGAGCGTGAGCCCCAGTACCATCCCGAGGATGGGCGCAACGAAGATGAACAGGATCGGCTTCACCCAGCCGCCGAGGATCAGGGAGGCAACCCCGGCCTTGGCCACCGCCGCGCCGCCGTACCCGCCGATGAGCGCGTGGGACGAGCTGGAGGGGATACCGAAATACCAGGTGGCAATGTCCCAGCCGATGGCGCCGAGGAGGCCGCCCAGGATCACGACCGGATCGACGATCGAGAGGTCGATGAGCCCGCTGCCGATGGTCTTGGCCACGGCGGTGCCGAACCCGAAGGCGGCCACGAAGTTGAAGAACGCCGCCCAGGCGACCGCGGCCACCGGCGACAGGACGCGGGTGGAGACGATGGTGGCGATGCTATTGGCGCTGTCGTGGAACCCGTTGATGAAGTCGAAGACGAGCGCGACCGCCACGATCGCGAGCACGAACCAGACGGACTCGAGCATCAGCCGTGCTTCAGCGCGATCGACTCGAGATCCTTGGCGACGTCATTGGCCTTGTCGATGACCGTCTCGATCTTGTCGAACATCTCCTTCCACTTGATGATCGCGATGGGGTCCGTCTCGGTATCGAAGAGCCGGCCGAGCATCTCGTGAAACACGGCATCGGCTTCTTCCTCGAGGCGCTTGACCTCGATCCGGTGCACGATCACATCATCCTTGCCGCGGAGCTTCTTCACCGCCGTTTCCAGCTCGCCCGTGGCGGCGATCGCCAGGTCGCACATCTGGACGATGCCTTCCGGGGACGGGCCGAGGCGGAAGATCTGCGCCCGGCGTGCGGTGCTGTCGATCCTGTCCATCACGTCATCGAGATCCGATGCGAGCAGATAGATATCCTCGGGGTCGATGGGTGTGATGAACGTGCGATCGAGCCGAGTGGACACGTCTTGGGTGATTTCGTCCGCCTCGTGCTCGAGACGCTTGATGGTTTCGACGCAGTAGGCCAGTCGCTCCGGGCTGGTGAACAGCTCGCGGAGGTAGCCGGCGGCTTCGTGCGACCGCCGCGCGACTTCGGTGAACAAATCGAAGAACTCTTCGGTCCGTGGCAAGAGACGCATGTGCGTGTCTCCGTGTGGTCAGATCAGGATGGTTCCGGTTCCGTCCGGGACGGCATAAGTCTGCCATGGGAGTTGGCGTTGCGACAGGGGGGGAGGAGGGAAGGAGGACGGAGGGGTGTCACGGAAGTCCGGGCGCCCGGCCGGTTCCCGCTGCGCCTTGTGCAATGGGATCTCGGCCCGTTCTTTGGTAGGAGTTCCTCGTTCCTGCGAGTCACTTATGTACCGCTTCCTCGTAGGGCTCCTGCTCCTCGGACTCGCCCCCGGACCGCTCCAGGCACAGGAGCGACAGACCGTCCGCATTGGGATCGTGGTGGACGGCCCCTGGGCCCGCAATGCCGAGGGTCTCGCACTCCTCGAGCGGGAGCTGACCGATCTCTTGCGCTCGGAATTCACCGTCGAGTTCCCGGCCTCCGCCCAGCTGGAAGCCGACTGGACGCTGGCTGGGGTACGGGCGGCCACCACCCGGCTCCTCCAGGATCCGGGCATCGATTTGGTGATCACGTCGGGAGTGATCGGCTCGGTCGACGCGGTGCGGCGGGGCGCCCAACCCAAGCCCGTGATCGCGCCGTACATCCCGGACGCGGCCCTCCTCGGCGTCCCCGAGGTGGATGGGGGGAGTGGCATCCCCAACCTGGTCTACATCACACACCCGACCCAGGTGCTGCGCGAGATCCAGGCTTTCCGTGAGGTGGTCGAGTTCCAGCATCTCGTGATCTTCACCAATCCGTACTACCTCGAGGCCGTCCCGGAACTGCGCCAGCGGCTGGACGAGGCGATGCTGGCGGTCGAGATGCGCGCCACGCTCCTGCCGCTCGCGGCGGTGAACGAGACGACACTTGCTCGCCTTCCGGACGACGCGGATGCGGTTTTCCTCGCATGGCTCACGAACCTCCAGGGGGGCGAGACGGAGCGGCTCCTTGCTGCGTTGCGCGACCGAGCGGTCCCCACACTGTCGTTCTTCATCGAGGACGTTCCGCGGGGCGCGCTCATGAGCTTGAACGGGGAGACCTACTTCCCACGCATCGCCCGCCGTGTGGCGCTCAACGCGCAGCGCATTCTGCTGGGTGAGGAGGCCGCGACGATCCCGGTGGAGTTTGCACGGGACGAGGAACTCACGATCAACATGGAGACGGCCCGGGCGATCGGCGTTTTCCCGAGCTTCAGCGTCCTGACCGAAGCCACGCTCATCAACGAGGTGCGCCAGAGTGTCGAGCGGGAGGTGACCCTGGAAAGTGTCATGACGGAGGCCGTGGATGCCAACCTCCAACTGGTGGCGCAGCAGCGCGCCACGGCGGCGGGGGAGAAGGAAGTGACGCTTGCGCGTTCGGCCCTTCTGCCGCAGGTGGATCTTCTTGGTCGCGGACTCATCATCGACGCAGACCGCGCCGCCGCGAGCTTCGGGTCGCAACCCCAGCGATCGCTCACCGGAGGCGTCTCAGGGACACAGCTGCTGTTTTCCGAGGGAGCCTGGGCCAACCTGTCGATTCAAGGATCGTTGCAGCGGGCGCGGGAGTTCAACGTCGAGACGCTGGAGCTCGATATCGCGTCGGACGCGGCGGTTGCCTACCTCAACCTCCTGCGCGCGAGGACGTTCGAGCGGATCCAGCGCGAGAATCTCGACATGACGCGGTCGAACCTCGATCTGGCACGCGTTCGCGTGACCCTCGGAAGTGCCAGTGCCGGAGAGGTGTTCCGGTGGGAGGCGCAGCTTGCCAGGGGCCGGCAGGCCGTGATTTCGGCAAACTCGCAGCGCAACGTCGCCGAGATCGACCTCAATCGCATCGTGCGACGACCACTGGAGGAACCGTTCATCCCACGCGAGGCGTCGATCGACGATCTCCCGTTGATGCGTGGCACGCCGAGCGTGCACGACTACATCGACAATCCGTACAGCTTCCGCGTGTTCCGCGCGTTCATGGTGGAGGAGGGACTGGCGGCGTCGCCCGAGCTGCGGGAGATCGATGCGGCGATCGACGCGCAGCAGCGGCTGCTCGCGTCCGCCAAGAACGCCTTCTGGGCCCCGACCGTCGCGCTGTTCAGCGACCTGGGCTACGAGCTCGCCGCCGGTGGGGCGGGGTCCGATCCCGCGGCGGGACTGCCGCCCGGTGCGGCGGTGGCGGACGATCTGGACTGGAGCGTGGGGGTGAGTGTGAGCCTACCGCTCCTGGCGGGCGGCGCGCGTTTGGCCGAGGTGAGCCGGGTGAGCCGGGAGCTCGAGAGCGTGCGGGTCCGGCGCACCGAAATCGCGCAGCGGGTGGAGCAGCGGGTCCGATCCGCGCTCCATCGCGCTGGGGCGTCGTACGCCAACATTCAGCTTGCCAGGGATGCAGCCGCGGCAGCTCGGCGGAGTCTCGAGCTGGTGACCGACACGTACTCGAGGGGGGCGGCCCGCCTGGTGGATCTGCTCGATGCGCAGAATGTCTCCGTCGTGTCCGATCTCGGTGCCGCCAACGCCGTGTACGATTTCCTGATCGACTTCGTGCACGTCGAACGTGCCGTGGGCTGCTATCAGATCTTCGCCGGCGAGGACGAACGGCGGGCGTTCTTCGACCGGCTGGACGTGTACTTCAGGGGTGCCGACCTGGGCATGCCACGCTGATCATGTGAGGTACCGGCTATGAAACGACCATTCCGTCTCCTGATTATCGGTGTTGCGATCGGCTCGGTGAGCTGTAGCGGTGGCGACGCCGAGAACGAGCCGATCGTGCGGCCGGTGCGCTATGTCGAGGTCTTCCAGAGCGGGGGGGTTCGGGTGCGACGGTTTTCGGGCGTCGCGCAGGCGGCGGTCGAGGCGCCACTCAGCTTTCGCGTCGGCGGGACGGTGCAACAACTCTCCGTCAGTGTCGGTGACCGCGTAGGGACCGGTCAGGTGATCGCGGCGCTCGATCCGGAGGACTACCGGCTGCAGCGGCAGGATGCCCAGGCGGCACTCCGGCGTGCCGAGGCGGAAGCGCGCAATGCCCAGGCCAGCTACGACCGCGTCCGCGGCATGTACGAGAACGACAACGCGTCGCTCACGGATCTGGAGGCGGCGCGAACGGCATCGGAATCCGCGGCCGAACAGGTGCAGTCGGCAACCAACCGGCTGGGACTCGCGCAGCGGCAGCTCGCGTTCACGCGCTTGACGGCGCCGCAGGCTGGCGCCATTGCGGCCGTGAATGTCGAAGTCAACCAGAACGTCCGCGCCGGGCAGACGGTCGTGCTGCTCACGTCCAGGTCCGATTTGGAGGTCGCGGTCGCGGTGCCGGAGATGTTGATCGCGGAGGTCCGGGAGGGCAGCGAGGTCACCGTGACGTTCGACGCGCTTCCGGACGAGACCTTCTCGGGGATCGTCACCGAGGTGGGCGTGGCGGCGACGGAGACCGGCGCCGCGTTCCCGGTCACGGTGCACCTGGGCGAGTCCCAGGAGGGTGTCCGATCCGGGATGGCCGCCGAGGTGGCGTTTCGGTTCACAGCGCCGGGCGGCAGCGACGTGATCGTCGTGCCCCCAGTAGCGGTGGGGGAGGATCAGAACGGGCGGTTCGTGTTCGTCGTCGAGCCCGCGGAGGAGGGGTACGGGGTCGCCCGTCGCCGCTCCGTGGCGGTGGGCGAGCTGACGACCGACGGGATCGAGATCCTCGAGGGGCTCCAGGACGGTGATCGCGTCGTGACGGCGGGGATCGGCCAGATCGCTGACGGCCTCCGCGTTCGCCTCTAGCCGGGAGGCCCGATGAGCATCACGCGTCTTGCCATCGAGAAGAACCGCATCACCACCGTGGCCCTGGTGGTGATCCTATTCGGCGGCCTGTCCAGCTATTTCGGACTCCCGCGCGCCGAAGATCCGGGCTTCGTGATGCGGGTGGCGCTGGTGCAGACGTTCTTCCCGGGCGCCAGCCCGGAGCGCGTGGAGTTGCTGGTCACCGACAAGCTCGAGAAGGCCGTCCAGCAGCTCCCCGAGCTTGACTACGTTGCGAGTGAGTCCAGGACCGGCGCCTCGTTTCTCTTCGTCACCATCCTCCCACGCTACACCGACATGCGGCCGATTTGGGACGATCTCCGCCGCAAGGTCGAGGCGGCGCGTCCCGATCTTCCGGAGGGAGTCATTGGGCCGATCGTCAATGACGAGTTTGGCGACGTCTTCGGCACGATCATCACGATCAGCGGTGAGGACTACAGCTACGCCGAGCTCAAGGACGTCGCGGACGACGTACGCGACGAGTTGCTGCGGATTCCGGAGGTAGCGAAGGTCGATATCTATGGCGACCAGGAAGAGCAGATTTTCGTCGAATTCAACAACGCCCGACTGGCGGAACTGGGACTCTCACCCGGGCAACTCCAGTCGATTCTCGGATCGCGGAACATTGTCATCCCCGGGGGTGAGATCAACACGGGCGATGAGCGCATTGCGCTCGAGCCATCCGGGAACTTCGAGACGGTCGAGGATTTGCGGAGCAGCGTGATTCGCCTTCCGGGCTCGAATCAAGTCATTCAGCTCCAGGACATCGCCACCGTCGACCGCGGATACGTGGACCCACCGCAGACCTTGGCGCGCGCGTCGGGCACACGCGCCTTGGCGCTCGCGATTTCGCTGCGCGAGGGCGGGAACATCATCGAGCTGGGTGCAGACGTCCGAGCGGTCTACCACCGGGTCCAGGCCGAGTATCCGATCGGCGTTGACTTCGACTTGGTCGCGTTCCAGCCCGACGTCGTCGAGGGGAAGATCGACGACTTTGTGGGCAACATGCTGGAGGCGATCGCGGTCGTCATCTTCGTGGCGCTGGTGGCCCTGGGCCTTCGCACCGGTCTGGTCGTGTCGTCGCTGATACCCATGACCATGCTCATGTCGATGCTCATCATGGCAATCCTGGGCATCGGGCTCGATCAGATGTCGCTCGCCTCCCTCATCATCGCGCTGGGGATGCTCGTCGACAACGCCATCGTGATGTCGGAGTCGATTCAGACGCAGATGGGAGAGGGCAAGGGACGGCTCGAGGCCGCTGTGGATTCGGCGGCCGAGCTCCGGATTCCCTTGCTCACGTCCTCCCTCACGACGGCTGCTGCGTTCCTGCCCATCTTCCTCGCTGAGTCTGAAGCCGGCGAGTACACCGCCCCGCTGTTCAAGGTGGTGACGATCACGCTGTTGTCGTCCTGGGTGCTGTCGCTCACGATGATCCCCATGCTGGCGCATCGGTTCCTCGAGGTGCGCCGCCGGGGCCCGACGGGTTTCGACACACCGTTCTACCAGCGCTACCGTCGCACGTTGTTATGGGGACTCCGGCACCGGCCCGCCGCGCTGGCCGGCATCGTCGGGACGTTCGTCCTGGCCATGATGGGGTTCCGGTTCGTTCCCAACATCTTCTTCCCGCCGTCGGACCGCGCACTCCTGACGGGCGACATCACGCTGCCCATCGGCACGCCCATCCAGCGCACGGAACAGGTGGTGCGGCAGCTGGACCGGTTCATCGAGGACGAGCTGCGGGGAGACGGGGACGCGAATGGCGGGCACACGGTGGAGAACTGGGTGAGCTTCATCGGCGAAGGCGCACCGAGGTATGTGTTGACCTATGCGCCGGAGCAGCCCAGCTCCGAGTACGCCTACGTCATGTTGAACACCAGCTCGCGCGCGGCCGTGGACGCCATGATCCCGCGGCTCGAGCGGTTCGTGCTCGACGAGATGCCGGGCGTGACTGCGACGTTCAAACCGGCGATCCTCGGTCCGCCGGTCAACGCCCCGATCGAGATCCGGGTGTCCGGTCGCGAGGTCGACGTGATTTTCGATCTGGTGGATGAGGTCAAGGCCCAGATCAATGGGCTGGCCGGGACGCGCAACGTCACCGACGACTGGGGACGCCGGACCAAGAAGATCCTGGTCAAGGTGAACGGCGCGCGCGCGCGGCGGGCGGGTGTCTCCAACCTTGATGTCGCGGTTTCGCTCCAAACCGTGCTCTCCGGCATCGAGACCACGCAATTCCGGGAAGACGACAAGATCATCCCGGTGACGATGCGATCGGTCTCGGCCGATCGGGAGGACTTGGGCAAGATCGAGGGGCTCAACGTCTACTCGCAGGTCACCGGACAGTCAGTCCCGCTCCGGCAGGTGGCGGATCTCGAGGTCGTGTGGCAGCCGGCCAAGCTCCTGCGCCGCGATCGGCTGCGCACGGTGAACGTCCAAGCAGAGCTCGAGCCGGGGGTCACGGCCACCGCCGTCATGGCCAAGCTGCAACCGTGGCTGGATGAGCGGGCCGAGGCGCTGCCGCTCGGGTATCGGTTCGAGGTCGGCGGCGAGGTGGCCGAGTCGGCGAGGTCACAGGCCTCGATCAATGCCAAGATGCCCATCGCGCTCCTGATCATCGTGCTGTTGCTGGTGGGGCAGTTCAACTCGATTCGCAAGCCGGTGATCATCATGCTGACGGTGCCACTGGCCCTGATCGGTGTCGTGGTCGGTCTGCTCCTCGCCCGGTCCTACTTCGGATTCATGACGTTCCTCGGCGTGATCGCGCTCATCGGCATCGTGATCAACAACGCCATCGTGCTGCTGGACCGGATCCGCATCGAGGAGGTGGAGCACGGGCGGGCGCCGGCCGATGCCATACTCGAGGCGTCCCAACGCCGCCTGCGGCCCATCCTGTTGACGACCGCGACGACCGTCGGCGGTCTGTTACCGCTGTGGCTGGGCGGGGGAGCGATGTTTGAGCCGATGGCGATCGCTATCATCTTCGGATTGGCGTTCGCCACCGCGCTCACCTTGGGGTTCGTGCCGATCCTGTATTCGTTGCTGTATAGGGTGAGTTTTGAAGATTGAGGTGGTAAGCCGGTAGGGAGGAGGGAGGAGAGGTGAACCCGCGCCCGGATCTCTCGCGGCGCGGGTTCGCCTCGGAGGCGCCTAGCCGCCCCGTCTGAGCGCGATGTCCCCCTTGAGTGTCGCGAGCTTCAAGGCCGGCCCGCCGCCGCCGATCGTGCCGCGCATGTCCCCCGGCGTCGCCTGGGTCAGCGGGAAGTCGGACGTGATGCTGCCCGACGGGGCGGCGGCCTGCACCCGCGCGTTGGTAGCGGCGGGGATGGTGACGGTGACGTCACCGGTCGTTGTCGTGAACTCGAGGTCCTGTCCCCAATCCGGCAAACCGATGGAGGCGATGACCGATCCCCACACCGTCCTGGCGGTGGCGAGCCGGGTGGTGCTGACCCGGGCGTCGCCGAACGTCGTGCTCACGAACGCGTCGCTGCGGAGGCCCGTCGCCACGACGTCACCGGTCACGTTGCGGCCGACGAAGGTCACGCCGTCGGGAACTTCGACGGTGAACTCCACGTCGACGCCGTGGCCGTTGTCCCGGACCGACATGTTCCCGCCCAGTCCCGGCTCGCAGCTGTTGGGCGGCAGGCCCGCGACGTCGGGGTAGACGGCGCAGAGCGTGACGCCGAGCGCATGGGGCACGACGTCGATGCTCACGGCGGCCACGTCGGCTGGCTGCCCGATCTTGGTCGCCTTGACCACCACATCACTGCCCGACGCCGCGATGGCGCGAATGTCTCCCGAGATTCCTTTGATTTCGATCTGCCTCCCCGGCGCCACCTGTCCCTGCCAATCGAAGGGCACGCGGACCTGACCGGCGGGGTTGTCTTTGGGCGGCCACTTTGGCCAATCCGGTCCATTGATCGTGACGTCGCCGCACGCCATTGACCAGGCCATCACGAGGGCGGTTCCGCCCGCTTGGAGTATCCGTCTCATCGTTGCCTCCCTGCTAGTGTTCACTCGAGGTAGTCGTTCATGAGGTCGAAGAACTGCTGTTCGTACTCGGCGACGCTGATGCCGAGTCGGTCGGCAAACGCCGCCGAGAAGCTCATTCCATCTCTGACGTCGAGGTAGAGGTCCCTGAGATCCATCAGCGAAGCGCCGTGGCCCTGCGCGTCGAACAGGTAGGTCACGGCGAGCTGGAACATCGGGAGGTAGTAGTCGTACACGAGGCCCAGGCCGGGGTAGTCGGTGTAGCGGTGCATCGCGATGGGGTTGAGCCGGCCGTGCTGGGCGATCAGCTCGTCGTACCGCGCCTTGCCGGAAATGCTCGGCGCGGCGTTCCCGCCCGACACGAACTCGGCGATCCCCTCGGTGAGCCAAACGTCCACTTGTTCCGGGTTGTTGCTGGCCCGGAGCAGCGACTCGATGACGTGCATGATCTCGTGCGTCACGACCGGCACGTACATGTCGAGCGCGGTGTGGCCCCACGCTCCACGCTCCGGGTGGTCGAGCGAGTAGATCATCAACCCGCCCCAGTACGCCCGGCCGCCCCACTCGGTAGGGGTGTAGGTCTTGTACGCGTAGATGTGGATCTTCTGTTGGCCGGCCGGGAAGCGGAACATCGCATCCCCGGCGATGCCGAACCGCGCTTTCAGATCCGCCAGCGCATCTTCGGCGATGTCGGCGAGCTGCTGTCTCGCTTGGGTGCTGGCCGCGTCGCTGTAGACCACGAAGTGCGCGGTCTCCAGCGGCGTGCCGTCGTGGGGCCAGTGGAATCCCGACACATACCACGACCCACTGTCCACGATATTCACCGGCTCCGCGGGATTCCCGTCGCATGCTGCCATCGCGAACGCCAAGCCGACGACGAGCGAGGCCGCAACGGCGAGAGAACTGAATCGTGTGACCTGCATCGTGACCTCCTGGGCTTCTGGGTCTCGGGGTCGGCCGGCCGGGTTGCCTGTCGATCCCTGGATCGGGGTCCGTTTGCCCGTCCCGGCCGGCCGCTCTACCTTTGCGACAGGCTAGGCGAGCCCCGTCTCCACGCCGTCTCCCCTCCGTCTCCCGGGAGGCCACGCCGGATGCACGCCCCTTCGGGCTGTCCATGATCGAGTTCCGCGCGCTCGGACCGGCCGAGCTGGTTGGGCCCGAGGGTGCCGACACGGCGGCGGTCCTGGCCCGGCCCAAGCTCCTCGGCCTCCTGTCCTTTCTCACTGTCGGCGCCACCCGTGGCTTCCACCGTCGCGATGCCCTGATCGGGGTCTTCTGGGCCGAGCTGGAGCAGGACCGCGCCCGCAGCGCCGTGCGCCAGTCGCTCTATCGCCTGCGCCAGTTCATGGGTGAAAGCACCATCGAGACGCGGGGCGACGATGAAGTGGGCGTGTCGGCACACGCGTTCCGGTGCGACGTGCGCGCGTTCGAGGACGCGCTCCAGCGCGGAGATCGGGAGGCGGCGCTCCAGCTGTACCGCGGTGACCTGCTGGAGGGTTTCTACGTGCCCGATGCGCCGGAGTTCGAGCGCTGGCTTGACCAGCGGCGCAAAGAGCTGAGGCAGCTGGCGTCGAACGCCGCGTGGGAAGTCGCGGAGCAGGAGGCCGCGCAGGGGATGACCAACGCCGCCGGGCGGTGGAGCCGGCGCGCCAGGGATCTCGCGCCACTCGATGAACGGTTGCTCCGTCGCGTCATCAAGCTCCTGGACGGCATGGGCGACCGGGCGGGGGCGGTGCGCGAGTACGAAACGTTCGCGAGGCGCATGGCGGACGAGCTGGAGCTGGAGCCGTCACCGGAAACCAGGGCGCTCGTCGACCGTGTACGGGAGCGTGCCGAGGCTGCCGCCACCGGGGCGCCGGTGTCGCCGCGTGCGGTGGAGCAGTCGCCGGCCGGCTCGCCCGCGCCAACTGCTTTCCGGGATGCGGGACAGGCGGGGTTCGGTCGGGCGGTTGCGGATCGGTACCGCATCGAGCGGGAGCTCGGCGTGGGAGGCATGGCCACCGTGTATCTGGCGCGTGATCTCCGGCATGAGCGGGACGTGGCCGTCAAGGTGTTGCATCCCGAGCTGGCGGAACATCTGGGGCCGCGGCGCTTTCTGCGCGAGATCAAGATCGCCGCCAACCTCACCCACCCCCACATCGTGCCGGTGTACGACTCCGGCTCCGCCGACGGGCAACTCTACTATGTCATGCCGTTCATCGACGGCGAGTCGTTGCGGGACCGGCTCGATCGGGAGGGACATCTCGAAGTCGACGAGGCCCTGCGCATCGCCCGCGATGTGGGTGAGGCGTTGGCGCATGCGCACGGCCAGGGCGTCGTGCATCGGGACATCAAGCCGGGGAACATCCTCCTGGCAGGCAGCCATGCGCTGGTGGCGGACTTCGGCATCGCCCGGTCCCCGTTCCTCGCGAGCGACTCCCGGCTCACCACCGCAGGGATGGCGCTCGGGACGCCGCTGTACATGAGCCCGGAGCAATGCATGGACAGCGGCGAGATCGACGGCCGGAGCGACGTCTACGGTCTCGGGTGCGTGCTGTACGAGATGCTGGGCGGAGAACCGCCGTTCACCGGACCGGTCGCCGAGAGTATCGTGCGGCAGCACGTGAACTCCGCACCGCGCCCCATCGTCGACCTTCGGGCCTCCGTGCCCAGGCACGTGTCGGCGGCGATTGCGAAGGCGTTGGCCAAAGCGCCGGCGGATCGATATCGCACGGCGTCCGACTTCGTGGCGGCATTGACGCACGCCGACGCCGGTCCCGGTGACCGACTGTTCCGCGTGCGCCGACGACTTGCGATGCCGGTGACCGTTGCCGGGGCCGTCCTGGTCGCCGCGATCCTCATCGGTCTGAGCCAAGGTTGGATGAAAGGAACGTCTGCTCTCGACCCGAACCGCGTCGTGGTGGTACCACTGCGTAACCGCACGGGGGATCCCGGCCTGGACGTGCTGGGGAATCTGGCGGCCGATTGGATTGCGCAGGGTCTCCAGGAGATCGATGTGATCGAGGTCGTTCCCACCGCGACCGCGATCCATCCGGGGCCCGACCTCGCCAGCGTCGCCGAGTCATCCGATGCCGGGACCGCCCGGGCCGCGGGCGAGGCGGCCCGGGCCGGGACCGTCGTGGCCGGGTCCTACTATCTCCAGAACGACACGCTTGAGTTCCAGACGCAGATCATCGATGTGAGGGAGGAGCGGCTTTTGCGCACCGTGGCGCCGATCGCCGTCGAGGGCGGTGCGTCGAACTTGGCCCTGGACTCGTTGCGGCGCCGGGTGGTGATGGCGGTCGCGGCCGCCCTGGATCACCGGCTCCTGCCGTCCCCCGCCTCCAGCAAACCGCCGTCGCTCGAGGCGTACCGGGCGTATCTCGAGGGGCATCGCGCCTTCTACCACGGCGTGCCGCTGCGCATGCGCGAGACGCTCGAGTTCATGTACCAGGCAGTGGCGCTGGACTCCACGTTCGCCGATCCCCGGTTCTTCATCGTCATGGCGCACGCCAACCTGGGGGAGCGACGTGCGGCGGATTCGAACGTGCGGCTGCTGGAACCGTATCGGTCGCGGTTCAGTCCGTATCAGCGCGCGGCTCTCGATTGGCTGGCCGCGGGACTCCGTGGAGACCGGGTGGCGGCACTCCAGGCCGCACGCCAGCGGGGCTCGGCCGTCGACCTCGCCGTCGAGGCGCTGCGGTCAAACCGGCCGAACGAGAGCATCGAGATCCTCACCGGCATTGACAACCTCTCAACGTTCTACTTCCAGTGGCAGACGCTCATGGAAGCGCTCCACATGGTGGGAGCGTACTCGCGCGAGTTGGCCGAGACACGGCGCGGGCGTGAGGTCTATCCCGACCGACTCCGGATATTGAACCACGAGCTTCGTGCCCTGGCCGCGCTCGGCAGGATCGACGAAGTGGAACGTCGGGTGGGGGAGACGCTGCTGCTGCCGCGCGAGGACGAGGTGACGGCCGTGAGCGTGATGGGAGAAGTCGCGGCGGAGCTGCGGGCGCACGGCTTCCGCGAGGCGTCGCTCGGCGTGGCGGTGCGGGCCGTGCAGTGGTTCCGCTCCCGCCCGGCAGAGGAGGCTGCAACCGTCCGCTACAAGGCCGGCATGGCGCTCACGCTCTATCTGGCGGAACGCTGGGAGGAGGCCGAGGCGGTCTTTCGCGAAGTAGCGGCGGTGGCGCCACGCGACGTGACGGTGCGGGGGTTCCTCGGTCTGCTGGCGGCGCGGCGCGGGGATCGGGAGGAAGCGCTCCGGATCAGCGAGCAACTCGACGGCATGGCCGACCCGTACGACTTCGGGCGGGAGGAGTACTTGCAGGCGTGCATCGCCGCACAGCTCGGCGACCTGGATCGTGCGATGGTGCTGCTCCGTGAGGCGTACGCGCGGGGCCGACCGTTCGCGATCTTCCTACACCGGGACATGGATCTTGAACCCCTCCGTGACCATCCGCCGTTTCAGGAGTTCCTCGCGCCCCAGGGGTGAGGCTGCCACACCGATGCGTATCACCATCCTTACGATCGGATCACGCGGAGACGTGCAACCGTACGTCGGGCTCGGCGTGGGCACGCCACCCGTTCCGCAGAAGCGCATCACGGTCGAGCGTATCCGGGCCGAAGATGGCGTGGGCACGGCGGTGCGGCTGATCGCGCGGGTGGGGTGCCTTCGCCGGAGGACCTTGATCCCATACACGGTGGGGCCGATGTGACCGACCAGATTGCATCCGCTGAGTTCCTTGCGCTTCAGGAAGCGGTGGCGGGTCGGTACTCGCTTGAGCGCGAGCTGGGCCGCGGGGGCATGGGGATCGTGTTCCTCGCACGCGACGTCGCGCTCGACCGTTTGGTCGCGGTCAAACTGCTGCCCACCGCGCTCGCCGCATCGGCGGAGGTGCGATCGCGGTTCCTGCGCGAGGCGCGGACGGCGGCCGGGCTGTCGCACCCCAACATCGTTCCGATCCATAGCGTCGAGGAGTCCGATCAGCTGGTCTTCTTCGTCATGGGTTTCGTGGACGGCGAGACGCTCGGCGCCCGGGTGCGGCGGGTGGGACCGCTCGCTCCCCGCAACGTGATGCGGGTGATCCAGGAAGTCGCCTGGGCGCTCGGCCACGCGCACGCCCGCGGCATCGTGCACCGTGACGTCAAACCCGACAACGTGCTGCTCGAGCGGGATGGCGGGCGGGCGCTGGTCGTGGATTTCGGGATCGCGCGGAGCGTCGAAGCGCACACTCCGGCCGGCGGGGTGCGCGCCGGTACCCCGCAGTACATGAGCCCGGAGCAGGTCGCGGGCGGCCCGGTCGATGCGCGGAGCGATCTCTACTCCCTCGGGGTCACCGCGTTCTTCGCGGCGACGGGGCGGCTTCCGTTCGAGTCGCATTCCACCGCGGGGTTCATGATCCAGCACGTGTCGGCCGTGCCGCCACCGCTCGCGAGCCTGGTCCCCGCGCTGCCGACGCGGTTCGCGCAGGCGGTGGACCGGTGCCTGGCCAAGGACCCTGCCACGCGGCCCGATTCGGCGGACGAGTTCGCGCGCGAGGTCGAGACGGCACGCGGCGCGCTGGTGCGCGTCCCGGAGCCGCTGCAGCGGTTCGCGCGTGAGGCGCACGCGGTGGGCTCGGAAGCCGGCGGGTACCTGGTCGGCATCGGCGGGGTGGTGCTCGGATTCGAGATCTTCCAGGTGATCGAGGGCGACTTCCTCGGGATCGTCCGACTGATCGAGCTGTTGATGGTCACCGTGTTCGCGGGACTGTCGGCCACCCGCATCGGCCGGCTCGTCGCGATGGCTCGGCAGTTACTGCGCGAAGGGTACGATCACCGTGCGCTTGCGGCCGTGCTCACGCTCGAGGACCGCGCGACGGAGGCCGTCGAGCTCCCAAGCCGGCCGAGCCGTCGAACCGTCGTGACCACGGTCGGCCTGGGCGTGGCCGCGACCGCGTTGGGTCTTGCGGGCATGACCACCGATGGCAACGTGCTCGTGACGCTCGGCACCGCGACGACGATCGCCGCCCCCCTCATCACGGTGCGCCGGTTGTGGGAGAACTTCGGTGGCGGCAAGCTGTTCAGCCGGTTGCTGCGCGGCCGCTTGGGCCGGTGGATGTTCCGCCTGGGTGGCCTCGGCTTACGTGTGCAGCCGGCGCTGCCCGCGGCGGGGGAGCGCACGGAGCTGGCCATCGGTCGCGCCGTGGAGGATCTCTACCGGGGCCTGCCCGACGCGCAGCGCGCACATCTCGGCGACGTGCCCGCCGTCATCGAGCGGATTGAGGCCGACGCACTGGCCCTGCGTGCGAATGCCGAGACCCCCAAGGGAGCCGCACGGCTTGCGACGGCGGTTGCCGCGCTCGAGACGCTGCGTCTCGATCTCCTCAAGCTGCATGCCGGCACGGCCACCGTGGATGACTTGACGCGTGACCTGGATGCGGCCAGAGCCCTCGGCGAGCGGGTGGATGCGCAGCTCGAGGCGGAGGAGGTCGCCGAGGAGTAGCGGGCAATCGGCCGAGGTCCTCGCCTCCCGGCCAGGAGTCCGCCGAGCACCACGACGCCCCACTTCGACCCGCGGTCGGATTACTGCGTCCGCGCCGTCAGCTTCCCCTCCCACGGACAGAACTGCTTCACCGTGTCGACCCAGTACTCGAGATCGGCCTCGACCATGCTCGGCCGGCCGTCGCACAGCTCGATACTGAAGTCGACGACCTCAACCGTCGCCGGAACCAGGTGCCAGCTCCACGGTTGGTTGAACCCACCGTCGCCGTGCGCCAGCGTGCCGATTACGATGCCCACGCCGCCGCCGTCCCGCATACGGCGCTCCGCCTCGGCAATGACTGCGGCATCGGTGACGGACACGTGGAACGTTTCCCCGCCGACGTCGACCTTGAACACCGCGTCGTCCGCAGGCGCCGCAGCGTCGCTGCAGGCACCGACCGCGAGCAGCAGCACCGTTCCCAATAAAGGAGAGTGTTTCATCCGGGCTTCCCTCCTCCGTGACTCGCTGGCGGCCCCCCGTCAGCGTCCGGTGTTGACGTGGCCGCGCAGCAATCGGTGACGCCCAGCCAACTGTCTATTTCCAATACCTATTGAGCCGTGGCCGCGTCACGCGACCGGGTGGTGATCAGCGCGGGGGGAGGTTCGTCGAGCTAGGGGAGCGGCAGCCGGTGTGCCAGCGGGTACTGCAGCACGGCGTCATAGTGCTCCGCCAGGGGCGCTGTTGTGGATGATCCCCTCGATGTTGAGCAACACGCCGGCCGACGTGAACACGGGGTCATCCAATGGCAGGAACACCGTTTGATCCGGAAACGACTCGACCATCACACGGCGCAGTTCGTTGGGCGGTGACGCGTCGTGCACGTCGTACACGAGAACCGGGCCTCCGCTCGCCGGCAGGATGGTAGCCGCCATGATACCGATGACGAACACCGAGCCCCAGGGAACTCCGGAAGTCGCGGATCGCCTCGAACATGCCGAGCATGAGTCCCGGCTGCCAGCGATGAAGTCCTCGAGAACCCAATTCGCGTAACTCGGCCCCTCCACGAGCAGTTGTCGGAAACCGCGTGCGTGGGGGTGCGGCCGGCTATTTCCGCCAGCGGTCGTGCAGGTCTCGCAGGACGAATGCCAACGCCACCACCGAAAGGATGATGAGCCACCAGTACCCAGAGAGCACGTCACGCATCGATCAACCTCCTCCTCACACTTCCGGCCGCTGCGTCTCGCTCCGCGTGCCTGCCTGCGGGTTCCGCTCCCACACGCCTTGCACGGTGGTGGTCGGCTCTCGGCACACCAGCACCGGGACGTCGTTCTCCTCCACGGTCCACTCGGCGGTCACACGCGTGGCGACCTCCGCCGAGGGGCACGTATCGTCGACCCATTCGCGCTCCACGCCCACGAACAGCATCACCTCGCCGGGCTTGTCGCCGGGGCCGAAGAAGTAGAAACTCCCCGCCATGCTCACGACGGGCGGGAGGCCGAGCGGCGGGCCGTACAGATCCAGCGCGCCCGCCTCGCCGTAGTTGGCGCCGTAGAGCACGGTGCGCGCTTTGTCTTCTTCCGGCAGCGCGTGATACACGGCCGCCACCCCCTCCACCAGCTCGCGCCAGGCGAGCATGTCGCCATAGTCCTGCGGCAGGCGGAGCACCACGCCGCGGTTGGTGGTGACGGCCGGCGTGATGCCGGTCGCCGCCGCGTAGCGCGCCATCGTCGGGGGCGGCAGGAACGGCAGCCCGAAGGGGAGCGAGAACAGGCCCCACGCGATCACGAGCGTCGCGATCCCCCACTGGCCTAGCTGTCGCACGCGCGCGTGCGCAAGCTGCTGCAGCGTCACGGCGCCCGCGGCGTAGAGGACGGGGTAGATTGGCCCCACGTAGTATCCTTTGCCCTTGAGGGCCGCGAGCACGGCGAACGCGGCAATCGCGACCCACGCCGCCACGCGATAGCGGCTGAGGTCCGGATGCCCGAGGAGGCCCGCCACGCCGATAAGGGCCAGCAACAGCCCCGGCCCGAACAGCAGTTGACTGCCCAGGAAGTCGCCCAACGTGGTGCGCTGGAGCTGCACCGCCCGCAGGTCCTGCATCTGACCCACCACCGGGATACCCAGGTTCACCTGCCCCACGATGCTCGGCAAACCGATCACGACGGCCACGAGGATCGCGATCCACGGCCACGGCCCGGCGAAGGACTTTCGACGGTGCGTGAGCAGCAACCCCACCAGGACCGCGAGACCGAAGAACAGGATGCTGAACTTGGTGAGGAGGCCCAGGCCGCCCGCCGCGCCGAGCACCAGCCACCAACGCGGGTCGTCGGAGTTCTGGAGCTTGATGAGCGCGTAGAACCCGAGCGTCCACCACAGCTGATCCAGCACCACCGGCTGGAACAGGTTGGCGGTGCGCAGGAACAGCGGACTGAAGAAGAGCGCCGCCGCCGCGAGCAGCATCGCCCCCTTCCTACCGCCCAATTCCCGCACGATCAGCAGCATCAGGAGCATGATGGCGGTGCCCGTGAGCGCCGGCACCATGCGCACCGCGAACAGGGACGTGTCGCCGAACACGCGCGCCGCGTTCCCGAGCAGCGCCATCAGGGGCGGGAAGTCCATATGCAGCGGCCGGAAGTGCGTGCCCATCGCGAGATACAGAAACTCGTCGCGGTGGAACTCGTAGGGCGTGATGATGTTGGTGACGACGTGGGCGGCGAGCTTGATCCCAAGCAGGGTGGCGACTGTGCCGACGGCCAGGCGTGGCAGGGTGGGGTGGGAGCTCGGGTCGGTCATGGACTCTCCGTCGTGGGTTCGCGTGATCCGGCGGCGCGGGATGTCACGGCACCGCGTCCGGCAATATGACGCGTTACCGGTGGTTCGTCACGCCTCCTCCGTGGCGCCAGCGAAACGGTGTGTCCTACCGTCCTACCGCCCTACCGTCTCTTCGAGCTACGTTCCCACTCGGAAACCCATATGCCTCGACAGCCGTAACGAGAGGGAGATCACGATGTCGGCATGGACTGCTCCCTTCGCGGAGCATCGGATTCACACACAAGGAGCGATCATGATGGATAGGGCGTGGAAGATGGTGATCGGTGCGCTGTCGCTTGCCGCGGCAGTCGCCGTGGTGGCGGCACCGGCCGCAGCGCAGACCAAGCTGCTGCGCTTCCCGGACATCCACGGCGACGCGGTGGTGTTCTCCTATGGGGGTGATTTGTGGAGGGCATCGGCGACCGGTGGGACGGCGATCCGGCTCACCGCTCACCAGGGGCAGGAGATGTTCGCGAAGTTCTCCCCGGATGGGCAGTGGATCGCGTTCACGGGTCAGTACGACGGCGACGAGCAGGTCTACGTGATCCCGGCCACGGGCGGCGAGCCGGAACAGCTCACGTTCTACCCTGCGCACGGGCCGCTCGCGCCCCGCTGGGGCTACGACAACCAGGTGTACGGATGGTCGCCCGACGGGTCGCGCGTGCTGTTCCGCTCGCTGCGCGACGCGGACGGCGGCCGCACCGAGACCGGGCTGTACACCGTCGCGGTGAGCGGCGGTCTCCCGGTCAAGCTGCCGATGCCCACGTCGGGCGCCGGCGACTTCTCCCCTGACGGCGCACGGATGGTCTACTCGCCGCTGTTCCGTGACTTCCGCACCTGGAAACGCTATGAGGGTGGCTGGGCACAGGACCTCTACATCTACGACCTCGCCTCGAACCAGGTTCGGCCGGTCGCGCACTCGCCGCGTACCGAGCGGGATCCGATGTGGGTCGGGAACGCGATCTACTTCGTGTCCGACCGCGACGGCACGCTCAACCTGTACCGGTTCGACGTCGCGTCGCAGGCGGTGGAGCAGGTCACCCGATCCGATACCTGGGACGTCCGATGGGCATCGTCGGACGGTCGCGGGACCATCGTCTACGAGCTGGGCGGCGAGCTGGCCGTCTACGACACCCGGGCCGGCACGGAGACGCGGATCACCATCACCGTGCCCGACGACGGGCTCAGTCGCCGGCCGGGCCGCTACCCGGTGAGCCGGTTCGTCGAGGCGTTCGACCTCTCGCCCAAGGGCGAGCGGGCGGTGTTCACCGCCCGCGGCGACGTGTTCTCGGTGCCCATCGAGAAGGGCCCGACCCGCAATCTCACGAACTCCTCGACCGCCCATGACCGAGACGCCGTGTGGTCACCGGACGGTCGAACGATCGCATTCATATCCGACATGAGCGGCGAGGATCAGATCTACTCGGTGCCCCAGGACGGGTCCGGTCCGGCCGTCGCGCTCACGACCACCAACGTCGGACAGCTGGGCAACCTCGTGTGGGCGCCGAACGGCGAGCACCTGGCGGTGGGCGACCACGACGGCAAGCTGTGGGCCGTGTCGGTGGCGGACAAGCAGATGATCGAGGTGGCGGACGACGCGTTCGGCCGGGTATTCGACCCCGCCTGGTCCCCCGACGGCCGGTGGCTCGCCTTCTCGCTCAGCGAGCACTCCGGGATGAACTCGCTGTACCTCTGGAGCGTCGCCGACCGCCGGCTCCAGCGCGTGACCGATGGGATGTTCAGTGCCTACTCCCCCGCCTGGGATCCTGCGGGCGACTATCTGTTCTTCCTTTCCGACCGCGAGTTCGCGCCACAGATGTCGTCGGTGGAGTGGAACTTCGCCGGCAACCGCACCACCGGCATCTTCGCCATGGCCTTGCGGAAGGACGTGACGCACCCCTTCCCCCCGCAGTCGGATGAGGTGACGCTAGAGGAGAAGGAGAGCGACGCAAAGCCGGCCGGTGAGGAGAAGCAAGACGAGCCGAAGCCGGTGGGGATCGACGTCGACGGACTCGCCGGCCGAGTGACCGCCGTGCCGGTCGATGCCGACAACATTGGCGGACTGGCCGCGGTGAAGGGCCACCTCCTGTTCGCGACGTCGGGTGCGCCGTTCTACGGCCGCTCCTCGTACGCGAGCCGCAAGATTCACATCTTCGACATGAAGGAGCGCAAGGCGTCGGAGCTCGTGGACGACGCCGGCGGCGCGGCCCTTTCGGCTGACGGCACCAAGATCCTGGTGCGTCAGGGCGGTGCGTACAAGCTGTTCGACGCCAAGCCCAACGCCAAGGACGCGAAGACGGTCTCGACCGCCGACCTCGCGGTGGACCGTGTGCCGAGCGAGGAGTTCGCCACGATCTTCGCCGAGGTGTGGCGCAAGTACCGGGACTTCTTCTACGTGCCGAACATGCACGGCTACGACTGGAAGGCGATCGGCGACCGGTACCGCCAGCTGCTGCCGTACGTGGCGCACCGCTCCGATCTCAACTACGTGCTCGGTGAGATGGTCGCCGAACTAAGCGTGGGACACGCCTACATCCAGGGCGGCGATTTCGAACTGCCGGATCGGCCGAGGGTGGCGCTGCCCGGTGCTCGGTTCGAGCTCGACGCACGCGCGAACCGGTACCGGCTTGCGAAGATCTTCGCCGGGCAGAACGAGGAGTCGAAGTATCGGTCGCCGCTCACCGAGGTGGGCGTGGACGCGCGAGTCGGCGATTACGTGCTCGCCATCGACGAGGTGGACCTCGCGGGGAACGACAACCCGTACCGCCTGCTGCGGCACAAGCGGAACCCGGTCACGCTCACGCTCAACTCGCGGCCCACGATGGACGGCGCACGGAAAGTCACCTTCCAGCCGATCTTCGACGAGTCGGACCTGCTGTATCTCGATTGGACCCAGGGGAACCGCGAGATGGTGACCCGGGCCACCAACGGCCGTGTGGGCTATCTCCACATCCCCGACATGGGCGCGTCCGGCGCCTACGAGTTCATCAAGTGGTATTACCCGCAGATCCGGAAGGAGGGGCTGATCGTCGACGTGCGTTCCAACGGCGGTGGCAACATCTCCCAGTGGATCATCGAGCGGCTGGACTCGAAGCTGCTGGGTACCCGCTTCGGGCACTTCAACGACTCGGCCAACACGTACCCCGCGACCGTATTCCACGGCCACATGGTGTCGCTCATCAGCGAGACGTCGGCGTCGGACGGGGACATCTTCCCGGCCCGGTTCCGCAAGGCGGGGCTCGGACCGTTGATCGGCAAGCGCACGTGGGGCGGCGTGGTCGGGATCACCGGCTTGGGCCCGCTCTTGGACGGCGGGATCGCCTACGTGCCGATCCAGGGTACCAACGACACCGACGGCAGCTGGATCATCGAGGGCTACGGGGTGGATCCGGACATCGAGGTGACCAACGATCCGCAGTCGGTGATCGATGGTAAGGATCCGCAACTCGAGCGGGCGATCGCGGAGGTCATGGCGGCGATGGAGCGGGAGCCGCGCCGGTTGCCGCAGCGGCCGGCGGATCCGGTGAAGAACTAGGCGGTAGGACGGTAAGACGGTAGGACGGTAAGACGGTAGGACGGTAAGACGGTAAGACGGCAAGACGGTGGAATGGCAGAATCGTCCGCCACAGCCTACCGTCCTACCGCCTTACCGTCTTACCGTCTGTTCGCTCGTCGCACTGCCCGCTCCCGGCCGCTCGATCACCGCGATCCGCCCGTCCGCCTGCGCCACCAGCAGCTCCGACCCCCGCGCTGCCAGCCCCACGGGGCGCTCGATGCCCGGTACTGCGTAGGCCGCGGTGACGAGCTTCGTGTCGAGATCGGTCACCAGTAGCGTCGAGTAGGCGGCGCTCACCGCGTAGAGCGTACGGTCCACGGCAACGGCGCCAGTGACCACGTACTCCGCGAGCGTGCGACCGGAGTCGCTCGGTGTAACATTCGTTCCGAGGCGAGGCTCGAACTCGGATGACAGCAACCGGTCCCCGCGGTCGAAGCGGGATACTACCATGCGCCGGTGCCGCGGCGACGGCACGGTGACCGTGATCAACTCGTCCGCCTGGCGGTCGTAGGCGAGCGACAGCACATACATCTGCCGAGCGCGCTCGGTGGCGAAGCGCGAGCGGCGCAGCTCGGTGACGCCGCCGTCGGTCTCCCGGAAATGGCGCCACTCGCGGTCGGGGTCGGCCGCGGGATCGAGCCGGAGCAGCACGTAGCTCTTGTTGGTCGCCAGCACGGCCAGCGTGTCACCCAGAAACGCCGCCCCCGCGAGCGTGGTGAGATCGATGCTGTACTGATGGTCCAGCAGCACGCGGTGTTCGACGCGCGACAGCGCGCTGTCGAGCAGGTACACGCCGTAGTGGTCGGTCACCGCGAGGAACCGGCCGGTTGCCGGATCGTGGGCGAGGCCCGTGAGCGTTCCGCCCAGCGGCGCGGTGATCGCGAGCCGACGCGTGATGTCGAGCACCGGCAGGTTCGCGAGCGGTCCGTTGGCGGGGTCGGCATCGACCTCGACGGCGGTGGGATCGGGTCGCGGAACGGTCCACGATCCCCGGAGCGAGATGCGTCCCCGCACTTCATCCTGATACATCCACACCCAGTGCCGCGGATTCAGCGAGAAGCGCACCGGATCGGCCTGGCCGATGAACGGCGGCGGGCCGGTGGTGATGAACGCCTGGAGCGTGTTCGCGCCGACCACCACCAGGAACAACCCGATGGCGAGCCGGCCCACGCGGCCGGTCGCGCGTGGCCCGTAGCTAGGAGCGTCCTCGCGCAAGAGCACAAGTAGTACCGCGACCGCGACCAGCACCACGAAGTGGATGAATCCGGCCCAGGCGTACGTGTGGATGCCGAAGTACGGCGCGGCGAAGCCCTGGCCCACGTCGCGCGCCAGGTGGAGCGCCGAGTGGCGGAGTGCCATGTACACGCCCCACGTGCCGAGCAGCACCACCAGGCCGATGTAACGGGGGCGGGGGCCGTAGCGCAGCACGAACAGGCCCACGAGTGCGATTAGCACCATCGACGTGCGTTGCGCCCAGCACAGGATGCAGGGCGACTCCCCGTACACCACGCCAAGCAACACCGCACCGCCCACGGGTACGGCGATCAGGACGATCACGACCCAGGCCAGCACCGTGCGCATCCGGTCCTGGGAGAGGAGCGTCACAGGTTCAGTCCGGGGACGAGCGACGTGTGGGTCCCGATGAGGAACAGCACCGCCATGATGATGCAGCTCACGATCAAGAGCCCGAACGCGAGCCGCTCCTTGTCCGGCCGCCGCCACAGGAGCCAGGCGGCTACCAGGATGATGAGGAAATTGAGGAATTCCATAGGAGAAGGATTGTGCGTTGTCCGGGGAGATCGCAAGCCGCGAAAGGCGGTACGACGGTAAGACGGTAAGACGGTAGGTCAGGGAGCCCACCCTCTTACCGTCTTACTGTCCTACCCGCTTACCGTCCTGTGCGGCCTGTTCGAGGAGCGTCGAATGGGGGATCTTCAGGGGGAATCCGCGGTCCGAGGAGGCCACATGACCCCGAGGCACATCCTGGTTCTGGGCGCGACCGGCATGCTGGGTCGGCCCGTCGTGCGGCGGCTGGTCGAGAAGGGCCATCGGGTGCGGGCGCTGGTGCGTAGCGTCGAGAGGGCGCGCCGTCTGCTTGGGGACCAAGTGGAGGTCGTCGAGGGAAGCGCGCTGCGAAGGGACGACGTGGGGGCGGCGATCGGTGGGTGCGACGCGGTCCACGTGAGCCTCACCCAGGATTCTGAGCTGGTCGCCATGCAGCACGTTGTGGATCTGGCGCCAGGCAGTCATCTCGAGCGCATCACCTACGTTTCCGCGACGACGGCCCGGGAAGAGAACCGCTGGTTTCACGTGGTGGACGTGAAAATGCGCACCGAGGCCGTGCTCCGGAGCAGCGGCATCGCGTTCGTGGTCTTTTGTCCGACCTGGGTGATGGAGACATTGCCGAACTTCATCCATGGAAACCGGGCAGCGGTGATCATCGGAAAGAACCCGCCGGCGCTGTACTTCTTTGCGGCCGCGGACTTCGGCCGGATGGTGGCGACGTCGTACGACGACGATCGCGCGCTAGGGAAGCGCCTGTTCATTCAAGGACCGCAGGGGATCACGCTGCACGAGGCGCTGGAGCGGTTCATCCGTGCCTGTCATCCGCACGTCACGGTGAGACGATTGAAGCTGTGGCAGGCGCGGTTGATCGCGGCGCTCACCCGGCGGGCGGGCCTCACCTACGTCACTCGGCTGATCGCATACTTCGACACGGTGGGGGAGCTGGGCGACCCGACCGAGGCGAACGCGTTGCTCGGCGCGCCGCCCATTGCGCTGCAGGAGTGGTTTACCATGCCGCGGGACGGCGGCCGAGGGCTGCCGCATTGAGCGCGGATCCAATCGTGGCTCCGGGGACTCCCACGATCACGCCATTGCCGAGCGGAGGAGACGGGGGACTCAGAGGCACGAGCTCTATCACGTCCACGTGACCAAGCATCGAGTCGCGGAGGTCGTCATGTTCTCGACGAACAGCTGGCGAATCCTGGTTGCGGCGGAGTTTCGCCTGATCGCTGCGTGCGTTGTGTGCCCGGTCGTCGTTGGACCGTCGACCGCGGCGGCGCAGGCTATCTCCCCCACTGGTACGCGTGCGACGGAGCAGTGGACCGTGACACGCGACCTGGTGATCGGCGAACCGCGTGCGACGCTCACCGTGGTGGGCGACGTCCTGGTGGGAGCCGACGGGTCAATCTTCGTTACTCAGCCACAAGACCAGCAGGTGCTCACGTTTGCCCCCGACGGCGAGCTAGTCCGCACGATCGGACGTCGCGGCCGGGGACCGGGTGAGTTTCTGGACCCAGAGTCCCTGGGATGGTGGGCGGATACGTTGGTGGTCGGGGACCGGGGACTCGGACGCATCAGCGCCTTCGACCCCGGTGGGAAACTCCACTACACCGTCACGACCCTCGTCCGAACCTCTGTCCCGCACCGCCCCCTGGGAATCCTCGCCAACGGGCTCATCGTGGCCGAGCAGTCGCCCGGATCAGATGACCTGATCGTCGACGGTGCGGTGACGGTGCGGCCGTTGCTCCTGCTGGATCGGGAGGGAGCGACGGTCGGTCATCTCCACTCTCTCTCGATCGGCCGGCACGACCGGGCGCGTGTCGTGATTCGCGTTGGCGGCGAGCCGACGTATTCGTTCTTCCTGCACCCGTTCCCTGACAGTGACCTGTACGACGTCGATCCCGAAGGACGTGGCGTGGTCGCAGTGTCGCAGGCCGGCGTGAACGGGAGCGAACCGCAGTTTGCGGTCGCATGGCTCACGCCTTCAGGGGAACGTCGCTGGACGAAGGTGTTCAGCTACACCCCGCAACCCTCGTCGGCCATGACGCGGGACACCATGGCGGCCTTGGTGGACAAGTTCACCCAGCATCCCTCGTTTCACGGTGTGCCGCGCGGCCAGATCGAGCGAAGCATTCGGAGGGACATCGACCTGCCGGCATTCCTTGCCCCCGTATCCGCGGTGGTCGTGGGCAGTGACGGAACGATTTGGCTTCGCCGCGAGCCGGTAGCTGCGGACGCCATGTGGATGGTGCTCGATGACCGCGGTGTCCCGATCGCCGAGGTGCGGATGCCGTTCGACCTCCGTGTCCAGGTGGGCAAGCCGAGAACTGCCCGCGCAACCGATTCGGGTCCGGCTCCCAAGGTGAACGCGGGAGATCCATCATCCGGGGAAACCCTGATTGATGTGTGATACTCTTTCGGTCCGGTGCGCACGACCTGCACCTTGATTGTGTCAGCAAGTAGCCCAAACGGATCGCTGAGGTTGACCGGATCCCCGTTGGCGAACCCATAGAGATTGAGCCCGCCCGCCAACCCGATGGGATCTTCCTGCGTGAAAGTCCGGTGCGCTCACGAGTCCCATGGCGTGAGGAGTGTTGTGCCCAATCGTCCAGCTGGAGGGCATGTCACACAAGGTGTATCGTCCGCCTTCATGTCCGAGTGCAGTGACCGCAGCGAAGCACGTGCCGCAGTGGGAGGAGACGACGCATGACTTTGCGGCCGTTGGGCGGCGACTCAGGGTTCCGGGTGGTATTCCTGGACCTGGTTCCGGTGAACGATCCACAACCTTCCCACGATGGAGCGTGACTGCACCGCCCCCAATAGCGTCCGCACCGCTTCGAGGAGGGCCCCGGGCGTGGCCCGCACCGGCAGACGAATCACCGCTATCCCACTGTAGGTCGCCGGATCAAACACCAGCGGATTGCCGAAGTCCAGATCCAGCGTCACGAGGCACCGCAACTCGGCGTGGGCTGTCTCGAGGACACGCCGATCAGTACAAGTCCTCAGTGCCGACCGCCAATCGTGGCGCGGACCACGAACGGCACGTCGAGGCTGTCCTTGGTGACCCAATACGCCGCCGGGGGTGGTGAGCCGATGAGGGGCCGTCATCGACCAGGGCGGGACGCCGGCCACGACGACGTAAGCCAATGGTACAAATCCACTTACGGCATCTCACGGGCCGTTTGGGATGGCTCAAACCGAATATCGATCGGGTCAAACCGAAATTCGGGCGCGGCGATCGACGTTCCGGATCCGCCGGTTCGGGTTCGAGAGCGGCGAAACCCTACGTCGCCCGCTCCGGTCGGCACTCCGCGCCTGCCGATCCGGGTTTCGGACGGGCCGATCCGAGTTTCCGGCGTGCCGATCCGAATGCCGAACGCCGCGATCGGAGCGCCGGGTGGGTCCGTCCGGATCCGGCGCATGCCGCGCCCGGTTCCGGGCCCGCCTGCGCGAGTTCCGGCCGTGCCGATCCGAACCCGGGCCACCGCGATCCGCGTGCCGGCGCACCACGCCGAACCGCGGGCAGCGCGGTCCGACGGGTGGACGTGCCCAGCCGAACTGTGGGCGTGCCGGCCGGGTTCCCGGCGTGCCGATCCCAATCTCCGCCGTGCCGACCCGAATGCCCGGCGTGCCGCACCCAGTTGCGACGGACCTGTCGGCAATTCGGTTCGACCCATCCGGAGTTCGGAGAGACCCATCCGAGATCGCGCGCGATCGATCGCGCACAGGACCTGTTGGAGACCACCGCTGTCGTTCAGGGCTTGGGCACGGCCACCTGGGGTGTCTGCTCGCCTGCCGGGGCGTGTTTTGTCTGGACTGCAACAAGGGGTTGTCTTCCTTGTGCCCGCGGTGCGGAGGAGACACCCCTCCCGCGTACCTGAAAGAGTTGTGGCAGCTTTCCCAGATGTGAGGGGTAGGGTGATGGGCCAACCGCCCAACCGCCTAACCGCTCAACCGCTCAACCGCCTAACCGCCTTCCGCGATCCCCAGCCGATGGTAGTACACCTGACCGAGATGCCACCCCAGATGCCACACGAGGTGAGTGAGGTAACCCTGCGTCGTGCTCCCTTCGAGCTGCGGCGGGGTCTTGCCTGGATACGGCTTGGCGAGCGCGGCGTCGTCCAATCCTTCGAGCACCGGCACGATCACGCCCCGGCACTCCCGGATGCGGCGCACCACCTCGTCGCGCGGCACGTCGCGCCCGCTGAACTCGCGATCGCGGTCCCGCACGTACCCCGTTCCCCCCAACGCCGCCCCGATCATGGCCAACAGCCCACCCACGACGTGCAGCGCCAGCGCGCCCGGCGGGTTCTTCTGCGCTCCCACCGTCGACCACAGATCCGCATCGCTCTTATACTCGGCGACCTCGTTCGCCAACCGATCCAACTCCCGACCATAGATTCGCGCGAATTCCTGACCCAAACTCATCGTCTCTCACCTTCCACTCGATGTTCAACCGCCTAACCGCCCAACCGCCTAACCGCCTAACCGCCTACCCGCCCCCAGTGGTACCGCAATCAACGTCACCGTCGCCGCCGTGAGCGTGCCGAGGATGACGGCCAACCCGAACCGCTGCGTAGGGGGAAAGGCCGACAAGCTGAAGATGCCGAAGCCCGCACAAATGATGAAACTCGCTCCCAGGATGGGTCGCCACAGCTGGGCCCGCGCCTCGAGCCACGCGGCGAGTGAACTGGCGTCGTCGGTCCGCAGCCGTCGCGCGCGGACCGCCAGATGGATCATCGAGTCGACCCCCATCGCCAGCGACACGTTCACCGCGGGCGACGCGATCATGTCGAGCGGGACGCGGAAGTGCCCGAGGGTGCCGAGGATCACGAGCGGGATCGCCGTGAGACATGCCACCATCACCGCCGAGGCGCGTGATGAGCGGGACACCACGAACGCCACCGCGATGAACAGCAACAAGAGCCCGCCGATCGCGTTGCGGAGGCTCCAGCCGATCAGTCGGCCCAGCTGCGCCTGCAGGTCGTACTGTCCGCCGACCATGACGAGGTCGAGGTCGCTGTCCCGCACGTACCGCTCCATGCGCTCGACGGTCTCGGCCCTGGACGCGTCCCGGCCGGCTTCTCGCATCCGCAGGTAGAACAGTCCCTGAGAGTGATCCGGGGTCACGAAGCTGAGCGCGACACGGCCCAGTCTCGGGCTCTCGAGGATTCTCAGGAGCTGGCTCCAATCGAGGAACCCGGCCAGCGGTGCGCGTTTGGCGTCAGCCAAGAGCACTGCGGGTGACAGCACCACGCCGACGGACGCATCCGCCTCCAGCGTGTCCTGCAGCGCCCACATCTTGTCGTAGGCGGCATCGGTGTCGAGCAACCCGTCGTCCGTCTCCCGCACCACCAGATTGAGCGAGCTGCTGCCGCCGTCGCGGTCGATCGCTTCGAGGCCGGTTCGGATGTCGCTCCCGCGGGCGAAGTAGGACAGGAGACTGGGATCAGTAGTGAGCCACCGCATTCCGAGACCGGTGATCGCGACGACGGCGCCGATGCCAATGAGCCAGCGCGCCGCGTGCGTGCTCGGCAGGAGCGCGCCGATCCCGCGGTCGCCCGCGCGCGCGCCGACAGCGGACGGCACGGTGCTCTCCCGGAGAAACGGGGGGTACACACCGTAGGCCACCGCGAGCGCCGTGAGGGTCCCGATGGCGCCGGCCATCCCCAGCTCGCGGAGCGGCTCGGCCGTGGCGATGAGCAGGCTCAGAAACCCGCACAGCGTGGTGAACATGCACCAGAACGACGGCACGATCGTGAGCCGCATGGCACGGGCGACGGGATCCGTCGAAGCCGAGTCGTCATGTGACCGCGTCGCCTGCCAGTTCGATGTCAGGAACACTACGTGCGACAGCGTGATCACGAACACGATGGTCGTGATGTTCGCGGTGAGGAGCCCGATCGCGATGCCGGCGAGCTGCGCGAGCGACAGCGTGACGGCACAGGCCGTGAGACACGCCGCGAGCGCGCCCACCACGATGCGGCCGCGGCGATATACCACGCCGATCACCAGGCCGAACACCACGAGCGCGGCGGAGCTGAACACCAGCAGGTCGCGGAACAGGCTGCGCCGAATCTGCTCCACGACGTACGGCACCCCCGACATCCGGAGATCCAGGTCCGGCCCGGCGTGACGCGCCACCACCGCCTCGATCCTCGGCACGAGGACGGCGGGGTCGGTGCCGTCGGTGCTGAGCACGATGTTGGTCGCCGTCCCATCCGGCGTGAGCAGCAGGCGGGACCACAGCGGGCTGGTGAACGCGTCCTGGTTCGCGGTGCTGTACACGCCGATCAGGCCGGGGACTTCCTGGAAGTCGGCGGTGAGGTCGCGGATCGCCGTCTCGTACGCGGGGTCCGAGAGGTCCGGAGTTTGGGCGCGCACGATGATCTGTGGGGGGGAAGGGAAGCGACGGTCGATCTCGATCGAGGCCTGGAGCTGGGGGTCTTCTTCCGAGAAGAAGAACTCGCTCTCCACGCGGGGCGAGAGGTCCACGTACCGCACCACGACCAAGATGCTGAGGACGGCAAGGCCGACGTACAGCGCCTCGGGCGGGAACCGACGCCCAGCGGGCCTGCGTGGCGGCGCGGTCACGGGCCGTGCCTCCCGCGTACGGCACCTGGCGTGCGGAGACCTGTCACGTCAGCTTTGCCGTAACGAACCAGGGAGCCAGAGCCATGTCCGTGACACGTTTGATGGTCGTTCCGATCGTGCTCGTGAGCCTCGGCGTCGCGCCTGCGACCGGCAATGCGCAGGACGCCGACGTGCGCGCCGCGATGACCGAGACACTGGCCGCGTGGAGTGCCGGCGACTTCGACCGGCTGGCGGAATTCTACACCGCGGACACCCGCGGCTTCCTGTTCGGCGGCGCGTTGCTGGTCAGGGGGTTCAATCCCGCCGCGCTCCAGGCCGCCTACGAGGCCGGCTTCCGCGCCACCTTCACGCTCCGCGGCCCCGACATCAAAGTGCTCGGCGATGTCGCCATCGCTGTGGCCTACCTGGACGGCACGCTCACCCTGCCGGGCGGTGAGGCCGAAGCCGGATCCTGGCGGTACTCTGAGACGCGGGTCCGGGATGGCGGGCGCTGGAAGATCGCGCAGTATCACTTCTCCAAGGTGACGATGCCGTCGCGCTAGCCGTCCACGTCGGGCCGTCGCACGATTGGTTTGCCCCGGCCTCCCAACGAGTTCGCCGGCGGGACGATCTCACCGTACGAGCTGGTGTCCAGCGGCGCAAGTCGTGAGGCGGGGTCGAACAGCGTCAGCGCCGCTCAGCACCCGCCGCGTTGAAGTAGCTGAACAGCATGAGCGCGATCAGCACAACGCCGAGGATAACGGAAGGCACGATTCGCGAGAGTGGAAACAGATCAACGGCAACGCTGTAGATCCCGCTGAGCAGCAGGCCGATGATGACCAACACGGTGATCGGTAGCACGCCGCGGCGCTCGACGGGCTTTCGGTCGGCCCACAGCAGCAGCACCGCCCAGGCGATCATCAACGAGGCGGCCAGCCCCATCGGGTATCTGAACCCGGGCAGCCCCATGCGTGACGGCACCAGCGTGAGCACACCGATCAGCACGTCTGCCACCGCCCCGGCCCAGTAGCTCGTCCGCAACCACGCAACCTGGGTCACGGTCGCTCCCACTCACCAGGCGACGTCAGCGCGCCAGTCACGTGACAGGCGTGCTAGGTGCCACGGTTGGCTCTTGGAGAAGCCACTCGAGCGCCGTCTGTTCGTCACGGAAGACCTCGACATTTGGATGGATCAACTCGGTGAGGGCCATGAACATCCGCGCCATCCCATACTGAACGTCACTTCCCACCAAGATCGCCGTGCGCCCGCACTCAAGCCGCGCGGCATTCTCGGCGACATTGACCGCTACCTGCTGGATGGTCTCCGGCGAGTCGGGCGGATCCACCCCGCGAGAATCGACGAAAACGGGAATGCCCGGAGAGACCGCGGGGTCGTTCTTCCGCGCGTGAAAGCTCGCCGCTTCCTCTTCAGGGTTGGTGCGCCCGCTGCGTGTGACGAAGAGGATATTGCGTTTGGAGTCTACGTAGTGTGTTACCGGCATAGTGTACCCAGCCCACCCCATGAGTGCGCGCTTGACCCGCGAGTAGCGGGGTCACGACCTCGCGTGTCGACATTCGAGTACCACTGAGCGGACCCGATCGACACGTCTCAGCGCGAATATGCGAAACGTGTCAGTCCCTGGCCAGCGACCGAGCACCCAGAGAGGGCGGTCCGGCCCGGGACGGACGGGCCACAGAATCCCCCATGGTCTTGGGGGCTCTATTCCCCGCGGCGACACCCCACCCCCCATTCCGCCCCAACCTGCCCTCCCTGCTACCTTTACGGGCGTTCCGCGCCAACTCGGCCGGAACGCGATCGACGACCCAACGCACGGAGCACCACGAGTGGGCACCACCAAACCCGATACGCCGCCCGACCGCCCGCGCCCTCAGGGCCGCGACTTTATTCGCGCCATGGTCCAGCGCGACCAGGACAGCGACAAATACGGCGGCCGAGTGGAAACCCGGTTCCCGCCGGAACCGAACGGCTACCTCCATATCGGCCACGCCAAGTCGTGTTGCCTGAATTTCGGCCTGGCCAAGGAGCACAGCGGCATCTGCCACCTCCGGTTCGACGACACCAACCCCGAAACGGAGGACATGAAATACGTCCGCTCCATCCAGGAAGACGTGCGCTGGCTCGGCTTCGACTGGGGCGAGCACCTCTATTTCGCGTCCGACTACTTCGAACAACTGTACCAGTACGCCGAAAAGCTGGTCCAGGACGGGAACGCTTACGTCGATTCCTTGAGTGAAGACGAGATCCGCGCGTACCGGGGCACGGTGACCCAGGCAGGCCGAGACAG
>Ga0224497_10000151_pt1 | contig 54534 bp, 53 predicted proteins | sample SF_Jul11_sed_USG_4_FD_167970 | JGI IMG/M metagenome (GOLD analysis project Ga0224497, IMG submission 167970) | Sediment microbial communities from San Francisco Bay, California, United States - SF_Jul11_sed_USGS_13 | ecosystem: Environmental > Aquatic > Marine > Sediment | place: USA...
ACTCCTCCTTTGTGTTGAATGCTGGGTAGATTCTTGTCCGCCCAGCTTGGCACAACCGATGCCGTCCGCAAAGGGGGAGTCCATACCATTATCCCCGACATTGGTTCATCGGGGATCCATCTTCATCTGACCAGTGGGAAAAATTAAGCAGTGGAAATCCCAAAGTGCATTGCCGGCTCACGCCTGACGATTCTGTTTATTAGTTCCCCCCTCTGTTCCCTTTAAGGGATTGAAAGCCTGGTTTTCCGTGTGAATGCTGGGTTGAGGTCCCGGTTAGATCGGTTCCGCGAGAATGACTCTCTTTTCCGCCTCACGCCTTCCGCTTCCCCATGCTCTAGCTCTCTCTTTTGAGGCATGGTATGGTTTGGAACGGTTACGTGAGAGGTGATAAAAAAACAAGAGATGCCTTTGTATGGATGAACGGGAAAAGACCTTAAATGGAATTGGGGCGGCCCTACTCTCTATTTTGCCAGGCATGGGTCATTTATATTTAGATGTGAAACGCGCCCATGTCTTTCTTGTTTGTGGCGTGGCGTTATTGGTGGTGGCCAAATTTTTCTGGCCAATGGGGTGGTTGTTTTATATTCAACTCGCGATTTTTTCTGGGGTGGACGCCTTTTCGTTTGGGAAGCGTGGTAGGGGGCTCTTTTGACGAATCAATGAACATGACTGAATCATACGGGCCATGAAGATGACTAAGTGGATGGTGATCACTGCGAGTTTTGTGGCGTTGTGTATGGCCTTTTCAACTGGAGTTGGTTCCGAAGAGCGGACCATTGAATTGTCTGTTACTGATGTCCTGACGTTTCCGAGTCGTCCCGTGCACTTGCAAGCCCGCTTGACTGAGCATTCGACCGGTGGGGATCAGGGCATGGCCGAAGAGTCTGTAGAGTTTTTTCTTCAGGGGCGTTCGCTAGGGAAGGTAAAAACGGATGCAGATGGGTGGGCCCGGTTGGAATTTGCCCCGAAAATGCGGGGGAATTTGTCCTTGCGCGCGATGTGGGCGACTGCGAAAAAAGCTTCAGTGGTTGAGGGTCATGGAGTTTTGTTGTCGTGGGAGCGCCGACGTCCTATTTTATTGATTGATTTAGCTGTATTGGTAGAAGGGGAACTTGTCTCCGAGCTTCCGAAGGAGATTTCTGAACTTTTTGGGGATCCTGGGCTGATCCTTGAGAAACCCTCTGTTGAGGCACCCCCAGAATTACGTAAATTGGCGAAGTTTTATTATAATTTAGTGTATATCGATCAAACGGGAAAAGGCCGGATTGAAGTCATCCAATCCTGGCTTCGCAAGCAGGAACTTCCACCGGGGATGATTAGAATACTTCCCAAAAAGGATAATGCCTTATCTTCTTTGCTTGAAGGGTTGAAAGAGGAAGGCTGGGAAAATGTGAGTGGAGGAATTGGGCGAACGGCCGACTTTGCAGAGGTGCTCGTCAAAAACCGTTTGGTAGCAATTGTATTGCCTCTTCCAGACAAAGAAGAACGATACCCCCGGCGAGCTATTGTGTTGAATGATTGGTCCCGCGTCCGACGGCATTTATAAAAATAGCTATGAAAAATAGCTATGATGGTAAAGAGTTAAAAGGTGGGTATGAAAGCGGCACGACCTAAAACACGGTTTGTCTGTCAGGAATGTGGCTATCAGGGCCTTCGGTGGAGTGGCCGATGTCCTGAGTGTGCCGAATGGAACTCGTTACGGGAAGAGGTCGAACGAGAGGCTTCTGCCATGAAGCAACGTACGGTGGCAGATGGGATTCCTGAAGCTGTGCCAATTGGGGATATCGTCCAGACAGAGGAATTTCGTCTGCAGTCTGGGATTGAGGAACTGAATCGCGTATTGGGTGGCGGAGTGGTGCCAGGGTCCGTGGTGCTTATTGGGGGTGACCCCGGAATTGGCAAAACGACGTTATTGCTTCAAACCCTCAATTCATTAGAGAAGACAGGGGAAGTCGGTTTGTATGTCTCGGGGGAAGAGTCTCCTCAACAAATTAAAATGCGTGCTGACCGGTTGGGCATTCATTCTCCCAATCTGTATGTGGTGGCGGCGACGTCCTTAGAAGAAATTTTTCGTGTGGCGGAAACGGTGAATCCCCGCGTGCTGGTGGTCGATTCCATCCAAACCGTTTTTACAAAGGAATTGACGTCTGCCCCTGGAAGCGTGAGTCAAGTCCAGGAAATTGGCTGCCAACTCATGTGGTATGCCAAGCGCACGAATGTGCCGGTATTCATTATTGGGCATGTCACGAAAGAAGGGGTGATTGCAGGCCCACGATTGTTAGAGCATATTGTGGATACGGTGTTGTATTTGGAAGGCGATAAAGGCCAAAGCTATCGCATCCTGCGAGCCGTCAAAAATCGGTTTGGCCCAACCAATGAAATTGGTGTCTTTGAGATGAAGGATGAGGGCCTGACGGAAGTCGATAATCCCTCCGCCATGTTTTTGACCGGACGAATCGGGAGTAGTGCCGGGTCGGTGGTTGTTTCGAGTGTCGAAGGGTCACGGCCGTTATTAGTGGAATTGCAAGCGCTTGTGGCAGAAACGACCTACCCCATGCCTAAGCGGATGGCCAAGGGCGTTGAAGCAAATCGTGTGGCCCTCTTATTGGCCGTGATGGAAAAACGGTTGGGGCTCCATTTCATCGGGCATGATGTGTATGTCAATGTGGTTGGAGGGCTACGGATTGATGAGCCGACTGTGGATGTGGGGATTGTCTGTGCGGTGTTGTCCAGTTTTCGTGAAACGGCCTTGGATGCGCGTTTGGCCGTCATGGGTGAAGTCGGTCTCGGTGGAGAAGTTCGTCCGGTCCAACATGCGGATCTTCGCATTCGTGAAGCCATGAAGTTGGGGTTTACCCGGTGCGTCGTGCCCGCACCCAACCTTGAGCATTGGAAGCCGATTGCTGGGATCGAGGTTGTGGGTGTTCGAGAAATTGGAGAAATTTGGGATGTGGTTTCTGTCCCTGTAACCTAACATGATGGGTTTACCTCTTCGGGCTTATCGATCCTGTTTGCCAATACGGCAAATCATGGGCCTTGCATTGGGGCTGTTGGTAGGGGGCTGTGCTGGTTTGGACCAAGGGTCCTTTACCGCGGTTCCTGATCTTCAAAGGCAGCAGGTCCTTGAAGCTCTGCGTCAGAAGGAAAACACCATTCGGACGCTTCGTGGCCTTTTCCAAGCGTCGTTTTCTGGTTCAGGTATTCCCTTTTCTCAACGGTTTAATGGCATGATGTCCTATGCGAGTCCGGCGACAGTCCATTTTCGAGGGTTTTTGAAGTTTGGGGTGCCGATGATGGATTTCCATCGGGAAGGCAATGCATATGAATTGTATTTCCCTGCTGAAAATGAGGTTATTACAGGTCAGATAGAAGGTGGATCTTCTCTGACCCAATGGGATCAAACCGTGCAATTGAGTATTCGGGCACTAGATGCGGTATTAGGAAAGATCGAGGGGATCGCCAACGGAGATATTCATGTTTTTAAGGGAGACACGCATTACCGTCTTGATATGGTAGAGCATCGCTCGAACGGGAGCCTCGGTCCGGAGAATTTTCTTATACGGACCTGGGTTGATGCTCAAACATTGGAGCTACTGTCCATTGAATATCGACAATCCTCTGACGAAATCGTCGTATCAGTGGAATGCGAGGATTATCGGGAGGTTAAGGCACCTGCTCTATCAGGCAAAGGACAAATTCGATTGCCCTTTATCGTGAAAGCTACGGATTATCGTCCAAGCGGCGGGTCGATCACACTCAATTTTCAGGAGTTTGTTTTGAATGCGGCGTAATGAGCAGGCTCCCCAGTTGTTCGAAAGCATAATGAGTACGCTACCACTCAGTCCGTTCTGGCCATGATTGTTCTTGCTCTTGAAACGGCAACATCCCGTCAGAGCGTGGCCATCGTTCGCCATCAAGAACTCCTTGGATATGTAGAATGTGATTCCAGTCGCTCTCTCACGCCTCAAATTATCCCGACCATTCACCGCCTGCTCCTAGAGGTTTCGTTGCAACCTGCCGACCTTGAAGGTTTAGCTGTTTCCATCGGGCCTGGCACTTTTACCGGCTTGCGGGTCGGCTTGGCGACCATGACGGCCCTTCGATTGGCTTTAGGCATTCCGTTGGTTGGAGTCTCGACCTTAGAGGGGTTAGCCTGGAATCTGCCAAATTCAGACCTGCCGATTGTCAGTACGGTGGCCATTCGTGCCGACATGGTTTACTGGGGGCGTTTCCACTGGCAAGAAGGGAAACTTGTTTGTCTTGCCACCGATCAAATGGCAAAATTGTCTGAGGTTTGTGCCGGCTTATCCGAACCGACCCTGTTATTAGGCGATGGCTGGATTCGCAATAAAGATAACCTGCAAGCACATACGGCCATGGTTATAGAAGGGCCATGCGAAGGTATTTGGCCATCAGCTCGTGGAGTAGGTCGAAGAGGAGCTGTTTTATTAGAACAAGGGGAATGGCTCCCACAAGGTTGTTCTCCTCGATATGTTCAACCGTCTTACGCTGAAATCCCCAAACCATCCGTTCAAGTGTAGAGTTCTTGTTGTTGATTTTCCCCATGAAACCTCCATTTGAAGATATGTCGGGGTCAGACCTAAAGAAGGGCAATAGCTTGGACGTTCATGCCTGCCAACCCTGGACGATTCAAAGTGCGACGCCTGACCATCTTGACGGGTTAGTGGCCTTGGAAGAGGTGTGTTTCTCGGAGCCCTGGTCCAGAAAAAGCTTTGAGGCTGAACTTACCGGGAATCAGTTCAGCCGGATACTCATAATCCCTCATCAGGAGTATGGACAGAAAATTCAAGTTAAAGGTTATATTTGCCTATGGATCATTTTTGAGGAAATACGGTTTTTGAATGTAGCCGTTCACCCTGAATTTCGGCGTCAAGGAATAGCAAAACAGCTGATTGGTGAAGCATTACATTTAGGGAGAGAGGCTGGTTGTTTCCGGGGGATGCTTGAAGTTCGGGAGTCGAATAGTGCAGCCAGATATCTTTATGAATCCTTTCACTTTCAAGCCCATGCGACTCGAAAATCCTACTATACGAATCCTACTGAGGATGCTATTCTTATGACCTTGGAACCTCTTGTCCAGCTCAATAATGAAAGGAGGAAAGATCGCGGCCAATCAGTAGGTGATCAGACAACCATTCACACAATTCCATGATGAACCATGTGAAAGGAGGGTACCCATGATGACTGAAGAACAGATTGCCCAGACTTTACGGACATCCAATGAAGAGTATCGGGAATTAGAAGAATCCCATCATCGGTTAGACGCAGAATTGCAACAACTACTCAAACATCATGTTCTGACACCTCAAGAGGAAATCCTAAAAAAACACATACAAAAAGAGAAATTAGGAAAGAAAGATCGAATGGCGGCTTTTGTTCGGGAGTATCGTGCTTCCTTAGAACAAGCAGGGACGCCTGGATAGTCCGGCTCTTTTTCTTCATGACATTTTCCCTATTTGAATAATGGCAGCCTTTTCTCCAACCATGGCCATGAATATGGTCGTGCATCCGCTTCAGCGCCATATTAAAGAAATCAAGCGCCGCCTGATGGTGGTAGGGGCCACGATTATGGTGTTTTTTGTCGTGGCTTTTTCTTACTCAGGTCTATTAATCGAATGGTTTAAACGGCCATTTGAAGATGACTTGATTTTTTACGCCCCCGCTGAAGCGCTGTTTGCCTCCATTAAAATTTCCTTTTTAGCCGCGATCGTGGTGAGTTTTCCCATGATTCTTTATCAATTTTGGAAATTCATCGAGCCGGCCTTATTAAAAAAAGAACAGCGATGGGCCGTGCCTCTCTTTTTTCTTGGATTGGGATTTTTTCTCTTAGGGATGGTGTTTTGTAATCTAGTGATTCTGCCTCTCGTCATTAACTTCTTTGTGACTTTTGGGATGGATCGAGCCATCACACCGGAATTGGCTGTGGGGATGTACGTTGATTTCAACGTGAAATTCTTGTTGGCTTTTGGCTTTGCGTTTGAGATTCCACTCGTATTTTCCTTGTTAGCACGTGTGGGAATTGTCCAAGCCCACATGTTAATCCAATATCGAAAGCATGCCGCAATGGTGGCCCTGATATTATCAGCCGTCGTCACACCCGATGCTACCCTATTTACCATGTTACTTATGGCGGTTCCCTTGATCATCCTCTATGAGATCGGTATTTGGGGCGCGAAGTTTTTTGGACGAATCCCTCCACCAGCAACCGAAGCCCAAAATGCTGAGGAGTCTGTGTCTGTTTCAGCCGACGAACCAAAGGGGTTGTAAACACAGGAGGATTGGTGTGTTCTCAACGGAAACAAGGCGATCCAATATGCGTATCACTCCCTATCGCGTAGCTTTTGGTCTGATAGCGTTATGGATCTCGCAGATCGCTTTGGGCGAGAGGATCGCTTTCGCTTTTTCCGCCTATTCGACATCTAATTTGCCGTTACTGCATCCAAATGGATCGGACCAACAACGGCAGGGTACGGCTCCGAGTATTCAAACCCTGGTCGTGACGCCGGATGGGATTGTCTATGCCGGCTCGTTTGGCATGGGCTTGTTCCGCAGCACGGATAAGGGGCAATCGTGGGAGGCGCTCAATCGAGGACTAACCGATCCCTTCCTCCTTTGCCTTGCAGTGATGCCAGGCCAGCATGTGTATGCGGGAACGATGCGGGGTGGCGTGTACCGCCTTTCTTTACATGGTGAACAATGGGAATCCATTAGTCAGGGATTAGAGGATACGGAGGTCAAATCGTTTCTGGTTCATAAAGGCCAAGTGTATGCGGGCACGGGTCAAGGCGTGTATCGGTGGGTAGAGGGGGAGCGGCGTTGGCTGAAGACCGGTGTGGGTTTGGATCGAGTATTAGTTCCGGGGTTAGCGATGATGGACGATGGACGCCTCTTGGCGGCGACCTCCGGAAAGGGTCTACATCATGTTCAAGTTGGACAGGCTGAACAATCAAAGTGGATAGATTCGCAATCTGTGTTTATCGATCCACGAGAACGGTTGCCTCATCGGTACATTCGGGTCATTGCAGTGAATCAAGCGCAACATATTTTCTTAGGGACTCAAGATGGCGGAATCTTTCGAAGTATGGACCGTGGTGTGTCTTGGGCCTCTATCAGTCGAAATCTTCCCAATGATTCTATTCGAGGCATTGTGCCTATTGAGCAAGATATCGTGGTCGCTACAGGTAAAGGGATTTTTCGATGGATTCATGATCGGCAACAATGGGTGGAAATGAATGAAGGCCTCAGTCGGTTGGCTATTCAAAGTCTCACGATTGCCGGGACGGGTGATTGGTATGTGGGAACGAGCAGTGGTGCCTTTCGTAGTGATGACGGAGGGGCCCATTGGAAAAATATTAGCGATGGGTTTGGCGTGCAATTGGTCCCTAAGGGACCCTACGAATAACCGGAGTTTTTTGAGTTCGGGAAAAGTGAAAAGTAAGGAGTATAGGCAGAAGACCTGTGAATAGAGTGAAGATGAAGTTTTAGATATTCTTCTGTCTTAGTTGGTATTTTTTACTGTTCATTCCTTATTACTTCCCACTACTCAAATAATAAAGTGATGTCTAAGAAAGGATAGTCATATGAGTGATGTTGTGGTGACTGATCAAACTAGGGTCAATATTGCCATTCAGGCTGAAGGGGAATCGTGGGGTGAGATTCAGTTGAAATTTTTTCCAGATCTGGCTCCCAATCATGTGAAGAATTTGGTGACGTTGGCCAAGGATAAATTTTATGATGGCACGACATTTCATCGAGTGATTCCGGGATTTATGATTCAAGGAGGAGATCCTAATAGTAAGGATGCTGATCGTTCACGCCATGGGACGGGAGGACCTGGATATCGAGTGAATGCGGAATTTAACAACACGCCTCATTCACGTGGGATTGTGTCGATGGCGAGGGCTCAAGATCCTAATAGTGCGGGTTCACAGTTTTTTATTTGTGTGGCTGATGCTAATTTCTTGGATGGGCAATATACCGCATTTGGCGAAGTGGCGAGTGGCATGGAGATCGTGGACCGCATTGTCAATGTCCAACGAGATCGCAATGATAACCCGCTCCAGCGCATCGAGATGAAGCTAACCGTTATTGAAGCTAATGCCTAAATGGGGGAATGCTGTTCTCCTTATTTTGATTGCCTGGGGAGTCCTCGGATGTGCTTCCCCTCCATTCTATTCCTATCTAGTCTATGAAAATCCAACCACGTTTGTTCGTTTAGAATTTTCTCCCTGGGCTGACACCGATCAACCTGAAACCTGGAATGCTCATCCAGCGAGTCTTTCTCGACGGCAAATGGAGAAGGCGTTGGATGGTCTTCGCGTACGGGAACACCGTGCGGCACCCCTTCAATGGATCAGGGGAATGGCGCCGATGGAACCGGCTTTTCATAAAGAAGAACTGGAGTTGCTGATCCCTCCATTATTGGAAGGTCTGGAGTTGGCGGTTCCTCAGGAACTCGTGACCTTTTATATCAGTCATCCAGTCAATGCCACAACGCGAGAAGTGACATCAGGGGGACTTTATGTCACGGAAGGGCAACTGCATATTATTTTAAGTAATTACCGTGCCGTGTATGGGATTCCTCCCGCAGGCTTGATTTATGACCGGCGGTTTCCTCTTTTTTCTTTAGGGCCATTAGGGGTTGATATTCTCTATGAAGCTGAAGAGGGGGAACTTTTGTATGCCAAAGAGGAAGGCTTATTTGATGCAGTTTTTGGGGATGAACGGAATGGAGAGATCGTATTAGATTTGTCTCAATTGTCGATGATGAAAATATAGGGGCAAAACGAGAAGTCTGAAAGTGCGGGAGGAAGCATCAGGGTTATAGGGCTGACACCTCCCTCAAGCGATCAAAAGATGAAAGACTTATTGGTCTTCGTCGATGGATGCAAGGGTAGCCGTCCCATCGGCTTTGGGACAAGACTCCTGGGTCATATACAAGAGATAATTGCCCATACCTCGAATGTCTCCTTGTTGTTCCAGGGGGCGATGATGTACCAAGACCATTTCATATTCTTCTTTAGTGCTCACTGGGAACCCAATTGGATCTGAATACACCTGACGGTCAGGAAACCCTAAAAGGGTGCCATCAAGTAAGACGTCGGGTACTGTTCGCAACAATGTCTGTTTACGGGTTCGGTTTTCCAGTGCAATCAGTAAGGCGCCGTTGTGGGAGTGCGGGTAGGCAAACTTCACGCATCCATCCACTAAAAATTTGAGAGGCTCTTTGATGACATGGACGCCGGCCTCAATCGCAATGCCTTCATCTGATTGATTGGTGGGTCGTTGGTCAAATTTACTGAAACACACCACATTCACGCCGACTTGATAAACCTGCATTTGATGTAACTCTTCTCCTTTGGGAGCGGTATAAATCGTAAATCGAGCCATCGCATCTTTGGTCGGGGCTGCCTTGTGGTAAAAGGCGACAAGAGCCATCAATTTGTGCGTGTGATCCAACTTGACACCATGTTCGACAGGAAAGCGCGTTTCTCTCATTTCCATCCCCGCTCCAGCAAAAAATAGCGGTTCACCCGGGCAGGAAATGCTATCCTGATCCATATCCAAAAGAAGAATATGGTGCAAATATTCTCTCGGCAATTCTGTGCCTTCTTTGGTAAAGGCCTCTGTCTTATACCCGGTCATATACCGATCTTCAGGAAGATTAAAGAAATGTTTCGGCATACTGGCAGCTAAATCTCCACTATGGCCGACTGGAAGATCAATGGGTCCGAAGGTAATCGTGATGCTATTGGGTTCCAGGGTAACCGTTGTTAGGGGTTTTTTGAGTGTAGGAATTTTATGGGACCCCTGACCATGAGATGCTGGGTCATGGGCAAACGCGAGTGAAACTATGAGATAACTCATAAACATGGTCAAGAAACACATCCGTCCAAACATGCGCATTCTCCTTATTTCACAAACGATATAGGGGTATCCAAGATGTGGAGGTTCATTTATTCGTTCTTTTTATAGGAAATTAGTTGCTGAAGTTCTGAAGGCATAGATAAAGAAGTGCAATAATCCCGACTATTTCACGCCCATGTGGCTGTCAGAAAAATGGAAGAAATCATCGAGAGGGAGATAATGAAGGGATAAATTCAGTAAAATAACCTAACCCGCTCGGTAATTATGAGTCAAGAACCATTGTGAGACTGAATCGAAAGTAATCCAAAGACATCATGATGCGGATCCTGACCGTTTTGTCCGCCTGTCCATGGTACGAGTTATGAAGAAATCCAAATCTCTAAAAAAGAACGCCAAAACTCCTAACCACAGTCCAACCCAAGATCTCGTGGTCAATCGCTTAGCGAACCAACGCAAAAAACATGGGTTGTCCCAATCTGAACTGGCGAAGCAGATAGGTATCACTCGGCAGGCGGTGTATGCCATGGAAGCCAACCAATACCTTCCGAGTACCCAAATTTCACTGCAATTAGCGGAGGTCTTGAATTGTACCGTCGAAGATCTCTTTTGTCTTTCAGGACGAGAGGAGGTTGTTGAAGCCGAACTCATTGGAGATGCCTTGTCCTCCCATAAGCCCATGCGTGTGAAGCTGTCGCAGGTTGGGACTCGAATGCTTGCCCGACCGATGGTGGAATTGGGAGACATCTTGAATTTCGTCTTGCCTGCTGATGGGGTCATCTTGGAGAACTCTCACACGAGCTCTCGAAAAAAACATGCCCCTGTTACGGTGAAACTCTTGAATGCACGGGAGGTCATTGATCAGAATATCGTGATTGCGGGGTGCGACCCGGCCTTGTTTTTAGCGGGAGAGCATGTCCGAAAAATCCATATGTTATCGGGAGTGACCAATTGGACGATGGGAAGTGCCAATGCCCTGAACGCTCTCCAACGTGGGGAGGTCCATATGGCCGGGTTGCATCTCGTTGATATGAAGTCGGGGCAAAGCAACATTCCTTATCTCAAACGTCATGCGCGAAATCGAGATTTGATCGGGGTGCATTTTGCCACGTGGGTGCAAGGCCTGCTGATCCAGTCTGGAAATCCAAAGCGGATTCGTACGGTTCAGGATTTGGTAAGGCCAGGGGTGCGTCTGATTAACCGTGAGCCAGGGGCGGGGGCCAGATTTTTCCTAGATGCGTTGTTAGGAAAAGCCGGCATAATCGGAGAGAAGGTAAAAGGGTACAGCCATGAAGTGACATCCCATTTGGATGTGGCTCGACATATTCGAGATGGGATGGCCGATGTCGGCATTGGCGTCGAAACTGCAGCCCATTATTTTGGGTTGGACTTTATTCCTCTCCGAGAAGAGCGGTATGACTTAATTATGCGAACCGATTTTCTCAACAGCCATCCGATGGCCTCGAAGTTTCTGGATGCTGTCGTGAGTCAGCCTTTCCGGCGAGAGATTGAGGCTCTTGGTGGGTACAATCTTAATGATGTCGGCAAAATGCTCGAATGGTAAGCAGGGTATTTCTCCTTCCTCATCTCCGTCATGCCCGACATTTTTTATCGGGAACCCGTCCTGGCTTTTCATAATTGAAAATCGGTTGGATACAAAAAAAGGTATCAGGAATATTTATGAGTTGGAATTTTCCTTGGAGATTGTTTTCCCTGCGATAATTTCTTGGAATGGGGAACGTCTTGAGTAAGGGCTTTTGATTGTTATTTTAGGATTGGATATCGGGGCTGAGGGCGACGGCTTGAATTTGAGCGTGGAAATGGCTTCGCTCTGCGAGCATACCCAATTGCGCGTAGGGCTTGTTATATTGACAATCTCATGCCTGGCTAAGGCCAGCAAGCGAAGATTATTTAAAAATTGGAGATGAAACCGTGTCCAAAACAAATACCGTGACGTACTTGAAAGATTACCGGCAACCTGATTATTGGGTGACTCACGTTGATTTGACTTTTGATCTTCGGGATGGAGAGACGTTGGTCAGAGCCAAATTGCAGGCAAAGAAAAATGGTTCTCATCAAAACCCACTTGTTCTTGACGGTGAAGAACTGGAGCTGCTGGAGGTGAGGTTGGGTGACTCGGCTTTGTCGAAGGGAGAGGATCTGACGGAAGGCTTCGTCGTGGATCAAACATCGCTGTCTCTTCAACCCACAAATGACACTTTTACCGTAGAGACTCTCGTCAGAATTCATCCTGAACAGAATACCGCCCTTGAAGGTCTGTATAAATCAGGAGGCAACTGGTGTACGCAATGTGAAGCCGAAGGGTTTCGGCGGATTACGTTTTTTCCTGACCGTTCGGATAATATGGCCACGTACACCACAAAGATTATTGCCGATCAACTTGCAGCCCCTGTTCTTCTTTCTAATGGCAATCTCGTGGATCATGGGCCCATGGATGACCGGCGGCATTATGCTGTGTGGGAAGATCCTTTCCCCAAGCCAAGTTATTTATTTGCCCTCGTTGGGGGTGATTTAGCCTGTCTTGAGGATACTTTCGTGACCGCCAGTGGGCGTCAAGTGGCGTTGTGTATTTATGCTGAGGCCAAAGATCTCGATAAACTTGAACATGCCATGGTATCGCTTAAAAAATCCATGAAATGGGACGAGGATGTCTATGGTCGCGAGTACGATCTCGACCTGTTCAATATTGTGGCTGTTGACGACTTCAATATGGGGGCGATGGAAAACAAATCGCTGAATATTTTTAACACGAAGTATGTGTTAGCACATCCTGATACGGCCACGGATGCTGATTATGAGGGCGTCGAAGGGGTGATTGCGCATGAATATTTTCACAACTGGACAGGGAACCGGGTGACCTGCCGTGACTGGTTTCAGCTGTGCTTGAAAGAAGGCCTGACGGTCTTTAGAGATCAGGAATTTTCTGGTGATATGGGGTCACAAGCAGTGAATCGAATTGCCAACGTTAGAAGTCTTCGTATGAGTCAATTTCCCGAAGATGCAGGGCCCATGACACACCCACCGCGACCGAATCAATTTGTCACTATCAATAATTTTTATACGGCAACGGTCTACAGTAAGGGGGCGGAGCTTAATCGGATGTTGCATGTCTTATTGGGGAAGGAGGATTTTCGCAAGGCTTCAGACCTCTATTTTGATCGTTTCGACGGGCAAGCGATCACGGTTGAAGATTGGGTGCGTTGTATGGAAGAGGCTTCTGGTCGTGACCTGAGCCAATTTATGTTGTGGTATACCCAAGCGGGGACACCCAACGTGAAAGCCAATTGGTCTTACGATACCCCGACACAAATATTTACACTCACTCTTGAACAAGAGATCCCAACTATAAAGAATCAGTCAAACGGTCAGCCCAGACATATTCCCGTGAAATTTGGGCTGGTAGGGCCTGATGGGGAAGATGTAGTTCAGGATGTACTGGAGCTGACTCAAACGAGGCAAACATTTACCTTTAAGAATGTACCTTCTGACACTGTTCCATCGTTGTTTCGTCACTTTTCCGCTCCGGTAGTACTGGACGCACCATATACGGATGATCAATTGCGTCATCTGATGGTTCACGATCGAGATGGCTTCAATCAGTGGGAGTCAGGAAGCAGATTCCTCACCACGAAACTCATAGAACAAATTGATCGCTATGAAAGCGGAAAAGAAATTATTGTCGAAAAAGATGTCCTGGATTCTTTTCGTCGGATTGTGCAACAAACAGATATGGAGTCGGAGCTCATGAGCTTGGCCTTAAGCCTGCCTGTTTACCATGAACTCGTCCCCAAGCGTGAGGTGATTGATCCGCATGCCATTCTAGCCGTACGAAAGGTCTTTCTGGAAACTCTCGGTCGTGAGCTTCACGATGAGTTTCTCCAGATGTATAACGAAACGTACGATCCCAGAAAATCGTATGATCGGAAAGATGCTGGTCGCCGTAGTATTCAAAATACCGCCCTCATATATTTATCTCATTCAGGTGATGCCGATGTGGCCAAAATGACCGTCAGGCAATATAGCCAGGCCAACAATATGACGGACCGCTATGCTGCGTTGAATGTCATCATCAACATGGATGAGGCTCAATCGTATCGAGAGGGCGTGGCCCAACATTTCTATTATCAATTTGTACAGGATGCGTTAGTCGTGGATAAGTGGATCGGGGCCTTCGCGAGATCACAAACCGATGATATTTTACGTGTGGTGAAAGACCTGACTGCACATGAAGCCTTCACCAAACCTACGCCTAATCGAATGCGGGCGTTGTATGGAGGATTCTCGCAGGGAAATCCCAAAGGGTTTCATGCCGAGGACGGATCCGGCTATGAATTTGTCGCGGATTTTCTCATGCAGCTTGATGCCAAAAATCCCCAAGTAGCCTCAAGAGGGATTGGGGCTTTTGAAGAATTCAGAAAATATCGACAGGATTTACAAGCCAAAATGGAAGCTCAACTCTGTCGAATGGCATCCATGGACAGTCTTTCCACAGATCTTAGTGAGAAACTCGAACGATATTTAGGTCAAGATGCTTATGCCCGGCTCAGGGCTGGTAAATCCGTGTAAACTACGACAAGCAAAAAAACAACCTACAATCCAAGTAGGTCCCCAGACAAGACTTAAAGTTCATCTAGCCTGTAAAACCAATTCTTGCTCTCTAAATCCCATAATTTCCTATTCCAAATTCATTTTCTAATTCCGTCATTCTCGATAACAACCGTCGAGAATGACGGAGCGGGTTGGTGGATTGGTGATTGCCAGATCAAGTCTGGCCATGGAGGGGGTAAGTATCAGAAACGACGGAAGGGCAAGTCTTTTTAATGTGGGCGGTAATAAACATTGAAAACAGGGCCGCCCCTAAAACAAGCTATTAAAGCTAGTCTGGATCGGAGTAGCGGGTCCCTCCGGCACCGGACCAACTGGTGTTCCCGATTTCTTGGGATTCCCAAAGGGCTTGGGTTTCTTGATCGGCCAGATCTGATTCTTTTTCTTTTAGGGTTTCTTCTGCTTTAAACAATTCGGCTTTTTGTTGTATTCCGACGGCATGGGTTGGCTCAGGGCCTCGTCCTCGTGGAGTTTCTTTTGGTAAGACGTTGATGGGCATGGCCGCCACCATAGCAGGGTTGAGCGTTAGTATTCCACCAAGGCTGGTTGTAAGTCGCCAACCTCTGAAAGTGGATCCGGGTCAACTCGTTTGGCTACGGCCTTAAGGGATGCCACAATCCACCCATATCGCTCTTCCGCCCATTCATTAAATGCTGAAGAGGTTTCAAAGACGATATCCCAAGCCGGGATAGAATCAAGCAATAATAACTGATGTGATTGGTTCTGACCTGGATAGTAAACCACGAGGACGGCTGATTTGCCCATAAGGCTGATATCAGTAAACATGTGGATCATGGCAGGTGACGGGATTTGAACGGTCCGGGAGGCTGCCTCCACGATGGGCCCATAGACTCGATGTAAGAATTGTTGAATGGTTTCATAAGGGGATTTTGAATGATGTAATTTCGCATTCGGCGCTTCGCCTATCAAGTTGGTCGTCAGGTAATCTAACGCTTCCCATGCTGGCATGGCTCCGGAATTCACTAATGAATCCATGAGATAGGGCATCCAATTTCGCGATTCAGACACAGTCATGACATTCATCGTTCATTCCTCATACGCATCCCTTGTGTGTTGTAAGGACGGTTGAAAGTTGTTGTTGAAGGAGTCTGCTGGTTAGGCGGGACCGTTTACCTGTAAGTACGTATGTTAATGGATAGTGCCTTTTTGGTCAATTTTCTATGAGAGCCCCAGATGTTCATTTCTGTTGCGCCCTTGACCATCCTTTTTTCAAGGACTTAGAATGCACAATCAGTTTGTCAAAAAATATTGATAAATCAAAGAGTTACTTTATCTGGTGATCCTTTGTTTGGGCATTGTGTTTCTCGGATATTTCCCGGCGATAAATAATTCATATTTTTACCTAGGAATTATAGATGAGAATAAATTATGACAAAGGCGGATTAATTAGCCCCGTCCGCGTAAAATCGCAATCCCCATCACAACCGATGAGTCCAGGAAAACAGGCGAAGGTCATGCTTGTTTTTCCCCCGGATTGGTATCCGTCCGAACCCTATCTCAGTCTTCCCACGCTGACGGCGTTTCTTCGAGTTGCCGGCCATGAGGTGGTCCAAAAAGATGTGAATTTAGAAATGTACGATTGGTTTTTCAGCGGGGATTTTTTACGGCGTGTACTGAAAAAAGTACCACAACAATTAGATCGATTGAAGAAAATAGCTAGAGAACGAGATTTGACCGATTCCGAAGTGGAATTGCAGCTTGCGCTGTGCGACTGTACCCGTAGCCGGATTGCCGAGTTGACGGAAAAAGCGGAAGAAGCCAAACGCATAGTGCGCACGCCGGAATTTTACGACAGTGATAAGCTGGAATGGGCTATTGGGGTGTTCCGGGAAGTGACGGCAACGATTTCTCTCGTGTATTTTCCCGCCAGGATCTGTATGCCTCCGATGGAAACGGATTTGTCCTATAAACTCTTTATGTCCTCTGAGGTATTGGATGCAGTGTATGACACCCAAGTCAATGTGTATCGTGATGTCTTTGAACATATTTTAAAACCAGCCATTCTTGCTGAACAGCCTGATGTGATTGGTATCTCAATTGTTCTTCGTCAACAACTGTTTTCCTCGATGACGTTTTGCGCGATGATTAAAGAGCAGTTCCCTGACATTCACGTGACGATTGGCGGCAATACGGTGACCCGGTTCCGGGACGTGTTGCCGAATATTCCAAAACTCTTTGCATTGTTTGATAGTGCTATTGTGTATGAAGGCGAGACCGCATTATTGCGACTGGTCGAGGGGATTGCGAATGGGACCGAACTTTCGCATGTTCCCAATCTGATTTTCAAAGACGAGGCCGGCATTCATGTGAATAGTGAAACCTTTGCCGAGAATATGGGAGCCTTGCCGCCACCCGATTTTGATGGGTTGCCGATGGAAAAATATTTGGTCCCGGAACCTATCTTGCCGTATCTGGCAACACGTGGCTGCTATTGGGGACGCTGTGAATTTTGTGATCATGGCGAAGGGTACACAACAGGATACCGGACCAAAAAGGATTGGCAAATTATTGAAGAACTGACCTTCTTGAAACAGAAATATCAAACACGCCATTTTCATTTTACCGATGAATCCTATCCGCCAGCCCTGTTCCGTAAGCTCACCAGAAAACTAGTCGAATCGAAATTAGATATTGCCTGGACGACCCATATTCGATTTGAAAAAAGCCTGTTGTCTGATGAGATATGGCAGGACGCCCAGGATGCGGGGTGTAAGTATTTGCACATGGGTTATGAGTCTGGCAGTGAACGGGTCCTCCAATTAATGGATAAGGCGACAACCACGGATATCATTCAACGCAGTTTGGAACTCTCGTCTCGACATGGTGTGTGGAACCATGTGATGGGCTTTTTCGGATTTCCAGGAGAAACATATGAAGATGCAAAGTTTTCTACTCAATTTTTAGAAGACAATCGAGAACATGTCCATTCGATTGGATTTGGAACCTTTGACTTGAGCAAACATACGCCGGTGGCGAAGAATCCTGATAAATTCGGTATTACGTTTTATCAGAACCCAGACTGGGATTTGGCCATGGACTATTATTTTACGGTGAAAGAAGGCCTGAGTATTGAAGATGCCGAGCGAGTCTTCGAAGAATTTGAGCAAAACCATTATGCCGGGTGGGACTTGAAAATTTTTGTTCGGGAATATGTTTTTCTGTATGTCTCTCACTTTGGTTCTAATAAATTACCGAATTTACAGTTCCAATTGCACTCACAAGATCCTTCCTCAAATTTGGCCTCGGTGTAACTTCTTAAGGAAGGAATGACGATGACTGATACCCTCATTGATATTGACCAGACAGCATCGGCATCCAAACCCCGGCGCACATTCAAAGCCATGCTCCTATTCCCTCCCGAATGGGTACCAACCGCTCCGTATCTTGCCCTTCCCAGTCTCACGGCCGTGTTGCGTCATTATGGGCATGAGGTCATTCAAAAAGACGTGAATATTGAAATGTATGATTGGTTTTTCACCGATACCTTTCTCATTTGGGTGAAAATGCGAATGGATCAGCAACGTCGAGGATTGGAAGAGCGAGAAGCCCGGCAACAATTATCTGACGTAGAGCGTGAGCGACTCGCGTGTCTTCGTGCCCAGGATGGGATTGATGTGATGGCGTTGGCCGAACAGGCTGAAGAGGCCAAAGCAATTGTTCGAGGAAAAGCGTTTTACGAGGCAGAAAAATTGGAAGGCGCGCTCAATACCTTTCGGGATGTCATGCAATATATCTCAGCCGCGTATTTCCCGGCTTCGCTGGTGTTTTATCCCATGGAAAGCAATCTAGGCTATCGTTCCGGGGTTTCAACTGAAGTATTGGCCAGTCTGGAAGATGAACACGTTAATATCTACCGAGATGTCTGCCGGCAACTCGTGCTTCCGGCTATCCATAAAGAACAACCGGAGGTCATCGGTATTTCGATCGGAACACAAATGCAATTGTTGGCTGGAATGACCTTTTGCAAAATGATTAAAACGGAATTTCCAGATATTCACGTTACCGTCGGTGGGAATGTCATTACCCGTTTGCAGGAAGATTTGCCTAAACAAGAAAAGTTTTTTGCGAACGTCTTTGATACCGCTATTCTTTATGAGGGCGAACATGCGTTGGTGTGGTTGCTTGAGGCTTTAGCGGGAGAACGTGAGTGGGAACAGGTTCCCAATTTAATGTGGTGTCAGGATGGTCAGGTAAGGGTCAATTCTGAAATTTATACCGAAAAAACGACTGCGTTGCCACTTCCAGATTTTGATGGGTTGCCCCTTGATATGTATTTTGTTCCTGAGCGAATTTTGCCCTATCTGGCGACAAGAGGGTGTTATTGGGGACGGTGTACGTTTTGCGATCATGGTCAAGGGTACTTCGATCAATATCGAGGGAAACCGGCGCAAGATGTGGTGCGAGAAATCAAGGCTTTACAAGACAAATACAATGTGAAGCATTTTCTGTTTTCAGATGAATCCTATCCACCGGCCTTGTTAAAAAAAGTCTCACAATTGTTAATCCAGGAAGAGGTGAAGATTAAATGGACGACTTTGATTCGCTTTGAGGAAACTTTGCAAGATCCAGAGATCTGGAAGCAGGCCGTCGAAGCTGGGTGCTGTACGCTCTATTACGGGATGGAATCGGCCAACGAGCGTGTCCTGGAGCTGATGGATAAACATGCTAAAAAATCCGTGATGGAGAATAATTTACAAGAGGCGGCCAAAGCAGGGATTTGGAATCATGTGATGGCTTTTTATGGATTTCCTGGTGAAACGCAGGACGAAGCGGAAGAAACTCGGCAATTTCTTTTGGATAACAAACGATATATTCACTCGGTCGAGCTCTTTTATTTTGTGGCGTATCGGCACACCCCGATGGTGAGGAATCCTGAAAAATTCGGTATCACGATTCATAAGCAGGACGAGTATGATATGCCGTTGGATTATTATTATACCTTGAATGAGCCAGGTGGGCTGACGTGTTTAGATGCGATGAAAATGGCCGAGGAATTTTATCAAAAAGACTTTGAGCCTTGGGCTGTTCGTGTGAATGCACGCGAGCATGTATTTCTCTATATATCAAAATTTGGCAGTAATTATCTCCCCCAAATTTATGCCTTAAAAGCAGGGCAGGAGGTACCCCGAACGGATGGAGTACAAGGGTTGGTCACTTGGCCGGTGGCCCATGGGCCAGCTGAAAAAGATGGATCTGGGGAATCGGGAATGTCTCGGGTCGTCAGTCACGCAGCACCCTAATCCGACTCCTCGTGTATGTTCGTGATGTATGCCTGAGAAGTTTTGAATATAATCGAGCTGACGGTGTCTTGCTGAAGAAAACGTGATTTAGGGTTCCTGTTCTGAATTCAAGTAGGTCAGGAGTAATTGATAGGCTGCCTGAATTTCTTTGGTCTTGGTTTCTCCTTTTTTATACATTTCCATGTATTTCCCAGGGTTATTAGTGAGGCCTGCATAACGGGAGGGATACCAAGTCCGACGGGCTTCTTCATACCGTTGGGTCAGGGTCTCTTGTGAAAATGGTGCAGTGAGATTAAACAATTGCATGGCTTCCTCTACCGCTGCTGTGAAGGATGGATTTGGAGTATGCATGGGTGTAATATTTCTCAAGAGCTTTCTTCTTAGTGGGTGGAGTTTTTCAGATGATTGGGCTTTCTGTCAATCCGTTTTTGTTGAAACTTCAAGTTGAAAAAAACTTTAAAAAATTTTATGTCTCGTGAACTTCCCATTTTAGAACCGCCTAAGCTTTTTGGCACTCAGAACTACCGTGATGTGTTGAAACGGGAGATGGATGGTGGAAAGATCCCGCTGAGTTTGGGAAAAAAATGTCCTGTTCAATGTGAATTTTGCTACGAGTTAGATCATTCCTACCGTGAAACGCTGGATCCACCAAAGACCACACAAGAAGACTGGGAGTTTATGCTGAATTATATTAACTCCCGGCCAACGGACCCTCTGCAGTTTTGGTGTTTGGGTGGTAATGAATTTATGGAATGGACCGACCTGTTTCTACATCCAAAGGCGATGGAATGGCTGGAAGATTTCTTGAAATATACGGATAAGAATGTTCAATTCTTTACGGTTGGCTTTGTCCATGTGCCAAAGATTCATCGTTTAGTGGAACAATACCCCGGACGGATCAATTTTGAATTATCCGTGATTACCCTTGGCGAGTATCGACAGAAGTTAATGCCTCATGCTCCTTCCGTGAAACATTTAATGAAAGTTCTGGATGGGCCGGCTGTATCAGCTGCGAACTTTTATGCCTTTGATCAGCATACGATGTCTGAAGATGCGAAGACGATTTCAAAAATCAATTCGAAGTGTGTCTTGTGGATGGGCTGCTTAACGCCGGTGGGTGGCATCAAAGAATCGACCAAGACCATCATGCGGCAAGGTCGTCAATATCTGCCAGTTGAAGCCGAAAAAATTTATGATGCGGGACTTCCCAATTCGACCACGATTCATACGGAAGCCTACGTGACGGCTTTTCTCAATCGACGACGTATTATTAGTGTCTTCGATTCGCTAGAATTAGAAAAACGTGATCCAGTTGTGATGGCGGGGAGTGTGTATCGTGTCTTAAAAATGTTTCGAAAAGGTCGAGCCAAATATTTACATGTTCCGAACACCACCCTTGGTGGAGATTCTGACTGTACGGTGTTGCTGACCCTTAACGATATTGCTCAATGTCTGACCAATGAAAAATTTGTCTATATCCCGCAATGTATCGTGGAATCGGGTCGAGGTTCCGGTCGGGACATCGCGGGAGTACATGTGGATGACTTTGTCAAAATGACCGGGGTGAAAGTGCGAATGTTGCGAAAAATTGATACCAAGTTTGCCAATAATCGGTTATATCGGAATGGTTCGTTGCAGAATTACGTAGAAGACTATGTGCGCAATCCACTTACGCGTTCCTATGAAACGTACCCTCTTACGGCATAACGAAAGAGATCGGACTCGAGAGAGTTCGTGAGTAAGATCTGTCATCCTTTCAGCTCTTAATCTGACTCATAATCTGCATGGACACTTCACGAAAATGGCTTCATTTTTATCAGGCAGATGTCTTTACGAATGAACCATTTGGCGGGAATCCCCTTGCGGTTTTTCCCGATGCAGGAGAATTAACTGATCGAGAGTTTCAGCAAATTGCTCGAGAGATGAACCTCTCGGAAACGGTTTTTGTTCTTCCTCCAACTGATCCACGAGCCGTCGCCAAAATCCGCATCTTTACCCCTTCTCAAGAAATTCCTTTTGCGGGGCATCCCGTATTAGGCACCTTTTATATGCTTGGCATACTGAAACGCCTTTCGTTATTGGAGCCTGTGACAAAATTATTTTATGAATGCCATATTGGAGTTTTCCCAATTGAGCTAATTATTCTCAAAGGGCAGATTGAGCAAGTCGTGATGTCTCAACCCTCTCCTGATTTTCTGGAGGTGGTGAGTCAGATGGAGATCCTGTATGAGTTGGCGAAAGTCTTAGGTGTTCAAAAATCACTAATCACCGATTCGCCTTTTCCTGTAGAGGTTGTCTCAACAGGCTTGCCTGTGTTAATCGTGCCGGTCCGAACTTTGACAGCAGTAAAATCCATGCAGGTGAATCATGCGGGTATCCTAGACCTCTGTGCGCGTGTAGGTACAAATGGGCTCATGGTGTATACCACGATGACCCTCGAAGAAGATGCCACAGTGCATACCCGTATGTTTGCGGACCCAATTGGGATTCCCGAAGATCCTGCCACGGGGAGTGCTAGTGGTGCCTTGGGAGCGTATTTAGTGAAGAACGGAGTGGTAGAGGTAGGGCCAACGACGGAAGTGGTGATTGAGCAGGGTTACGAAATCGATCGGCCTTCCAGAATCTTAGTCCAAATCTTTTCTGATGACGATATCATTCAGGAAATCAAGGTAGGTGGGCAGGTGGTGATGGTCGCCGAAGGTAAAATGATTTATTAAAGAAATTTTATTCTATTGAAATTAAAATCTATTTCGTCAATTCTCCAGCAATGTGACCCATTTCCGGAAGAATTAATTGTTCCATAGCCAGTTGAACGGCACCCTGGGACCCTGGGATTGAAAAAATAACGACAGGCCCATGAATGCCAGCCGTCGCGCGGCTCAGCATAGCTGATGAGCCGATGTCCTTAAAACTTAGATAGCGAAATAATTCCCCAAACCCATCCAAGCGTTTTTGTAAAAATCCATCGACTGCCTCAAAGGTAGAATCGCGGCGGGAAATGCCGGTTCCTCCGTTAATGATGACCACCTGCGTGTGAGTCTGTTGCACGGCTTGTTTCAATACCCGCGAAATCTCCTCCGGTTCATCTTTGATGAGCAGGTATGCGCTAATCGTATGTCCTTGCTCTTTCAATAAATGACAAATGAGGTTCCCACTGGTGTCAGTTTCTTTGGTTCGTGTATCACTGCAAGTGACAACCATACAGCCCAGCGAAACCGTGCCATGGGCTTTATGGGACACATGAGATGGTTGGCCATGATGGGTATGGGCCTCATGCTGGCCATGTGGGCGATGGTCCCCCATGATTATTCGCTTTCTAGAAATCGACTATTACGACCACACCGAATCGGGGTTGAGTTGTGTGGCGGGTTCCCCTTTTTTGATATGTTCGTCCAAAATGACAGGTACATCAGAATCTTTGACCTGGGAATACCAGGTACCCGTTGGGTACACGACGACATTTGGCCCTTGTTCACAGGGGCCAAGGCAGGTGGTTCCCGTAACAAGTACTTCCCCTGGTTGCACTCCTCGCTCAATGAGCCCCATATTCAGGGCCATGAGTAAGTTTTGGGCCCCGGCTGAACCACAGGAAGGTTTTGGATGTCCAGGAGGACGTGAATTTGTACAAACAAGAATATGATATTTTGGCTTAGGCATAGAACCTCCTTATCATGAAATGGATGGGATAGCGTTAGGGGTTACGTTAGAAGGGGTCTGAGTATTGTGATGTCACCGAGGGCGGAAAAGGTCCCACATATCAACACATTCATCTGGTAATTTCCAATGTCGAACGCCGGTCATGACCCAATCTAAATAATGATCTTTGGCTTTAAACTTTCCGATAGCCTGCCCGACATGTGTGGTCACAAATTCTTTTTGGCCATCTTCGGTAAAGACATGCATTTCAACATGTCGAAAGGCCTCTTCTGGTAAATCTCCCTCGAATTTATCCAGTTCCTTGACATCTTCCGGGGTTAATTCAAACACTGCGCCCCAGACGCGTTCGCCGGCAGAGGGGGTGATTGTTCCCAATCCGCATCGCCATTGATTGGACCATCGTCCGAAGGTAATGGTGTGATCAGGAATGTAGGCTTTGAATAAAAATTGATGTTCCGGGGCACGTCGTTTGAGTTGGGTGGGATTGAGATTGTCTGCATACATAAAAAATCGCATAGGTTTATCCTGTTCGTTTGAGCAACAGGTAGTATTACCATACTGCCTTTGCAGACTGTCAAGGAAAGTTTTTGGTCTAGGGTTTTGGGCTGAACCCTGTCAAGGAAATAACGAGGTCCGAAGGAAGAAAGCGAAATTTCTGACTTGCCAAAGAGAATTTTTAATTAGGAGGACTTAGGCGTCAGATGAAGTTGATGTTGAGAATGGTCTAATCGGACCATAAAGCGATCAAAGAAGCTGAGCCCCAACAGGCCATCGATTCCATCAGGAAGATTGGGAATGGTGTGAATCACAACTCGAACATCATCTCGTCCGGCCTGGCCTACACGGATTCTAGGGGCAATACCCATCGTAGCTTGGACGTTTCCACCTGCGGTAAACAGATTGATAGATGGATGTTGAGGGTCAGATTTGATCCCCGCATCAAAAGCCAGATCTTCTGAAATCGTGGTAAATGAGGCACCGGTATCCACAATAAGTTTCGCCGGATGCAAATCATTAAATTCTACTCTGGCAATCCATACACCGCCTTGACGCTCCAATGGGATAATCGATTCTTCTGAGCCAGCCGTAATGTTTCCAGATATTGGCCTGCCTGATTGGGCTTTGAGTAAAGCTTGGTCCAAGGGAACGCGACTGAATATGGCTTGACCTCCTACGACAGTTCCAATGATAAAGAGGGCAAATAGTAGGAAAAAACGGCTTGATCCCATAAGAAATGCTCCTTAAGCGGTAACGCTGTATAGATTTCAACGTGGAGTAAGTTGATGTATTTCTGTTTGTCGGTTTCTCCCGGAGAACTCTTGAAGTGCGGGGACGTGGCCGCACTCCGTTATGAATAATTTTTATGATTTTAGGTTGGTCCCTTTCGTGATGTCTCGTTAGTCATGATGGTGCCCTTTTGAGCGATAAATGTATATTGCAAGTTAATTGCAATTATTGTTGACAGCCAAGAGCCTCTTTGCTAGCTTGCCACACAAATACTCATCATGAGCCGGTCAAAACTTTCCTTTACATCTTTCTTCTTCGTTGGGGTAACCCTATCCCTTGCCTTGGTGCTCATGGCCGCAGTTCCATTTGGCCATGCCCTCGAAATTCATCATATTTTTTCCGAAATCGATCATGATGGACATGAACATTCCGATTTTGATTTATGCCAATGGGTGCAGCAGCACACCAGTAATTCCTTGGCTTGGGATCTTCCTCAATCGGCCCAACGGTCCTGGTTGTATTCACTCATTTTCCTTGCGAATGATCAGATCTATCTTTCTTCCCCATCTAATCTTCTTCATTCTCGTGGTCCTCCCCATTCAATTTTCTTCTAATTTTCATTGCTAGCCTGGGTTTCTTTATTCAAGCCTGATCTCGTGCCGCCTGACGAGTAGAGAGACTTTTGCTGTTATCGGTTTGCCAATTACATCTCTCAGGAAGGGATAAGGGAGAAAAGATTCATGTGGATTCGGAGACTATGGGTTTTAGGACCTTGGGTCGTTGGGTTTTTTCTTGTTGGAATAGTGTGTGATGAGAGCTTCGCTCGGGCTGAAGAGAATAATCGTCATAACATAGAACGAGTGCGGATTATCACAGGTGTGGTGCAATACGAGGATCTTCGCCCTGTTTCTCAAGCAACGGTTGAATTGCGGGATCAAGATGGGACATTACTTGAAACGCAAGTGACGAACGATGGGGGAGAATTTATTTTTGGTGCAACTGTTTCAGGTATTTATTCCATACGGGCTATCCAGACATCTTTGTCGAGTGAATCAGTGATTGTGCGAATAACCACGGACCCATTAACTGAAATCACGCTGACGTTGGCTTCTCGTCAGGAATTGACGTTGGAGGTTGTGGCTACGTGGCCGCCAATCCAACACCATGCATCAGGTGAGACATTTTCGGTCAGCCGGGACGATATTGAGGAATTACCACGAGGGAATAATATCGAGTTGAATCAGGTGTTGCTCACGCTTCCAAGTGCGGTTGATGGGGGACTCAAACAAGTTCACATTCGTCAGGATCATGCTAATTTTCAATTCCGCATTGATGGCATTCCGATCCCGGATTCGGTCTCTTCCGTGTTTACAGATGTTATTTCTCCTCGTACCTGGGAGCGAGCGGACATTATACTTGGTGGGCCGGAAGCGCAATTCGGCAATAAGACGGCGGCGGTCATTGACGTGACCACCAAAAGTGGGGCCCACCCGGCCTTTGGATCCTTGCAATTCTTTGGTGGGTCAAACGAAACGCTGAATCCTGCTTTGGAATATGGGGGAACGATTGGCTCGGATTTTCGCGTTTACCTAATGAATAGCTTTATTTCTACCAACCGAGGGCTTGATCCGCCTACACTGGGGAAATCGTTTTTCCATAATCAAAGCAACCAAAATCAAACCATGTTCCGTGGGGATTGGCAGGCCGATAATCAAAATAGTGTGACATGGCTATTGCTCAATTCAATCGCCAAATTTCAAATTCCCACTCGACCAGATTTGGGTGCGAATCCTACTATTGTCGGACTTATTCAAGGGGATAGTCCAGGTTTTGAGCCGGTGAATTCTCAAGATGTGGATGAATTCCAAAAAGAAACCAATCAATATTCACACCTTGTTTGGCGGCATGATTGGAACCAGGACCGTTATTTCAGCCTAGCGGGATATTTCCAACATTCACGAGCCACATTTACGACCGACCCCCTGAATTTCTTGTCGTATACTGAAGATCCTGACGAACCCTTTTCTGCAGGCGATCAAGACCGGTGGGCTTATTCTGGAGGGATACGTTTTGATTACAGCCATCGACTCCACCCTGATCATTTAGTTAAAACGGGATTCCAGATTCAAAGGACCCAGGCTGTTAATAAAACCCGGCTTTCGGTGTTTTTAAGGGATGGCGCGGGTAACCCAATAGGGGGAGTCATCCCTCGGAACGCTGATAACCGCACCATTGGATGGCGCGAAGAATTCTGGATTCAAGACCAATGGACTCCTTGGGATCAATGGACCTTTAATCTTGGTCTTCGCTTCGATCAAATCCAGGCATTGACCCACGACGGTCAAGTGAGCCCACGAATTGGAGTAGTGTATGCCATGACACCACATCATGTCTTTCATGTGTTCTATGGAAGATTATTTACTCCCCCCACCTTGGAATCTGTCCCATTTCTTCAACTCGACACAGTGGGCACGACTGCGGAACCCGAGAATTTGACTAATCGAACGGTGGAACCGGAACGAGCGCATTATTTTGAAGTGGGTTCTGCTCATGCTCTGGGAGATTCGATATCAATAGAATTGACTGGTTATTATAAATTGAATAAAAATTTATCCGATGCCGGACAATTCGGAACAACGCCGCTTCTAAATAATTTTTCATTTAAACGGGGATGGCAGCGGGGGATTGATCTGGTCGTTAAGGCCAAAATTTTCGATAATCTGTATGGGCGTGGGAATGTGGCCTGGGGCCAATGTCGGGGGAAGAAATTGCAATCCGGGCATTTTCTTTTGGAACAAGAGGAAATAAATGATATCAATAGCAGCAGCGGGGTATTTTGTGATCATATGCAATTGGTGACCAGTTCAGCGGTCTTGACCTATCATCCCTTCGAGGATACGACCATTACAGGACAAATGTTATTCGGCTCAGGGTTGCGAACAGCCGAATCCGGTCAAAAAACTAATTCTAGTCATAGTTCTTCTCATACCACGTATAACCTCTCGATTGACCAGGTAATTCCGCTATGGGATAACTATAACGCCGTCCTGGGATTCGATCTCATCAATGTTCTGGATCAACAGGTTTTTTTAAATAGCGGCGAGGGAAGTATTGGCCTGGGAGTGTCTCATGCCAATCTTCCTCGTTCTTTTTTCTTTCGAGGGCAATTTTTCTTTGGTCAATAAACAATTGATGTTGAGAAGGGTCTGTTGGTGCCTTATTGTTGTCTGGTGTGTTGGAAGCGTTTCCAATCCTCTACGTGCGGAACAAACAGATTTATCTACCCATCATTCTGATCACGAGGAAGACGCGCAAGTCGAAACTCTTCCCATGGTCCATGTTCATGGTCTGCGACTGAATAGGGACCAACAGCTCGGCCCTGTTCCTCAGAAGACCCCTTGGCCAACAATCCCGAGTCAACTTGAAGGAAAAGAGCTGGATGATTGGCTGAAGGCCAGATTTTTGGTCAGTAAAGAAGGAGAGGCGACAGTCGTGATTCTTCAACCTGCTGCACATCGCGAGTTGACCCAGGTTTCCTTGCAAGCTCTGAAACAATGGACGTTTTTGCCGCAGATGCATGGAGATCATCCCGTCGATGGGGTGGTCTCCATCCGCATTCATTTCCGCACCCAGTAAAAATCAAGGGGATGGCTCTTGTTCGGTCAAGGCAGTTGAGCCATCAATCGTCTTTTAAATCCCGCGTTTCTCTATCTGCCATATAGACTTCTTTCAAAGAAACCCTTATTCTTAAATGTCCATCCTCAATCGTTGAGCAATAGCTTTTTCACCAATTGCGAGCGGAGGACATGGCTATCCTCTCCAATGTCGGTGCTGGGTGTATTCTCTTTCCTTCTTGTTTTCGTTTCCTTAATTTTTATAGTACATTTTTCATAGGCTCCTTATGATTGCGAGTTGGCTAAAAAGTCAGCGAATCTTTTTTGTGTTGGGCGGCCTGCTCATGCTCGCGAGTGTCTTTCTGCTGTATTGGCTCTATTTAGGATCTATAGAGCGAGAGAAAATACGGTTGATGGATCTTGCTCTTTTACATGTCCAACAGTTGGAAAACTTCACTACGGGCACAGAGGGAGGTCGAGATGAAGTGGAAGGGCAAAGAGCAAAAGCAAATCGAATCAAGGAGGTATTTGAGGGACAAGACTATTATCATCGTTTTGGAGAAACAGGGAGAATTGTTTTTGTAGGAGGAGAAAGTCTACCCATGGATTGGAAGGGGTCTGCGCAACGTGAAATACGGGCTCTGTCTGATGAGGATGGGCGAACACTCCTTCTCGCGTATGTCCCAATTACAGGTACGTCCTTAGGTGTTGCGGCTACCCTTGATCTTCAGGAAATACAATTGCCCTATTTACAGGCTGGCGTTGGCATTGGACTCTTAGAATTCCTTGCCATGTTGCTTGGTGGGATGTTTATTTTTTATCGGAAGGATTCTGGTCCTCAGAATATTGAGGATAATGAAGCCACCATTCGTGCGATTGTTGCCAGTGCGGGTGAAGGTATTGTCACGTTTAACGAATATTCAATGATTGAAACATTTAATGAAACTGCCGAGGCCATGTTTTTGTATTCAAGGAAGGAAATCATAGGACGTCCATTTCGATGTTTATTTGCTCCGGCCGATCAGGATTCCTGTGATACCTTTTTTATGACCTATCGCCCCCAAGGTGCCCTTCGAATGTCAGGGGTAGTCAAGGAATTTCAAGCTCAACGAAAAGATGGAATGGTTTTCCCAATTATTCTGACATTAACGGAGGCTCCAATTTGGGGGCATCGTCTGTTTACCGTATTGTGCCGTGACATTACGGAACAAAAAATGGCCGAACGTCGTTTGGCTGCCCAATATGCGGTTGCACAGGTATTGGCGGAATGTACGACTATTCAAGAAGCGACGCCAGAAATTCTTCGAGCTGTTTGTGAAAGTCTAGGGTGGCAGGTTGGAATTTTGTGGCAAGTTGATTCTGGATCGAAGGTTTTGCGATGCGTGGAGGTGTGGAAAACTGCTTCGCCGGAACGGTTTTCTCAATTTGTGGAGGTGGCACAAGGAATGGCCTTTTCCAAAGGCATCGGTCTTCCTGGTCGTACCTGGGAACAAGAGAAGCCCGTTTGGATTCCGGATGCCGTGAAAGATCAAAATTTCCCCCGTGCTCCAATGGCTGACGAAGAGGGACTCCATGCCGCTTTTGCTTTTCCCATTCAGTTGGGGTCTTCGATTCACGGAGTCATGGAGTTTTTTAGCGGAGAAATTCAAGAGCCAGATCAAGCCTTGTTGCACCAAATGTTATCAGTCGGTCGCCAAATTGGGCAGTTCATGCAACGTAAAAATACTGAAATGGCTCTTCGAGAAAGTGAAGAACAAACGCGGCTAATTTTAGACACGGCTCTGGATGCCGTTGTCACGTTTAATGAGACAGGCCATATTCTCAGTTGGAACGTTCAGGCTGAACGAATGTTTGGATGGTCTCGTGAAGATATGCTCAATCAATCGTTGGTTGAAACCATTATCCCGCCAACCTACCGGGAAGGGTATCTGGAGAGCTTACAGAAGTACGTCAAAACCGGATTGAGTGAGTTTTTGAACCACCGGATGGAATTATCTGGCTTGCATCGTGATGGGCATGAAATCCCTATGGAGTTTGCCATGACCGCCGTACAATCTCACGGGCAATGCATTTTTAGCGGATTTCTTCGTGATTTGTCCGAACGACGGCATACAGAGGAGGCGTTACGAAAAAGTGAGGAACAATTGCGACAGGCACAAAAAATGGAGGCAATTGGGACATTAGCCGGTGGGATTGCGCACGATTTTAATAATATTTTGTCTGCCATCATTGGGTATACCGAGCTTGCGATGACACAATGCGTAGGCACGAGTGGGGTTGTTCCTCGCTTACAAGAGGTCTTAAAAGCTGGCTATCGAGCTAAGAAGTTGGTTCGACAAATTTTGACATTTAGTCGCCAGGATGAATCAGGAAAAAAGGTAATTTTTCTTCAAGGTATTGTGGATGAGGCACTAAAATTACTTCGGGCCTCTCTTCCCTCCACTATCTCCTTAGAAACTGATCTTCAGGAAAATGCCGCTCCCGTATTTGCGGATGCCACGCAAATCCATCAAGTGGTCATGAACCTTGGTGCCAATGCGGAATATGCCATGCGGGAATCAGGTGGAAAATTAATCGTTAAGCTTGATCAGATCAATGTGGCCGATGGAGACCCGCTCCTGAGACAGGGGCTAACCGTTGGGACATATATACGTCTGATGTTTTCCGATTCCGGAAAAGGCATTGCTCCCAATATTCGAAAACGAATATTTGATCCCTTTTTTACAACCAAAGATGTTGGGGAGGGGACTGGAATGGGGCTCTCCGTCATTCATGGCGTCGTAACCAGTCATGGAGGAGTTATTTTGGTGGAAAATCAGGAAGGTGGGGAAACGACCTTTTCCATTTATTTACCATGCTCGACCTCCGTCCCCTCTGCCGGGCCATCGGTTTCGATAATGAAGGCCACCTCCTTTGGCCAGGGTAGAGTGATGTTCGTTGATGATGAAATCTCTATTACCCGGTGGGGAAAAGATATGTTGGAAACGTTAGGGTATGAAGTCCATATCTTTACCAATGCTGCTGATGCTTTAGAAACTTTCAAACAGAACCCGGACCATTTTGATGTGCTGGTTACCGATCAAACTATGCCTGGGATGACGGGAGAAAAATTGGCCCAAGAGGTGATGCGCTGTAGGCCTGATTTCCCAGTCATTCTCTGTTCGGGTTTTAGTTACACGATGAATGAAGAAAAAGCAGGAGCTATGGGACTCCAGGCATATTTAACCAAACCAGTTTTGATGGACGATATGGCCCGGGCTATTGAAGCGGCCATTCACAAAAAAACATTGCCCAGTATGCCTTAGGGTTACGGTCAAGAGGTATTTGGCTGTTCGCTATTCATAGGAAATTTGGGTAGGGGGTCTGTTGAAAACAAATGGGCCACCATCAAATGGGACAGGAAAGCAGCATTTACTGCCTTTGCCGAGCTTATTCCCCCGAGAGTACCTCCTACGCCTCAACACAAAGTGTTCCTCTTCGGAATAAGTTAAGCCACCAGCCCTCTGGCTGGCTGAAATTTTTTTAAACCGAACAGAAGTCGCTGGCTTGCGAGAAGTCTGTGAGCCTTTTTGCTCTTGGCACGCATTATTATTCAACACTTCCCAGAGGTTTAGATTCAATGTGAAAATGGGAATGAATCAATCTAACGAAATATTTTTTAGCCGTAATGAATTGGTGACGACGCTGACGGAACTGAATGCCATGGCCGTGGCAGCCATGATGGGTTGAAGAAATCCGTATTCTCCAAAGAGCCAATGAAGTCCCTGGGGAACCCCTCCTATTTTTTGGAAAATGGGGTAAAGAAGGCCTGCGGCCAGGGGAATGAGTAGGACATTATAGGCAAATGCCCAAAATAAGTTTTGGTGAATGGTGCGCATGGTGGCCCGGCTTAAATGAAGAGCCTTGCTTATACCTCGAAGGTCACCGCTCATTAAAGTAATCTGAGCAGTCTCCATCGCCACGTCCGTTCCTGTTCCAATCGCAATACCTAAATCTGCTTGGGCGAGGGCAGGGGCATCATTGATACCGTCTCCAACCATGGCTACCCGTTTACGTTCTTGTTGTTGAAGTTTTTGAATAATTCCAGCTTTTTGGTCTGGGAGGGTCTCTGCAAAGAATCGAGAAATGCCGAGTTCCGCGGCAATCGCTTCCGCTACCTGGGTGTGATCTCCTGTTAACATGACGACTTCCAGCCCCGCTTGTGTGAGATGCTGGATGGCGGCTTTGGATTCAGAGCGGATGGTGTCAGCGATACCGATAATTCCTTCAACGTGTCCGTTGATGCTTAGGAGAATCGGTGTTTTCCCCCTCTGAGCCATTTGCTCTATTGAGTGCGATAGATTCTTGAATTGGGTAGCCTTAAGATGTTTTGTGACGAAGGGGACATTGCCAATGATCACCGATTGATCCCTGATAGTTCCACTTATCCCCTCTCCTGGTGTATTCACGAAATCCTGCGGTTCTTCAAGGACCAATGATTGTTGATTGGCATACTCAACTATTGCGTGTGCAAGGGGATGTTCCGACCGACGTTCTAGCGATGCTGCAAGCCGAATGAGTTCCTTCTGATTCCATGTTGGAACGATGATGTCGGTGACGGTGGGGATCCCTTGGGTTAACGTTCCCGTTTTGTCCAAGACAATAGTATCGATTTGATGTGCAATCTCCAGAGCTTCTCCATGACGAATGAGAATGCCCTGTCTTGCTCCTCGACCTGTTCCTACCATGATGGCTGTAGGTGTGGCCAGACCTAATGCACAGGGACAGGCTATGATGAGCACTGCCACGAAAGTGAGAACCGCATAGGTCAGTGCGGGTTCTGGCCCCAATACCCACCACAAAATAAAGGACAATGTCGCGATTCCCAAAATTGTTGGGACAAAGATACTGGCAATGTAGTCAACGAAGCGTTGGATGGGAGGTTTGGAGCCTTGGGCTTCTTCAACAAGCTGAACGATGCGTGCCAAAACTGTGTCTCTCCCGATTGCAGAAGCTTGGAGGAGGATACTCCCTGATGAATTCATAGTTCCTGAAAAAACCTTAGAACCCGGCTCTTTTTCAATCGGCAAACTCTCACCCGTCAACATGGCCTCACTCACTGAGGAATGCCCTTCAGTGACTACTCCATCTACAGGAATTTGCTCACCTGGTCGAACGAGGAGGATATCCCCCGGTTGAACGAGTTCAATCGGCATATCTTCATCTTTTTGACCTCGACGAACTCTTGCTGTTTTGGGCTGCAGGCTCATGAGTTCCTGAATAGCCGAGGACGTTTGGTTTTTGGCTCTAGTTTCCAAATATCTGCCAAAGAGAATTAACGCAATAATCATAATAGCCGTGTCATAATAGACTGCCGCCGGAATACCGCTGGTTTCAAAAAACGAGGGGAAAAAAGTAGCAAGAGCACTGTACCCATACGCAGACAAGGTGCCGACAGCAATGAGGGTGTTCATGTTCGTGGATTTATGAAGTGCAGCCTTCCAAGCTGCGAGATAGATGGGTCGGCCAGCCCATAGTAAAACGACGGTGGTGATACTGAACAGTACTAGGTGTCGAGTCCCAAGAGAAAAGGAAGAAAAGCCTGGCAAGAGATTCATGGTTCCTAACATCACCAACAATCCAGCTATTCCACTAAAAATTGCTCGTAGAAATATCAGGCGGATGTGGTGTTCCTGAATATGGGAATTTTCTGTGGTACTAAAATCTTTTCTATTTGACTCGGAAATAAGGCTATATCCCGCGTTAGTGATGGCTTGCTGGAGATCGGCAGTTGGGATGTCCCCAGCCCAGCTGGTAATTGTGGCCGTTTGTGTCGCCAGATTGGCAGTTGCGGAAAGAACAGTAGGAATTTTGGTCAGGGTTTTTTCAACATGATTGACACAAGAAGCGCATGTCATCCCTCCAATTGTGATGGTCTGTGATTGGTGGGGAATTTCATAGCCGGCTTCTTGAACAGCGTTGGTCAATGATTGAGGTGTCGTTATGGTTGGGTCAAAGTCTACGGAAGCGGTTTCTGTTGAAAAATTTACGGAGACCTCAGAAACACCCTTAATGGATTTCAACGCTCGCTGAACGTGGTTGACGCAAGATGCGCAGGTCATCCCACGAATGGGAATTGAGGCATGAGTGACATTAGTAGTCATAGTGTTCCATGTTTAGCCGATTGGTTTTTCCATGGTGTAACCGGCATTTTTAAGTGCTAAAGCCATTGTTTCATACGTCACGGAGGTTGAATCGTATTCTATTAAAGCCTCACGTTTTTCAAGATTCACTTCGATTTGGGAGATGCCAGGTAAATTCCTCAGTGCTTTTTCAACGTGGGCCACGCAATTGCCGCAGGTCATACCTTGAATCGGGAAGTGTTGTTGCGTCTTCATAGCTAATTCCTTTGTTTCAAATACTCCTATCGTCCCACGGTGTAGAGCGATCGAAGTTCGTCAATAATTTGTTCGGACTTTCCTTTTTGAATCCCCTCCACAACACAGGTCCGAAGGTGACCATCCAAAAGGAGTACTTCGAGTTTCTCAATGGCTTTTCGAATAGCATGGGTTTGTTTCAGGATATCGACGCAATACCGGTCTTCTTCTAACATTTTGCGAACGCCATTTAAGTGTCCCTCAATATAGGCCAATCGTTTCATGGCATCGGAATGAATGTCCGGTGTCATATTTTTTCCCTTCACCTTGAAATTTTGATAAACCCACACCCTATGGGTAAGGGTATAATGCCAACGGTTTCATAACTTAGTCAAGAGAATTTTTGAAAAGGTATACAATTGAGATGCTTTGAGGGAGTTGTCCGTTCGCTGAGCCCCTGCTTCCAAGACGTGTTTGTTCTGCAAGATAAGCCTTCAATCTCTTCTACCGTTTTTTGGCTATTTTTATGTGATCCAGACGAATATCGTCACCCTAGTTAACCATTGTTGTATTTCGTTTTTCATAGTATTTATAGGTTAAATTTCATTGGGGGATTATTTTTCCCTTGCTTGTTAAGCAGTGTCATGATTTTTTGCAGTTTTACATTTCGGTTCACTGTTCCGCATCCCTCCATAGAACTAGCCCCCTTCTGAGTTCTGCAGAAAAGGAAAATAAAGAAATAGAAGAGTGGTGTTGTTCGCTCATGGTTTGTCATTTGCATTATTAATTTTAGCTAAGGCGGTAAGTGGTTAAGCCAATTTTCATTGGAGGCGGTCACAGATGTACCAATTTCTTCAAGACGAGAGCGGAACAGCTGCCGTGGAGTATTCACTATTTATTAGTTTAATTGGGCTCGTAATTGTAGGTGCGCTCCATTTTCTTGGTGCCAATTTGCTTGAGGCTTTTTCCACTGTCAATGGCGGAATAACAAATGTTCAGGTTGTTAAAGACAATCATCGTTCAGGTTTATAAGGGGAATTTTATAAAAGATCCTACTTGCCAAGTAGAATATTTCCTATAAATTCCACAAATTTCTACTTTTTCTTTCTGCTCCCTTTTTCCTTCATTTTGGCTTAAGTCTTCAACTTTCGCCACCGACAATTATGGGAAAACGGAGGGAATTTCTTTATGTTTCTACGACTACTTATAATAATCCTTGTATTTTCATCTTGGGGCTGTGAATCCCTTTCTTTGACTCATCAGACCGCAGATGCCACTCAATCAAATCAACCAAGACTCACCCTGACCTCCATGTCAAAGCCGAAAGTTCCTGAAGCCTCGGCGCTAACGGAACGAATGGTTATCCTTGAAGAGTCAGCAGAGGAAAGTCTTACTCCAGAGATTGCACAGGCAGAGCCATTTCCTACGATTTATTTCCCTTTTGATAGTTGGGAAATTACGCCTGGAGTTCGGGAACGTTTAGATGCCACTGCAAAGTGGATGACACATTTTTCAACTTATGGACTCACGATTGAGGGACACACCGATATTCGTGGGAGTGAAAGTTATAACATGGTGTTAGGGGTTAAACGGGCAAAAGCGGTAAAGGATTATTTGGCAAATTTAGGAATTCCACGGACTCGATTGGACATTGTTTCCTATGGTAATACGTTGGTGCTTTGTGATGTTGATGATGAAAATCGCTGTCACCAATATAATCGTCGCGCTGATTTATTGCTGGAATAATGGGATTCCATAGTTGAATGTACTCTGTAACAAAGACGTTGGGCCTGACGTTTTACTTTGGATGACGGGCCTTTCCACGCGTGCAAGTGAATTTACCCTCATCTAAGCCTGAAACACCTCAACACCACAATAAATCTGAACCGAATTGATCAGCGATCGCCATATTTCCGTCAACGCTGAATCACCCCCAATTTGCCATTAAGGCTGAGCGGTGTTCCATGAATAAATCCCTTCCCATTAACCTTAATCATACTAATTGAATTGCCCATCTCTTTCTGGAAAAGATCAGTCTTTTGGAGGGTAGAAGGTAGAAAAGGACATCGGGTAGCCTTAAAAATGAACGCACATCCTCCTGTGTGTGGCTGAGGGTTGGTTGATTCTATCAACTAGCCCTTGGCCATTTTTAATTTTAGCCTTCCTCATTTTTTCTCTCCTTTTCCGCTAGTCCCCATGGGCGAGAGCTCTAATTGCTGGGGCGATTTTTTTGCCCTTCGACAAGACGCAGAACAGGCTCCGCCAGTTGGCTGGCCCTTCGGTGGCTTCCGGCCATCTCATTTGATGAGGCCGGTCTGGGTAGCAATGATTTTTTGTCTTTTTTCTCCACTCAAAGGCTGCACCTTCAAGGCGCATTAAGCCATAGTCTTGCCCTTCCTGATGCCCCGGCTAAGTAGCGTCGTTGCTGGCCAGAACCCGACATCTCTCCTGCGATCAAATAATTTTCACTTAGGTGGGTCTGGGAATTTTGGAATATCTCCCTTCGAATAAGGCGGACCTTCATAGAAGAGCTACTGGGAGGGTTGAATAATATGATTGCCAAGGGCAAACAGTCTAACAAACTTCTGGCATACCAATGGCTTCGGGTCGGTTCAAAAAAGTTCATCCAGCGAGGCCACAGCCGGTTTCCGGCACGGAGGGTACTTCCAGTACGTGAGCACAGGAAAGTGGCGAGAACGCCGTCTTGCTTATTCCATCCTGAAAGGTGGGTCATTTGTTTTCAACCGATCCCTACTAGTCAATATGGCGGGTTGAAATACCAAATGACGATTGATAGGCTCAGAACATATATTCCTGTTCCGCCTTCTATAGATGGGGGCTGCTTGAATGGCATTATTCAGGTGGCTCCTTTTTTCATGGCAGAAGGGGGGTTGCGATTATGCCAAAGGAAGGTAGACATATCATGCGATGGGGTTTTCAGGTGTTACCGCATGCCATCATTGTTCGAATATTTGGAACGGTGGACCATAGTTTTGGCCAAATGTTTGAAAGCGCCACTGAACGGGCCGTTAAGCTTGACAAACGACAAGTGGTGATTGATTTTTCTGATATGGAATCGATTGATGCGGTTGGACTGGTACTTTGTGGATATGGGTTGCATCATTTTGAGCAACTAGGTATTCCAGTCGCATTAGTTAAGCCTCCCGCCTCCCTTCTTCCTGTTTTGCAGAAACATGGTCTGCCCAAAGTTCCACCTGTGTTTTTTACAACGGAGTCGGTACCCAGCCTTAATTAGTGGCCATCTTAGTCTGTTAAGGGTCTGTCTGGGCCATTCATCTTTCTTCTCTGTGTTGGATCCAGTACAAACCTCAATACTTGTGAAAGTCAAATTTGGACAAAAAAAAAGGACTTGGTTGAGCCAAGTCCCTTTTGAAAAGCATGTTCTGTTAATGGTCGTTAGAGCTGGCGTAAGGCTGCCACTCGATCTTCAATAGGGGGATGCGTGGCAAAGAGCTGCATGAAACTTCGAGATTGCCCGGAGATTTTCATGGTCGCTAAAGCATCTTGAGAACTATATTCAAACTGCGTTCTCTGTACCCATCGGTCAATTCCTTCTAACGCTGCAATCATATATTCTTTGCCAACTGTGTTGGCGGCGAAACGATCTGCTGCAAATTCCCGGCGACGAGACCACCAACTTATCGGGATCATCGCCAAAAAGGAAAGTACAATTTGTAAGAAGATATATGCACCAAATGCTAACAATTGATTGCGTTCTGCCATGTTTCGATAGACCCATCGACTGACAAAGTACACAAACGTATTCATCAGCCCTGCTAGAACAGTGGTCGTAAACATATCCCCGTTATAGACGTGTCCCATTTCATGAGCAATCACCGCCCGCAGTTCGCCTTCATTAAGGGTATTCATGAGTCCGGTCGAAACGGCCACCATGGAATTATTTTTGGATGGTCCCGTAGCAAAGGCGTTTGGGTCCGGCGATTCATAGATCCAAACCTCCGGCATAGTGATCCCCAATTTCTCCGAAATTTTTTGTACGGTTTCATAAACCATCACTTCCGCGCGTGTCCGAGGTTCTGTAATTTGGGTGCATTCAATAAAGGCTCGGGCCATTTGCTTAGAAAAGGCTAAGCTTATAAAGGCACCGCCAAAACCTAAAACAAAGGCCCACAGTAAATCCTGTTGCGCAATGGAACCCCGCAGATCAATGCCAAAGGCCGGCAACACGAATTCAGATAATACCGTGAAGGAAATCGAAAGGGTGATAAAGATGAGAATGTTCGCGAGTAGTAGTAAGCCAATCCCTTTGAGTTTTTTCATCCTTTTATATCTCCTTGTTGCCCGTACGCCACTGAGTGAATGTTAACTTAATATAGTACAATAAATAAAAAATATGGATTTCTTTTCCCAAAATCAAGAACCAAATCCAATTTCTTTCTTTCAAGATAACACTAAAATAGAGGGAGTCAACAATGGGAATGGAGATGACCCATCGTTGAAATATCGTTATGATAGGAGTATGCAATCATCCAAATCTCTAATATTTTTTCATGTAAATTATTATATACGATTTTTGGCAGGCCTTGTCTTCCTCCTAGTGTTGTTTGACTGGGGAAATTTGGTCAGTGCCCAAGAGGGGCACCAAGAGGTCAAAGCGGCAGAATCGGAAAAGATCGTCATAGATATGGAAAGTTATGTCTTTACTCCCACAGAAGTGACAGTCGTCAATGGTCGACCGTTGACAATTATATTACGAAACCAGTCATTTCTCGTTCCGCATAATTTTATATTAGATGATCCTCATGGAGTTCGTCTTTTGGATGCCGATATTTCCAGTGGCGAAAGTCAGACGCATGTGGTGACATTGAACGAGCCAGGGATTTACCCCTTTTATTGCGATAAACAATTACTCTTTTTCCCAACCCATCGGGAGGAAGGGATGGAAGGTCGTTTCATCGTTCACTAACCGTATGTCCCTTTCCGAATCTGATCGAGTGCTATTGGGTGAAGTACTCAAGCGTGTGTCCCGCTCCTTTTATCTCACCCTTGCCATATTACCTGGGGTCGTTCGTTCTCAAATTAGCCTGGCCTATTTATTTGCCAGAGCAGCCGATACGATTGCGGATACCGGTGAATTGGATGATGGCGTTCGCTTACAGTGTTTGCAGGAATTGAAACGACAAATACGCAAAGAAGACCCCGAGTGGAGCCAAATTCACCAAATTCAAGCGCAAGTCATTACGAAGCAATCCAATCCCGATGAACGCCGATTGTTAGAAAAACTTGAGCAATGTTTTCGGATTTTTCTCGGGTTCAATCATGTTGACCGCTCTCATATTGCCCAAGTTGTCTCTGTCCTGATTGGTGGAATGGAATTTGATATTCAGCAATTTCCCAAAAACACTGATCAGGCGGTTCGTGCCTTACCCGAGGTGCAAGACTTGGAGTATTATACCTATGCGGTAGCTGGGTGTGTTGGGGAATTTTGGACAAAGATGATGTGCGCCCACATTCCGGGCATGCGGGATTGGGACCAATCAACGATGATCCCACTTGGCATTCGCTTTGGAAAAGGTCTCCAAATGGTCAATATATTACGGGATTTACCTCAGGATTTAATCAATGGCCGGTGTTACATCCCCGAAGCCTTGCTTAAGCAAGTACACCTTTCACCAAAGGAACTGCTGGATACAACATCGGCCAGAGATTTCCGCCCGTTGTTTCGCCAATTAATTCAAGATGCACGAGATCATCTGGATCAGGGTTGGCGATATACGATGGCCATTCCACGTCTGGAAGTTCGTTTACGATTGGCCGGCATGTGGCCTCTTTTAATAGGGATTCGCACATTGCAAGCATTGTCAATTTCTCAGCAGGTGTTACAGTTAGATCAATCGGTAAAAATCGCTCGACGCGATGTGTATGGTATTGTGGCGGCAACCGGTCTGACAGGAGGGTGTGGTTATGTGGGCACGGCTTATTGGGGGTATTGGCGAAAACGAATTATCTAATAAATCCACATCGTAGTCTGGTTTGCCCGGGCAAGGTATTTGGTGCAGACCCGAATTTACCCTTGTTTAGGGCCGAGGAGTTTTTCCCCTTTACGAAAGACCCCGTAAATGGCTTGTGTCGGACAGGCATCAAGACAGAGTCGACAGGATTCCAAGCATCGTGAAGAATCAAATTTATAGGGTGGGGTTGAAAGCCAGGCCCCGGTTGGGCAAATGGGTACACAAATAGCATTATGGGTACACCGATCTGGGTTTCTGAGCAAATGATCTCTTCTTACCATCATAGGGCTGACTCCTTCAAAAAGGGCTCCAGAAAACATTTCTAACATATTCATGAGGAGGGAGGACTTTCTTTATCCCATTGACTGACCAACTTTCGAATATGGGTTTTCAATTCGGGAATTCGTTCGAGATTATTATCAATGGCGTTCAGAATATTTTCCAATCGTGCGGTTCTTCCAGCCTCTTGGTCTATTTGGGTAAGCCGGTCATATTCTTGAAAGGCCTCCCTGTATGTTGGTTCGAGTTGGGGGCGGGCTGCTAAAAGACCTGCAGTCACGATTTGTGGTTCGGTATGCGCTTCAGGAGTCACAATAAATTTTCCTTGAGAAAGTAGTAACACGGTATGGGAACCCTGTTCGGGGATGGGTAGGACCTGTTCAATCGTGGACCCGATACCCTGTTTCCATGAAGAAAGCCACCCTGGAAATGTTTTTAAATAGGCCACTTTTTGTAAGTTGGCTTTCCATTTAGTTTCATTACCCATGGGAGAGACTGTAGTCCAATAGTAGAAGCTTGGGTTGAGGTCGAAAGAGTTGGCTTGCCTAATAGTGAATCACTGATGAGACGCAAATATCCACAGGCATTATGTTTTAATCATAGGCAGGACCCCATTTTTCCCGGGCATGAGCAGTCGTTCGACAATTTCTCCCTTGCCTATATGGCGTTCCATGATCTCGGTCACATCGGCTTCATTTCCCACCCAATACCAGACCCCTTCGGGATAAATCACCACACTCGGGCCATATTCACATTGGTCCAGGCAACCAGCTTTATTGGCTCGCACAATTCCCTTCAATCCTAAACGTTCAACTTCTTTTTTGAAAAAAGCATGCAATCCTACCGAACCCAAGGCCGCACAACATCCGCGAGGGTCTCCCTTGGGCCGTTCATTAAGACACACGAAAATATGGTGGGTAAATTTACTCATAACATGCCAATTTCATTGATAATATTCAGGGAATTTCCGATAAGGAATTGGGCCAATCTTACCTGAGGTTTCTTGAACCTGTCCAGGGAGGTTAAGGCAATCAGGCCATGGTTAAGGTCAAAATCTTAAACAAGCTCTAGGGGTTTGTCTTACGTCGAAAAAATTAAAGGAGTTTCCCCATGGTAATTGGAGTGCCTCAAGAAATAAAAGACCATGAATTTCGGGTGGCGCTTACCCCTCATGGTGCCAAAGACCTGTGCTCTCGAGGGCATCGGGTGCTTATTCAAAAGAATGCAGGAGAGGGGAGTGGTTTTGATGATCAGGCCTATACCCAAGCTGGGGCACTGATTCTCCCATCATCTCAACAGATCTTTGGCGAGGCAGAATTGATTCTAAAGGTGAAGGAACCCCAACCCGAAGAATGGGCGTATCTCAGGCCTGGCCATGTGTTGTTCACCTATTTGCACTTAGCTGCCTCCAAGCCCCTGACGGAAAGCCTCTTGAGCAGTGGATGTACTGCGATTGCCTATGAAACGACAGAGGATCTTCATGGACAATTCCCTCTCTTACGTCCGATGAGCGAAATTGCTGGGCGAATGTCCGTACAGATTGGTGCTCACTTTTTGGAGAAATTGCAAGGTGGGTCTGGGACCTTGCTAGGAGGTGTACCAGGTGTGGCCCCAGGTGAAGTGGTCGTGCTTGGTTCTGGGGCGGTTGGGGCCTCCGCAATCATGATTGCGGTGGGAATGGGAGCGAGGGTGACCGTGTTAAGCTTGGATCTTGACCAATTGCGCGATTTGGATGGCCGGTATCACAACCGTCTTGTGACGCTGACATCCAGTCAGGGCCTGATTCAGGAATGTCTTAGACGGGCTGATCTGGTCATTGGTGCCGTATATCTTCCTGCAGCACGCACGCCACGGGTCATCACCCGAGAGATGGTTTCAGCAATGAAACCCGGTTCGGTCCTCGTTGATGTTTCAGTTGATCAAGGTGGATGTGCAGAGACGACTCGCCCAACGACCCATACTGATCCAGTGGTGAACATCGATGGGGTGCTCCATTACGGGGTGTCCAATATTCCTGGGATTGTCCCCCATACGGCGACTTTTGCCTTGACCAATGCTACGTTACCTTTTATAGTCCAGCTGGCTGAACAAGGGGTAGAAAAGGCCATGAAGGCCAATTCTGGATTGCGAAAAGGCGTCAGCGTGTATAAGGGGCAATTAACTTGCCGAGCTGTGGGGGATGCTCATGGGTTGGCGGTGAAGCCATTAGACCTTTGAAAAATGAGTCGGTTATGATCGGGGCGTAGCGCAGACCGGTAGCGCACCGCGTTCGGGACGCGGGGGTCGGAGGTTCAAATCCTCTCGCCCCGACCAATTCAACTTCCCGCTGAGATGTCGCTCTTCTTCGTGTTGTTTCATTGCTTTCATAAAATTCAATAATTGCAATGAGTGGATTTGGACTCATTCTCAGTATTGGTGGTCTGTGCATTGCCCTGATGGCATTGTGGGTGGCTTGGCGATTGCGTCAGGAACTCTCCGAGATAAAGCGCGAGAAGTATTATCTTGAGCAAAAAATCAAATCCGTTTCAGCTCAGATAGAATCAACCGTTGAACCGTTACGAATCCAAACCGCACTTTTGGCTCAAGGGAAACCGGTCTCTGATCGATTAATTCGAACGGGGCGTTTGTATCATGAAATCTCCGCGAAAGAGGTTGGAGAAATTTTTCTTCTTGATTCTCAAGATTCTCAAACCTTGTGGCTCGATGTGCGTACGGATTCAGAATATGCAAAGCGACATATTCCTGGGTCAAAACTCATTCCAATTGAAGATTTAGAAAAGCGATACCAAACAGAAATCCCAGCCACCGTTCAGAATATAATCGTGTACTGTGCCGGCGGGGATCGCAGTCGATTAGCTTGTGATTTTCTGAGCCACAAAGATTTCGGCAATGTGTATTTTATGAAAGATGGATTGCAAGGCTGGACTGGACCCATGGAAGGGTCTTCAGTCGGAGGGTTAATCCAAATTGCTTCAAAAACAAGAGTAACGTCGTAGCAGAGTAGGCTGGTGGCGCCATCCAGTCAATTCTCATGACAGGAGATGATATACACTTATGTCCTCTGATTTAATTGTCTTAAATGTGATGGGGCCTTATCGAGAACCGAGAGAGCCGGCATTTTCCTATGACTATTCCGTGCAACGACCCGATTGGGCCACACCGCAAGGCGTACGCGTTAAGGTCTCTATCGAGCATGAGCTGGATTACCTTAAAAACACCATTCTGGAATTTTCCGGAGGTTCGGTAGGACAACAAATGCGATGCAACCAACTCCTCGTTCGAGCGATTGCCGATCAGAAATTAAAGATTGTCGATGCGGATGGGCAATTGGCTGAACGGTTGGATGTCATGATTGGCCCCTTTGAAGGCGACACATTAGGCCACCTCTTTGCCTTGTTAGATCAATGGATGCAGGCTGAAAAAACTACCCTACGGCAATTGCTCAAAGATCAACTTGGCATTTGAGCAGAACGCGAACTCCGAACAACGGTGGCAACACGATTCATTCACGGACTGAGCATTTCCCTCTTTGTCAAAAGACTCGTTGGTAACGTTTAGAATAGACCCCTGTGGCTTCTTCGCCAAATCCAATAGACGCATGCTCGGGGTTCGTTTTATTGTATAAATCAATGGAATAATGGCCTCGGACCTTCTCCATCGCCACCTCATAGGGAATCGAACTGGGGTAAAACTCACCTGGGGCATGAGCCCCTCGGCTTAACGATTTGGCCGACTCCTCATTGGCATATTCCTCTTCCGAAAAAATATAAATATCCGCCACCGCAAAGGCCCCAAGTCTATCTTCCGGGGTAGTAGCAGGGAGAAGTCCTTCAAGGGAGTTCTGAAGGCGAGCCTTTTGGAACGACTGGAGAAGTGCGATAATCTGGCTATCGGTGGTTGCAGAAGGCACCAGGACTGCGATGGCGTTCATTCCCATTACTTTTCCTGTGACGCGAAAACTAGGTATGAGGTCACTCGATACGATACCCTGTAAGGGGGCAATCGCATTGGATGAAGCTCCAGGTCCGTGTGTTGGCGTATTTTTGGACTTGGGAATAATTAAAGTGATGAAGAGCCAAAGACCAAAGATGACTCCAAATACCACAATGATCGGGTGGACTCCGACCCGTCGACCTTCTGTCGGTTCTTCGTCACTCATGGCATAGGCTTAGGGTTGGGTATGATTGGGTGCGAAGAACTCGTTCCCTCTTGCTTCGCCTCTTCCCACCATTGGTCAAGTGCTTCTAGCGGGAAATCCTTGACTTGTTTACCTAATTTGGTTGCCTGGCATTCAACATATTGAAAGCGCTTAATAAATTTGTTGGTCGATTTACGTAGGGCTTCTTCCGGGTTGATTCGGAGAAATCGCGAAACATTGACCAGGGAGAATAAGACATCTCCGAGCTCGTCTTCAATAGCCGAAGAGTCTGGGGTCTTCGTTGGACAATCGGATGATTCGGCGGATGGATTGGCTACCTTCGTGGTGGCGGCATGGAGTTCATCAAGTTCTTCTTTGAATTTTTGAATGACGGGCGCAATGGTCTTCCAATCGAAACCCACACGTGAAGCCCGTTTTTGGACTTGCAGGGCTCGTTGAAGAGCTGGTGCCGCCTTGGGGATGGTGGCCAATACGGACGGTGCCGCCTGATTGTGTTCTTTTTCCTGTTGTTTCAAATCTTCCCATTGTCGTAATACCTCACTAGAGGTAGTCGGACCTTGATTGTCTTGCTTTTGGAATACGTGTGGGTGACGGCGAACGAGTTTTTCCCCTAATGCCTTCTTCACGTCTTGATACGAGAATTGTCCTTGTTCTGAGGCGATTTGACTGTGAAAAAGGATCTGGAGCAAGAGGTCACCTAATTCCTCCTTCAACGCCGATGGGTCTTGAGCATCTATAGCTTCTAAAACTTCATACACTTCTTCTAAGAGATAGGGTTTCAGTGATTCAGTCGTTTGTTCTCGGTCCCACGGACAGCCGTCTGGTCCTCGCAACGTTGCCATGATGTCTACGACATCATGAAGAGTGGACAGGATTGGGTTGTGAGGTGGTGGGTGCATCGCAGAAATTCTTAAGGATGAATGTTAGTTAGGGCCAAGTTATTATACTGATTTTCCCGCTCTCTTGTAATCTTTCATTTCTTGATAGGGGGACACCGATAATGATACTGTTTTGAACAATAAGGAGGTTATCTGATGAGTGAAGAGGAAGAACAAGGGTTTGTCATTCGGGATAAACGAGGGCGTGGGTCTTCTGAAGAATCAGCCCCTCCAACACCTGAACCGACAGTACCGCCATCGACCCAAGCGTCGGCCCCATCTTCGGAATCTTCTCCTCCCATGCCTCCGCTTACATTCTCTTCCTTCGTGTTTTCTTTAGGAACATCCTCGCTCATGTTAATGGGTGAATCTTTGGATCCCCAGCAACCTTCTCCTCCTGTGAATTTGCCTCAAGCCAAAGAAATTATTGATATTCTCTCGATGCTTGAGGAAAAAACCAAAGGAAACTTGTCGTCTGAAGAAGCATCCGTCATAGGAGATATGTTGTATACCCTGCGGATGAAATATGTCAGTGCCACCTCAGGGGTGTCATCTTAGTCTTGAACGGCATCATTCGCTTCCTTCTGTATCTCGTCTAAGTATTTTTCTTTGAGGCATGTGGCGATAGGAATCGTCAAGATTTTCTGCTTGTGCCTTGCGAAGTCCCCGGCCTTCTATAATAATGACCCTACAGTATGGTGCGATCATCTATTTTGACACCTGGCATGCCCTGTGAACCTTATTTCCGAACATTTACCAGAAACCCGTAAATTTTCTCGTAAGGCAAATCCGGCTGAGTCAAAGCCGCAACCTTCCCATACGAAAGAGTCGGCCCTCAAACGGCGACGGCGTCACTATACGCCGGTATGGATTGTTTTGGTCCTGCTATTGCCGTGCCTGGCCTTAACCATCTATTACGCACGGTATGGCCTCTCCGGTCCACTCCTGCCTGATTCGATCCTACCTAGCCCCAGTTATGCCTTAGTGCTCTTTTTGGTGTACCTGGATAGCGTGGGATTGGTGGCCCTGACGTTGCTGCTCTCCAGAAATTTAATTCGAGCGTTTTTTGAAAAACGTAATCGCCTGTTGGGTACAGGCTTTCGGTCAAAGTTGGTGGCCGCTTTCATTGGGTTTGCGCTGATTCCTACCGTGTTATTAGCGTTGGTGGCCAGTGGCGTGATTAGTGAAGTGATTGACGTCTGGTTTAGTGATCAGGTGATGCATGTGTTGCGAGATTCAGAAGATGTCGCGCATTTGTATCAGGAAGACCGAGAAGCCTTGGCGTCCGATACGGCCCGAGTCATTAGTAAGGAAATCTTCCGAGAGGATATTTTAAAGCCTGAACATCGGGAGTTACTGAAATCCATGTTGGCCCGGATGCAGCATGAATACCATTTAGCTGGGGTAGAAGTGTTTTCCCCAAAAATGGAGACCTTAGCGCGGATGATGGACCCCCAGTTATCTGAGGCGGTCCTGAGTCTTCCGGTGGGGCAGTTAGTCCTGCAAGTCTTGGATAGAGGCAAACCTCAAGCATCGGCACAAGAAGCACCAGTGGGGCGATTGATTCGTGCCGCGGCTCCCATTATGGGCAATGGAAGAACAGAACAAGTACGAGGAGTTGTGGTCGTGTCGTCCTATGTTCCGGAATTGTTATTGCGAAAAATGGATGCAATTGCCAAGCAATTCGATGAATACCGTCAAATAAAATCTATGAAAAATCCTATTAAAGGGGGCGCCTATCTTTTTGTGGCCGTAGTAACCGTGTTGATTTTATTCGGGGCGACCTGGTTTGGGTTTTATGTGGCGCGAGGCATTACCGTACCGATTCAACGCTTAGCCGAGGGAACTGAGGCTATTGCCAAAGGCAACTTGGATATTAACATTGACGTAAAAGCGACGGATGAAATCGGAACATTGGTCCAATCCTTCAATCGTATGACCACCGATTTGCGCACGAGTAAATCTCGTTTAGAAGAAGTGAATCTCTCGTTGCTCCAGTCGAACGTTGAAATTGATCAACGGCGAGCCTACACCGAGGCCGTCGTCGAGACGATTGCTGCCGGCGTGTTGTCCATTGATATGGCGGGGTTGGTGACCACCTTTAACCCGTCGGCTGAACGTATTCTCGGAGTTCAGGTCGAAGAATTACGTGGGCGTCCTGTGTATGATGCCTTTAAGCAGTTTAGTTTGTTCTTATTCCAGAAAGCCTATGACCAAATGCTTGTGGAACAAACGGATAGTTTATCGATGGAAGGGCAAATGGAGACCCCGAATGGACGGCTCTTGACCTTAGGTTTGAGTATTTCCAGAATGCAAAATGAGGCAGGCCATGATTTGGGGTTTGTGTTTGTCTTTGAGGATCGGACCGAATTTATCAAAGCTCAAAAAACGGCGGCCTGGCAGGAAGTGGCTCAACGTATTGCTCATGAAATAAAAAATCCGTTAACGCCGATTCAATTATCGGCCCAACGGTTGCGCAAAAAGTTTTTTGAAAAATCGACGGGCTTTGAAGAAATTTTTGATCAAGCCACAAGTGTGATCATCAATGAAGTGACCAGCCTGAAAGGCATGGTGGATGAATTTTCCAAGTATGCCCGCATGCCATTGCCCATGGTGTCTCGACAATCACTTCATGATATTATTCAAAAGGTGTTGTCCTTGTATACTGGAGCACATCGGGACGTGGAATTCATTCTACAGTTAGACGAAGGATTGCCGGATTTGAATTGTGATCCTGAGCAAATGCGCCGGGTCTTCGTGAATTTATTTGATAATGCCATCCAGGCCATTAATGATCGAGGCAAAATTTGGGTGACAACGGAGGCCGATTGGCGGCGAAATCGGGCAGTCGTGCGGGTGGCAGATGACGGGATTGGGATTCAGCCGGAAGATCAAAAGAAATTATTTGTGCCGTATTTTTCCAAGAAACGTACGGGAACCGGGTTGGGATTAGCTATTGTGCATCGAATTATTTCAGATCACAATGGGACCATCCATGCAGAAAATAATCATCCACAAGGTGCGTTGTTTCGGTTCGATTTACCATTGTGAGGCACACGACAGTCCATGGCTGAACTCTCGCGTGTCCGGAGTAAGTTGAACTGAGGTCACTTCATGAACAGGGAATCTTCACATCCTTGATGGAGGAAGTCTAGTGGCAGAGACAATTTGTATCGTTGATGATGAACCAGCCATTTTAAATACCTTGAGTAGTATTCTGGAAGATGAAGGGTATCAAGTCATTGTGGCCAAAAGCGGGGTGGAGGGGTTGAAAGTTGTCCGCAGTGATTCTCCGGATCTGGTGATGTTGGATATTTGGATGCCTGAAATGGATGGATTGGAAACACTCAAGCGTCTGCGCGCGCAGTTTCCCGGCATTCTTGTGGTGATGATGTCCGGACATGGTTCGATTGAAACGGCCGTTAAAGCGACCAAGTTAGGGGCCTATGATTATTTAGAAAAGCCCTTGGATTTGGAAAAGGTCACCATCTTGGTTCGCAATGCATTACACCAAAGAAAACTGGAAGAAGAAAATCTTAACCTGAGAATTCAAGTTGAACGACGATTTGAACTGGTTGGATCCTCTCCATCGATGAAACGTCTTCGAGACATGATTGCTATGGCGGCTCCAGCCAATAGTCGTGTGTTAATTTCCGGAGCCAATGGTACGGGAAAGGAACTTGTGGCCCGTGCCATTCATTTGCAGAGCCCACGGCATAATCGTCCATTTGTTGAGATTAATTGTGCGGCAATTCCGGAAACTCTGATTGAAAGTGAATTGTTTGGCCACGAAAAGGGGGCCTTCAGCGGCGCCACGTCCATGAAACGCGGCAAATTCGAATTAGCGGATGGCGGCACCTTATTTTTGGATGAAATCGGCGATATGAGTTTAGCCACACAGGCCAAGGTCTTGCGGGTGTTGCAAGAGCAGCAATTTACTAGGGTAGGGGGCACCAAACTCTTGAATGTTCAAGTCCGGGTCATTGCGGCCTCGAATAAGGATCTGGCAGAAGAAATTGCGAAGGGAACGTTTCGTGAAGATCTCTACTATCGACTCAATGTATTACCCATCGTCGTTCCGACATTAAAAGAACGTCGTGATGATATTCCAGAACTGGCACAACATTTTCTCAAAATGCATTCAGAAGAACAGGGCATGAAGCCTAAGGAGTTCAGTGCCCAAGGTCTTGACGCCTTGCAACGACATGATTGGCCGGGGAATATTCGTGAGCTTCGCAACCTTATTGAACGCCTGTTGATCATGGTGCCTAAGCCTGTCATTGATGCCCCCGATGTGGAAATGTTTTTGCAGGGCCGTGCCCCAACCGGTGTGCCGGCCTTATCTGTTGGAACACATTATGATTCCCTGCGAGAAGCCAGAAATGTGTTCGAGCGCGAAGTCATTTCCCAAAAACTCAGAGAAAATAATTGGAATGTTTCCAAGACCGCTGATGAATTGAAAATTGAGCGCAGTCATTTACACCGAAAGATTAAACTTCTCAATGTTGAACTCCGACCTGAACATTAAAACTCGAAAGCCCATCGTTTCTTCGGAATTATTATCTCCTGGATCTTCACATCTCCTTCACATTGAAAAATTGGTGGCTGGCGGATTTAGCCTTGGCCGCGTGAATGGTCAAGTCGTGTTGTGCGATGGAGGTATTCCTGGAGAAACCATTGACGTCGAGATTCTGAGTCGAAGAAAAGGGGTAACCCAAGGGAAAATTCTCCACGTCCAAGAGCCAGCCTCCAGCCGTGTGGTTCCAGTCTGTCCAGTTGTGGGGCGATGTGGAGGCTGTCAGCTTCAACATGTGTCCTATCAAGAACAACTTTCTCAAAAACGGTTGATCCTAGAAGATACCATCCGTCGTATTGGCAAAATGTCCGAGTTGGTGATTTCCCCAGTCATCCCTTCTCCCAATCCCTACGGGTATCGGCAGGTTCTTCGTATGGGAATCGGAAGGGGAGGTGAGGGAGCCTTTCTGGGGTTCTTTGAATCAGGAACTCAACACCTGTTGCCGGTTGATACCTGTTTTTTGGTGAATGAAGAATTTCGGGCTGTTATTGATGATGTCCGCATGGCACTTCGTACGTTGGATAGCGAAGGCATGAATTTAGAAAGTGTAGAAATCCGTTGGTCTCAATTAGAGGAGGGCGCCCTGTTTGTCTTTCGGGGGCGGGCTAAGACCAGAGAGCAAGTTGAGCGTCTGATGGATGCCTGCTCTGAAATGAAGAAGATTAAAGGGTGGATGTATGAACGTGTTGATCCCGTTGAAAATGATTCGAGGAGACGGGTGCGGCAGGAACCGATTGTGCGCGGGGCAGATCATTTTTGGGAAGACTTTGGAGGATTGCGCCTCAAAATGGGGTATCGATCCTTTATGCAAGCCAATTGGAGAGTCTTCCAATTATTAGGCAAGGCAGTGGGTGAATGGTTGGGGAATCTGAAGGACCAAAGAATTTTGGAATTGTATGCCGGAACCGGCGCATTAGGGCTTAGTTTGGCAAGTCAGGGTGCGCACGTGACCTGTGTAGAGGGCAATCCCTTTGCGATCCATGATGCTAGGGAGTCGATTCGTATCAATAAGATTACGGGATGTCGTGTGAAAATAAGTTCAGTTGAATCGTATCTTATGACGGTGCAATCCGGGGCATACGATGTTATCCTCCTGGATCCTCCGCGGGCGGGGCTCAATCCAAAAATTTTAGAACAATTGGGAACTTTGAAAATACCAAAATTGCTCTATCTTTCATGCGATGCGCCGTCATTGGCCCGAGATATCAAATCGTTATGTGAAAAAGGGTATGAAATTCGGCGTATACAACCGTTTGATATGTTTCCGCAAACCGCACACCTTGAAACGTTAGTAGAACTGGGCCTTGCTCCAGCTGTCGAAAAGATTGATTCATGACCAGGAAAAGAACATGACCACCTATCGTGATGCCGGTGTCGATATTCAACGAGGGGATGAATTCGTCAAACGAATTGGTCCGTTAGTGCGTTCCACCTTTCGCCCTGAAGTCATGGGAGATTTAGGTGGCTTTGGGGGCCTGTTTCGCTTTCCTTCCGAGCGGTATCGCGAACCCATTCTAGTCTCTGGCACTGATGGGGTTGGAACGAAGGTCAAACTAGCCAGGATGATGAATCGTCACGACACGATTGGAATCGATCTTGTGGCCATGTGTGTCAACGATATTCTCGTAAGTGGGGCCGAACCTCTATTCTTCTTGGACTATTTAGCCACCGGACATTTGGAGATTGATGTGGCGGAGGCTCTGGTCAAAGGGATTGCAGAAGGGTGTCGGCAAGCGGGATGTGCGCTTATTGGCGGAGAAACGGCTGAAATGCCTTCCTGTTATCCTGATGCCGAATATGATTTGGCAGGTTTCGCGGTTGGTGTGGTCGAACGCTCGGAAATGTTGGGAAAAGACAAAATTAGGGCAGGAGATGTTGTGATCGGGGTGGGCTCGAGCGGCCTGCATAGTAATGGGTATTCCTTGGCAAGGCGCGTTCTATTTGAGGAACAAGGCTGGACTCCTGAAAGACAAGTGCCTGAACTATCGGAACAGCTTGGAGAAGCACTCCTTCGGCCAACAATCATTTACGTGAAACTGGTAAAGGCTCTAATAGCTAAAACGCGGTTGCACGGATTGGGGCATATCACGGGCGGAGGGATTACCGGAAATGTACCGCGCATCCTTCCAGAAAACACTCGGGTTATCATTGATCGAAAAAGTTGGGAACCCCAATCCTTGTTCAATGTTATTCACCAAGCAGGGAAGATTGATCAAGAAGAAATGTTCAAGGTGTTTAATATGGGTGTGGGGTTGGTAATCGTGGCCCCTTCAGAGGAAGCGGATAGTATCATGGTGACGATCCAAGAGCAGGGGATGGCTGGATGGGTGATAGGAGAAGTTGGGCCTTGTTCTTCTTCCGATCCCAAGCTGACCTACTCAACCTAGAATTTTGAAATGATGGCACTACCATTAGGAGTCTTAATTTCAGGGCGCGGCTCAAACATGGTGGCGATACTTGATGCCATTCAAGACGGAAAACTTGATGCCACGGTTAAGGTGGTGGTCAGTAATAAATTAAAAGCCCCTGGCCTTGAGCTGGCCAAAGGACGAGGGGTTCAGACGATCTTCCTCGATCCAAAGCCCTTCTCACAAGAATCCAATCCTCGCGAAGCCTATGACGTAGCGGTCGGTAAGGTGCTCAAAGATAATGGTGTGGAATGCGTCGTATTGGCGGGTTATATGCGAATTGTGACGCCAGCGCTCATACGAATGTTCCCTTCGAAAATGCTCAATATTCATCCTTCCCTCCTTCCAGCATTCCCGGGACTGGATGCTCAACGGCAGGCCCTAGAGCATGGTGCCAAAGTCAGTGGTTGTTCAGTGCATTTTGTAACTGAAGGGGTCGATGAAGGTCCTATTATTTGTCAGAAGGCCGTCGAGATTAAAGAAGAAGATACAGTAGAGTCGTTGTCGGCCCGCATTTTAGAACAGGAACATACGCTGTATCCGCAAGCCCTGCAATTCATAGCTCAAGGGCGGTTACAGATAGAAGGACGAACCGTCAAAATTCTCCCTTAGGAATAATCGAGATTCTGGAATTAAATGTGGTTTTCCCCTCCTTTGTAAGGAGGGGTTAGGGGAGGTAGAAGCGTAGAAGTAGAAAAGGGGTTGAGCCAATAAAACTTTTCTCCGAAGAGATAGCAAGATCCCTTAGTCTTCGTTATAATTCCTTATCACCGAAGGCGATATCTTCTCTGTTTCCGTTTCCTATCCCAACCTTCAAAATGTGTGGGGGGCTAGCTCAGTTGGGAGAGCGCAACGTTCGCAACGTTGAGGTCGGGGGTTCGATTCCCCTGCCCTCCACCATTTTCCGAAACTATTGAATATTTAAAGCATTAAATCCGCCTGTGAACTCTTTTCTGTATTAACTTCGACTCAATTATTCAAACACCTCTCACTAGGGAACCTAAAAACCATACGGCCTCCCATTTCTGAGAGGCCGTTTGTTATAAAGATCGTTCTTTAAAGACCCTAAGGTCATCCTCAATAAATGATTTTTCCTTATTTTTTTTTACATATTTTCACGCCCCGGTCCTAATAAAGGACACAGAAAAAACTTATCTTCTTCGCCCTCAATCTGGTTCTGTATCCCGTCTTCATTGACGTCGATCCACCAGCGTCCTCCCAAATGCCCAATTTCGCCAGGCCCATATTCTGTTGTCAGTCCCGTTTCGGTGGGCACGAGTTGTTGAAACCTTCCTTTTTGTGGAAGAGGATCTACCACAACAATTGAGTCGTAATAGAGGCCTTGCGAGGTCACGAAAACGGTTGGGCCGGTGCCGCGCCCTGTGGTTCGTTCCGGTTTCGCTGCATAGGCATAGCTGCCAAGTGCTAGAGCCAAGATAGCGAAAATCATTACCCTTGCTAGGCATGGTTTTTTCATAATACGATATTTGAACTTCCCTGGAATTCGTGGACACGTCACAAAGTATGGATAATATACTTGGGAGGTGTCTATGGGAAGAACACGGAGGAGTTTCACCAAAGAGTTTAAGCTGGAGGCGGTGCGCCTCATCACTGA
>Ga0224497_10000152_pt1 | contig 54313 bp, 51 predicted proteins | sample SF_Jul11_sed_USG_4_FD_167970 | JGI IMG/M metagenome (GOLD analysis project Ga0224497, IMG submission 167970) | Sediment microbial communities from San Francisco Bay, California, United States - SF_Jul11_sed_USGS_13 | ecosystem: Environmental > Aquatic > Marine > Sediment | place: USA...
AAGATATTGTCAAAGACCCGCCCCCGCCCATCCATACTCACCCGACTTCCAGCCTGCTCCACAGGGGCAATCCACGTCTGGGACGTAAATTGAACGCCTTGATCACTATTGAAAATATCTGGCGCCCCATAGGCGAACGCCTGGTCCAGCGCTTCCAAACAAAAGTCGGTGTCGAGGGAATTCGAGACGGCCCAACCCACCACGTACCGACTAAACCAATCTATAATGGCGACCAAGTACATAAAGCCGATGGCCATGGGCACATAGGTGATGTCGACACACCAGGCCTGATTGGGCCGCACCACCGCCACATCCCGCAGCAAATAGGGATAATGCGGATGAGCCGGGTGCGCCACGGAGGTCTGTGGCCCAGGAGCCAGACCTTCCAGGCCCATGAGGCGCATCAAGCGTTGGATGCGTTTCCGGTTAATCCCATAGCCTTGCTGATTCAACCACACCGTCATGCGACGACTCCCATAAAAGGGCGTGACGAGATACGTTTGCATCGAGCAAACGCATGAGCTGTAAGTTCTCCGCGGTCTCGGTCGCCGGGGTATAATAGTAGGCGGACCGTGACAGGCCTACGAGGGCACATTGTTGTTGAATGCTTAGCCTCGCATGGTCTTGGTCAATGAGCTGCCGTTTCTGGTCAGGAGACAGGGCCCACTTTTTTTTCAGCCAATCCAATTCCACATCTAAGCGGCCAATCTTTTCATAGGCCTGCCGCAATTCTTCTTCCACTCCGCCATCTGTTCCCTCAGCCCCTCGTTTAAAGAGCTCAGCCACGTGGTTACTCACCTGCTTCTTCCACATCGTAATCTGAGTGGGATGCACCTGGAAGTCTTTGGCCAACTGCTGTACGGTTTTCACTCCTTTGATCGCTTCCAACGCGACCTTCGCCTTAAATTCCGCACTATGTCGTTTCCGCTTCTTGGACATCCTCCGGACCTCTTCCTCAATGATGGAACACATGGGTATTCCACCATCTTAACGCACTGTCCGAATATTGGGGTCCACTATAATGCTAATTTTTTAGCCAATCATCACATCAACCCAAATAAAGTAAACGATGATGGTGAGAAGCAAAGGATAAAGTGTTCTCAAGAATGGTGGAAACAAATTAAAAAGCAACTAGATAAAGACCAGGCGAGAGTGTATGTACTTGATTTATGTATCGCTGAAGCATTCAAAGTACTCGCTAAAAAATATTACAATAATGAAAAAATATTTTCTAAAGCTTCACCTTATAGTCCTGCAAAGTCCGCTCTCGCGAAAGACTTAACACTAAGCAGCAAAGACGCGAAGAAGAGCATTCGAGAAAATAAACGATCCCCGCCGCAAGCAGCGGGGTATTCAACGGATCAATCGTTTACAGTTCTCATAAGGTAACCCCGAAGCAAGCTAAGGGGAATTGTAGTCATTAAATATCATGACATTCAAACAAACAGAGATATTATTATAAGCGTGGACAGATTCTTTGAGAAAAACTGTAAAGAGTATAGGAAATATGGAAATACCAGTATTGTAGATTTACTCATCCTGTCTACTGCGAAATACTTGATTGATTTTTATGGTTTACCTAAAAAGGATCTCTACATAATTACACAGGACGACCCCTTGTATAAACTTGCTAAATCTTATGCAGACCTCCCAATGGTTTTTAATCCATCGGTGGCGAGGGAGGCTGCAAATAAGATATTTGTTCATTGCTGTCCAAAACAGCCGAACTCTAGTTCGGCATCTCCTGTATTTATGCGGGTTTGGGACGGGGAATTTTGCCATTTCATCTTCGGGCCTCCTGCTGCTGTCCAAGACTAGGCCAGGGCTAAGTGTGTTTGCCGGAACTCCTGTGACTCCGGCGGGGTGGTGAACGGCTCATCCAGCCACGCCCGCAAATCCCGATGCGTGAAAAGATTCATGCGCAACAGCGCCACCAAGTTCGCCAGACTCCACCCAAAGCGAGAAATCAGTTGAAGGTACCGTAGCAGTAGCATGGCAATCAGGGCCGTCCAGATCTGCGTCTTGACCGCGTTGGCCGACGTCCCGACAAAGGTCTTAATCTTCAGGTTCTGTTTCAAGGCCTTAAAGAACAGTTCAATCTGCCACCGGTCTTTATAGATCGCCGCAATGGTACTGGCCCCCAAGCCATGATGATTGGTGAGGAAGACCAGGACCTCCCCTGTATCCAAGCGCACCGCCTCCACCCGGTGTAACAGATGTGGGCACTTCTTCTGAGCACTTGCGCCGGTCAGGCGAATGGTTTGGTCCTTGAGGATCCGTCACTGTTGTGGGGGCTCATGGTCCTCAACGACCTCGAACTGCGCGTTGTCTTTGAGACGGGTGACGAAGAAGATATCCTTGGCCGTCCAGTCGGCAAAGAGCTGATAGTCATTATAGCCCCGGTCATCAACGACAATGGTCCCAGGGGCGAAGGGGATTTGCGGAGCCACTTTGACATCATGGACCGCCCCATCAGTGATCAACCCAAAGGCGGGCAGATAGCCGTCATGATCAAGGACGAGATGGAGCTTCACCGCCCCCTTGGTCCGCCGGAACTTCGCCCAGTCGTAGAGCGACAAACAGAGATCAATCACCGTCGAATCCAGGCTCACCAGTTTGTTCTTGAAGCGGAATTTCCGGTTCCCCGTCACCTGGGCGGCCACCGTCTCATAGAGCCCATAGAATACCTGCTCGAACAGCTCCCACGGCCGATGCGCATTGGCGTAAGCTAATGACGAACGCGCGGGGGCTTGGATCCCCAGATGGACGAGCTTGCCCTCGCAACTCTTCAGCCCTCCTTCGATCTCGCGTAGCGAATGGGCTCGTCCGAGTTGACAGAACAGCATGGCCACGAACTGACTCCAACTCGAGAGGCCTTTGCTCCGGGCCTCCGCGCCAGTTTGCTGGACGAGACGTTGAAAATCCGTGCGGGGAATGAGCTTGAGAATTTGACTAAACATGCTGCATGATGCTGTCACGTTGGGCCTCCTTGAGTGGGGTAACCATGGATGTGGGAATTCACGGCTACTCTACCCGGTGGGATGGCCCAACGTCATAATCTATTTTGGACAAGAGTGATATTTGTTAATACTTAACAGGCGCTGCACCTAAGCGCATTTTCGCTACGCTCAAATGCATCAGATGAGCTTGGTTCCTCATGAGCTATGCAGCAGAAAGAGGTAGGCCCAACAGTAGCCAGGAATTAAAGGGGATACAAAGATAAATGCCGGGTTTCGTCCCGGCAGCCGAGGTTCTTTTGTTTCGGCAAAAGAACCCAAAACCATTGACACCCCGTCCGACCTCACCAGATTAGGTGGACGCGAATCATTGGAGGGCGGGCCAACTCGCAGTGCTCAAACAAGGCCCGCCGGTTTTTGAGGGCGTCCACCCATGGGACCGAACAGCAGGCGTCGGTCAGAAAGAAAGTGGACTCAGCACTGATTAGGAAGTAGAGGTGTCGGCGCGGCTGAGGGCGCGCATCAAAATGGGGTCTTGATAGGCCACTTCACTGAGGGCATCCAAGAGATGCATGTCTTTTTCTTTGGCGACATTCTTGGCTTTACTATATTGTCTGGCATTGAATCGCGCCACAGAGGGTTGTCCATTGATGATCTGGCACGCCAACACACCCCGATCTTTTAATTCCAACGTACCTCCATGATCTAATAGGGTCCGGGCATCTTCCACGGTCGTGCCATGCAATTCCGCAAAATCTTCTAAGCCGCTGGTTTCGATGAGTCGCCCGTCCGGCATGACACATTTCCGTTTAAAATGTGGTGACCAGTCTTTTCGAAAATCGATATAGCGGATGTCTCCGCCTGCCGCGACAGCTGATTCAAGCGTGGCATAGTCCAGCCCTAGATTAGGTTTCTTCAGACGATCTTGTAATTCTTGTGGCAACCCTCGATAAAAGATTCGTTCCATGGCCTCTTCAAGACTCAAACCATAACTCTGGCGTAACCGCTCCGCGGCAGCATATTGCTCAACATCCATCACCCAGGTCTGTGCAGGCTCTTTCCCTGTGGAATCCACCTTGGAGACAAAGGCGCCTTTGGTCACGAGCAGGCCCTCTTGCGGATAAAGGTAGACGCCTCCCTCTGCGAGTAATCGCTCTACTGTTTCTTGAGGAATGTCATAACTCTCCGAAAGAATTTGCGTGCGCATTGCCAGATTATCCGTCCCGGTCATGGCACACACCATGACGTTACCTGGGGGATCGTAGTCGGTATAGTTTTCTAAGATGTTATACAAGACCGGCGGCTTTTCTTTTTTGACCGGTCGCTTTCTGACTTTGTACATCTTCCTTGCTCCTTTATCCTGATTCAGATATTAAGTTTTTGGGAATCAACAACGTTGTCTTCTTGCGATTCCAAAAGTCATAATGGTAGAAGACACGTCGTACATGATCAATATCTCCTTCTCCCCAATCTATTGTCCCTCCACCTATGTCTAAAGACCGGCTCATTCAAGCTTTTCACGACCTGGAAGCGTTTAAATGGAACGCCCAGGAAGGTTTCCGTTTAGCCTCAGGAAAAATCAGCCCCTATTATGTGGACTGTCGTATTGTATTGGCTCACCCCTACTCCCGTCACCTTGTGGCACAATTAGCTTTTGATTTGCTCAAAACGCTGAACTTTCAGTTGATTGGCGGGTTGGAAATTGGCGCGATTCCTCTTGCGACGAGCATTTCTGATTTTGCCTTTTCTGCAGACCCCCCACATGAATGGCGTACCTTCGTGGTCCGCAAACAACCCAAAGACCATGGCTTGGGAAAGTTGATAGAGGGGACATTCGATGAAGGGGAACATGCTATGGTCGTGGACGATGTCCTCACAACAGGGGGCTCACTCCTGAAAGCGACTGATGCGGCCCGCAAACAAGGGTTACACGTCAGTCATGCTTTTGTCATTGTCGATCGATCCGAAACAGATCAGCACCCCCATTTGACAGAACATGGCCTGGCCCTTTTGTCTCTCCTGACCCTCAATGATTTAAAACGAACCGGTTCATCAACACAGTAGGCCACGAGAGTACGCGGCGTTTCCTCGTGCTTCCTGGCATCCTGTGCTTGACCATGTCTTTCGGCGGGACATACAATTTTAAAAGTTGGATTGATCTGTTCTGTGTTTCCACCAGGGTTCAATCAGTTTCTATTTCGTAAAGGAGCCGAATGATGACGCGAATATTCTTTTCTGGTTTTCTTGTTTTTCTCACATTGGCATTGGCACCAAGTTATTCACAAGCTGAACCCTATCTACTGACAGTCCAACAACTCAAAGCCAGCATGGACAAGGCCGGCCCACCGAGCCAAAAAGGTTTTGTCTTGATTGACGTTCGCTCTCCTGAAGAACATCAAGGGGGATTTATCCCGGGAACGGACTTCAATATTGATTTCCGTGACATTCAGAACCGGCATAAAGAATTGGAGGCTGAGTTAGATAGCCATGTCGTAGTGTATTGCCAATCAGGGCATCGGAGTAACATCGCAGCCGAAACGCTGATGCGTTTAGGGTATAAAAATGTCTACAATGTGGAAGGGAGTATGAACGCCTGGGAAGAAGCAAGGTACCCTATTGAGAATCCTTGATAAGCGATAAGCAAGTTCAAGAATCCTGGTTTTACGACTATTTTGTTTCTTTAACTGTCGAATATATCTCATCAAATTGGTGATGCATCTCTCGAAACGCCTCCAGTAAACTCGGATCGAAGTGCGTGGGCTTCGTCCGCTCATTCCCATTCAACATAATATCTATGGTTTTCACATGCGGGAAGGCTGGCTTGTACGGCCGCCGGCTGCGCAAGGCATCATAGAGATCACACAACATGACAATCCGCCCGGTGATGGGAATCTGCTTCCCCTTCAAACCACATGGATAACCGCTGCCATCCCACCGCTCATGATGCGTGAGGGCGACTTCCTTGGCCATCTCCAGCAATGGGGAAGCTGATCCACTCAACAAACTTGCACCTAAAAGGGGGTGTTGTTTAATCGCCTCCCATTCCTCATCTGTCAGCGGCCCTTGTTTGCCAAGAACCGCATCAGGCACCCCAATCTTTCCCACATCATGCATCGGGGCAATCGCAAATAGTCCCTGGGCTCGAGCAGAGTCCCACCCAATATTCAATGCCATGGACTTGGCATAATGACTCAAGCGTTCAATATGAGCACCCGTTTCTTCATCTTTATACCGAGACGCTCTCGCTAAGCGGAGCATGGTATCGGTGTAGGACTGCTCCAACTCAGTATTTTTCTGTTGTTCAGCGTCCAGCGCAAGCTTAAGGTCTTTTGCATACGTGAGCAATTGAGCATGAGCCTGCTTGAGTTGCCGGGTCTTCTGCTCTTCTTTTTCTAACATCTGCTTCAGATCTTTCGCATAGACCAATAACTGGGATCGGGCTGCATGTAACTGCCCCTGTACCGCCTCCCTTTTTGATTGTTGGTCGTCGGTCTTATTCTGGCTCTGACCAGGAACCTTTCCCCCAGATTTTGATGTGTCAGACTTCATACTTCCAACACTTCTTTGACTTTTTTTATCAATGCCAGAGGGCTAAAGGGTTTGACTAAATATCCGGCAAGTGCCAGGGAAGCCATCTGCTCCTGAGCTTCCCGACCATCTCGAGCAGTCAACATGACAATTGGCATTATTGCCGTATGGGGATTCTGACGCAGCTGGGTTATCGCCTCACAACCAGTAAGACCCGGCATCATCCAATCAATAATGAGTAAATCCGGACGGTATTGCTTGACGGCATCTAATGCCTCACATCCGTCCACAGCGGTGAGAATTCGATAAGCAGGATTTTCAAGGGTGACCTGTACCAGTAACCTGAGGTCTGCATCATCATCGGCGATCACAATTGTTTTGACGGAAGCACTCATGGGCACCACGCAACACTGGCTACGCCAGGCTCCTTTTAGAGGGTTTCTACACCATCATCAATATCATCATCCTCCTTGATGGGGTGAATATCACGACTTGCCGTTTCGTTCGTTTCCTCCAACGATCTGACATGCCACATCCGCGGATCAACTTTTCTTGCAACCGTAATAAACCCTGAGTGCGCCACCATCCGATGATCGGGACGTACACTACGCCCTTTCACATTCCATGTCCGAAGAAGCGTCTCAAAATTTTGGACTAACGCGAATACCTTACTCTCTTCCAAAGCCTGCACAGTCTGCATCACCTGAGGAACCGTGGGGACATAACTCAGGTACATACCTCCACCTCGCAAAGCCCGTGCGGCATGATGCACCACTTGCCAAGGCTCGGGAATATCTAAGACCACCCGATCAAACTGCCAAGATGACGTGCCCTCCCCTATTTCGATTCCCTCATACGCATCACGAATTTGCAAAAAATGGTTGGGGACCTTTCCCATAAATCGTTCAATATTTTTGGTCGCCGTCGCGGCAAAGTCTTCACGCACTTCGTAACTCACCACACACCCTCTCTCCCCAACTGCCCGCAATAAGGCCATCGTGAGAGCTCCAGATCCTACTCCCGCCTCAAATACTCGAGCCCCAGGATACACATCTGCCCACATGGGGATAATGGCCAGATCTTTGGGATAAATAACCTGGGCGCCTCTTGGCATTTTCAAGGAATATTCGGCCAGCGTGGGATGAATGGCAATCATAATTTTGTTTTGGGAAAATTCCACGGTACTGCCATCAGGCTTCCCGATAATCGAATCATGAGGGATACGATCACCACTATGTTGGAATACCTCCCCTGCTTTGAGAGTGAGAGCGTAGTGCCGTTCTTTCTTGTCAATTAAATGAATGCGTTCGCCTGCTTGGAAGTATTTCATAGGCCGGCATTCTAACAGGGGATTTCCTTCTATCGATACCCTTCGAAATGATGGACGATTCACTAAAGAAAGAACCCTCGTTATCTACCATTCCTTTCTTGACACCTTCGACCTTCAGCCTTATGATTCATAAGATACTCATCCCATCGAATCATTGTCTACGTATCCCAACATTGTCCTCCCTTTTGCTTCCCAAGCACGTGGACCTTTTTATCTACGCAGTTTTCTCTGATCTCTTATGAAACGATTATTTACCGTCATCGGCCTGGGACGCTTTGGATATAGCGTGGCCCAAACCATGGTCGAGAAAGGCTGTGAAGTTCTCGCGATTGACAAGGACGAAGAACGCATCCAAGCCATTAGCGACATTGCCACCTTCGCCGTCCAATGTGATGCCACGGACGAACGGGCCTTAAAAGCCGTCAGCGCCCAGAATGTCGACGTCGCGGTCGTGAGTATTGGTGAAAATATTGAAGCCAGTATTCTCATCGTCCAAACACTCAAAGAAATGGGTGTCAAATCAATCGTGGCGAAGGCCGTCGCCCCGATTCAAGGTAAGATCCTTATGAACCTTGGAGTCGATGAAGTGATTTACCCCGAAAGAGACGCCGCCATCCGCTTAGCCCATCGACTTGTTTCACCTGGCGTCATTGAATATCTAGAACTTTCTCCCGGGTATAGTGTCGAGGAAGTATCCGTCTCAGATACACTTTCAGGGATGAGCTTGGAAGAAATTAAATTACGAGGACAACACAACTTAAATATCATTGGAATCAAGCAACAAGTGAGTCGAATGGTGAAAGGCCGCATCATGACAGAAGAGACCTTTAACTTTACGCCAAAACCAGATGATGTGGTTGAAAAAGGTGATGTCCTCGTCATGATTGGCCAAGAAAAAGACTTGGACCGTTTTTGCAACGATGTGTAGGGATTTTAACGCACCTGTCAATTATCTCCGCATTTTCTTCACTTTCTAGATAATTATTTCACCCAACCCAGCATTTTCCCCGGTTGGCCTATCCAGAGATTTTGAATTTTTACCGATCTTGAGGTGGAACCTGTTCTCATCTTTGTTGGCAACATTGAAGAGTGGCAAGAGTTTCTTCAATGATTTCATGAATTTACACCTAGATCATTTGGAAGAATTACAGAACTAACACTAACAGGTTCCAAATACTAATTGCAGACAACTCTAATGATTTAATGGATATTTTAACGATCGCCAGAACTCCTGGCTTGATTTTTGCTCTATAAGGCCTTATCTCAAAATTAAACACAGGTTGAACATGTTCACACATTCAAAGTGAAGGAATCTTTTAGGAACATATTATGAAATTCCAAAGCGTCATGGAACGACCCCAAGAAATCGATGGAGGGTCGGGGAAAACAGCCGATCCCAAAACCGCAATCAAGACATACAATCCTGCCTTGGAATCATTGTATTTCAGATCATTCGGCAGTCGTCCCCTGTTGAATAAAGATTCAGAAATTATCCTGGCGAAGGAAATTGACCAGGCATCTCATGCTATCCGCCTCATCATCAAACAAGGCCTACAGCTGACACAAAGCATCAAGAAAGGTCCGGAAAAAGAAGAGGTCGTTGCTATACTCAAAGAAACGTTAGAATTAAGCGGCCTATCTTCTCCAGCTATTGAAAAACTGAAATCAACCCTGCTGACATTGAAAGAAACTCCCTCTGATCAACACAACAAGGTCCAGACACTTTGTCAAAATTTGAAAAAAGCCAAATATCAATTAGAAAAAGCTAAATCCGAACTGGTCCAACGCAATTTGCGCCTGGTCGTCGACATTGCCAAACGGTATACCGGACATGGACTGGCCTTCCTCGACCTGGTCCAGGAAGGCAATATTGGATTAATGAAAGCGGCTGAACGTTTCCAATATAAAAAAGGGTTCAAATTCAGTACCTACGCCACCTGGTGGATCCGTCAAGGGATCACCAGAGCATTGGCTGATCAATCTCGTACAATCCGGGTTCCCGTGCATCTCAATGAAATCTCCAACAAAATTGCGCGGACATCCAAACGGTTGACCCAACGCTTTGCCAGGCCCGCACAAGTAGAGGATATTGGTGATGCACTGCAACTCAGTCGTGAAAAGGTTCACGAAACGATTCAAGCCTTTCAAGACCCGATTTCGCTAGAAACACCTGTCGGAGAGGGCGACACCTTCCTCACGGACTTTATTCCGGATCAGACAACCATCACCCCGGATGGTCCGGTCTCCCGCCAGGAGACCAATCAGCAAGTTGAACGAATTTTGGATTCGTTAACGCCAAGGGAGCAGATGGTCATCCGCCTTCGTTTTGGAATTGGCCAGGATGAGCCATGGACGCTAGAAGAAGTAGGACAGAGTATGTCCGTGACTCGAGAACGGGTGCGTCAGATCGAAGCAAAAGCGCTTCAAAAGTTAAAAGAACCAGCTATGAAAGATATGCTCGCCGCCATTAAATAAATTCATTTTTCCCAATCCAGCTCGCTCACCTTTCTCAAAAGATACTTCCCTTTTCAGCGTGCCCCCAATTCAAGCACTGTTCACCTCACCATACTTGTCAAGGAAGCCTCTTTCTCTTTAGCATAGTCAATACGTCCGAGAACGCTTCAACCATCAAATAAGAAAGCATCATCGTGTCCACTGACCTAATCCTGAATCTTCGGGAGGATTTTCGATTACACCTCCAAACCTTTTACACTCATCTTAACCTGGCTCCGCCCTATCACAGCATTGAAAAAGCCCTCCAGCATTTATCAAATACTCTTCGAACCAAACCCGAAACTTTTTTGCAAACCTTACAGAAAGACCCCCAAAGAAAATGGGGGTTATATGAGAAAATCTTTGAAGCCTCGGGGCTATCTCAAAAACACCGGGGCATAATCATGCAATTAGCCCTCACCGCTCCGTCGGTCCCTCCGGGGAACGAATCACTACGCTTTTTAAAAATTTTTACGGAAACACCCTGTCCGCCTCCTTCCTAAAAAAGAAGAATTGGCCTCCTAATTCAGAAGTGGATTAAAAGAAAAGCACCTATAAAGCAACGAGATAAAAGGAGACATTTGTGGTATTCCTACAACAGGTCAAATAACGCTCATGAGCCTTCACATAAAAAACCCCTCTGTTTTCCCATAAACAGTATGAGTATAAGTTTTGCATTATTTCGAAAAAACTTCCAATAGATTAACAAGTATTCTTTCATGCGCCCCCAACACACATTTGCAAAATCTGCCTTTTTATCCGGCATAGGACTCCACTCAGGGAGTCTTGGGTCAATTGCCATTCATCCGGCCCCGGTCAATACCGGAATCATCTTTGTCAAACAACTAGGCGATCGCATCGCATCCTGCCCGGCCACCATTCAATACTTAGGGCAAACCGATCACTGTACCACCCTGCAGGCTGGAGATTTTCAGATTCAAACCGTGGAACATGTTCTAGCAGCCTTAGCCGGACTGGAAATTGATAACGCCTATGTTGAACTTCAGGGCCATGAAATTCCCGCAGCCGATGGCAGCGCGGCCCCGTTTGTCGAAATGATTGAAAACGGCGGAATTCTTCCGCAGGGAGAGCCGCGCAGTTACATCAAAATTGTTCAGCCAATTCAAGTGGAAGATGGTCAACGATCTATTGCGGTTCTTCCATCGGCCTTGCCTCGCATAAGTTATTTCATCGACTTCCCGCATCCATTGATTCAGCAGCAAGATTATCAACATTCTTGCACACCCCAGGAATTTCAGAGGCACATCGCTGCAGCCCGCACCTTTGCTTTTCGACAAGAAGTTGAATTTCTTTGGTCACGAGGACTCGGATTAGGCGGATCCCTGAATAATACCGTGGTGTTTTCCGAATCAGGATTAGTCAACGAAGATGAATTACGTTTCCAAAATGAATGCGTTCGACACAAAGTGCTTGATCTGATTGGGGACCTTTCTCTTATCGGCTTCCCCATCATCGGACATTTTCAAGCAAAACGAGCTGGGCACCTACTCCACACACAACTCGTTCAAGCCATTTTGGATAACCCAGATAAATGGATTCTTTTAAACGCCGGAAAAACTGAAAAATTGGATATCCTCAATCGAACAGCTGCAACCTCCAGCATGCCTCCCCTACACGAACTTCAACCAGCTTTTCTCTCCGTCTAATTCAGGATTCTCATTTTCGCCTTGCTAGCGCGATGGCCATTTTAAAGGCTGGGCAAAGCCATATCTCGCCTAGAGTGCGTAGTGAATAATAATGACTGGTAAGGGGAAAAGGCACACAAGTGCGAGGCATGCCAACAACTTCTGATCGGTTCAAAAATCTCCGCCAAAGATCGTAAGGCTGAGGCGTAAGGAGATGAAATACCATGGGAAGGCAATCCGAGATGAATGTGGTCCCTCTTCCTCCTAACCCCTCACTTTTCCCTCCTTACCATGGCAGGGAACACCGCCTTGCCTATTCCATCCTGGAAAGTGGGGCATTCATTTCCAACAAACCCCGAGTGTCGAAATTGCCTCAGGCCTACGGCCATGGTACTTTGACACCTATCCATGAGCCTACACCATCCCCTCAATAAGCTCCTCAGATCTATCCCCTATACATGGGGAAGCGGTCTTGTTTGCCTCATCTTGGTAGGGACGGCAATGGGGGGAACCCCAATCAACAACGACCCCAAAGGGTTTTTTGGAATTCAGTGGGGCAACCCGCTGGCAAACAGGAAGGACCTGAAAGAAATTGATGTATCCGACACCCTTCGAATTTATACCCTCAAACAAGGAAATCCTCACGTAGAAGGCCTTCCCATGGAGTCTGTTAAACTTTATAGCTTAGATGACCAATATGCACGCGTCCTCTTCCGTTATAAAGGAGCGGACACGCATGAATCATTATTACAGTATTTGGAAGACCGTTTTGGGGAAAGCGGCCCTTCACACGGAGGCATGATGCGTGGATTAAATCAGCAATACACCTGGCGCGGTCCCGAAACAGAAATCACCATCACGTACCATGGATTTCGAGAACGTGGATTCCTCGCCGCCGAAAGCCGCGTTCTCGCACCCCAATTCCTCCACGTCCACGGCGAACATTCCTTTTAACCTTCAAAATTTTATATTATTATGGGGTCAGACTCGTTTTAAATAAACCTGTCCTGCCCCTACAACCCGTGACAAAACAACTAACACGCCGACAACAATAGTCTACTTCTAACAACACGCTTGCAGCAGCTACGAGGAGAAATTCATCTCGATTTTCCCTGTGACATTTTATGGGCAACCATTTTTTTATCTTAGTGATCCTCAAGTTTTTTATTCGGTGAAGCTAGAAGGTCTCTCGCCTCCAGCACTTTCTTCACCACCATCTCCACATTCTCTTTATCCACAAATGGCGACAATATAAATGACTTTAATGCCACAATGGGTTCTCCATAATCCGTCTTGCGATAACAATCCGTTAACGACAACAATACCCCACGCCCAGCCATGCCTTCTTGATGCACGAAATCATAAATTTTCCGGTTGTACTCATTATGCTCCAAAAGCATTTCTCGGCAGGCCGGATCCTGTATTTCTTTTTCTTTAATTTTGAAGGTATCAATTCCATTCGGATACGCTCGAAATAATGTGACGGGCCCAAAATTGTCTCGATTGAGCACTGTCGTACAGGCATGACTTTCCAAATGTTCTCGAAGAAGCTGCGCCATTTCGACAATATGCCCGATAATGACACGTAACCCTTCCTTACCAAAAAGCTTCAGATTGGCCAGAGCCGCCAGTGTTCCTCCCCCTGCCCGAGAAGTTTCTAGCGTATACATCCCAGGACGATGTTCCCCAAATTGATACAGATAGGGCATATGTTTCTGCGGCCGCCGAAGATGGATAAGGTCCCCTTCTTCTTTGACCAGGAGTAAGCTGGAGATATACGGAGCAAAGCCAGGCTTATGAAAATCAATGCCAATGGAATCGGCGCAAGACAGGTCACGAATATGATGACGAGCCCCGGCAAGGGCTCGCAGTGTACGAGGACGGAACCCTAAGGGGTTGTCTTCAAACGAATAATCAGTGAACACAGCCCAGGCCCACCCGATGACCGCATCAGCATGAATATGTGGGACATAGGGCAACTGAAATTCTTGAACCAGTTCATCTCGTAAATTGGTAATGGCTCGAAGATCATCCAGGCCAAAGGCATCCGTCGTGCCAAGGGTAGCAATAATCCCGCCAATTTTTCGACCGGATGTGAGAGCTTGGGACGCCTGCTCCCGAAGTTTCTCAACATCCATGGCATTCAATCCGGTTGTCGGAATCGTGACAAGATTTTTAGCACCCAGTCCTAACCAGCCCGCAATGTTGTACCGACAATAATGGCTGCCATCGCTGGCAAACAAAACCGCATCTTCACGAATCCCCTGGTCCATGGATCCTGGCAGGGCCTTTTCCAATCCTAATTTCATGCCATACAACGTCGTACCCGTGCCACCAAAGGTAAACACTCCCCCCGCCCGTTTCGGATCATAACCCAATAGCGCCGCCAACATGCTCACCACCTCGACTTCGGCCAATGCGACCCGATGGCTATATTCATCCCAGGCCAAATTAGGGTTATATAGAGAAGAAAGAAGCACCCCAATAAGGGAAGAAATGGTCACCGGCGGCACCACATTTTGTTGCGTGCGTGGATGCCCCCACAATGTTAACCCCTCACAGTACTGGACCAATTCTTGTGTGACTTCCTCTACCGTTCTGCCGGCATCTGGCAATCGACTGTTCTTCGCCACTCCATAATCCAACGGTTTGCGTTCACCTAAAATAGGGCGCTCACTTTTCAAAGCATCGACCGCATCAATGGCTCGCATCACACTATGGATAAAATAGGAATCATGGACACGATCCGACACCGGCTTGGGAAAGGCCATTCGAATGGTCTCTAAACATTTTCGATAGGGAGCGGTCATACCACTAACCTCCTTTTAGAGAATCAGGAAATTCCTCGATTGCTCCTTGCCCAATTTTCTTCCCGTGGCTCCACTTGACTCTCCAAGTTCATCCAGCGCACCATGGCATGTAGTCCTCAAGATATTTTACTCCACCCATTTGCTAAAAGGGATTCGATGACCAAGACTTCTCGCCCAGATTTATTTGCCGTCAACCCCAATACAGATATTTCGGTTTATGAGGTTGGATTGGGTCGACATAAAGTGATCATTGCTGACCACTTCTATCTATACCCCGATGACATCCTCCAATCGGCATTGGAACTACCCTATACAGATCGTTTTGAAATTGTGGGGAACTTTCCTGGCGTACGAGCCAGTCTCAATGTCAACACCCAACCCTTGATCGACCAGTTAAGTCAGATGTGGGGATGTCACCTCTCACCGTTTTTTTCCCCCCAGCCTGTGGTATTTCAGGGCATAAAAATGCAGGGGTTCCGTTTAAATGTAGGACAACGTCAACCCCATATCGATCAGGATGTGACTGCCATGGTGTACCTCAACCCTGAAGGATTCTGCAAGGGTGGGACTGGACTGTATCGTCATCTGCCAACTGAACTCGAACGGGTACCGATCATACCGGATGCCACGATCCGGCAATTAGCCGACCAACTAGAACTCAGCGATGAATTTTTGGGAAGCCCGGAAGGGTATGAAAATTTCCAAAATAGTATGATCTTCAACCCACTTTTTGCCTGTCGAGACAACCGATATATTAATGACGGCAACGCCTATTGGAAATTACTACACCTCGTTGAGATGCAACCCAATCGACTCATGATATTCGATGGTCGGTGTTTCCATTCACAATACATCCATCCAGGCGATTACGATCAAGCGTTTCGCGTCAACCAAATCCTCTACCTCCGTCAAGAATCCCCCAAGTCCTCCCCTGCCAGATGAATTCTTCTCCCATTTCACGCCTTACCTCTCACCCTTCACGCCCTGAATCGTGGAGGTACGTCGCTTCCTGATACCTTCCCACCACAAAGAGAAACAGGCAGGCAACCACAAACATGACCCCCGCAAAAAACCAATAATAGGTAGGCCCGGTCAGCACCACCGAACCGTCCGGGTTTTGAATCCAAAAGTTCACGAACGCGGTGAAACCATTGCCAAGTGAAACGGACAATAAAAAGAGTCCCATGATGAGCGACTTCAACTTGAGAGGGGCTTGCGTATACGAAAACTCCAGACACGTAATTGACACCATGACTTCGGCTGCCGTGATCACCACAAAAGCCAACAGCTGCCACGCAATCGGTGGCGTCTGCCCCTGAGCAATCAATTGTTCAATATAGGCCGAAATCATAAAGGCTCCAACCGTCACGAAAAACCCAATTGACATTTTTCGTAATGCTGTCAATTCCATGCATCGACTCAACAACGGGTAGATCACAAACACGAATAACGGTATGAATAGGAGAATGAGAATAGGATTAATCGCCTGAATTTGTGATGGGAGCCACTCGATTCCCATCCAATGACGATCCATATGTTGAGCTTGGAGCACCCATGCCGAGGAGGTTTGATCATAAAGTGCCCAAAAAAAGGCGACAAAGAGGTACACACCAGATAATTTGAGAATGGCGCGCCATGCGGTTGGACTTTTCAATTCTTGGACGACGCCAGAGGTATCAGGCAGGATGTGTGTGTACTGATACCGTCCCATCCAGAAAATAAGCGTAGCCAGAAACATGAGAATGCCCGGCACAGCAAAGGCCACACTCGCGCCATATTGATCGAGCAATGTCGGCGTGAGCATCATTGAACAAAACGCTCCTACATTAATCGCGAAATAAAACCATGAAAACGCTTTAGGAAGTAGAAGCCTGTTACTCGCACCAAATTGATCGCCCAGATTGGCCGACACGCAGGGTTTAATTCCACCTGAGCCAATGGCAATCAAGGTCAATCCAAGGAGCAAACCCACTCGGGTATGGTCAAGAGCCAAGGCCACATGCCCACCACAATAGACAAGGGACAACCAAATAATCGCACGATATTTTCCCCACCAGGCATCCGCTAACAAAGCGCCAACAAACGGGAAAAAATACACCGCCGAAGCAAAGATGTGAAAATAAGTTTTGGCCTCAGCTTCCCCCATGGGATCAAGCTCTCCATGAGAATTCATGAGCATACTGGTCATAAACACCACGAGAATGGCCCGCATGCCATAATAGCTAAATCGTTCTGCCCCTTCATTCGCCACTAGATGGAACACACCCGGAGGCATGGCTGATGTTTCTAGGGGTTTGGTACGAAATTCTTGTTGAGGCATAATCCGGCTTTGATTGGGAGAGAAAATACTTAGCGAAGACTATGAAGATTCATGATCGGGCACGAGATATACAGGACATTCACATCCCTGTTTTTTTGAATACAATAACACCAATCAACGTTAACTCTCATGTCGTTGTACCATAAGTCCCTACTCATCATTGTGCATGTCTTCTCCATGGCTCTATACCTTGACGTAACCGGAGTCCCCTTTGTGGACGCCGAGGAACTGACTATCCCCACACTTGATCCAATTATCGTCACAGGATCCGCACATCCTACGCGACTCAGTCGTTCGACTCAAAGCCATACGGTTATCCAACAGGCGGAGTTTTCTCCACTTCAACCCAATCACGTTTCCAAGATTCTTCAACAAGCCCCAGGGATCCATCTGGATGAAATGGGAGCCCGCGGAGGAATAAGTTCGATCTATGTACGCGGCGCCGACCCCAATTTCACGTTAATCATGCTGGACGGAATTCCCTTGAACGATTCCACGGACCAACGGGGTGGGGGCGTCGACCTCTCAACGATTCCAATTGACCAGATCAGTCGCGTTGAAATTGTTCGCGGTCCGGTTTCAGCCGTCTACGGGTCGGAAGCCATGGCCGGCGCCATCAATCTCATCACAAAGTCTCCTTCCGAAAATTCAAATGTTCGAGTACTCATGGAAGGGGGGCGATTCGACTCACGCAAAGGTCTCATCCACGGTGGAGGAACAGTCGGCCCACTCTCGGCCAACCTTGGGTATTCCCATTCCCGGAATGAAGAACAAGTAGAGAAGGATGCGTTCTCTCAGCATACCGTTGGTTGGAACCTCAGCCTCGATTCTGCAACGCAATGGAATATCCGGATGACGGGTAATTATGCTCAATCCTCCGTCAGAAGTTTTCCAGAAGGTAGTGGAGGCCCAACATTAGCCCTCTTACGCGAAACAGAAAAACGCAAGACACAGACTCTCTTAACCGGCTTGACCGCTTCCTTAGAGACACCCACTGCATGGCATCATCAGATCTTTCTCAGTCTTTCACGACGCTCTCAGGATGTCGACAATCCGGGAGTCCTCTCCTCCCCACCTCTTTTTGGAATTCCTCCCACTCGCTTCACCACTGACTATGGCCGGTATCAAGCCCGTCTGACAGAAACCTGGGCTATTACCCCACATTGGACCTTGTCGTTTGGAGGGCAAATCACCCACGAACGAGGAAATCGCGATGGCACGCAAGATCTCAGTTCCTTCGGTGGGCGCTCGAATCAACCGTTAGATTTTTCCCTGGATCGCACATTCGGGGGACCATTTGTAGAACTGACGGCAACTCCATGGGAACCATTCACGGTGAACACGGGCACCCGGCTAGACCTCACTGAAAAAACGCAACCGAAGTTCAGTCCCAGAGTAAGCGCGCGGTATGAAATCCTCCCTTTACTCCATCTTCGCGGAGCCTATGGAAAAGGATTTAAACTTCCGGGGCTCACCAGCCTTGGGGATCCGCTTATCGGCAATTCAGAATTACAACCGGAAACCAGCACAGGTTGGGATGTCGGCATGGAATTCCACATGCCCCATAACGAACTCACTGTTTCGGTCGCATATTTTCACAATCGCTTTCGCAATCTTATCGATTTGGATCCGGACCTTCTGGCCCAAGGCATGTTTCAACTGACCAATCTGGATACAGCAGTCACAAAAGGATGGGAACTTTCTTTGAACCTTTCCCCTGAAACTCCGGTCTCCTTCCAGATGAATCTGACTTACCTGAACACCCGCGTCAACGAAACCGGTGATGCATTAAGAAATCGTCCCAAATGGCGAAGCGGATTGGGGCTGACTCTTCAACTGTCCACAAAAGTCAGCCTGACGAGTCGAGTCACTATTATGAGCTCACGACGGGATTTTCAAATTCCCACCCAAACGTCACGCGTTGGAGGATATACCAAAACCGACGCCACCATCACGTATCGTCCTCTCCCGGAATGGGGCTGGTACCTGGCCCTCGAAAATCTGACCAATGCCGAATATGAAGACTTTCGCGGATTCCCCTCCCCACCCCTCACCTTCCGGGTAGGTATCGAGTATCAACATTAATATACACGAGGCCAACGCACTCCTCCTCAATCGTTCGAAAATCCCTCGCATCATCTACATAGAGTTTAGGCTCAATGCTTCCAATCAATAAAGGGAATGTCGAATGATTAGGGTTACTAAAAAATGCTGCCACACTCGGGACGGTTTGCAGCCTCGATGCAGTTTAAAAAATTTCCTCTAAGATCGTGAGTCGTCTTAGTGAGTGAGGGGGGAGCAACCTTGTGTATTCCATCCTGCAAAGGGGGCCATGTATGTTTAACGACCCATAACCGAAAAAGCCCTGGCAGATTCCACATCTCTCTAAAGCCCCATCAGATTTTTACCGACAAGACTAATGCTTGCCACATGGCGAACCTATTCATAGGCTTCGATAATAATTACCATTCATTGCTAAGGACGCCTGAATGACATCATCAAGACCAATAAAACTTGATCAACTGGAAACCACAGGCACCCTTCTTGAGAGGATTCAGGCTTGTAAAACGCTCCCAGTCTTGTCTCCCTTAGCCTCAAAAATTCTCAAGATGTGCCAAGATAAAAAAGCTGAAACTTCAAAACTCGCAGACTTGATTTCTCAAGATCCCGGAATGGCTGTTAAAATCCTGACCATGGCCAATTCCGGTTATTATGGAGGAGGGCGACATAAAGTCACGAGTATCCCACAAGCGGTCATATTACTCGGATTTACAACAATTGCCCATCTGGCTCTCTCCTTCTGCTTTTTTCACCTGATAAACGGCATGAAGGCATCCCGGACGCCTGCCATTAATCATGTGCAATTTTGGCGACGGTCCATCCTTTCCAGCATAGCCGGACGAGCCATTGGTAAACACTTCGCCTCCCCTGATACTGAACTGATGTTTCTTGCAGCGCTCCTGCAAGACATTGGTATCCTGGCTCTAAACGAAGTCGCACCTGAGGAAATCAAGGCCATACAGGACCAATCACCGGTAGATCATACCGACTTATGCCGGCTGGAACTTGCCTATCTCAGCGTTGACCATTCTCAAGTTGGCACGTGGTTGGCGCAGCAATGGGAGCTACCCGAAGAATTTCAAATTTCCATTCTCTACAGCCACACCCCGGAACTTTTGGAAACACCCTCAGACTTTCAAACCCTAGTGGATGTCGTCTCGCTATCAGGCCTGATTGCGGATATTTGGATGACTCCAAACACCGAAGGCGCCATTGCCATTGCACAAGAAAAAAGCCAAGACCGTTTTCCCGTTCAACCAGAAGATTGGGGACCGATTTTGGATCATTTCATGGCAGGCATTCCACAAATCGCCACGTTCTTTCAAACACAACTTGGAAGCGTTGACGAAATTGCCAACGTTCACCATCTGGCCCTCAATCAGCTCGCCCCGTCGTACATGGATTCCCTTCTTCAGGAAAATAGGGGGCACGCGATCCCGGAGACCGAAACGACTGCCAAACATTTGAACTCGTGGTGGAATATTCATTCAAGGCTCCGGACTTAGATGGTGTCACCCTCACGATTCCACGACCTTTCCGCAGAACGCCGATAAGCTGGGTTATCGAAGCAGGATTGCTGCAGAAATATATCCCTCCACCAAACAGCGGTGTTTTCTACAAAATACCTGTAAAAGAGGACGATAGGAATTCCTAGCATAACGTCACCAAGACCACTCTAAAGCTGCGAGGAGTTTATACCGAAATACAAGAATAGAATTATTCAGAAAAGCACTGAAATTATTTTCGATCGTTTCGAATAACCCCCTTTTGGACAAGGACACGTTCATGCAACTGTCACTCCCATTAGACATCGAACCAGCAGAAGAAACCACGCCTATTTTTGAAAGAATCAAGTCCTGCAAGTCTCTCCCCGTGATGTCTCCTTTAGCCTCCAAAATTCTCAAAATGTGTCAAGACGAAGAAACCGACGCCACCACACTGGCTGAAGTTATTGCTCAAGATCCCGGAATGGCTGCCCAAATATTGTTCATGGCCAACTCCGCCTATTACGGAGGATCGCGGCAGAAAGTCACCAATGTGTTACAAAGCGTGAACCTCCTGGGCTTTACCACCATTGCCAACCTGGCCCTCTCCTTTTGTTTTTATCGTCTCATTAAAGATATGAAAGAGACGGCCACGTCAGCTATCGACCATGTACAGTTTTGGCGACGCTCCATTTTTGCCAGCATGGCTGCTCGCGCCATTGGGAAACACTTGGCCCACAGCGATACCGAACTCATGTTCCTTTCTGCGCTCTTACAGGATATCGGGATATTGGCGTTAAATGAGGTCGCATCTGTCGAACTGCTGGCGTTACATGAATATTCTCCTGAAGGCCATGCTGAGTTATGTGCACTGGAATTGGAACATCTTGGTGTGGACCATTCGCAAGTTGGCGCGTGGCTGGCCCAACAATGGGAGCTTCCGGAAGAATTTCAAGTGGCAATTCTTTATAGCCACACTCCGGAACTATTTGAAACCCCACCGGACTTTCAATTATTGGTGGATGTCGTCTCGCTTTCGAGCCTTGTCGCCGATATATGGATGACCCCTCATCCCGAAAAAGCCATTGACTTCGTGCGGGAGAAGAGCCAAGGACGCCTGACCATTCAACCAGATGACTGGGGACCGATTTTGGAACACCTCATGGCAGGAATTCCCCAAATCGCCAGCTTTTTCCATACGCGACTAGGAAATTTTGAAGAGATCACTCACATTCATCGATTGGCGCTGAAACACCTAGCCCCAACACTCCAACCCCAATCGAACTAAACCCCGTCGACTGTTACAAACCTCAAAACGTTTTGCCTCAGCTCTACTGCGCCTCGGTGAGAATTTCCGAAGCCACGCACAATTGATCCCGGCCGCTCTCCTTCGCCCGATACAACGCACGATCCGCTCGCTCTAACCACGTGGGAACAGTTTCTCCCGGCATTAATTCAGCCACACCGACAGACACGGTGACAGGAATACTAATCTCTTGGAAGTAAAACGGTTCACCACGCACGGCTTCCAATAACCGGTCCCCCAAACGCTGACCCAGCTCAAGATTGGCACTCGGCAGCAACACACAAAACTCTTCCCCCCCATAACGCGCCACAAAATCCGTTTTTCTTGGAAACGTCGAAACCAGACGATCCGCTAACTGCTGAATGACCGCATCTCCAGCGGGATGCCCATGGGTATCGTTAATCTGCTTAAAGTGGTCAATATCCACCATGAAAACACAGGCCGGCGTTTCTGAAAAGAAACTCACACTCGCCGTCCGTTCCAACTGTAAATCCAGCGCACCACGGTTATAGAGCCGGGTTAATGGATCCAACACCATTTCTTTTCGAGCGCTTCCTAACTCCTTTTCGACCGCTCGTAATTTTTCACCGAGTTGTTTGATCCGCTGTTGTTGCCGCTTTTTACGCTCATCAATGACCGCATTCATCCCCTGAACGACCGAAAGCAGGGCTTCTTTGACATCACTTAACGACCCTTTTTCTGTAGCCGCTCGCAATTGAACCAGATAATTGTCCACTTTTTGGTCGGATTCTTTATCTTCGACGATGGCCCGTCCGACCGTATTGGTAAATTCCCATAAGACATTCCGGACATCCTGGAGATTACGATTGACATAATTTTTTTCTTGCTGACGATGTTGATTCACAAATTTGGTCAGTTCACCCCAGTCCCGACGAATAGTGCTTTCCCCATTGCCGGCCTCTTCATCACAGACGGCTACACCGACTAATACATGCATGGCCCACCGTTCAAATTCTTTTTCAATCTCTTCCTCCGAACGCTCCTCCAAATCAAAGGAGTGTCGCCCAAGAGAACGCAGAATTCTGCCCAAAGATTCTAGGGCCTTCTCGCCATCTTCGTTATCAGCAATGCCATTGGCGTCATTCGCCTTTCCATTGCTCATTTCGTTCTGGCCTTTTTTTTCGGATTTTGCCCCGGACCAGGATCCCAGCATCGCTTTCTCCTCTTTTACCGACAGACTTGGATTCAGATATATTGAGATTATTAAACGTAAGAAACGCCCCGCGTGAAAGGAGGGGGCGGGATCAGTTGTTTTATTCAGTTATCGGCTTTTTCTGTATGTCTCTTAAGTGATATTTGCTATGATTATCGTTGACAATTGAACCACTTTCGCGTTTCTGAAACACGTCGAAAACGCTGACTCATCCTATTGGTATCATTCACCATTTTCATCGCCGATGACCAATCCTCGACTCATCTCTAGCCGAAACAATCCGCAGTATAAACGCTGGGTTTCGTTGCTTGAATCCCAAGGGAGCCAAACCCATCAGCAATGTCTGGTTTCCGGGACCAAATTGAGGAAGGAACTTTTACAGAATTCTTCAATGGCCCCCTGTGAACTCTTGCTTCCCCCATCCTACGAAATCATTAATGAGTTTGAGTCTCAGGCAACTTGCATCTCCCTTACCAAGGCACTCTTTAACGAATTAGATGTCTTTGGGACCAAAGAACCCTTACTCGTTTGTCCAACGCCCTCCATCCCCCTTTTTGACCTCACTCAACCTCCCCTTGGTCTTGAGATACTTTGTCCCATCGGTGACCCAGGAAATTTAGGGGCACTTCTTCGATCCTGTCGAGCATTCGGAGTACGCACGGTAATTCTCCTTCGGGAATCCGTTTATCCGTTTCATCCCAAAGTCATTCGAGCCAGCAGTGGAGCGGCCTTTGTCCAATCACTCAGCCAGGGATGTTCTGTTGGAGAATTACAGAAACCTGAACTCTTGAAATGGATTATCCCGTTGGACATGCGGGGTGACGATATCGCTACTCTCGATTGGCCACAACACATCCGATTGCTTATAGGAGAGGAAGGCTTGGGGATTCCATCACTGCCCTATTCCCGACGATTCAGCATCAAACAAATTCATTCAGCCATCCCATTGAATGCCACAGTGGCTGGCAGTATCGCTCTCCATGCGTATCGTCAACTGCATCCGGATTAAGGCCTCTACATAAACAAGCAACGACCCACAAAAGACCTTTTTCTCAATGGAGTGTGTATGATTCAAACAGGCAAATATCGTCATTACAAAGGCCCCACCTATCACGTCCTTGGTATCGCCAAACATTCTGAAACGGAGGAGGAACTGGTCGTGTACCAAGCCCTTTACGGAGAAGGTGGCTTGTGGGTCAGACCCTTAGACATGTTTCGGGAGCAAGTAGAGGTCGAAGGGAACCTCATCCCTCGTTTTGAGCTGATAGAACCAGCCGTCGAAGAGTTCAATTAGCCGTCTCTTCAGCAAGCCAGAAGCCTGAAAAGACCCAACAGGAAATTCTCGCTATAATTGGTCGGCTAATACTGCACGAGTTTGTTCTTCCCGATAGCCTCGCAACCGCTTCGAAAGGGCTGTATCGGCTAACGCCAAGATCGAGGCAGCAAGCAATGCAGCATTCACCGCGCCGGCACTCCCAATAGCCAAGGATCCGACGGGAATCCCCTTTGGCATTTGGACAATCGACAACAGTGAATCAAGCCCTCCAAGGGATTTGGATTGCATAGGGACACCGAGTACCGGCAATTGCGTTTTGGCGGCAATAACTCCACCTAAATGAGCCGCGCCCCCAGCACCCGCAATGAACACTCCAGCTCCACGAGTTTCAACCTCTGCGATATACTCAACCAAAGCATCGGGAGCTCGGTGAGCCGATAGCACCTTGCACTCATGTGAAATAGAAAGCTTGTTCAATGTCTCACTGGTCAACCGCATGGTTTCCCAATCAGATTTGCTCCCCATAATCACCGCGACTTGCAATGAGGATTCTGCCATACGTTACCTTCCCTTTCCGTTTAACTAGTAAAAAAATTAAGTCGTGGAACGACCAGAGACGTTTCACCACCTTTAGGTTATCTCTCGTATATTGACCATCCCAAGGAAACTGGCTTAGACTTCAACAAAATTGTCAGTATTCAGATAATAGAAAATTCCTACATGATGAGTCATTATTTTCTCTGGGTTTTATATAACCGAGGGATTTCTTATTCACTCTACTCTTAACAGAAAAGAGGGGCATTATGGCATTACGACTTGGAGATGAAGCACCAAATTTTACCGCAGAAACGACTCAGGGCACCATAAATTTCCATGAATGGCTTGGTGATGGATGGGGTATTCTCTTTTCCCACCCCAAAGATTTTACCCCTGTCTGTACGACCGAACTCGGCGCCATGGCCAAGATCACCGATGAGTTCAAAAAACGTAACGTGAAAGTCTTAGCCGTCAGCGTGGATCCCCTTGACTCTCATAAAGGCTGGGTCAACGACATTAATGAAACCCAAGGCTGCAACGTCAGTTATCCAATTATTGCTGATCCCGAAAAAAAGGTCGCCAACCTGTATGACATGATTCATCCCAATGCGTTAGATAATATGACTGTTCGATCCGTCTTCATCATTGGCTCTGATAAAAAAGTCAAATTAATGTTGACTTATCCTGCATCGACCGGCCGAAATTTTGACGAAATTTTACGAGTGGTTGATTCCCTGCAACTCACGGCAAAATTTAAAGTCGCCACTCCCGCAAACTGGAAAGACGGGGAAGATTGCATTATCACCCCAGCAGTGACCGATGCTGATATTCCCAATCTATTTCCAAAAGGCCATCGAGTGGTCAAACCGTACCTGCGATATACCCCTCAACCTAACCGATAGGATATTGCTGTTTTCAAATCGGGCCACACCAGACAAATCTGGTGTGGCCCAAATCTCCTTCTATTTCTTTTCTCATTCCTCTATGGCACATTTTCTCCAGAGCAAAATGAGGCGCCTTATTAAGATTGGTGCGATTCAATCACCCCAACATCTAGGAGATAGATGCGACGGCACGGACGGCACCGGAATTCCAGAGAATTTTTGACGACATCGACCTGCGAAATCCGGACATCTTCCGGATGTACCTGCGAACAATGCTGAAAATCTAATACCCCATTTTCACCAATAGGCGATTTCGTTCTTTCTGTTTCCTGAATCACCACCTTTCGAACCATCACTCGATGCTTCATCCGGCAATTGGTGCAGAAAATCCCCACTAGATCCGGAGGAGTCACAAGCTTCAAATTGAGGGTAAGGGGATGCACGGAAAAGCATTGCTGAAGAAACGCACCACTTTTATACACACTCATAAGTCATAACCCTAAACCGGTTCAAGTGGAAATAGCGGCCTCTTCTAGACTAACCGATCCCGTTGAACCTGAATACAGGTGGGAAGTTCCAACTTCCCAGATAAGCCTTGCTCGAAAGGGTTAGGGGGAGCTGGAACCTGACAGGGTTCACGATCCCACTTGCGAAGCACTGACTCCTTATCGAAGGTCAAGGCATACACATAACAATAAACTTTTTCTCGCAACGCGCCCTCCGGCCCGCCGAAAAGGCTTCCTGCTTCTTTCCCAAATGTTTTGAAACCCCAGGGATCCAAATCACCTTCAGAAAGGGTATATCGATACTTCCATGTCGTCTCGTCAGATAGTAAGGGATCATCCACGATATGCGGTTTCCCTAACTTGTCTTTCACCTCTAGTTGAGTCAATACGCCAATGCCATCGTCAAAATACGTATCTCGCCAAGGGGCACAACTCATCAGAAGACAGCACAACCCGATAGACACCAACACATAGCCATACGGCACGATTTTTTTGAAATCGGTCATATTGAACGAATAAAAGTTAAACGTTTCGTTGCGAATACAAATACCATGATCTGGCCAGGGCAAAAACCTGAGCGACCAAACCGGCGACGATCAATCCCAAGGCAGTTGCAAGCATGGGAGATTCAGGTTCATCCAGTCCTTGAATGCCGAGCATAAACCCTCCCGCGACACAGACGATCCCTACCACTCGTGCAATCATAACCGAACTGGCTCGGTGGGAGTCGGGAACTTTAGGAGGCGTCGTCTTTGGGTCTAAAGGAGATTGAGAATGTTCGGGTGCCATAGTATTGGCTTACGATTTGGTCAATTTCCTATAACGAATACGATGCGGCTGTTCAGCGGCTTTCCCCAATCGTTTTTTGCGATTGGCTTCATATTCCGAATAGTTGCCCTCAAACCACACGACTTGACTGTTGCCTTCAAAGGCCAGGATATGGGTGGCCACACGATCTAAAAACCAGCGATCATGACTGCTCACCATGGCACAGCCACCAAAGTGATCTAAACCTTCTTCCAAGGCTCGCAACGTATTCACGTCCAGATCGTTAGATGGCTCATCCAACAAAAGCAAATTCGCACCTTCCTTGAGCATTCGCGCCAAATGAACACGGTTTCGCTCTCCGCCGGATAAGTCTTTCACTTTCTTCTGCTGATCCGATCCTGAAAAATTAAAGCGCGACACGTACGCTCGAGAATTTACTTCCATTTTTCCAAGTGGGACCGTTTCTTTACCGTCAGTAATACATTCCCAGACATTGAGCGTATCATCCAACACCCGCCCCTGGTCCACATAACCGAGCTTCACCGTTTCTCCTAACTTCAAGGTCCCATGATCTGGCTTTTCAATTCCTGCGATAATTTTAAACAACGTGGATTTGCCGGCACCATTCGGGCCAATGACCCCCACAATGCTCCCCTTGGGCAAGGAAAAAGACAGATGTTCAAACAACACCGTATCCCCAAAGCTTTTGGACAAATCCTCGGTCACGACCACCACATCCCCCAACCGGGGACCGGATGGAATGTAAATTTCCAAATCGTCAGTTTGTCGATCCTGCTCCGCACTCACTAGTTGTTCATACTTCGTCAACCGAGCTTTCCCTTTGGCCTGGCGGCCTTTGGGAGACATGCGAATCCATTCTAACTCCCGTTCTAACGTCTTCTGCCGCTTCGACTCGGACTTTTCTTCCTGCGCCAATCGGGTCTGTTTCTGCTCCAACCAGGACGTATAGTTTCCTTGGAATGGAATCCCCTGGCCTCGGTCCAATTCCAAAATCCACCCCGCCACATTATCGAGAAAATATCGATCATGTGTTACCGCGATGACTGTACCTTTATATTCCTTGAGATGCTGTTCCAACCATTGAACCGTCTCCGCATCCAAATGGTTGGTCGGCTCATCCAGTAACAAAATATCGGGTTCTTGAATCAACAATCGGCATAACGCGACTCGACGCCGTTCGCCCCCTGACAACAGATCCACTTTGGCATCGGGCGGTGGACAGCGGAGAGCATCCATCGCAATCTCCAGCTGATGCTCCAACTCCCACCCGTTCACTGCCTCGATTTGCTCTTGCAGTTTGCCCTGTCGCTCAATCAGTTTCTCCATGTCCTCCGGACTGATATCCCCGGAAAAGGCTTGGCTAATTTCCTCATAATCATGAAGTAATTTAACGACCTCAGCCCTCCCCTCCTCAACCACTTCTTTGACCGTCTTTCCCGGTTCAAGATGGGGTTCTTGTTCAAACAATCCCACTGAATAGCCTTTGGAAAACGTGATGTCCCCAACATAATCAGGATCCACCCCACCAATAATTCGAAGAAGCGAGCTTTTCCCCGAGCCGTTCAACCCCAGCACCCCGATTTTGGCCCCATAATAGAAGGAAAGATAGATATCTTTCAGGACCTGTTTCTTCGGTGGATGTATTTTCCCCACACCAACCAACGAAAAAATGACTTGTTTATCATTCGCACTCATACTGGCTTGATCCTTTACTCACTGACACGTTGAAAAATGGGGTTGACTGACAGAGAAAATGGAAGACAACCTTAGCAAAGGATTACGTCGAACCACAATCACAATCTCTCGATCATGGGAATCAACAGGGCAGGGTTTGTTCCTAAACAATCATCTTTCAAGTGATTTGAAATTGGCACGATTCCAGGTATCATACAGAAAGAGAAAAACTACCGTCGGGTATTCCATTTCACCTTCAGAAACAGATGATTCCCTCCATCAATTTTTGCAGTGAGTGCGGCAACAGCGTTGAACAAAAAATTCCCGAAGGCGAAACACTCCAACGGGCCGTTTGCTCAACGTGCCAGACGATTCACTACCAAAATCCAAAAATTGTGGCAGGCAGCATCCCAGAATGGGAAGATAAGATTCTCCTGTGCCGGCGGGCCATCGAACCTCGATTAGGACTCTGGACCTTCCCGGCCGGATTCATGGAATTGGGAGAAAGCACCGAAGAAGCCGCCGCAAGAGAAACTCTGGAAGAAGCCCATGCCGACGTCCGCATTCATGCCCTCTTTGGCATCTTCAGCCTTCCCCATGTCTCTCAGGTCTACGTCGTGTACCGGGCTCACCTCCAAAACCTGAACTTTAAACCAGGTCCCGAAAGCCTGGAGGTCGAACTCGTGTCCCTTCAGGACATTCCCTGGGACAAGCTGGCCTTCCCCATCATCCACGAAGCCTTAAGCCGGTACGTCCAAGATATCCAAGCCGCAACCACCCAAACCCATTCCACCGTTGTCCCCACCAAAAAACAACCATCCTTTTATTCTTCATAACCGTCGCCCGACGGTGAAATGTTCACCGAACCTCCTCCTACTTCTTCATTCCCGACAGTGTTTATCGGGAATCCATCTTAGTTTTTTGGCGAGACAGTGGCCTGCAGGTAAGAGGTGGAAAATCAACAGACATAAGTACCCTGTCTCAGTGAGGTACCCACAGGTAATGTCTATCTGCTTTTCTGTGATGCCGGGTTTCGTCCCGGCAGCCGAGTTACTTTCCTTTCGGGGAAAGTAACCAAAGCCATTGACGCCCAGACAGGCTTCATTGGATGGGTCGGACGCGAACCTGAGGAAAGCAGACCAACTCGGTCCGCTCAAACAAGGTCTGCAGAATGATCAGAGCGTCCGTCCCAGGAGCCTGTCAGCAGGCGTCGGATGAGGCCAAGAGAGAAAGAAACGGTGAATATTCACCGACCGCATTCCAAGGCAAGATGAGCGGTTCTGAGGATGCCGGGGCTCATCTCAGAATATCCGAGGATAAGAGAATTTTCTGGCCTGGTGGCCTGGCCGAGCCCTGCAGCCGACTTCGGAAGAAGGCGGGCATTGTTTGAGCGGAGCGAGTTTGCCCGCCGCCGGTGTCGGCGGCAGGGCGGAGGGCACCCGAAGAGCTTGCCCCTGCGAAGGCAGGGGGCCAAGCCTCGCCAACTCTTGTATGATGCGTTTCGAAGAGCGCGACCATTATTGGCTACTTTTGCCGAAACAAAAGTGGCTCGTTCGCCGAGGCGAAACCCGGCATTACCGATACCCATTTGGAGGGCAGAGAATGGTGGGGAGAGAGACCCCCAACCATGCTCGGATGGGACATAACCGTGCGAAAGATCATAGCCAAGACTTGGCCGAATCGACTCAGTCGGTGCACTTCACAATTGAAGATGGCATTGTAGATTTCTTAACACATAAGGTTGATCCAGCCTTTTGAATAGATCAGACATCCTGGTATCATGAACACATCCCTTGCCAGAGACCAATAGTTGGCACACAAGCCGGAGGAAACAACATGAAACAAAAAATCACCCATTGGAAAGAATCAGACGGGAAATATCTCGGGTACCTCAATGATTATCCGGAGCATTGGACCCAAGGGGACAATCTTGAAGACCTCAAAGAACACCTTTTAGATTTATACAAAGAATTCAGTAAAGGGGATCTTCCCGGTATCAAGAAAGTTGAAGAAATCGAAGTCGGATGAAGCGAAAGGATCTTATCGATACCCTCGAGCGCTTAGGATGTGTCCTCATCCGCCATGGTGCAAAACATGATATCTACCATAATTCGAAAACTGGCATGACACAGCCAATACCACGTCACCGAGAAATTCATGAGATCCTTGCGAAGAAGATCATTCGAGACCTCTCCAACCATTAAGGGCACAAATTCAGCCCAGCTGACGTCCGCATACATAGCCTGTTTGGCATCTTCAGCCTTGCCCATGTGTCTCAGGTCTATGTCGTCTACCGAGAGCATCTCCAAAATCTGAACTTTAAACCAGGTCCCGAAAGCTTGAAGGCTGAACTCGTGTCTCTTCAAGACATTCCGTTGGACAAGTTGGCCTTCCCCGTCATCCACGAAGCCTTAAGCCGGTACGTCCAAGATATCCAAGCCGCAACCACCCAAACCCACTCCACTGTCGTACCAACCAACAAACAGCCGTCCTTTTATTCGTCCTAACCGTCACCCGCCGGTGAAATGTTCACCGAAACTTTTCCTTCTTCGTCATTCCCGACGTTGTTTATCCGGACTCCATCTTAGTTTTTTGGCGGGACAGTGGTCTGCAGGTAAGAGGTGGAAAATCAACAGACATGGGTACCCTGTCTCAGTGAGGTACCCACAGGTAATGTCTATCTGCTTTTCTGTGATGCCGGGTTTCGTCCCGGCAGCCGAGTTACTTTCCTTTCGGGGAAAGTAACCAAAACCATTGACGCCCAGACAGGCTTCATTGGATGGGTCGGACGCGAACCTGAGGAAAGCAGCCCAACTCGCTGCGCTCAGACAAGGCCTGCTGAATGCTCAGAGCATCCGTCCCTTGAGCCTGTCAGCAGGCGTCGGAGAAGGCAATGAGAGAAAGATTCCTTGGATTTTAACAGACCACATTCCAAAGCAGCACGAGTGGTTTCTAGGATGCTAAGATTCATCTGAAAAGATCAGAGGATAAGAAAATTTTCTAGTCTGGTGGCCTGGCCGAACCCTGCCGCCGTCACCGTAAAAAAGGTGGGCACTGTTTGAGCGCAGCGAGTTTGCCCACCGCCGGTGTCGGCGGCAGGGCGGAGGGCACCCGAAGAACTTGCCCCTGCGAAGGCAGGGGGCCAAGCCACGGCCAACTCTTGTATGATGCGTCTCGAAGAACGCGACCGTTATTGGCTACTTTTGCCTCCACAACAGCAATGGTGGCACCCTCCGGGATGCGCCAAGCAAGTTCTCGGCCGCCGGGGCGAAACCCGGCATTAAATGAACAGGGGTTAAATCAGTTGTTTCGAGAGAGAGAGAGAGAGAGAGAGAGAGAGATGTGAGGATGCGAGAAGATAACAGGTGTCTTACTTCTTGGATTGTTCTAATTCTAACAATGCGGTTTTGATAGGTAGTCCGCCGCCATAACCTACGAGTTTTCCAGTTGATCCAATGACCCGATGACAGGGCACGATAATTGACACCGGGTTTTGTCCATTGGCCGCCCCGACAGCTCGAGAAGCTTTAGGATTGCCAATTTTTTTGGAAATGGCTCCATACGAAATGGTTGTTCCATACGGAATTGTTTTCAAAGCGCGCCATACCGAACGTTGAAATTCCGTCCCTTCCAACGATAGGGGAATGGTAAACCGTTGCAATCGCCCAGCAAAGTAGGCTTCCAGTTGTTGAATCGCCATTGTAAACGGAGCACGTTGCTTCTTCCATTGCGGATCAATGGCGAGGGGATGTGCCCCATTTTGAAATTGTAGTCGACACAGACCTTTCCCATCATTCACCAGCAATAACGCGCCGACGGGACTCGACCAGATCCAATAGGAATAGGACAAAATGGATGGTTTTCTCATAATCAGCCTTTTGTATTCATTAAAAGATTCCTCGTGAACCATCAAAAGAACATTTAAGGGCTCAACACCCTTGAATCAAAAGCCACATAATTTCCGGGAAATTTGGAAAGGTTTGGCATGCCATCAGCTGCAGGAAACACAATTTGAGTGGGGGAAACGGGAAACGGTCGGTTTGCCAGTAACGTCTGTGCAGCTTTTTTTTGGTCGGGATTCGCATTCAACCATGGGCGATAGAGCGGGTCTCCGAATAGAACCATTTTCCAACTCAGATACCTTTTCGAAAGATAATAAGCTTCAACCAGTGAATACCGCCCCGAATACAATAAGCCAAAGAATTCTGTCGGCAAGGGAAACGCATCCAAATAGGGTTCACCCACCGGTCCTAGGGTCACAGTAATACCTCGTTCCAAAGCATTTTTGCACCAGCCTAGCTCTTTGGGATTGTGAATACTGACCGCCTCGCCTGATGCAATATGATAGCCGATAGCCCCCGGATTAAAGGTAAAGGCGTCTTCATAATGCCGAAGCCGGTACCATCCCACATACAGGGCCACATTTGGCGCTTGGCCTGGTTGGCTCAACCGTTGTTCGGTATTTTCTAACGTCAATGGATAGCTCGCCACACTACGAAATGTATTAGCAAAATCCTGCATGTCGGCATCGTAATATCCATAGGACAATGGCGGCCCCTTTTTCATCCCGCGAGCATCCACGTACACCTTGCCAATCAATCCCTCAGATTCCGTGGATATCGCCTGATCAATCATTTTTTGCACTTGTGGCATGGTCGGAGCATCAATTCGACTCACCATCAGCAGGGGCCGAGGCCAATCCTGTACCTTGCTGGCATACCCGATATAAAACGGATTTGGGAGGCGTCCTGCGAGAGGATAGGTTCTGGATTCCCACCAAAGAAAGCTGAGCTCACCATCAAGACTTGCACTGGCATCGGCCTGTTGATAGCGATCTACCTCCCATTGCGCGAATGCCAGGATTCCCCACAATCCATACGCCTCCTGTACCAAAGAATAGGCTCGAGTCCTCGTAGTCGATGACGTGTGGTGAAGAAGGCCTGCCAGCATTTGTTGAATCGCAAACTCTTCTCGCTGCTGTTCGGGCGAGAGGGGGGACATCCCGTCAATATGAAACTTCGCCACCATTTTTCCAAATACCCGTCGAATGATTTTGCCACGTGCGGCTAACCGCGCTTCCTGTTCCTCGACAATGGCCTTGGTCAGTATTTCCCGATGAAGTTTATTGAGAAGTTGGGTGAGCTGTTTTCGCCATTCCCGGACTTGTGATGCGGAGATATTTTTTGCCGTTTCTGCCAAGGGAATAATCGCCTCACCAGATGGGTGAGGAAATTGGATCAATTCGTTTTTCTGTTTCACCAGAATTTGTTCCTGTTCACGAAGAAGACCCATGGCCGACTGAACCCATCCGCGAGCATCAGTGATCCATTCTTCCTCTTCCCTCGTCAACGTCGGAGCCTGTACGCGCAATGGCATGCCATAAATCGACACCAGCACCTTAATTTGATTGGCCAACCCCTTTTTCATGAGCGCCTGTTGTACAGGCTGGAGCACCTTTTGTTCAAACATTTCACGACTTATCGAATCCGCAAACGGCAGATCAAGATCCACACGATTGGCAACGGGAATACCTCGACGCTTCATATAATAGGTAGCCAAATCCTGGCTTTCCTGGCTTTCGCTATTCACGAGCACAGCAACCTGATCGGGTGAGATGAAACCGAACACCGGAAAGGAGTGAAGAAGTCCTACTATCGAGAGACAACAACACAGGGAAAGCCAAAGACGTACCATGGCTGCACTGTACCGAATCCGGCAATGAGACGTCCAAACTCCCTTTGCCTTATGGAGACGGGGATCAACCGGTAGACTTGGTCAAACTGGTTGGCTATGATCCGGCCATGTTGAGAGAACTCTACCTTCAGCAGTGGTGTCAGTATCGTCAGGTCACTCTGGCTCAATTAGCCGAACAAACGGGACTGGCGCTCACAAGCCTAGAGTCCGTCAATAATGAAAGCCTCGACCCGTCTCTTTCCATGCTGGACACTATCGCCAATTCGCTGGCTATTCCGACATCCTGGCTCCACCACAACCCTGAAGTGATCCAAAAGTTATGGAACGATGCCGATGAAGACGAACCTGTCCTGCCAGAGCAAGCTGCCATCGATCCGCTTTTTGAACGCATGATTCAAGTTCGCCACGAACATCCGGAACTGTTTGTCTTACTCACCAACCTTGTTCATCATGGCGATCCAAAACTCATTCGTGCCGCTCACGTCAATCTTCAAAGCTTATCTAAACAAATTCGAGCGACTACCCTACCCTGGGGCTCACGCCCTCCTGGTCATTTTGAACCCCCCAGCGACTAGAGCTTAGGCCATTGGTTCCGAGCGAATGAGATTCATTTGCCCGATCATAAACCAGTTTTTAAATTATTAGAATTCGAATCGCGGACGGAAAGATAAGGTTGGTCCCTTTAGGTAGGTCTAACGTATAAGGGCAGTCTGAACGGTGGCAAGCAGTTCGTCGAGGGTAAACGGTTTTTGTAGAGTGTGCCGAGAATCGGGCATAAAGGTATTACCCCTTGATAGTCTCGCTTGAGAGTCGGACAAGGTGCCCATAAGGGTGATAAGTGGAATTCCAGCAGACTGCTGGCAGATTCGACGCAGTAGCTCCCCTCCTTCATGTTCTAAGGATACGATGTCGGAAATGATGACGGAGGGAAAAAATTGTTTTTGATTTTGAAAGCCTTCTTCACACGTGGCCGCTTCTATGACCTCATACCCGGCAGCCTCTAAGGAAAGGGAGACCGAGTCTCTGACCTGAGTATCGTCTTCTATGACCAAAATTTTTTCCATATTTGCTGTGAGAAGCAGCAAATTATGTTCCTCTATTCTTGTTTTTAAATATGTCTTAAAATTATCATATTAATCAATAACTTATGGCATGGAGCCTTTTTCAAATTCCTGCCATTCATGCAGGAATTTTCATGCACTTTGAAGGGAAAAACATGCAGAATGTCATTTTAAAAAATTCAATTTTTCTACGTAAATTTTCAACCTCGCTCAGAAGTTATTCTTGGAAACAATCAGGCAGCGGGTCGGATAATTTTTGATGCCCCGCGCATATTATGGCTGTGCCTCCACAGCCACCACAATTGAACACTTATCCCTGTTAGCGTCGCCACTACACCCACATAGAGCCCCAGGATTTTTCCATAGGCAATCCCAAGGACTAAGATGCTTGAGCTTCCGAGCAAATACAGACTGACGGCTTGCGTCACATATGTAGTGGCACCCCGATAAACAAGTTCCCCTTGGAAATAACTTTCCCAAGGACTCAAAGCCGGAAGGACCACTGCTATCCACAGCGCAGTACTGGCGAGGGAAGACAGTTCCGGATTCAACGCCGCTACCGATTCAAACCACAGAGTGGAAAGTGGGGTTGCCGCAATGACTAATAGCGTCGCACTAGAGCCCAATGCAACTAACCACACAAAGTGTTGTAAGGGCCGTTTAAAATGATGTCTATCAGAGAACGTCACGACGACCTCTTGAACGGCAATCCCCACACTTCGAAACATAAACGTGAGACCGCCCAACACTGGCCATACGGCTAACGATTCCAATGCTCGCGGCATACGGCTGATCGCTGCGCTCCCAATAGAAAGGGTGGACAACATGACCAGGGGTGTCAGGGCTAAGGGCCAATAGAATGAGCACAGGCGTTGAAGCGTCAGCGGATGATCCGGCACGACGTCACTGCGTTGAAGGTCTCGCACAATCGGGCGCGTAGCTACAAACATAAAGATCGCCTCAAATATGACACCAGCCGAAAGAGCCATGGTCGCCACGAGAACGCCAGGAAGGGTTTGAATCGCGAGCCCCCCTACTAATACCGATGCACTGACACCCAATCGGATTAAGGTTCCTAGCCCAACCAATCGCGTTTGTCCCGCCCGAATGACCATACCCTGGAAGAACCGTCTGACCGCAATCGACAGCGTCCATGGGGTCATCATTTGCAAACCCATTTGAGCCGGTCCCCAGATACTCGCCGGCGCCCCTAACAGGGTTTTCACCACCACATCATACAAGGGGGTAAAAGCCAACAACATATGTAGCAGGGTCAGACTCCCCCCTAACGTCACGATAAAATTACGCATCAGACGATAGGCGGGCCAGTCTTTGCACAGGGCCGTGGAGGCCACCAAAATCATGATGATCGGCGCTTCGATAAACAGCGAGAGCGGAAAAACTACGCCCCCATAGGCGGCTAAATGAATTTCAGGGCTTGCCAAACGTGACACGGTCGCAGCAACAAGCAGCAGCTCAATTCCCATGAGCAGCCAACTGCCCGCTAAGGGCCACCACATACGAAAAATAATTGAGAGAGGAGAAGAATACGGGTGTGACACGTTTGGCGAAATACTTAAGAAACCAGAAGGGAATGCATAAACTTCTAGAAAGGAATCAATTCAGTATTAGGAAAAGACTCAAAGTAGGCATGAAAGCTTCCCTGAACCCTTTTAGCCTACATGCTACACTTAGACCCTAACACAGAAAGAGATTTTTACGCCAAACCAACCCTTTTATGGAGTAGGATCGACGGTAGAGGAAGGATTCGTTGAACCGGTAAGGGCCACTAATTCAGCTCGTTCCTCTGAAGTGACTCTCGTTTCGGTAGGTTCATCATGATGGGATGGGGCGTGCGTGGTTGATTCCACAGTTGGTTCAGGAATATCCCGGGGTTCCTCATAAGAAGGCTTCCAAGAAGACGCTTCAATTTCACATTCCTCACCGGGAAAAAGACGAAGGAAATCCCATTCCGTCACCCAACTTTTCACATACTTGCGCATACTCGTTCCAGCAACTATTTTTGCCGAATCTTCTAAGCCATGCTCCCACATATGCCAACCATGCCCCTTGAGATGCAATCCACGAACAACCTGATAAACCTCTTGAATCGTTTGATTCGAAGGTTGGCCTAAAGGGATCCGTTGAGACTGGAGAAGTCCCATACCTTTTTCTGCTTTATCAGCCAAGACTCGATCAACCTCGGTTTGCTTACTTCGAAGTTTATCCAACATTTTTACACTGTCGCCTTTTTTCTCTAAAATCTCTTCTCTGAAATCATTGGTCAACGCCATCACCGTTCCAAGCCCTGGGAGCATGTGTCCGTCAATCATATTCATCAATCTTGCGACTTCTGCATATGACTTGGCCCGTTGGTTCACGGAATACCGGCCAATCAGTTCCGCTTCATCAATTAATAAAATCCATCCAGCATACCCTGCCGCCTGCATCAAACGGGCAGCGAATTGAAATCTCTGAAGAGCCAGCTCTGTGGCCGACACCCGACCAAACACATATTGATCACCAAAGCCGGCTTCATGTAGATATTTTTTCAAATCGCCGACTCCAATAGGATCACCAGTCCAAAATCGGGCCATGCGATGGCCTAATTCCATATCGGAGCTCATCCGCTCATAGAGCAATAAAGTCGCTGCGAACCGTGTATCAACCTGATTCTCTGGATTATTGACCCACGCCACCAATTCCTTATAGCGTGGCGTCCACACATCACATTCGCCGGCAATTTCCGCAAACACCTCTCCCTGCTTATTGGGTACCACAGCTGATTCAATGGCCGAATAAAAGAGCCGAACAGGATGATAGAGCGGTGTTTCCTTACTAATAACAATACGGCTGCAAATAAAATTGGCATCCAGGGCCAAATGTTGGAGATACTCAAGTACATGGGACTTTCCACTTCCAAATTCACCTTCAAGCACCATCCCACGAGGACACGGCCCAGTCGTAATATTTTGTTGTGTGGCCTCCAACAGTCGGCGAAACCGCCCTTCAACCTCAGGCTGCAAACACCCTAATGCTGTCACCACGGATTTGTTTGGTACACCAGCCCTCAACCCTTCAATCACCCGTCGAGCGTCGACAACAGGAACCCTTCCCTGCCCTTGAGGCTTGGACGGAGCCACCTGCGTGGCTCCCCTCGGCTCTTGCTCCTGCCCTTGAATCCGCACCAAAGAGGCCAAAGGATTCTGCCGGTGTTTTGGTCGAATATCATCCCAGACCCGCAGCTTTAGCGCCTCATATCGATCCACGCTTCGCCGGGAATCGGTCAGAAACTCCTCAGGAGCCAAAACAACCATCAATAACCCTTCGATTTCATCTGCGGTGTCCAAAAATTGTCGAAGCAATTCAAATAAATCCATGGTGGCCGATGAGGTAAAGTTTAGCGATCCATCGGTTGGAATATCCTGTCGTTTAACAAAATACCGTGAAATATCGAGGGTCAGAATCAGCCCACCTTTCCCAGTTAATCGCAACCACCGTGTTAACGACGTCAACATATGCCGGGCGTTGTGTCGAGCGACCTTCTGATAAATCAAGGCTTTTTTCACTCCAGAGATGAGACGAAGATCACCACATAGCCATTCCTTCACTGATGTGGCCAACACTCGATCCGAATCACCTGCATCGAATTGTGCCAAACATAAACGGATCATGGCCATACGAAATTCACGGCACAGCCCCGTATCGCCCTCAATAGATTTTTCCAACCATGTTTGAATATCACGCCGCAACATCGGTTCTTTCCGCTCATTCAATGCGGCAACTTGCCGTAAAGAGAATTCCTGGCGATTGGTCGGAATTTGATACCCATGCTCCTCTAACAGATGCAGCACAAACTGATAGGCCAAATCATCCCAATCAACCTGTTTGGCAATCTTGTGGAACAGACGTTCGACCATATGGATCTTGGTAAATCGGGCATCCACTTTGGCATACGCATAATCGTCAGTATTGGCCATATTGCCTAAAGCGTGTTGACAACCTTCCATGGAAACATGGTCAGGAAAGACCGCAACCTTGATGGCCCCGCCTCCCTCTCGTATAAAATTATTTAAATAATCTTGTTGCAGCACACCAAGCCAATCCTTGGCAGCCATGTTAAAAAGAGGGCCCTGCTCTTTCGCTGACTTTCTGACAGAAGTTTTCTTTTTCACCATCGTCGAGTCTGCAACAGGACGGGGAGAAGTTTCGGAGACGGGCGGCGTGCCAGAAACCGAAGAATTCATGATGGTCAGCGGGGCTTCATCTTTTAAGGATTGGAGGCGATTTAACGCATCGATTAATTTGCTCATGTTTGTTTCCTACCTTGGATTCACCAGATTTTGATATCAAACCACAAGATGGAGCCTTGTTAGGTCAGGGTTCATGAATCAATTCAGAAATCGTATTTCATGTTTCACGCTGGAAAATGCAAGCTGATTTGACAGGCTTGTTTATACAACTGGGCGATACGGGCTTCAGCCACATCATCCTCTTGGATATCCAACAGCCGACGGCCAATTTCTCGAAAAGGAACACCCAACTCAACCCCATCCAACACCCGTAAGTATAGGGGCCATTCATCCCGAGATTTTCGCCGGTCAAGATTCCGGCCGACTTGATGCTCTTGCCATTCCAACAGGTCCGTTTTCACTTTATCCATTTGAGATGAAAGAGGTTTTTTGAGATCAAACACAGCGGCAACATGCCATTCGGATAAACACAAACTGATTTCTTCTCCACCGCCCAGCCAATCTGGCCCCTGACCAAAGTAAATCCGTCCATAATTGGAATCAAAGGACAACATCCAAGGTTTGGCAATAGCGGGATTAGGCAATCCACTCAAATGGTATTTTTCGAGAGAATTTGGCATCCGTGCTTTAAAGGCCGGGTGGTCGGGGGACACCACATTCTTCCGATAACGGGTCGGGTATTTAGGGTCGTTCGCGCAAGCGACATCATATTCATATGTTGACTGATAATATTTTTCCCAATCCTGTCGATAATCGGCACGACGACGCAGAAATTCCCATCGCCAAAACGTATCATTCAAACTTTCCGGTTGAGGGTAGGTTTCCCCATCTGTCCAATCGGGGGCTACCCCATTTCGAAACTGCTGACCATTCATGTCCTTTGCCGGACGTCTACCTGCACGCATATCATTCCATTCCTCTGTTCAAAAAAAGGAAAATTTTCCTACCTATTCCCTATGGGACGACCACACACCCATACGGCAATTACGAACAACACACCACTTTTGCCAACAGGAAACTTTTAAGGGTTGAGAACGTCAAACAGGCAGGTACTACGTCACCAAACGAGGGTCTTACATCTGTGAAGGGAAACTGGTTCTACGTTGTGACCAGGAAATACCATGTACCCAGCCAAACCAGGAGAGTACAGCCACACAACAGGCTAAAAAGACCATGGCCATGACAAAAAATGCTTTCCCTAACATACAGAAGATCCCCCATCTAAGCGGTTCTTCATTCCTGCCATCTAAAGAATGTATCGGCAGGAATCTATCAAGTCTTTACCTCAATTCCTAATAACCTCTTCTCCATTCTTCCAGGAGGAGATTTTTCTCCAATACTACACATGAAGGAACCATATTTCAAATCATGCGAATTTTGAAAGCAAATGGCCACATTTCAGGAAAAACTAGGTTAGTAGCGAAATTTCTTCAAAATGGACCAGGACAGGCTCAAAGAGCCAACCCAGCCTTAGGACATAGCTTTTTGGCCCTTCCCCCTCGGCTCCTGGCACTCATTATCTTATGGAACAAATGGCTGCTTTTGAGGGATCCCCTTTAACATCTCCCTTGTCTTACCTAGGCAAGGAACAGGTCGGGAGAGCCAATATTAGCCTTCTATCTATGAAAGCTGAAGCCATCCAAGAAGTTCAGGGAAATTTTAACGCAACCGTGAGGAAAATAACTTTTAATGTAAGTTACGGCACACTTCCACCCACCGTCTCTGAGCATTAAGGGTGAGATAGGTGGATTGAAGCGGCGCCCACAGACGGAACCGCCAACAGGATCGTAGCCGTGTTAAACAAAAAACCATTCCAATTGGGGAACTATCAGGTGGGGGAAGATCTAGTTCAATATACTTTCTGCTTTGTGATTTTCCCCAGAATACCCTTCGCTTTAAAACAATTTTTTTTGAATGCTCATCAATGGGATATTCATATTTTTTCCAGAACACACTCCACCTCAGGATTCTAGCAATTACCTTTTCATCATTATATCACATACAGGAATACCTCAGAGAACAATACCAATGCCGCTCCCTACGACAACCGGTTATTTTCTCTCAATTTTCGCCCAAGAATCACGCAGACCAACGGTTCGATTAAACACCAATTTTTGCTCACCGGAATCAGGATCCAAGCAAAAATACCCTAGACGTTCAAATTGAAACCGGCTGCCGATCTTAGCGTGTTTGACGCTGGGCTCAACCCAACACGTTGAAAGAACTTGCAAAGAATGTGGGTTAAGCACAGTTTGAGAATCTTGCGATTGGCCATCCGTTCCTGGAACCGATTCCATTAATAAGGGCTCATACAAACGGACCTCAGCCGGCAGAGCATGAGGGGCCGAAACCCAATGAATCGTCCCTTTCACTTTTCGTCCCGCCTGAGACCCACCTCGTTTCGTCTCCGGATCAAACGTGCAACGGATCACCGTAATGGCCCCGGTTTGTTCATCCCTTTCCACACCTACACACCGAATGATATAGGCATACCGGAGACGAACCTCCTGTCCAGGGGACAATCGAAAGAATTTTTTGTGTGGATCTTCACGAAAGTCACTAGCCTCAATATAGAGTTCACGCGAAAACGCCAGCCGCCGGCTCCCCTGGCTTGCATCCTCGGGGTTATTCACCGCATCAACTTCCTCCGTCCGTCCTTCCGGATAATTTTCAATGATCACTTTCACAGGATGAAGTACGGCCATCACACGAGGAGCGGAGCGATTCAAGTCCTCTCGAATAGCATGTTCTAACAATCCCATCTCAATCACACTATCTCGCTTAGCCACACCAATCCGGTCACAAAAATTTCGAATAGCCTTGGGCGTGTATCCTCGACGGCGCAATCCCTTTATGGTTGGCATACGAGGATCGTCCCAACCTTGCACCTGTTTTTCTTTTACTAATTGAAGGAGTTTTCGTTTACTCATCACTGTATGGGCAAGGTTCAAACGTGCAAACTCAATTTGCTGCGAATGACAGGAAACTTCACACTCACGGAGCACCCAATCATATAAGGGACGATGGTCTTCAAACTCTAAGGTACATAAGGAATGCGTAATGCCTTCCAACGCATCAGAAAGCGGATGCGCAAAATCATAAGTAGGATAAATATTCCATGCAGAGCCAGTCCGATAGTGAGTCACTTTCCGAATGCGATAGAGCGTCGGATCCCGTAAGTTAATGTTTGGAGAAGCCATATCGATTTTTGCCCGCAAGACATAGGCTCCATCCTCAAATTCCCCGCTGCGCATCCTGGTAAATAAATCTAGGTTTTCTTCCATCTTTCGCTGACGATATGGGCTTTCGGTTCCTGGCGCAGTCAACGTCCCACGGTATTCCCTAATTTCTTCACCGGTCAAACTATCTACATAGGCTTTGTCTTTTCGAATAAGGTTCACCGCAAAATCATATAACGATTCAAAATAATCCGAGGCAAAATACAGACGATCTCCCCAATCAAACCCTAACCACCGGACGTCTTCCTGAATTGATTGGACATAATCCATATGTTCTTTGGTTGGATTCGTATCATCAAACCGGAGGTTACAGAGTCCACCAAATTCTTGCGCAATACCAAAATTCAGACAAATAGATTTGGCGTGGCCAATGTGCAGATGTCCATTCGGCTCAGGTGGAAACCGTGTATGGACTCGTTGTTCAAATCGCCGGGTAGCTTGATCTGCAGCGATCAAGGTTCGAATGAAATCGACAGGAGAATGGTGTTCCGAAGATGGCATAGACAGATGAGAGCACTTAGAATACCGGATGGCCTTCAGTCTGTCTAGAAAGAAACGAAACAGGCAGATATATTTTGCCTGGAGTCGTTAATGCGTATGGAGAGAGTATAGTGGGTCCTCAAGGATCACAGGCGGGATGATCCATGACCCTCAAAAATTCCGCAGTATCATGGTCGTCATGTATTGGCCCTAAGCCACCCGTCAGGACCTGAACTTGTACTAAGCCCGGCAGCAAAAAAACCGAGAGTGAACGGTGAATCCTTAGGAAAAGGTTTTCGTATACACAAAGTTCTGACGAACGGAGACACCGTCTTTAGAGCCTTGTCCAGATTTTCCTTGGGGAGGAGCAGGGGCTTTTTCTTTTGAACCCTTTGGTGAATCCTCTTTTTTAGCTTTCGATTCAGGGGAATCTTTTGATTTTGACTCGGTCGTCGAATCTCCATCTTCCTGCCCCGCTTTCAATTGTCTGGCCCACATGTTCGGCTGACAAACGATATTGAAATTAGGCGCGGGCACCGAATCATCAATTCGCCATAATTCTAATTCCGCCGCATAAAAATTCACATCATCTCGGGAAACCATGTTGAGCCAATCTAAACTCTGCCGGATTTCGGCGGTAATTTCTTGTCCAACACAAATAATAGTCTTGGCTTCCAAACCCGCTGCATACATAATCAGTTTTCCAAAGGACTCATGGCTGATACCGTCTAAGTGCCCTAACACAATCACGTAATGTCCGCGTTTTGCATCTTTGGCTAATACGGCTCCCGCTAAGGTATCCAACGGAATCTCTCCCCCCGCAGACTTCAAGGAGATTTCTACGGCTTCCCCCAACATTTCCAAAATTTCCTCTTGTTGCAACCATGAAGCAAACCCGTCCACTTCATTGGCCCACACTTCATTTAAATTAATTTTTCTGAGCTTTCCAACCGGTTTTGCCATAACACCCTCAACTTCTTAAAATTGTGGATTCCGATAGAGTTTCCATAAAGTATGTACTGATTCTTATCGACGGGTTAAAGAAAAAGTTAAGAGAAAAAGACACAAAATTCCATTTGCAGGGAAAATTCTTACATCTTTCCCCTCACTGTTGAAGCTTCCTCTGCAAAGCCCTATCGACATTTTGCTTTTCACAAAGAATTCATTATTTAAGATAAATATAACTACGTAAACTCATAACTCTTAAAATTTTCAAAAGAATTCCTGAATCCCACACTGCCCAAAAGATGGGCATTGCTCTTTTATTCAATTGCGTTACAATACGATGAGTTCATGGCTAAGGGATGGTTCTCATCCGAGAACTAAAGCAATCCTCTTCAAAACAAAATCCACCCTTGAACATTCGAAGCCCGTAATGGAGACCAACGGGTCGGCAATCTTTAAACAGGAGGTTTGGAATATGAAATTCCTTCAGGCATTTCAACCGCACATGTTTGTAGTCTGTCTCTTTGGTCTGTTTGTCACAGGATGTGGAGATTCAGATGGGCCAGCGGAAAAGGTCGGGAAATCGATTGATCAAGCCGTTGAAAGTACGACACAGTCGGTCGGAGATGCAATGGAAAGTACGGGTGAAGCCATCACGGAAAAAGCCGAAGAGGCAGGAGAGGCCATGTCTGATGCAATGGAAAGTACAGGTGAGGCAATTAAAGATGTGGCTGAAAGCACCGGAGAATCTCTCAATGATGCGGGTAAAGCTGCCTCTGAAGCGGTGGGGCTAAAAGATTAAAGTCAGCTGGAGTTAGTCAAACAATCTCCAAGCCATAGTCTTGAGGAGAATGAGAAACGCCTCAATACTCAATAAATGGAGAGAGGCATCATCTCTCATGTGCAGATTCACCACCAAAAGTAAGTGTACTTACTTTTGGTGGTGAAAATGATTATTTAAATAAGGTATATTTGTGGATTGGGACGGGGGAAAAAATTTTGGAGGCTCGAAAGCATGATCGACAAATGGCTCAAGACAATATTGGCGATAGTTGCCCTCTTTTTTTTCATGGCTTTAAGCAGTCCCAAAGTTTGGGCTGAAAATTCTTGGGGATTTGGAACCGATATTGGCTTTCTGACTGATACCGCAGATGACACCGTTTTCACCCTGAGCTTTCAAGGTGATTACTATATAGATTCAGAGTTTTCCATAGGGCCGCAACTTTTGATCACCCCAGGTGGAGATTTAACACAAATCACCTTTGCGGGAATCGCCCGGTATCATATTCCAATGGGAGCCGTCACCTTAATTCCATTTGGAGGTTTGGGTTTTGTTTATGCAGATTATGAACGAGGGCGCAATGATGACAACGATATCAGTTATACGTTCCCCATAGGGGCGACAGCAGCTTTCCACATCAGTCGAACCATATCACTGGCCAGCACGCTCATTTTCACCGTACAGGATCTTGATTTGGACAATCGAAGGAATAGCGACAATTTTAATATCGGCTTATTGTTTGGATTTCGTTTCCACCCCTAAGACCACCGGTGGATTCATCTGCCCCAGATTATTCTGAGGATTTCACTCTTTCAATTCTTCCAAATACGTGGCGATCCGGTCCAACGCCAATGCATTGAGCCGCTTTCCATACCATCGGGGCATCACCCGATCTGAATAACCCGGAACAATGTAAACTCCAGGACTCAGAATGGATTCCTGAATATATTCACGGATACTCTCAGCCGTTCCCCGATATTCGGGATCCGCCAATCGTTTTGGCCCATTGGTTCCCAAGACGAGTTTCGGTCCCTGGCGTCCTTGTGCCGGAATGATTCCAGGAATGGTATGGCAAACGGCACATCCCGACTGCACAAAAAGTTTATCAAGAGGTTCCTGACCAGTGGACAATGGCACATCGAGCAATGAAACTGGTTTATCTTTTTTAGAAGACAGAGAATTCGTGGCTTGAGCCGGCGTTTCTTGTACAACAGTTTCGTCCCCCTGAGGAGCATCAGGCTTACTCAATGGATTCAATGACAGGGTCGCCAGAATGCCGCACCCTATGACCATAAAAATCAAAAAACTTTCTCGTCCCCCTGAAGGTTTGGGTTTTTTCGAGTTACTCATACAACATCCTGTCTTTCGATGGTCATCAAATTACAATAGGCGCCAACCAAATTGGCCGTTCAACTCAACAGGTTCCTCTTGGCTCCTCTACCGAAATCTTGGAGCCCCTGTCAATTAAGAGCGCAACGAAGGTTTCACATCTTGTCTTATCACCATCTCTTTTGGTATCCCCATCATGTCTATCAATTTAGACAGAATCAAATAGCGGCTCCATCCCTAACCAAGAGATGAACCTTTCCGCTTGAATCTTCCATCATTCCGCCCGCATCCATTATTGAAAGGCCCCCACCGAATGACGCTCATTCCGCGCTGGTGGCCGCGCGAAAATACCCCGCCCAATATGCCCACAGAACAGCGAACGTTTAAGGTTACCGTAGAGACCAAGCTACTCACCAAATGCCATTGGCAATCCTTTCCGAGCAACCAACCAACAGTCTTGTTGATTCATGGACTTGAAGGTTGTACGGAATCGCACTACATGATTGGCCTCGCGCACAAAATCTGGGCAAAAGGCTGGAATTGCATTCGCATTAATCAACGTAATTGTGGAGACTCTGAACATCTCACTCCGACGCTCTATCATAATGGCTTGAGCCAGGATTACGGACAGATTATTCAAGAAATCACCGAACAAGATGGGTGCAAACACATCTGGCTTATCGGTTATTCCATGGGAGGCAATCTCACCCTGAAATTAGCGGGAGAAATAGGGGATGGGCTTCCCTCACTTCAAGGAGTAGCGGCTGTTTGTCCCAACATTCAGCCTGCCTTGTGCGTACGTGCACTGCAACGCCCATCAAATTGGATCTATCATGAACATTTCATACGAAGCCTCAAGGCCAAATTAACCCGCAAAGCTCAGCTCTATCCCGGAAAATGGGATCTCTCTCACCTTCGAAAGATCGATACCATGTGGGAATTCGACCACGTCTACACGGCTCCAGATGGAGGGTACCACGATGCAGAAGACTACTATGCCAAGAGTGCCGCTCAAAATGTGCTGCACACCATCACCATTCCTACCCTCATCATCACGGCACAAGATGATCCCTTTATTCCCGCCAGCATATTTGAACAGTCGTTATTAAAGGAACACCCCTTTATCCAATTGCTATCGCCTCAACATGGCGGACATTGTGGGTTTTTTCAATGTCGTCAACCACACGAAGATTATTTTTGGGCTGAAAATCGTATCCTGGAATGGATTGAGTATCACACGGATCACAAATAAAGCCACTTCGCATTGGGAAGGGCTGTCCAGCGGCACACACGTTCCCACCTACCCAACGCCCGTGACTCCCCTTGCGACTCCATGGTCAACTGCGGTAGAACCTGAAGCGTGAAGCGGAAATAAGGCCCACAAGAGAAATCACACTCATTTCCCAGGCATCACATTCCTATGAGCCTCAAGCCCCCAGCAGCAGAAAAAGGTATTCTACGTCACCTGCACAAAGCTCACGACCAATACTTGGAAGGGTGGCTGACGGCTCCTGCCCACATTCATCATACGGCAAGACGCATGGCGAATCCGCCAATCGAGCGCCCGCAAAGCCGAAAGGAGTTTCAGCAACTCCTGGCCTGTTTAAATATTGATCCATCACAGACCGTTCTCGAAGAGAAAGTGGGATTCGGCGTGACGACCGCGCCTAATGGAGACCGCCTCATTGCCAAATGGGAGGCTCACACCGAATATTACAGTTATCAGGTATGGCACATTCCCCAATCCTCAAATGCCCTGTTGGGGTTTGGTCCATTGACCTATCCGCAGTATACCTTTCCATTTTCGCCGTTAGGTCTGGAAATCAATGCACTGGACATTGTCGTCACTCCATCAAAAACCTATGATCACGAAGATCTGGCCACGCTCTTACCTGGCCCCCAAATATATGCCAGTCGCGTTTTAGAGGAAACCATTTCCGTCGCGACGAGTTTTACGCCTGATGAACATGGACGAGAACGGTATTTGATCTGGGCACCAGATTCCTCAACACTCCTTCCCAAGCTCCCCCGTCTGATCGATATTCTGATTACATTGGAAAACTATACCCACCTGATTCTCTTGCCCTACAAAGCGTTTTCTCGATCAATCGACCAAGTACAAATTTATGAACAACGGCATCTGTACCAACGAAGTGTGATTACTACAGAACTCAAAGAAGCCCAACACCCTCGATTGCAGCAATGGCTTGAAGGCCTCACACAAGATTTCTTAGAAGTCGGTCGCCTCGCCGACTCACTTCGGTTCCGGCTATCAGCCTCGGTTCCTTATGATCGAATCGTCCATAACAATACACGGGCACTACAGGAACAAGCCCTCCCCTTTTGTCGCACCCTAACCGATTACATTCACTGGAAAATTACAGGAGTGGCAGATGGGTATCAACAATTAGTTTCCCGAGTTCATGCCTTAGAACAAGATTTTGAAGGAACGATTGCGGTACTTCGCACAAAGGTCGAACTCGTGTTGCAGGAGCAAAATCTGGCCCAACAAGATCAAAACATGAAACTGCTAGCCAGTGTTGATCAAACCACAAAAAGCCAAGCGATTCTTCAACAAACGGTCGAAGGGCTTTCCGTGATAGTCATTGCCTATTATCTCAGCGGATTGGCTAATTATATCTTCAAGGCCCTGTATGACCTAGGCTGGCTTTCCAGCTATACCCTCACATCGGCGATTTTTGTTCCCATTGCTCTGGCTTTCTCCTTTGGACTCATCAAATGGGGGAAAAATCGTATCCACAAAAACTATGGTGGCTCTACATCCCAGTCCGAACCCGATTCATCACCCTCCCCGTAATCCTTCATCCTTTCATAACCAACCACTCTCAGCAAATACTAGGTAATATTTTTTAGGCAAGAAACCGTGACTAATATCGGTCAAGATCGAACGATCAATGGCCGAATAGGATATAAAAGAATGAACTCCACTCTTATCTTTTAGTGAAGAAGGCTAGATTATGCAAAGCGCTGAAGAACTCGTCGAACAATGCTCCACACTGGTGTCCTTACCCGAGGTCTATATCCAAGTAAAAAAAGTCATCGACGATCCGGAATCAACAATGACCGATCTCTCGGCCGCAATCAGCATCGATCCTGGAATGACGGCTATCGTCCTCAAACTCGTCAACAGCGCATTTTACGGCATGCCTAGAAAAGTAGAAACTATCTCTCGCGCAGTAGGGATTTTGGGCATGCAGCCACTGCATGATTTGGTGTTAGCTGTATCCGTCACAAAGGCCTTTTCAGGTTTATCCCAACAAGTCATGAATATGAGCATATTTTGGGCAAATAGCTTCTTTAGCGGTTTAGCAGCGAGGGAATTGGCAAGAAAATGTTTTTTGGTAGATAGCGAACGAATGTTCGTCGAGGGGTTACTACGAGATCTTGGGCATCTCTTGCTCTACCAACATCTTCCGGAACAAGCCGAAGAGGCCATGAAAATCTCAGCCAACACGGGGGAGCCCCTCCATACAACCGAACAAAACTTGATCGGTTTCGATTATACCCAAGTGGGGAAAGCGCTCGTTGACGCCTGGGAACTTCCCAAAAATTTAGGGGAAGCCATTCGCCATCAAAACCAGCCCAATGCCACACCCGATTATCAATTTGAGGCGGCATTACTTAATATTGCCGGTGCACTGACAGAGGGATTTCAAGCACCAAATGGACAAGGCAATTGGGAAACATTAGTTGCCCCGGAATCCTGGAAACTGACTGGACTTGATGAAGAGAACATCAAAATATGTATGCTTGAGGCGGGAAAGCAACTCTCCTCAATGTTAGATCTTATGGAAGAGGCTCAATCTCGTGTGGCCTAACCTGGGAAAAACGGACCGAAAGGTTTCTCCAACACAGAAAAAAAACTCACAATAACGTAAAAGGAAACGGCATCCTCTTACTTCACACAAAACAAATCAGATCATGCAAAAGCGAAAAAAGGAAAATACCCTCATGGCTCAAACCACAATACCGACCGTCACCTACGCCAACACTCCCTTGGTAGATGTCACCTGTCAACTGACTTTTCCCCCAAATCTAAAAATCTCGGCAGCCCCTCCCGTTGGATTTCAAGATAAAATCAAAGATATGTTCCCGATGTTCGCGCTCACCCAGGATAAAACCGCCTATAACTTCATGAGTACCGATCAACGATGGCAGGTCGTCCTTGGCAAGGGAGCCCTGACTCTTGTAGCCAGGCAATATGATGGCTGGAAGTCTTTTTCCAAACATTTGCAGGGAGCCATGGCGGCCTTAGAACAAGAATATCCCCCACAGATTCTCTTGCGAATCGGGTTACGATTTCGCAATATCATTCGTAAATCAGCATTAGGCGTGACAGACAAGGAATGGAACCAGCTTCTCCACAATAAATGGACCGGAGATCTCGCTTGGGCTGGGACGGCAGGAGACATGAAAGCCACACACAGTGAAGTCTTAATGGGGTTAAACAGCGGAAAGGATTTAGTCTGCGTGCGCCATGGGTTGGTGCCCATCGCACAACCTGTTCAAGAAATGGGCTACCTCATTGATCATGACTTTTTTGTGGACGGACAATTCTCAATGAAGGACGTCCCTGACACCCTGAATGGCTATCACCAAGCGGCTCAACGATTCTTCAAACTGTGGGTCACCGACACATTACATAGGGCTATGAAACCCCAGACTTAAGGGGGTAAACGCGTTACATACCGTTCTGAAATCCGATTTTTTGCAGCCTCACACCCTTATCTCCCATTCACCCCTTAAGGTATCCTTTCCACACCTACATCTCATTGAAAGACTCCAACAATTCTAGCTCAATGGGCAGGCCAGCCATTGGACCCTCCCGAGTCCATTGCCCTACCTGATTCCGTCCTGCCTCTTTTGCGGCATATAATGCCTTATCGGCTTGATCAATTAACTCCAAGGGATCTGAAGCCCCTAACGACACGCAAGACACACCCAAGCTCATAGTAATTCGATTATCTCCCGTCGTTCGCACGGATTGGCTGGCTCGAGCGGAAATGGCGAGACGAAGACGTTCAGCCGCGATAGCAGTTCCCTCAGGACCTTGCCCAGGTAATAGGATACAAAATTCCTCTCCCCCATAACGCCCCATAATATCGGTAGGGCGAATCGTGGAAGAGAGAATCTGGGCAACCACTTGAATCACCTGATCCCCGACGGCATGCCCGAAGCGATCATTAAACGATTTAAAATGATCAATATCGGCCATGATGCAGCCAAAGTCCTTTTCGTTGGAAATACTCATAGTATGAAGGTCTTCAAACGCTTCGAATAATGCCCGGCGGTTAAAAATACCCGTAAGCGGATCCCGCAGTGCGAGACTTTCTAAATCAGCTTTTGAGGATTCCAACGCCAAAATGGTTTCCTCCAATTTCGTCACATCATCAAGCGAAACCAACACCCCTTGGACATGTTCACGATCATTGAGAATGGGGGTGCAATTGACTCGAAATTTCAACATTTTCCCAGAAAAATCAGGCAGGCTAATGGGAAAATCCAACTCTAAACACTTGTCTTTGCGTGCAGTCTTCCAGGGTAAAGTAATCAAGGGCGGAGCAGGAGGAACCGAGGTCCAACTAAACTCGTCCAGCCGTTTACCAACGAGGTCATTGGGATCTCTCCCCACCACTTCTCCAAATGCTTGATTCGCAAGAACAATCCGTTCGCCATTATCAAGGAGAATCACACTTTCCGTCAGCACATCAAACGCGGCTTTCACCCGCATCGGCACCACAGAACTGGGGTCCAGTTGCCGAAGCGTGCGTTTCATATACAAAAAATATCCCATAAACCCAGACCCAAAGACCAAGCCTAAAAATTGAATCCACGGATCGCTCAACCAGCTAAACCATCCCCTGTCCTCCAGAGACCGAAACCGTAGTTGGACGGTTCCCCAGCGCTCGGTACTATTAAAAATCGGAACCTGAATATGATCTGGTGTGGAAGAATCGCCAGGAGGTTGATTCCAGAGTTCCTGATGGCGACCGGAAAAGGCCAACATCTCACCATTGGCTAAAATAACGGCGGCTGAGATTATATCGTCATTCCTTTCAAGTAACAGATCAAAGGCTTCTTGAATGGCTCGGCTATCCCCGTTTTCCGCCAAAAGGGAATATTGGACGGCCAGAGCTTCGCTATATTGTTGACGATATTCAAAAATTTCGACGGCTTGATTGGGAATCAAATTCACCGCCATATCACTCATGAGCAGGATACTCAGAGTAAGAGAGACAAGCCCAAAACTAATCCAAAGCAAGGAACTCGCACGCTTCATGAGAAGGTGCCCGGCGGTTTAGCTTCGGCAGGCAGTTTGGTCTCAACAGTCGGAGCTGCAGAAGGCGCGCCCTGCTCAGGCTCAGGCCCTTGCAGAATCTGATCTAAGCCGTGATGCTCGTGGGCCTCTAATTGAGCCGCTTCCTTCACGCGCCGACTCCAGTCTTCTTTGGCTTGTTTATCCATATTTAAAATCGGCACGGGGTCAAAATGCCTCCAGGCAGGGAGGGAGGCCATGAGGCCAGCCATCAACGCCCCACCACGCACCATCCAGGCGACAAAGCCCGCCGAAAACGTCAGGCCAGCGCCTTTCATCGTCTTGACCAACCAGGAGCGTTCGTCCGCCTGCTCCTCCATCGTCTGTCCTAATTCATCGGAAAATTGATTCAATTGCTGAAGAACGTCCGCCGAGAGCTGCGTCTTGGTCAGGTCAGAGGGCTCGGGATAATAGGCCCGAATTTGATCCGAGGTCGTGGCCCACGACGCTGGGCGTAGCAATGGGGGAAGATCCAGCACATTCACCACTTCCTGGTGGCCGGCGTGCTGCGTTTCATCCTCAACGCCTCGGCTCGCCAACTCACCCTCTGGTATAGCCGCACTCACAGGTTCCGTACTGTCGGTGTCACTGGAGGGTATCCCCGGATCGGATTCTGGTTCCGGCTCCGGCTCGAGCTCCGGTTCCGGAGTAGGTTCGGGAGTGGGCTCGGGTTCCGGCTCGGGTGGCAGTGGCGGGGCCGACCCCTCCATCACGTCTGTCACAGTGATAGCGAGTGACTGGGTATCTGTACCTCCTTGGCCATCACTCACCTGCACCTGCACATCATAGACATTGTTGCCACCCCCATCCGTGGGATTTTCAAAGTCGGGCGCGCCAACAAAACTGAGCGCTCCGCTGGCAGGATCAATCACAAACCGCCCGGCATCGGCGCCCCCCACAATGCTATAGGTCAAGGGATCGCCATCGAAATCGGAAGCGGTCATCGTCGTCACGCCCGCGAGGTTTTCCGCGAGCGAGAGGGTCGCGCTCGCTCCCCCGCCATGACTGGTGATCACCGGCGCATCATTCACACCCACCACCGTCAGCGTGACCGTGGCCTGTGCGGTGCCCCCATTCCCATCAGAAATTTGGTAGGTAAAGGTATCCAGCCCACTCCAACCGCTAGTGGGGGTATAGGTAAAACTCCCATCGGCGTTTAACACCAATGTGCCATTGGTCACATTCACAATGGGCGTCGTATTGACCGTTAACGTATCGCCATCCAAATCGGAATCATTCGCTAACACTCCGGTGGCTAAGGTCGTGGTCAACGGGATATCTTCTGATGTCGAATATGCATCGTTGGCTGCCACCGGCGCATCATTGACATTGGCGAGGGTCACGCTGATGACTTGCGTGGTCGTGCCCCCTTGATCGTCGGTCACCGTCACGATGAAGCTGTCCGTGCCAAACCAGTTG
>Ga0224497_10000153_pt1 | contig 54124 bp, 42 predicted proteins | sample SF_Jul11_sed_USG_4_FD_167970 | JGI IMG/M metagenome (GOLD analysis project Ga0224497, IMG submission 167970) | Sediment microbial communities from San Francisco Bay, California, United States - SF_Jul11_sed_USGS_13 | ecosystem: Environmental > Aquatic > Marine > Sediment | place: USA...
AAGGGCCTGATAGCGAGTGGCCAGATCAAAAAAACTGAGTTGGTTGGGTGTCGACATGGGCAATCCTCCTTGGACCCGCAGTATCGCAAATGGGACTCAAATTGTCAGGGGTTTTTAGAGATGCCCGTATGTTCTTCAAGATTAATACCCGCCAAACACCACCCGCATGACGGACATGGGAGGAGAAGAAGAAATCATTCGGAAGAATGGGCGATGAGAGACCCTTTGAATCCGTCGAGGAAAATCGGTAGGGTATACTTGCCCCTGGCTAAAGTTAGAAGTTGTGGAGTTTACCTTTTATCCAACTTGGAGATTTTATGAAGAACGTGAGCCCGCTTGCAGGAAAACCAACTGAACCTTCCATGCTCGCTAATATTCCCCGGCTGGTCACTGCCTATTACACGGGTCACCCGGACCCGTCGGTGCCCGGGGAACGGGTCGCCTTCGGAACATCAGGGCACCGCGGCTCCTCTTTGAAAAACTCCTTCAATGAAGCACATATTCTGGCAACGACACAGGCCATCTGCCTCTATCGTCGGCACCAACATATCGATGGACCGCTCTTTTTAGGCATGGATACGCATGCGCTTTCCGAGCCGGCTCTGGCGAGCACCCTTGAAGTACTAGCCGCTAATGGTGTGGTCGTGATGATCGACCGCGACAACGGGTACACGCCGACGCCGGTCATTTCGCATGCCATTCTCACGTACAATCGCGGGCGGACGTCGGGCTTGGCCGATGGCATTGTGATCACCCCCTCACACAATCCGCCGGAAGACGGCGGCTTCAAATATAACCCGCCCCACGGCGGCCCGGCTGATGGCGACGTGACAACCTGGATCGAAAAGCAAGCCAACGCGTTTCTGACCGATGACCTGCGCGGAGTGAACCGCATGACATATGAGAAAGCCCGCCGGACTTCCAGCACGCGCCAGCATGACTATGTGAGCGCCTATGTCGAAGATTTGGGCAACGTCATCGACATGGACGTCATCCGCGATGCGGGGCTTTCCATCGGAGTCGATCCACTTGGCGGTGCTGGCGTAGCCTATTGGGGCCCGATTACTGAGCGGTACAAGTTTGCAGTCACAGTGGTGAATGAAGGCATAGACCCCACCTTTCGCTTCATGAACCTGGATTGGGACGGAAAGATTCGCATGGACTGCTCCTCCCCATATGCCATGGCCGGGCTGATTGCCCTGAAGGATCGTTTCGATATTGCCTTCGCCAACGATACCGACCACGACCGGCATGGCATTGTGACGCGAAGCGCGGGACTGATGAATCCCAACCACTATCTCGCGGTGGCTATTTCCTATCTGTTCACCCACCGTTCAGGCTGGAGCCAGGATGCGGCAGTGGGGAAAACCATCGTGAGTAGCAGCATGATTGATCGGGTCGCCACCAAACTAGGACGGCGCCTCGTTGAAGTGCCGGTCGGTTTTAAATGGTTTGTGGACGGGTTGCTTGACGGGTCCGTTGGATTCGGAGGAGAAGAGAGTGCCGGGGCCTCCTTTCTTCGTCGTGACGGAACCGTATGGACGACGGATAAAGACGGCATCATTCTGGATCTGTTAGCAGCAGAGATGATGGCCAAAACCGGACGCGACCCCGGCCAACTCTATCTCGACCTCACGAAGGAATTAGGCGTGCCCGTCTATGAGCGCATTGACGCGCCGGCCACGCCTGCGCAGAAGGCTGTCCTCAAGAAACTGGCACCAGCGCAGATACACGCTTCCGAATTAGCGGGTGAAAAAATTACTGGCATTCTAACCTCAGCGCCGGGAACCGGCAGTGCCATTGGTGGGCTGAAAGTCTTGACGGAGAATGGATGGTTTGCCGCTCGCCCTTCTGGGACAGAAGATGTCTATAAAATTTACGCCGAGAGCTTTCAAGGTGAAACCCATCTCAGACAGGTCCAGGCAGAAGCGCAGGCCCTGATTGCTAAGGTCTTAGAGTCGGCGTCGTAGTCAATGCCATGTCACGCGGCAAGACTACACAATCAGAGCAAGATCATTTCCCATCTCAGCTATTCCGTCAAAGCGGTCCTGTCTCTTCCATCCCCGTTCGGCACAGGGCATGCTCTAGAGCTGGACGCGCCATGATCGTAGGTGCCGTGGCCTTGAACGCGGGAACATCTCTCCCCTGCTCTATGCTCGGCGGGGCGTCTTCCGGCCAAAACTGTTCTCTTCTGACTTCTCCGCCATTTTTATCCCGGTACACCAGCTCGTCGGTTTCCAGATCGTATTCCGGTATATCCGTCCGTTCCCATCTCTGCACGAAATATTGGTAACACAGGGTATACAATCCATGATCTTTCGGGGTGTGCCGCAGCACATATTCCGGCATCTCCTGAATATCCAAATCCGTATGGTAATGCTGCAACCAAAGATAGTCGCCAAGTATCACCAATTTCAGAAGCGGCGGATCTGAATACAGCTTCAGCTTGACGGATTTTCCAACCGCCTGAAGCCTTTTGAGCAATGCAATGCTCTGCCTGACGCCCTCACGATATTTCTCAATCGACATCATCGGATCGGCAATGGCGCGAATACGCGAACTGGCGCCTTGACTAAACGGGTTCACCAACATGATGTTGGCCCCCAAACATTTATCCAGCACAGTCGATAAATCTCCCACCTGATCACGCAAGGTGTCATACCCGCTTGACCCGATGACCATGACGGTCCGTCCCCGGCCATGGGTGTCCCGTAACTTCCGAATCCCGTCTTCGCCCAATCGCGCACGCTTGGGGAAAAATGACACGAACCCGGCATCGCTCGCCATTTTGGCCAGCTTCCGGTCCTTTCGGCTTTGCCGGATATAGGTCATGACCATAATCAAGAACACCGCCACGCCGATTTCCAAGGCCACCAGCCACGCCTTGTCCTTCTCCACCCTGGTCCAGTAGGACAGAAAATTGGTGGCCACCGCCGGGAGCGACATCGCAATCCCCGCACTCAAACACAGCACAATAATATGATAGCCAATCTCCGAGGCATGCTTGAGCCCCTCACGAATATTGGCAACCGTCTTTTGTAATATCACGTAACCTTCTTTCAGTTCACAATAGAACCACATAATACAGACACACGTTATACGGCACATTCAGGTCCCGGCCCGATCCGACGACCTTCTCTGCTCGCTTACACAACTCCTGGATGCTTGGTGAATTGTTCCTGTTATCAGGAGACCAAGGAGGGTTTGAACAAAAAAATCGTGTAAGTTCCTATTTCTACCGCTCAGGATCTGCCGCTCCCGGAGGAAGAAGAGGTCTTACACGATGACTGAATGATATCACAGACGAGAAACGCTAACAAGTCCAGCGAGCGAAAGGTGGTTGCGTGAGAATAACTCATCCCCGTCCCAAGCGGCGGAGACTATATACCCGCAAGTGATTCAAAACCCGATAGCAGAAGTCGAGGAACAAAAACCCGGCACCCAAATCAACAACCAAATTCCTTCATCACGCCACCGTCATCCCCTCCAGCCCCTCCCGTCATTCCTGCGGTTTGTGGCAGGAATCCATCTTCATTTTCATGCATGCAGATTCCCTGGCAGGGTGCGCATCAAAGAGCGAAACCTTTGTTGTGGGTCCTTTTCCCAAACCAGAAAGCCTGTCCTGAGCTCTGTCGAAGGGCCTATCCTGAGTCAAGTCGAAGGAAGCTCGTCCGCCGGGACGAGACCACACAGCACAAACTCAAATGACTACTCAACCGGATATTCCCTCTGCAATATTGGCATAGATTGACCGGCTACCGGCTTCATGGTTAAACAAGACATCATTTTTACTCTTTACGTATTCCATAAATTTTCAAGCAATGATAAAGAACTTTAAGGACAAAGACACCGAAGAGTTCTTTAGCGGAAGGGCGGTAAAGCAGTTTTCGGGTTTCAAAAAAGCCGCTGAACGAAAACTGACAATGTTGGATAGTGCCACCGAATGACGTGATCTGCTGGCCCCTCCCGCCAACCACCTTGAAAAATTAAAAGGAGATCGGGCCAGGCAGCACAGCATCCGGATCAATGATCAGTGGCGGATGTGTTTTGTCTGGAAGGCAGATGGACCCTATGACGTTGAGATTACCGATTATCACTAAGGAGGCGGCAAGATGGTAAAAAACGGCATGCGACCGATTCATCCGGGAGAAATCTTACTGGAAGAGTTCCTACAACCTTCAAACCCACAGCTCAACGCCAACACCCTGGCCAAGGCACTTGGGGTGCCGTCCAACCGGATCACCGCCATCCTCAAAGGACAGCGCGGGATCACCGGCGATAGGGCGCTACGACTTGGGACGTTTTTCAACACCTCACCTAAATTCTGGATGAACCTGCAGAAGGCCTATGAGCTACGCCTGGCCGAAAAGGCCCTGCCAGGCACACTCAGAAAACACATCCAGAAAAGCCGGGAATCTCTCGTGTCAGCGTAAATAATCTAAAGCCAACTGGCCGATTCCGTTCTTTCAATACCGACCTAAACTCCGCCAACAACCCTTGAACGGAGGAGAGAAACAGGGTATCGTTTCAGATAGTATTCCTCTTCAATAACGAACACCTCTCAATGGCAAATTCTCAACAAGAATTACTAAAAGCCAAACGCCAAGAAATTCTGGCCTTAGCCGAAGCACACGGAGCCGGAAACATTCGTGTATTTGGCTCTATTGTTCGAGGCGACAATACAGAACGCAGCGACGTAGATTTTTTAGTCCAAATGAATCAAGGGCGGAATCTATGGGACTTAATCGGCCTGACACAAAATCTGGAAGAACTGCTCCACTGTAAAGTTGATGTCGTCACTGAAGGAGGACTGAGCCCTTACCTGAAAGAGCGTATTCTCGCCAGCGCGGCTCCCTTATGAAGGATGATCGCGTCTACCTCCTCCACATTCAAGATTCCCTCGCGAACATTCAAGAATAGACCAATGCTGGACGGGAATTTTTCTTCAAAGACAGGAAAACCCAGGATGCCGTCGTCCGTAACCTTGAAATCATTGACGAGGCGGTTAAGCATCTATCGCCTTCCTTAACCACCTCGCACCCTTCCATCCCGTGGAAGCAAATTGCGGGAATGCGGGACAAACTCATACACGAATATTTCGGAGTCGACCTCACCTTGATCTGGGATGTCGTGGCCACTGGCCTGCCAGATTTAAACCGAACCATATCGGAAATACTCAACTCCCCGGAATCCTCTACTCCCTAACCGACACGTGAACCCATCTATTCCGTCAACGCCAACATCCGTCACCAAGCATACATCTTCTTCGTTTCCGTCATCCCCAACAGTCGTTGAGCCCGCCCCTGCAGCCGTTGGCCGTGGAGAAGCCATCTTCTCCCCCCTCCGTCATTCCTGCGGTCTCTGGCAGGGATCCATCTTCTCCTCTTGGTAATCTGCCATCCTGAGTGGAACGAAGAATCTAAGCCCAGCCAACCTCACGAATCGATGCCTTCCGTCATTCCTCCCACCCTCCGTCATCACCGACAGTTGTTATCGGGTGTCCCTCTTCATTTTCATTCATGCGGATTCCCCTGGCCTGGGGGCATGGCCGAGCAGGGTAACCGGCACCGGAGAACAGGCGCACACAATCTATGGGCCTCTATAGTCCGACGCCTGCTGACTGGCCCCTCTGGCGAACGCTTGTATCCTGACGCGGGCCTTGTTTGAGCGCAGCGAGTTGGTCCGCGCCCCGCAGGTCGTCATTCGACACACCTAGTGTGGCCAGTTTGGGCGTCAATGGTTTTGGCCACTTTAGCCGAAACAAAAGTGGCTCGGCTGCCGGGCCGACCCCCGGCATATCCTCCCCCCTCCCCCAAACCTGCATCAACAATAAATCTGTACATTTTCCAAGAGGTTGGGTAGCATGCGGTCAGGCTAAGAAAAACAACTCCCTCATCCCCAAGATAAATCATAAGGGCTAGAGGATTGCTTCAGAAACATAAAATGTTTTCGTATCAGGAATTAAGGAAAACACTCTGAACCGAGATATCCTTCAAGCCGCGATCGAAAATGGCGGATCGAGTAGCAACGTCATGCCTTGGAGCGAATGCTTGAACGAGACATTTCGCGACAAGATGTATTTAATGTTCTTCTCACAGGTGAAGAAATCGAAGAGTACGCCAACGACACCCCATTCCCAAGGGCCTTACTCTTCGGATGGAAGGGAAATGAGCCGATCCATGTCGTCGTTGCGCTTGATTCAATCGGCCAAGAGGGATACATAATTACTGTCTACCGTCCAGATCTCGAACATTTCAATCCGGATTTTAGGACACGGAGAAAACGTTGACACGAAATCACTTGCCATCTCAATGCCCGCTCTGTGGTGACACAAAAAAGCCCGGCACAACCACCTTTACGGCTGAGTTGGAATTTGGCATCGTCGTGGTCCGAAGTGTGCCGGCTTTACGCTGCACGATGTGTGGGGCGGACTGGATTCAAGATGATATTGCGGTTCGATTGGAATTGATCGTCAACGAAGCAAAACAGAAGCGGGCCCAAGTAGAAGTCACCACCCTCGCCTGAGGAAGGTGTTTGCGACACGCCATCAAATTTGACGGTCTTCTTCAGCACCCTTTCCCCTGAACACTATCCCATCACCTTGAACAGTCTTCGAATCTGTATCTGTTTGCCTTAGTAAGGGCATCACATTTCAAGAAAAGATTTACGGCCCGCATGACAAAGAACGGGTCAGGGACTTGAACGAGAGTAAGTCAGCGAAAATCCCCATCCCCCTCCGCCGCAGACCCACGGTGACATTCCCCCTTTTCGCAAAGAAAGACAAATGGTGATTTCTCGGCTATGAGTTTCCTTGCCATGTTCCGTCCCTCATCAGCCGGGATCCACCTTCAATATCTTTTTCCATAAATTGGGGCTCTCAAGACTAGCCATTCCTCGGAAAACCGAGTATGTTAACATGGTGCAGCGTTACACGTTCACAAAATATTTTGAGAAAGAAGTATTACGTAAACGCCCATATCTCAAAAAAGACTGGTGCATCCAAGTGGTAGAAAATCCTTCGAAGAGTGAACCTCAAGAAGGAAATCGTTTTCGATTTTGGGGACCGATAGCTGAGCTTGATGGGCACATGTTACGTGTAGTCACGCTTGCCGATAAAGTGCCCATTCACAATGCCTTTCCCGATCGAGGATTTAGACCATGAAACTGAACTACTACCCAGACACTGATTCACTGTATATCGATCTGACCGAACACCCCAGCGTGGAAAGCCGGGAGGTATCTGAGGGAATCGTCTTGGATTATGACGCCACAGGCAACCTGGTAGGCATTGATATCGACAATGCTAGCCGCAAAGTCCACCTCAAGGAATTAACCTTAAACAAACTGCCAGCTTCCGTTCATTCCGTAGCCGAATGACATTATCCTCGGCTCCCGCAACTCTGGCAGGAATCTCGTCCCCCTCCGTCATTCCCAACAGTCGTTAAGCCTGCCCCTGCCGTCGTTGGCAGGGGGGCATCCATCTTCTCCCCACTCGTCATCCCCGACGTTAGTAATCGGGGATCCATCCTCGATCCTGATCGAACCGATGAGAGCCATCCGCCAGCAGAAAAAATGCAGAAGCTCCACATACGATGGAAATGATTATGAGTCCTTTTCTTTCATCCGGATTCCCCTGGCCTGGGGGCATGACCGAGAAGGAGGGAGGGCTCCCTACCACCAACTGCAGGGACAAGCTCAAGAACTGGCGAGGTGCCGGAATAATAGGGGAAATGGCTCGACCGCTTCGAATATGGCAGATCGTGGGTGAATGACCTGGAATCCCCAATGTGTCCATATTGACAGGTTCTGGCCTCTACCATAAACTAGTCTATAGCTAGTCTAAATGAGGAGACATTTGCGATGCCTGAAATTGGAGCCTATGAGGCCAAAACTCACTTACCCAAGTTGCTTGAGCGGATCCAAAAAGGAGAACGCTTCACCATCACCAAACATGGCCATCCAGTAGCCGAACTCATCCCCGTAACCCGAAAGGATCCCGAAGCCGTTCGCCAAACGATCAACGGTATCCGTTCTTATCGGGAAACCCTTCGTAAAAGAGGTATCAGCATTCAAAGTCTTCTCAAAAAGAACGAAACGCTCCGTGATTTGGCTCATCTCGGACATCGTTACTGATGTCGTTTGTCCTAGACAGTTCGGTCGCATTGGGTTGGGTCCTTCCCGATGAAACCAATCCCGCCCTTGATGACCTCTGTGACCGTCTAACCGATGACATTGCTCTTGTTCCACCCGTTTGGCCCTTAGAGATTGGCAATGTCTTACTCATTGCAGTCAAACGAGACCGACTCACAGCCAAAGATGTCAGTCGGTTGGTCACGGAACTTCGAGGATTACCTTTCGAAATTGATGCCGCCTCAACCGAACGAGCCATGGAAGAAACTCTGGCCCTAGCCAAGAAGTATGACTTAACCACCTACGATGCTTCTTATCTCGAGTTAGCCCAACGACGTAATCTGCCTTTAGCGACACTTGATACCAAGCTACGCAAAGCCTGCCTTTCCGCTAAAATCATGGTTCTGCCTTCATAAATCCGTCTCCTCACGCACCCTGTAAAGGGAGCGCTCACTCGTTAACCCAGAACACTCAAGTCGTCTGGATTGGGACCACTTACATGGAGAGGGAGATGCGTTTGCGGGGAACGTCCACTTCTAGAACTGTCACCTTAACGTGTTGGTCGGGCCTGGACCACCGTATTGGGATCGCTCACAAAACGATTCGCGAGTTGATTGAGAGGGACGAGACCATCCTGATGCACCCCGAGGTCAACAAATGCGCCAAAAGCTGTCACATTGGTCACCATACCTGGAAATATCCCATGGTGTGCCATACTCTATAAACAACGGCATTTCGCAGAGGTTCAGGACACTCAACGCGCTAGGGCCACCACAGCAATATCCGCGTTCAGGTTCGGGTCATCGACGATCTCTTTGCCGTTTGTCGAGTTGAAGTAGATCGCCTCCAAAATTCGAATTCCGCGTTTTGCGCACAGCTCTTGAAAATCAAGGATCGACGGGAACCGGCGATTCGGTGTGTCGTGCCAATCATAGGCATAGAGTCCTTCTTCCTTGGGCAGTCGCCCCTCCCGCATGAACGTCTCACGCATTGGGGCATGTGCAAAGTTGGGAAAACTCACGATTCCGCGCCGTCCGATTCGAACGACTTCGTCGAGCACACCCGCCACATCGACAATCGACTGTAGCGTCTGCGACAACAGCGCAACCTCAAAACTCTGGTCCGGGATTGCCGGAACCCCATGGTCAAGATCCACGTGAATCACGGGAAGACCATGTTCCACGCACTTCACGACCTGTCCCTGATCACGCTCGACACCAAGCAGTGGACCATATCCCCGGTCACGCAAGATCGAGAGGAGCTCTCCATTTCCAGAGCCGAGATCCACGACGCTGGCATCCTTGGGCATTAGGCGAAGGATCATTTCGTAGTCGAGACGCTGGGCGTAAAAGATACTCGTGGGTTCGTCGATGCGAGGTTCGTCGACTATATGAATTGGTGCGGTCGGAGAGTCTTCGCTTGCAAGAAATGCTCGGATCATTCGGCCGCCGTCTTCCATGGTCTCTGCCAGAAGAAAAGAGTCGTGGCCGGCCGGACTTTCAATCTCGCAACTGCTCACGAGCTTGGATTGCTCGACGAGCGCATCGACGAGCTGGCGCGACGCCGATGCCGGATACAGCCAATCACTCGAGAAGCTGACGAAGAGCCAGCGGCACGTAGAGGGTGCGAGCGACGTTGCCAGCTCTTCCTCACTGTCACCAAGGTCGAAGAGATCCATTGCGGTAGAGAGTGTGACATAGCTATTTGCATCGAAACGCTCGACGAAGCGATCACCCTGATGAGCCAGGTAGGAACCAACCGAGAAGGTGCTCTCGAAGGCCGAGTCAACCGCTCGGGGCTGTAAACGGGTGGGGTCGAACTTAGCACGCATTGATTCATCAGAAAGGTAGGTGATGTGCGCCAACATGCGCGCGAGAGCAAGACCACCCTCTGGCGCCGCCCCATCATAGTACTGTCCTCCCGCGAAATTCGGGTCGTGGCGGATCGCGTTACGACCCACCACATCGAAAGCAATGCCTTGCGAACTCAAGCGTGCCGAAGCAGCAAGCACGATGCTCGACATGACGACATCCGGATGATCGATCGCCCAGGTCAGCACCTGAAATCCGCCAAGCGATCCTCCGACCACCGAATGCAATCGAGAAATCCCTAGGTGTGCAACGAGGCGGCGCTGGACTTCAACCATATCCCGCACAGTGACGACCGGAAAATCCGCTCCATAGGGCTGACCGGTTTCCGGACTCACGAAGTTGGGGCCCGTGGTTCCCCGACAACCGCCAAGCACGTTGGCGCAGATCACAAAAAACCGATTGGTATCGATCGGCTTGCCTGGGCCAACAATGATCTCCCACCAGCCAGGGGTATCGCTCGCAGCATGCCGTGCCACGTGGGAATCTCCGCTCAAGGCATGGCATATGAGGACGGCATTACTGCACTCATGGTCAAGGGTTCCCCATGTCTCGTAGCAGATAGTGACTTCCTCAAGTCCACCACCATTCTCGAGATCGAGCGATTCTTTTGAAATCCATGTCTGGGCATGGCGTAGAGGTGCGCCGTATCGCTGAGTATCCGAGCTTGAGGGAAGGCTCACGACATCGCCTCGGAAATCTTGGGTCGCCTAACGACTCGCCAGTAAAGCTTGATCAAGATCGGCGATAATGTCGGCAGCGTCCTCAATCCCAACCGAGACGCGAATGTACTCCGGGGTGACGCCTGCCTTCACCTGCTCTTCTGCGCTGAGTTGCTGGTGAGTCGTTGAAGCCGGATGAATCACAAGCGTCTTTGCATCACCAACATTTGCGAGGTGGCTGGCTAGCTTGACATTATTAATGAACTTCTTACCCGCGGCTTCACCACCTTTAATGCCAAAGCCAAGTATTGCGCCGGCACCGTTAGACAAGTACTTCTTGCCCATCTTGTGATCAGCATGACTCTCTAGGCCAGGATAGTTGACCCATTCGACGAGATCGTGTGCTTCGAGAAATTTGGCGACAGCTAAGGCGTTTTCACAATGACGAGGCATCCGCAAATGCAACGTCTCGAGACCTTGCAGAGTGATGAATGAAGCAAACGGACTCATAGCCGCGCCAGTATCGCGGAGCCAATGCGTCCGCATATGCAGGATGTACGAAATATTGCCCATCGGACGTAATGCCTCTTCGAAGACGATGCCGTGGTACGAAGGGGAAGGAGAGCAAAGTTCCGGCCAACGCGTCGGATCATCCGCCCATGGAAACTTTGCACTGTCGACAACCGCACCACCAACATGCACCCCATGGCCGCCAATGAACTTTGTGGTGGAATAGACGACGACATCAACTCCGTGCTCAATTGGCCGTAGGAGAATCGGGGTCGTGACCGTGTTGTCACATATCGTCGGAAGATGCTGTGCATGCGCCGCGTCTGTGATCTTCTTGTAGTCAGGGACATTGTTTTTCGGGTTGCCGATACTCTCGAAAAACACGCAACGGGTATGCTCGTCAGTAAGTTCAGCGATCTGCTCAGGTTTCTCCGAGTCAAAGAATCGTACCTCTATCCCTAGATTCTTGAGGGTCGTGGTAAAAAGGGTCACGGTCCCACCATAGAGTCCCGTTGAGGAGAGAAAATTCTGGCCGGAGTGACAGATCGTAAGTAAGGCCGCCATAGTTGCCGCTTGGCCTGATGCAAAACTCAGCGCGGCAGCTCCGCCATCCATGGCCGCCAGACGCTTCTCGAGCACATCGTTAGTCGGATTCATAATCCGGGAATAGACATTCCCGAACTCAGACAATGCAAACAGATTGGCAGCATGATCAGTGTCATTAAAGACGTAGGACGTGGTTGCATAGATCGGGACCGCCCGCGCATTTGTCGTCGGGTCAGGTTGCTGGCCGGCATGAACTGCCATCGTTCCAAGACCTTGAGGCTTGCTGTCGCTCATTTTTTCTCTCCTGTCATTAGGAAAATAGGAATAGTAATAGGCTATAGCCTAAGTGGTCCAAAAAGTACCAAAGGATTCACTGGAGGGTCAATGAGGAGTTCCACATCAAGCATACCTGTAAAACGCGTAACCTTCGGTTCACGCATAGATCACCGCCGGGCAAGAATGATAAGGAGAAAACTGAAATCTCTTTTTACTGGGAATGGAAGAGAGCAGCTTTGGACATCATTTGAAGGGTTAGTTTTTTTATCCTGCGCTCGCTTTCATGGAAAGGGAGATGCGCTTGCGGGGAATGTCTACTTCCAACACCGTGACTTTGACTTGTTGGTTGACTTGAACCACCGTATTGGGATCGCTCACAAATCGATTCGCGAGCTGACTGATATGGACGAGGCCATCCTGATGCACACCAATATCTACGAAGGCGCCAAAGGCCGTGACATTGGTGACGACTCCGGCCAGGATCATGCCGGGAATGACTTGTTCGATGGATTGTACGCTTTCATCAAAACGTACGGCTTCAAATTGCTGACGGGGATCACGCCCGGGCTTGGCCAATTCGCTCAGAATATCAGTGAGGGTCGGTTTGCCCACGTCCTCAGTGATGTATCGATTGAGATCGATCGAGCGTTGCCGGTCAGGGTCCTTCAACAAATCCTTCACCGTGCAGCCTAAATCTTTGGCCATTGCATGAACTACGGGGTACCGCTCGGGGTGGACGGCGCTCGCATCCAGCGGATGTTCGCCATCCGTGATGCGTAAGAATGCTGCGGCTTGTTCAAACGCTTTGGCTCCCAGCCGAGGGACTTTCTTTAATGCGGTTCGGCTTCCGAACGGACCATGTTCCTGTCGATAGGCCACAATATTCGTGGCAAGTTGTGGACCCACTCCCGAAACGGCGGTGAGCAATTGCGGGCTGGCAATGTTGACGTCCACCCCTACCCGATTGACGCAACTCACAACCACATCTTGGAGCCGCTGTTTCAAGATCCCTTGATCGACATCATGTTGGTACTGACCAACTCCGATGGCCTTGGGATCAATCTTCACCAGTTCGGCTAAGGGATCCATGAGCCGTCGCCCGATTGAGACCGCTCCACGCACGGTGAGATCCTGATCAGGAAATTCTTCGCGGGCTACTGGGGAAGCCGAATACACGGACGCCCCACTTTCGTTTACCATGACAATGGAAATAGCTGGGGGCAATTTTAACGCACGAACAAACGTTTCGGTTTCTCTCCCTGCTGTCCCGTTGCCAATGGCAATAGCCTCAATCTGAAACTGCGCGACCAAACCCACAACGGTTTCTCCCGCTTTGGCAGCGCCTCCTGGTCCCTGATGCGGATAGATCACATCCGTATGACGAAAATTTCCTTGCCGGTCCAGACAGACGACTTTGCATCCCGTGCGAAATCCGGGATCGATGGCCAGCACGGCCTTTTGGCCCAAAGGCGGCGCCATGAGTAGTTGCTGGACGTTTTGCACAAACACCTCTATGGCTGTCTGATCGGCCTTGACCTTGGCCTGCAAACGAATTTCGGTTTCCATCGATAGAGACAACAGTCTGGCAAAACAATCTTGTATGGCTAACGTCACCTGAGTCTGAGCCGGAACCGACCCGTTCCCTTTCACAAACAATCGAGACAGTAATGCCAGCGCTGCTGGTTCTGGCACGATGATCCGAAGGGATAAAAACTCTTCTTGTTCTCCTCGCCGCATGGCCAGCACACGATGGGACGGTGCGGTAGCCACCGGCTCTTCCCATTCAACATAATCCCGGTACTTGCTACCTTGAATATCTTTTCCCCGTAATCCCACGGTCTTCAAGAGTCCTTGTTCGCGATACAAGTCTCGGATGGATGCACGAGCTTGCAGATCTTCATTCATCCATTCAGCCATAATCTCTCGTGCCCCGGTCAGGGCGTTATCAACCGTTTCGACACCCAGTTCCACATTGAGATATTTCACTGCTTCAAGAGCCACATCCAATTGAGGATCTTGTTCCCAAATGCTTTGCGCTAACGGCTCTAGTCCTCGTTCTCTGGCGATCATCGCTTTTGTTCGGCGTTTAGGACGATAGGGAAGATAGAGGTCTTCTAGCTCGGCCATCGTAAGAGCAGCATCAATCTGAGTTTGGAGTCCATCGGTTAGCTTACCCTGCTCATGAAGGGACGACAAAATTGCAGCCCGACGTTTATCCAATTCACGTAGTTGGGCTACGCGATCTCGAATGGACGTAATCACCACTTCATTTAATCCACCAGTGACCTCCTTGCGATAGCGCGCGAGAAAAGGCACTGTGGCGCCATCATCTAATAGCTCCACCGTGGCAGCCACCTGCTTCGAGTAGACTTTCAATTCTTTGGCAATAATATCTTGGAATTGTTCAAATTTCACTGCGCCCTCACAACTGCCTTTTACTCATATGTCCTAACACTTGCTTCGATCAACCCCAGGCTCCCTTAAGCCAACAAGAAATCGAAATCTTTTTGAGTCAGGGCAGCTCCGCCGCCTCGATGCGCGGCTCCTTCCAACACAGCATTGTACAGTTCCATTTTTTGTTGTTTGAGTGCCATCATTTTTTCTTCGATGGTATGCCGCATGAGTAAACGCATAATAGAGACTTTCTGCTTTTGGCCAATACGATGGGCGCGGTCGGATGCCTGATTTTCCACGGCTGGATTCCACCATGGATCTAGATGAAAGACATATGAGGCTTTCGTGAGATTTAACCCCTGCCCCCCCGCTTTGAGGCTAAGCAAAAAAACACATGCCGTTTTCGAATCTTGAAATTCCTGGACGATTTTTTTTCGGGTGGCCGTCGGAGTCGACCCATCCAGTCGAACATAGGGAATATGATGGATCTGAAATTCCTGTTCGACCAGATCCAGATAAGACGTAAATTGTGAAAAAACCAATGCGCTATGTCCTTCATCCATAAGCTCTTGCAGCCGTTCAACCACGCACACTAATTTAGGAGAGGTGTCCACACTCTCCTTCTGGATCAGTCTGGGAGAGAGACAGATTTGGCGCAGCTTCAAAATGGCGGTCAGCGCGATTATCCTTGCCTGTGAGGCCGTTTTGGTGCGATAAGCCGACGCAATCGTCGACCGAATGGTAGCAACCGTCTGCTGATACAGAACTTTTTGGCGATCGGTCAGTTCTAAATAAATATCGGTTTCTGTTTTTGGTGGAAGTTCTTTGAGGATTTGCATTTTCGTCCGACGCAACACAAATGGCTTGGTCCGTTGCATGATGGTATTGAGTAAGTCCGGTGGCGGCGCCTTGAGTTTTCCTTTAACGCCCTCGTAATCTCCCAGCAATCCCGGGACACAGAGATCCATGAGGGAATAATATTCGCCAACATGGTTTTCCAAGGGTGTCCCAGTCATCACACATTTGAAATGCCCTTTGAGGCGGCGAGCGGCACCCGTCGTCCCCGCAACGATGTTTTTCACCGCCTGCGCTTCATCAAAAAGAATGACATGAAATGGGGTATGTTCAAGAACACCGATATCCCGGCGCACCAATCCATAGGTCGTCAAGACCACATCCGCATGAGCAAAATCTGTCTGACGTTCTTTACCCACATAGTTATGCACCTGTAAGTCGGGATAAAAACGCGCGATTTCTTGTTCCCAATTAAAGAGGAGACTCGGCGGTAACACCACCAAATGCGGGCCTTGTTTCGCATACGTGGATTCAATGATTCCTTCATGAATGCCAGCTAACAAACTAATAGCTTGAATAGTTTTTCCCAAGCCCATATCGTCCGCGAGACACGCCCCTAATCGATGCTGATATAAAAATCCAAGCCAACGATAGCCTTCTTGTTGATACGGGCGGAGTGTGGCCTTCAGTTTTTTTGGCAAAGGCCTGGTTTCAATCCGGTCAAAATTTAGGAGCCGTTCGACTAACGCATCATCTTCAGGTGGGAGCATGACCCTGACACCCCGTTTACGCAGCGCCACCCAATCCAAAATTTGCAATTTAGGGACGTGTACGACTACGGGTTTCGGGTCCTTCAAATTATTGGAAGGCTTTGAAGAGGATAACGCCGTGAAGGTACGCAAAATTTCCTGTGTATTCTGATCAACAATGCGTACCTGCCCTCCAACTTCCATCAGGCCACCTCGCTCCAAAATAGCCTGTATTTCTTGAGCTTCAAGGCGCACACCATCACACATTATTTCCGGACGAAGTTCGAACCAATCGATGGACGACGGCCGACGCGCATCCACCGAACAATCCCATTGCGCCGTGGCGACCGGTTTGTCCTGAATAAAAAGCTCTATCCCCGCCTCCACCGTTTTGGCATAACATTCAGGCAATCCCGCATACAGGACATCCTGAGGGATGGTCATGGCATCATGCCCAATCATTTTTTCAAAGATTGGTAATCCCCAAATTTCATACGGAATGGCATACAATAGGGCTTCTTTGGCCCAATCGTTTGGAACCACGCACCACTGTCCTTCGTGCACCATTAACCGCACACTAGATTCCAAAAGCGGCGTCGAAAAAAATTGCAGCATCTCTTCGGCTTCTCCTTTGATACGAAAGGGCCGAAATTCTTCTTGCCGGAGACAGGCTTTGATGAGTTTTTTTCCCTCAGCGAGCTTCTTTGTACAACAAAGTTGAAAAAAAGTGTTATACAGCGCGGCACGGCGTTTTTTGGTTCGTAAACTACTCGACACAGAACCGCCAATCCCTAGCAACGGGAAAATGCTAAAAATCGATTCGTTCGTTCCTCTGAAGGAGTCACCTTGCCAGCATTCAACAACAAGAGCAGAAAGATTCGGCTCAACCAGTGGAGTATCCAAAGACCATGCTTCCGGCATGACCGCCAAACGATATCGAATAGGAGGACCTTGATTGGCATGCTCGTATTGCACAAGTTCCACTTCTTTCCCTTCAACCCGAAATTGAACGGTACGTAATAACTGGGGCAGCTTTTTTTGAGGAAGATTAATTTGCAAACTGGCTAGCTCAGTTATCGGGAAAGATAAAGTGGGTCTCGTGGAGGCCTCTGAGGTTTTCTTTTGCAGTACATCAAAGGGAGGGAGATCTACTCGCGGCAGTCGTTTCCCCATAAGGCTCAAAGGCGAAACGCTCACTTCTTCACTATCATCAATATTTTCAGAAATCACATCATACAACACCCAGCCCAGGTCATCATCCAATGGAGCCAACTTCCCCGCACCAAGATCCACCACCATTCCCATATATAACTGAGCTGACTCCTGAGGCTCGCCGAATCGAAAACAGCGTGCCGCCACGGTCACATGCTCTCCCCTCACGTCGAATTCCGTCTTTATGGTGTACGTCATCGAGGGAGCCCATTCGATTAACGTTCGCCCGTCCTCACTGTCGAAGTAAATAGGAAAGGCCTTTCCGTGATGTTTGAGAAAATCTCGAAGCGAATCCTGCACCGACCAGGCAGGATCCTGCGTGGCTCGCAACAGGACGGCTAATTCCGTGGGCATGCCTAAAAACGTCTGACAGATTTTTCCATGATTGGTGATCGCAAGGGAACTGTGCCCATACCGAGCAACCAAATTCAGCTCAAATTGTGGTTGAATCGGTGATACTGATGTACCTACTGAAGTCGACGCCTTCCCGTGTAACAATTGTCGAGATAGCTCTTCGTGATTTGTGTTTCGCGTCGTGGCCACCTGAAAGGTATCAGGGACAAGCAGATTGACCGTCGTCAACAAGGCACAAATGACATGTTTGCACTGAGTCGAAGCCGTCCAGGCCGGGCAACGACATGAATAGACCAGTTGACCTTTCTCCACAAAAAAAGTCACCGCGTAATATTTCGAACCTCGAACCGATGCTGCAAGAATCGTTCGTGAGTGATTCCAGCTATAGGACTCCAGTCTCCCTTGGGCATAATATTCGTACCCTCGTAGGACAAAAGCTTTTGGCGCCAAAAAATAAATGTGATTGGGAGAGAGAGCTTTCAGATGTTCGAGAATAGGGGAAGATTCTATGATCATAGGTAGTTCAACACATATCCGGTCAACAAAAAATGTCCAGAAGCCCTCAGGCAAAAAGCGACAGGGAGGGTCTTTCCAGCACCTGGCGTTCAACCGAAGCAACCGTCAATGCATAAATGGCTTGATGGGAATAGACGAACGAACCCACTAGATCATGTTGCCCTCATCATCATGAGAAGGCTTAACGAGGATAAAGAGAGTGTTTTAAGGGAAATGGGTAACTCCACAGAATCTGGGCCAAACGTTGCTTATAATAACACCGCAGAAGCATTGTGGTCATCTTCCGTATTCGAGTCTGTCGACAACAAGAACAATCTCGAGGAGCAATTCCTACCGATGACAGAAAAATCGAGAAGATCAGCGTGGATGTTGAACCATTACTGTCCCTTGCATCGACCCGAGATGAAGATCGCAATGATAGGGGAAAATGCCAGGATTTTCAAAAAGATGTTCAAACCGTTGTCCGGACTTATTGAGCGTTAAACCGCTATTGAAATGCTGCCCACCTCCCGAACAATCGTTCACGCGGCATCCTCCGCTGGTAACACTGTGAGGTTCTTGAGCTCCATCGGCATACACCCACACGACTTTTTCTCCAGGTTTGATGGTAACCTCCTTGGGAAGGAAAAAGGTGGTTGCACGAAACACTACAACTACCGCGCCCATTGGTGCTGGGGAAAGACCATCTTGGACCGAAGTTGGAGCTCGTAGCTCTCGAGCGATGACCAAAAATTCATCTTGTGCTGGATTGATTTCACAACCCTTTCCTTCGGCAGCCGTCATCACCACAGCCTCAACTTGATGATACACGGCATGAAACACCACCCCATTCAACAGACCATCATCGTGAACTGTTTTGGTAATAACCGTGTCACCTAGACCAGTGGATTCCTGAATCTGTAACAGGCAATGGTCTGAATTGAGTTTCCAGGTTAATTCTACAAAAAAAGGATGCCCAACCTCATATTTGTCGACTAATACCTGTTGTTCTCCGGGCTCTAAATCAAGACCAAAGTCCAGCACCATATCCCCAATTTCCCAGCCAACGGTCGAATTGGCTAACGAGGGAAGCCCCAGGAGAACCACACTAGGAACAAAGACCAAAACCAGTGCATACATCATAAGATTCTTCATTAAAAATAGTCCTCTGTGCTTGGAAATAGATGCCGCCCAACTTCTATTTGGTATTCAGTTCCACCTACTTCATAATGGTTGATGTTTATTCATCTACTTCTCAGTAAGGTTCCCCCTCCGATTTGAATTTCCCCAATCCATCGCCTCCCGTCTTGATTGAACGCCTACGAACCAAAAGTATAAAGGGCCTTCCAGAGCAGAGCAAATACACCGTTTCTTTTCGTACAGCCGCAAAAAGCCTCTTAATCTTAAAGTTGGAAAATTTTCCAACCGAAAAATTTCCCTACGTACCAAACGAGCTACTAAAAATCTATATTGAGAAGCAAGTTGTGGACGGAAGTTGAGCCTTTTCTATGGCCTACCTTACGTCCATTTTTTTCTTGTGAGTGGTCTAGGAGTTCACTTGAAACAGTTCGTATACCTTTCATCTCTCTCTCCGCCCAATTTCCGGCATATGACTCTTGAAATAACATGTCCGATCTAACTTTCAACACCTTACCCGTCGTTGATGTCTTATGGGTACTCCTCTGTGCAGCTCTCGTCATGCTGATGCAAGGAGGGTTCACCTGCCTGGAAACCGGACTGGTTCGCTCCAAGAATAGTATTAACGTCGCCATCAAAAACTTGGTTGATTTTTGTACCTCCTCCCTGGCCTTTTGGACAATTGGATTTGCTCTCATGTTTGGTCCCACTGCCGCGGGCATGGTCGGGACTGAGGGGTTCTTCTTTAACGCTCACAACCACCCTTGGCTCTGGACCTTTTTTTTCTTTCAAATGGTATTTTGTGGGACCGCCACAACGCTGGTTTCCGGCGCCGTCGCTGAACGCATGAGATTTACGGGATATTTAGTCACAAGCCTGATTGTGTCAATTCTTATTTATCCTCTTATTGGTCATTGGATGTGGGGAGGGTCGGCCACAGGGCAGACGACCGGGTGGTTAAATAGTCTTGGCTTTATTGACTTTGCCGGATCGACCGTCGTCCATTCGGTCGGCGGTTGGGTCGCCTTGGCAGCTGTTATCGTTATTGGGCCACGCCTTGGACGTTTTTCTAACAACAACTCACCAATCCAAGGCCAAAACATTCCACTCGCAGCTCTCGGCGTCTTAATCTTATGGTTCGGATGGTATGGCTTTAACGGGGGAAGTACGTTCGAGTTTTCTCAGAAAGTTCCACAGATTTTAGTGAATACCTCCCTTGCGGGAGCCACTGGGGCAATAGCGAGCCTAAGTGTGAGTTGGTATCTTCTCGGTCGGCCGGAGGTTAGCCACGCACTCAATGGTGCCCTTACCGGACTCGTCGGCATTACGGCCTCGGCGGATATCATGAGTCCTGAAGGCGCAGTCCTGCTTGGAGCGGGAGCCGGAATTATCTGTCTAGGCGGGACTAGACTTCTGGAGCAATTTCAGATTGATGATGCCATTGGTGTCGTGCCCGTCCATGCTTTCGGAGGAGTTTGGGGCACCATGGCATTTCCTCTATTTAGTGATCCAGCCAGCTGGGGCACAGGTCTAGATCTATGGGAACAGTTGAGTATTCAAGCTTTGGGAAGCGGCGTATGTTTTTTCTGGGCTTTTGGAGTGGGATTTGTCTTTCTCTGGCTTCTGAATCGATGGATGTCCCTACGTGTCACACCCGAAGAAGAACACGTCGGGCTCAACATGGCTGAACATGGAGCCAGCACTGCCATTTTAGACCTCCTGCGTAAAATGGAGGAACAACGACACACCAACAATTTTACGTATCATGTCCAAACCGAACCCCATACCGAAGTTGGTCAAATTGCTGAAGAATACAACCGGGTATTAGACACCATCAACGCCGAGCAACAACAACGGCAGCAATTGGATAATCATCTTCAATATTGCTCCAGCCTGGATTCCCTCTTCCAGCAAATCGCCAAGACCACCCACGAACCATCGACCGTAGAGGAGATTATGCAAGTCAGCATGGATTTAATCTGTCAAAAAATTGGGTGGCCAATTGGGCATTTATACCTCGTCTCGGAAAAGTCCCCCAACCGACTTATTTCTACTTCCATCTGGCACATGGAAGACTCCGAACGCTATCAGACATTTCGTCACATCACCGAACAGACCAATTTTCAGTCAGGAGTGGGACTTCCCGGTCGGGTTTTGGCCACGGGGAAACCAGATTGGATTCAGGATGTCAATCAAGATAAAAATTTTCCCAGAGCCCAAATGGCCAACAATATCGGGGTAACAACGGGGCTCGGGTTTCCCATTCTCATTGAGGACCGCGTGGTAGGAGTCTTGGAATTTTTCTCACCAGATGCAAAAAAACTGGATTCCAAATTATTAGAAGTCATGGGATACATTGGAGCTCAGCTAGGTCGGGTCGTTGAACGAAGACAGGGGGAGTCGCTTTTAATTCACGCCAAGGCCGAAGCCGAAGCCGCCGCCAAAGCCAAATCGGAATTTCTGGCCACTATGAGCCATGAAATCCGGACACCAATGAATGGCATTATTGGCATGTCCGACATTTTACTCAACATGGATTTGACGATGGACCAGCAGGATTGTCTGCTCACCATTAAGGATTCAGGTGATGCGCTCTTGACCATCATTAATGACATTCTGGACTTCTCAAAGATTGAGGCCGGCAAGCTCACTCTGGAAACGATTGACTTCGACATTCGGGATACTCTTGAGGGGGTCTTAGACCTCCTAGGATTTAAAGCCCAAGAAAAAGGCCTGGAGTTGGTCGGCCTCATCGATCCCACCATCACCACGACCGTCCAGGGTGACCCTACCCGTCTTCGCCAAATCCTCATGAATCTTGTTGGGAATGCGCTGAAGTTCACCGAAGAGGGGGAGGTGGTCGTGCAGGTGCACCTCGAAGAAAAATTCGACAACCAAATCCTCCTTCGCTTTTCGGTTACCGACACCGGCATTGGACTCACGCCGGAAGGATGTCGTCGATTGTTTCAAGCCTTTAGCCAAGAAGATAGCTCGACGACACGAAAATATGGAGGCACCGGATTAGGCCTCTCGATTTCCAAAAAGCTGACTGAACTCATGGGAGGAACCATTGGCGTCAACAGCGAATTAGGACAAGGCAGCTGTTTTTGGTTTACGATTAGCCTACCCATTCAACTAGCTCCTTCCTCGCCCATTCCAACGGCACCGGACACTTTGAAGGGAGTTCGGATATGCCTCATCGATGATAATGCCAGCAATCGAACATTACTTCGTAACTATACTAACCATTGGGGCATGCAGAACTGTGAAGCAGAAGATGGCTCTACCTCCTTGTCTTTGCTCCGGGAAATTGCCCAAAGAGGCGAATCTTGTGATGTCGCGATTGTGGATATGACTATGTCTAAAATGAATGGTCTTCAACTAGCAAAGGCCATCAAAGCCGATCCACTGCTAAGTTCCATGCGCCTAATCTTGATGAATCCCTTGGTGAACAAAGCGGAATCAGAAAACGTCCGTCGCGCTGGATTTGCCGCACATCTGACAAAACCCATACGGTATCATCAATTACATCAATGCCTTATCAATGTTCTCAACCGCGCGGAAACTCTTCCCCCATCTATAGGCAAGAAGGAACCTGAACTTATACGGAAAGGACTATCTATCCCCATCTTACTTGTGGATGACAACCCCGTGAATCAAAAAGTGGCTGTCCGTATGTTGAAAACACTTGGATATCAGGTGGATGTGGCGGCTAACGGGCTTGAAGCCGTGGAAGCCGTGAAACAGCGCCCGTATGCAGGAATCTTCATGGATTGTCTCATGCCTGAAATGGATGGATTCGAAGCCACAATGGCCATTCGGGCACAAGAAGGGTTTTCCTCCCTCCCTATCATCGCCATGACCGCCAACACCATGGAGGGTGACAGTGAAAAATGTCTTGCGGCCGGAATGGATGCTTTTTTATCGAAACCGGTGAAGCTGCAAGACCTGAAAGCTATTATAGAGAAATGGATGACCCAGGACTCTTGGAAAGATCACGAGCAAGAGACAACCGAGGTAACTAAGCCCCAACCCCCGACCACCCTTCCTAAATCCGCTTCCTCAAAGCCAAGCCCTCTACCGCCACTGGATCCAGCGGCTCTCGCCGATCTACGACAATTAGGAGGGAGGAATGACCCGGAATTTTTTGCGAGCCTTGTGGAACAATTTCTTGAGGATTCGGCGAAATATGTCACAGGCCTCAAAGAAGCGATTGAAGCCGGAAATGCTGATTCACTCCAGAAAGTCGCCCATGCTTTCAAAGGCAGTGCACGAATTATAGGGGCCACCGCCCTTTCTGAACTAGCCTTTCAGCTTGAAGAGATGGGACGTACCAACAATTTTGCAGAAGCTGAAAACGTTTACCTGTGTCTTCAAGACGAATCTCAACGAGTCCACGCCGCGCTTCAAGCCGAATTATCTCCAACATCTCAGACTACCGCATAAACCCAATCTTTCAGTTTTCAATCTCACGAGCCAATCAGAATACGAGCAAGGGTGGCTCCATTTCGATTAAAAGCCTATTCCTATACTCACCCCGCCGCCTACTCGTCCTCCTGAGCTTCCTCCACCAAAGATGCCAAAACTCGGGCCGGAAGACTCTGATTGATAAGATTCAGTTTTTGGCCAAACATGTAGATGCTTAATCATCACAGTCGGATAGCGGTATTCCATCTCATCAAGCTTGGCATGTGTCGCACTTATGACTTCACCGACAAGAGTGACCCTAGTCTGTGAAGGGAGAGTGGCAGGATCTAGAAAAGAAGGTTCAAAAGCCAAGAAGCGCCCTTGGGACGAGGTCTTATCGATAGCGGGTTCCTCCGAACTATCTAACGGAAGTTGCAGAATCTCCAAACGCGTGCCTTCAGCCAGCCGTTTGGCGGACAGAACCTCGCCCCCTAGGAGCACCACACGGCCTTGATGACTATCCGGTTCATTGAGGATTTTAGAAAAATTTAAAGAAGGATCAATTTGCGTCTTGAAAGCCTCAGGCACAACATCTGGCCCAGACGAACAGCTAGACCCAACCAACAACATGAGGGCCAGTGGTACCCTGAATAATACAATGTTCATAATAATCGTATTGTAACAGATAGTAAGCAGTCATTGCCTTTGGGTAGGCCTGGAACCATAGGCTGACCGAGGGAAACTCTCACCGTGGTGTGGGAAGAAATGGAAGGAGAGGCCAGAAGAAGAAGGCGGCTAGTAGAGTGGAGGTTGAGGACCAGGCCGTAACCCAATCAAATCGGGATCTTCCCCATCCAGAACCGGACGAAGTTCTTCGTTTTCAGCTTTGCGTTGCTCTCGTCTGGCCTCTTTATCCTGCTGTTTCATTCGTTTTTGCACTTCCCGATTACGCTTAGCTTGAGTGACTTTGGCTGGTCGTCCCATATAGCCCCCCCCTTTCTTTACAAGCCTTATAACACCATAGGCTTAATCTGAAACTAGGAAAAACACGAACTGAGTGAATGAGCACGAAAGGCTATAACGCCATCTTCCCCAAGAAGAGATGGGCAGACTACCACCCCATTAGAATGGAGTCAAATCAAAGAGATTGGTCTTCAAGGAAGCGCTCGATAAGCCTAATGTCTAAAAGGTTTTTTCATTATTCCCTGAAAATTCATAGTGTCACTTCTTCACCTTTTGGTGTCCATTCTTTTGCCAATCTCTTGGCTTCTTGTATCTGTTCGGGAGTTAATTGCTGTTCTAAAAACTCCAGGGCCAACATAGCCGGTTCCACCCCTTGTTGTGCCGAGAGATAGGCCCACTTATAGGCTTGGATGACATCTTTGGCTATTCCCTCACCTTCAAAATACATCAGGCCCAAATGATTCTGGGCGCCACCATTCCCCTGCTCTGACGCACGCCGAAACCATCGCAAGGCCTCTTCATAATTTTGGGGTACTCCTAAGCCTTGTCGGTACATCGCACCAAGATTATTTTGGGCCCGGGCATTCCCCTGATCTGCTGCTAATCGGTACCACTGACGGGCCTGGTCAAAATCTTGTGGCACGCCCTGTCCATACCGATACATATAGCCCAACATATTTTGGGCTTCAGCGTTGCCGCCCTTCGCTAATGGCAACCATTCCTCAAGAGCCCTTTCATAATCTTCTCGTAGGTACGCGTCCTCACCAGCCAGAAAATTTGCCCAGGAAGGCACAGCGCTCACAACCAGTATTGTAAGAAAAATGATTTTAAAGAAAAGATTCTTTATCATGAATATCTCCTTTTTCACGTATGCGTACTAAATTGATTCATGAAATAGGCACCATTCCTTGCAGCGTTATTGTTTGTCTTGATAAACACCAAGAGTCATTTCCTACTCAGCCATGCTCTCTTTACTTTATCATATTTCATTAACCTTCCTATCCATCATTCCACCCTGATAAGAAAATGACATCCTCACCTATTGGCATATGCTTGGAATTTGGTCTCCAGCTCAGCCCATCTGGCATACAACCGTTCGACCTCTTGCTCGGCTTCTTTCAGACCATCATAGGCTTCTTGTAGTCGAAGATGGTCTGAGGCCACAGCCGGGTTTTCAACCTTGGCACGCAAAACATCTCGTGCCATTTCCGCGTCGAAAATGTTTTTCTCCATACTGTCATACTCTTGTTGTTCTTTAAATGACAGTTTCTTTGGCTTAACCTCTTGTGAGGTTCCTTTACGCGGTTTGGAGGCATTCGCTTCCTGGTTGCCTCTGGGCCGTTGACGACTAAGCCAGGATTCCCATTGACCATAAGTCGCAAAATGCTCATGAGCACCACCACTATCTAATCCCACAAATTCCGTACAGACCTGCTCTAACATATACCGATCATGTGTGACCAAAATTAGTGCACCGGGAAAATCATTAAAACTTTCCTCTAAGATTTCTCTGGTGGGAATGTCCAGATCGTTAGTCGGCTCATCCACGATAAGGACATCGGCAGGTTGCAGCATGAACCGCGCCAAGAGGGCTCGAGCTTGTTCTCCACCTGATAAAAGTTTAACGGGAAGATCCAGCTGTTCAGATTGAAAGCCAAATCGCTTGGCCCATCCCACGAGATGGATGACCTGCCCTCGATACGTGACGGAATCTCCTGAGGCAGCCAAGGTGCGACGTAGAGTCAACTGAGGGTCTAATTGAGCACGATGTTGATCAAAATAGACCAATTGCAAATTATCGGCATATTTGACCGTTCCGCTATCCGGATCCATTACTTTCGCTAAGAGTTTCAAAAGCGTGGATTTTCCTGTGCCATTATGACCAATGATTCCCACGGCTCGGCCGGGAGAGACCATCAGATCAAGTTTGTGAATGATGGGACGAGGACCAAACGCCTTGGAAAGACCAGTGACTTCGATTAATTGTTTTGTCTTTCGGCCTGACCCCACGAAATCAATGGAAATTTCCTGCTGACGTAATCGCGTCGTGGTGGTGGCTAATTCGGACTGCAACGCCTTGGCTGTCTCCACCCGATACTTGGCTTTTGTTGTCCTGGCCTTCGGTCCGCGTCGAAGCCATGCCTCTTCACGTCGCACTTTACCCGCTAATGCCTGAGCCTGTTGTTCTTGCACCTGCTGAAAGGCCTTTCTTTTTTCCAGAAACTCAGAGTAGTTCCCTGGAAACGCTAAAATTCCATCGGCATACCGGCTATGTAATTCAGCCATTTTGTTCGTGGTTTCCTCTAAAAACCAGCGATCGTGGCTCACCAGGACCCATGCCCAAGACGCCTGCACCATGAATTGAGCCAACCAGCGAAGGCCCTCGACATCCATATGATTCGTCGGTTCATCAAGCAACATCACATCAGGATCTTGAACCAACGCACAGGCTATGGCCAGACGTTTTCTCCAACCACCGGAGAGAACTGCAACTTGTTGTGACTCGTCGAGGAAACCCACTTTTCCTAGAATCTCATGGACCCGAGTTTGCTCGTCTTCCGGCCGCAACCCTGACTGACGGGCAGAATAATGTAACGTCTCCCCAATTGTGGATTCTGATAAAAATTGCGGATCTTGGGGAACATAGGCCACTCGTAGATATTGACGCCGAGTTACCGTGCCATCATCGGGAGCTTCCAAACCAGCCAGTATTTTTAATAAGGTGGACTTCCCAGACCCATTCGGACCGATAATTCCAATCCGATCATTGTCTGCGATACCAAATGTCACACCATGAAATAACTGTTTGGCCCCGAAGGATTTTTTGATTTTTTGTGAATAAATCAACGCAGACATGATAAATGCAAACTGTTAAACAATCCCTCAAAAGAAGGAGAAAGCGGGATCCCTATGCCCCTTACCTTTTCTTACAACCATTCGGGTAGAATAGGCCTACACCCGGTTGGAATTCCAAAAAAAATGGGAATTGTTCTTTCTGAAGGTTCTAAACATTTTCATGTGCCATATGGTCCAGCCATCACCGATGGTTCGTTAGAGGCTCGCTTCATTGATCTCAAAGCCAATCCCCAGATGATTCCTGTGTTGCCGCCCTGCGTCGGATGGCCTGAAACCCAGGAACTTCTATTGCAAATCAATAAGCCTCAGTCCCCGTTTATGACTCTGGCCGCCGACCAAAGCTATACTAAAGGACCGGATCCCACCCGATCAGTTATTTTAGTGTCGTTCGTGACCCTCTGCTTTGCTGAGATTTCCCACAATGCGAAAGACCTCTTATCAGACCTCGTCATGTATCTTCAGCAACAAATGGATGAATTACTCCAAGATGCCAGCACGATGCTTGACCAAACCCTTGATCTCGAAATTATTTTAGAAATTCAACCCACGTTTTACCATCATCATCACATTGAGGGCTGGAGCCTCACGGTGATGATGATTGCTTCTGGGCAAGAACACCATTTCGTACGAGGAACCTGGGGTTATGGCATTCAAATCCTCATAGATGGCTTAAACGCATACGCTCCCCAAGGGAGTTAACGTAGCGTATTCCATACTCACTCCCCAATGATGTTTCACTCTTTTTTCACTTATGTGCCGTATTTTTCCGCAACAGGCCAGTGCAGCCGTTTAAGGATTCGAGTCCAGAGACCTTGATAGGTTTCTTTCCCCTGCAATATCTCACAATACCGACGGAGCACACGTTGATAGGCATCAGGAAATCGGTGGCCAGCCCAACGGTGCAGTGAATGGGGCATCCCATAAATAATCTTTCCCAATTTTCCGGCCGCTCGGAATTCAGGGCCAAACTCCTTGGCCACCAAGGCTTCATAATTATCCAGTCGACACGTTGTAGGATACCCCAGCATATCGGCTGCACTCGTCGCGGCTAATTGGCCAGAACGAATCGCATAATAAATACCTTCACCCAATAGGGGGTCAACAAGATGTCCAGCATCCCCTACCAACATGGCGCGCCCACGCACTAATTTCCCCAACCATGCTTTTCCGTTTTTATAAGCCGAGGCATGGGCAATCGGAAGGGGATACCCCAATGGAGCAGGAATGTTCAAACCAGACAACATGGGCTCCTGGTCAGTAAAATCACGAAAACTCTGTTTCGGGCGCTTGGCGCCTTTCACAAATTCTCCCACTCCTAACGACAGGCCCTGTTGTTTGGGAAAGATCCAGCCATAGCCCTTCTTGGCCGCCTGCAAACTAATGAGTGCTGTGGGATTTTTTTGAAACGGATGCATCCCTTCTCCTTGGACTTCGCTTTCTAAAGCTGGAATTTTCTGAAAAGATCGTCCAGGAAAACATTGCTGCGCCACGACGCTCATGACCCCATCTGCTCCAATAACGATTTGCCCCTGATAACGTCCCTGTTTCGTAATAACATCCACGCCATGTTCTCCATTTTGAATCTCAATCACTGTCTCCTCTTCATGAATGGCTGCCCCTGCCTGTCGAGCTTTTTCAACAAGCCATTGGTCAAAATTCTGCCGCATGATCATATAGGCAATGGGCTCCGATGATTCAATCAGGAACGATTCCTGAGTCCCATAGGTAAATTGCACACGATGAACGATTTCTTCCACTACGCTGGAAAAATCGTCAGGCAGAATCTTAGAAATTCGAGCGGAGAGCCCCCCTCCGCAGATTTTGTACCGGGGATGTGCGTGTTTTTCAAAGGCCAATACGGAGAACCCGCGTTGGCTTAACTCAAATGCAGCCGATGCTCCTGCGGGTCCCATGCCCACAATAATCACATCATACGTGTAGGAGGAAGCAGCCATACAAGTAGAAATTCCAGGCCTGGCAGAAGAGATGCGCAATCACAAAAAACGAGAAAAATCCAGAAGATTTTGAACCCCTGAACGGGACACCACAAATGGTACTGTACTGGAATCCTTGACTGATTGACTACTGAAGAATGGCTTTCTTTTTTAAAGAACGATAGGATGAGGAAAATTCGTGAAGCGGAGCTGCGATTCAAACAATTAAGACGAGGTATCTACTATCTTCTAAATAAAATTTTCAACCTGCATTAGACTTGCATTTTACGTTTTCTAGGGGGAGCCGGTTTTTTTCAACCCTTACAATTTTCCTAATTTCACCGAAATAGTGTGCCGAGCACCCTCACGCCGCACTTGGATGAAAACCGTCTGCCCAGGTTTCGTCCGTTCTATGAGATAATTTTTTAATTGGGCCGGGGTCATGATCTTTCTCTCATCAATCGCGACAATAATATCCCCTTTTCGAAACCCTGCGTGACGAGAGGGGCCCGTGGCTTTCCCAACCCTTAGCACCCAACGATTTCCCTCTCTAATCGTTTCAAGGTGTATACCCAGGACAGAAAATCCTGGAGTCTTGCCGGCCAATACCGCATTAACCACGCGCTGGACCAACAAGCCAGGAAGGGCGAACCCAAATCGACTACATCCTCGTTCAGCCGGCAAGGATTCGGTTTGAATAATCGCATGGATAAGACCCACCAAATGTCCCTTTTCATTAATAAGGCCACCACCTGAATTTCCCCGACAAGCTGAAAGATCGACTTGTATTAACCGACTCTGAATGGTCGCCAAAAATGTATTTGGGTTACCCACCCTACCATATGACAGCGTTGGCCCTCTGCCCATTGGATATCCCACAGTAAAAACCATATCTCCATAGGTCGCATCATCCTCAGCAAATTGAACCTTAGAGATTGGCCAATCAGATTCAGCACTTTGAAGTTTATAAACCGCCACATCCAAATAAACATTCGCTCCCCGGCGGATAGCCGATAATTCTCGCAAATCGTCGGTCAGGACCTGAATCGTCTCTGGAACAACCACTTTCCCACCCTCTGAGCGTTCAACCGCATGCTTGGCAGTAACAATAATGCCTCCCCCTACATGAATCCCAGAGCCCCGAATCTTAATGGGTAATCCGTAACCTGGATCCTCAGATTGCAGGGCATCTCTTTGAAGAATACCCACTGTCGCCTGTTTTGCCTGTTCAATCGCCAGAGCAGCCATTTGAGAAGGCCCTCCATAGGCAACCGCCGCAGCAGGTAGGACAAGACCGATACAAATGAGAAGTCCCATCCTGAACAGCCAAAAAGATTCACATTTTGTTTGCACGAATGTCTCCTAACACTTCCTGCGTATTCAAACGATATTTAAGATCAATTATTACCTGGCACCGGGTTGCAATGAAAGAGAAATGCTTCGCAATTCAACAAATAATTCTTTCATGGTCTGATAGGAATAATACGCATTTCGCCCACTGGGATTAGGCAATACGAACACCGGAGCACCAGCAAGATGCGCAGTCTGCAGCCCAGTCTGCATAGGATATTTGGTCACGCAGGAACTAAAAGAACCGGTTGTCTTTGAAGATATCCACAAAATCCGGGCCACACTAATACCAAGTATCGCAACCAAGGCCGGTTGATATTTCCCGATCTTGCCCAGTAGGACTTCACGTCCTTCCAGAAAATCTAGTTTTCCAAGGTCCTGAATACTTGCGGTTGGCCTGGCAATAAGATTGGTGAGCCCATACCCATAGTCTAACAACCTGGAATCATCCAGATAGGTCATTCGATGAGGAACGAGTCCGGCGTCAAACAGTAATTTCCAAAATCGGTTCGAAGGCCCAGCAAAATGATGGCCCACTTCCGAGGAACGAAACCCAGGGTTAATACCCACAAACAGAATGGACAAACCCAAGGCAAGATAGTCAGGAAGGCCACCGGAAATACGGGGCATGTTCTCGAAGGCAAGGGGTTTAAAAAAAAGAAAATCCTGGAAATCCAGGGGCATGCTGCTAGAAGATCAATCGAATTATCGAGCCATGAGTTTTGTTTGGATCTTAGAAAACGTTTCTTCTGCCTCGGGAATGAGGTCATCTCGTTGTTGTTTTTTTGCTAATTCCAAGGCCCGCTTTGAAAGTTCATAGGCTTCTTGGTGTTCACCGCGTTCTGCACATTGACGAGCCACAACCATTCGAGCATTAATGGATTCAGGTTCTTCGTTAATAACTTGCCGCAGCATGACTTCGCCCTTCGTATCATCGCCACCAAGAAATTCAGGGACCTCAATGAGAATTGTGCCCTTGGAAGACAAGGCATCAAGATGGTTGGGATTTAAGACCAAGGTTTGATCCAAGGCGTCCATCATACGGCCATAGTCAAACACCGAGAAAAAAACCTCCCCATTTGCCCGCATCCGTTCTCCAATATTACAAAATAAAGAAAATTGGGCATCTGCGGATTTGTTATCTAAAGCCACAGCTTTTTCCGCGAGTATTCGTCCACGATCAAAATGCCTGCTCCGACTATCGGCATCCTTGGCTCGTCGACCTTTCTGACATTCTTCCATCGCTTGGGTCGTTAAGACCTGCAGGGAATCCTCCGCCCACACGCTTGGACTGATTAACGCAACGCACAGAACCGTTATCCAGGGAATGCCGCTCCCTCTTCGCATAACAAACCTCTTATTTAAATGTATCGCATTAAAAATCAGTTTCTTTTCGGACAATTTCCAGAAATTCTGAGTACTCCAGCAAAAGACACATTTCTATACCATAATCGTTCTTACTTGCCAATAATATTGAATAAGAGAAGTTCTTTCCCGTTACTCATGACCTTCTCAGATTTCATCTCCCAAAAAAGTTCGGATTCAAGAAAATTCCTACTACCAAATAACAGGAAAGCGCCTCCAGTTTATCTATCATTTTGACGAAAAATTACCTTATAGGCATATTATCTAAGAACGCATTATTCAATTTCGCAACTAAAAAAGATCTTGCCAGATTTTAGCTCTGCCAAACTTTTTAAAATAGGGCATAAGGGAGTCAGTCAGAATGGAACAAGAAGAAATTCGTCAATTATGGGCCGAAGGAGAAGATTGGGTCATCAAACGTCAAAATAACCAATATTTCCATCGACCTGACCAAAAGTATGGGGACTGGATACCAGGCCTACCTTCTGGCGTGTTTACTATGGATGTGGAAATGCTCTTTGACGACTAACGAATCCACTGGTCACTTTCAAGGGCTAAAAGCCTCTCCCCAATATCAATCCCCTCCACCCCTCTCTTCACAATAACATATCTTTCCAGTTACTCTCCAGCATGCGATTTTCTGGACGAATCATCGGCCTTCTCAAGGAATATATGCATGATCTGGTCGAACAAGCCAAACAGGAAGAAGCATCTCACGCCACCTTCGGATTTTCCGCACAACCCTATCGACCGGATCAGGCTCTATCCGATCTGTTAGCTATCTTAGACGACCGTATTGAATCAGAAGGCGTTCAGGTGGGTCTTCCGATTGAATTTCTTCATCAGATGTGGACGGTATGCGATTTCGCTGACACCCATATTTCCGAGACCGTATGGTTGAAAAAAAATATCGAGGGTGGGAGTGGTTCAAAATCTGAAGTGCGGCAACAAACCTATCAAGCACTCATCGAGTACCTCGAAGCTCTACCTGAAGACAGTCAGACAGAAGATCCCACTCCAAATTGAAGGGCAATCCATCCGTCTCTCGCTCGAAAGCCTTGTTGAACCCAACCCTGACATCCCAGGTGCTCCACCATATCAGACTCATCTTCTGCCAAGAGTCCAGAAAGAAGTAATTGGGTGCCAGAAGAACAAAATCTTGAAAATTCGGGCGATAGTTCAATAATTGTTTTTCGATCAATATTGGCCAGAATAAACTCATAGGGTTGAGAAACAAGTTCTACGATTTGGCAAATTCGAAAATCAAGTTCCTTGGAAAACCCATTAACAACGGCATAATCTTTTGCGCAATCAATCGCCACGGGATCACAATCAATCCCAAGCGCAGATAACGCTCCCAACCGCAACGCCACCATACTGAGGATTCCACTCCCAGTCCCCACATCCAAAACCCTACCATTACTCAATTCAGGGGTCTCTTCTAGCCACTCAAGAAGGAGATGGGTCGTCGCATGATGACCCGTCCCAAAGGCCTGCTTGGGATCTAGGACGATTTCTATTCCATCTTCAGGCATTTCCATCATTCCCCAACTAGGACGAATGCCAATACGCCGGCCAATCCGTGTGGGTTGCACGGAAGCCGCCCATTGGGCATTCCAATCTTGTGGCAAGACGGTTTGAGCAATACACAAGGAATCTGGAAGGCTGACATTCAACTGGTTAAGCGCCTGTTGTATTCCTTGACGCATATCTTCTTCAGTTCCCTGCCAATAAATCGTCAACCCTCCGTCCTCTTCCCAAAGCCCTAAAAACTCTGGACAAGACAAAAATCCAGAGAGTTCGGCTCCATCTACACAAGCAGGGATCTGAATCTGAAAAACGTTTGAAGACGTCATTATGAAATTGATTGACGGAACTAAGAAGAGGGGCTAAGGTTTCAAGCTGTATGCCATCATCTCATACTGCCCAACGCCGCGAGGCACTGATTCGTCTTCTGCGTCGCGGAGAGCATCTTGCCGCAAAAGGTCAGGCTGCCAGTCAACAATTTAGTCGTTGGCGTCTAGCCATTTTCCTCATGGGTACAGTCATCTGTGTTGCCTTATTTCAGCATGGCTGGTTTCACAGTGGCAATAGTATTTTTTTCATCTTTCTTGCCATTTTCCTAGCCACGACTTGGTTTCATCAACGCCTAAAATTTCGCTTGCGTCGATTGGACCTTTGGCTCACGATTAAAAAAGATCTTCTTGCGCGCCTGCAATTGGATTGGCCAAACATACAGGTCCAAACCCATCATCCCCCGCCCCATCATCCTTTTGCTCTAGACCTAGATATCACTGGCCCACATTCACTACTAGCCTTGATCGACACTACATTTTCTTCAAATGGCCACACACGACTTCAAAGCTGGATCTTTCAAGCCAACAATCCCGAACCAGACGGGCTACCATGGCAGGCTCGACAAATGCTCATCAAAGAACTGACACCTCTTTCGCGCTTGCGCGATCGGTGTTTGTTATCTACGCGCCTCATTAGCTCCGACCCCCTAGATGGCACACGCATTCGTTCTCTCTTACAGGAAACCATTGCTATCCCAAATCTCTCCTTAATGATCATCGCCACTTCCTGTCTTTGCGTACTCACCATTATATTAGGGCTTCTCACGCTCTTCACAGGATTTTCAAATTTTTGGATCCTCTCCCTGATCATCTATGTGGTCATCTATTTTTCGATATCAGGATCCATCGCTCCCCTGTTCGGCCGCGTGCTCGCCCTTCACATCGAGCTTGAAAAGCTCGTCACGGTGATCATGATTCTGGAGCAATCATCCTTTCACAAGCAGCCGACCATTCGTCAACACCTCCAAGCCCTTCTCACAGATAAAACCCGGCCCACCGTCTATCTCAAACAACTGAGCCGCATTTGCCAAGGCCTCAGCGTCAAAGCCCACCCTCTCATTCATTTGGCCTTAAACGCATTCATCCCTTGGGATCTACTCTATGTCGGGAAATTAGATCGACTCATCAGAGCGTTACAGGACATACTTCCTAAATGGTTGGAAACCATTGGGCAGCTGGATGCGGCCAGCGCCTTAGCGCGATATGCCTATGTGAATCCAGATTACCAATGGCCTCAATTGGAAACATCGAAGACACCTGAGCAACAGTCTGGCCTCACCACAAAAGACCTTGGCCATCCGCTCATTTCGCATTCCCTGCGCATCCGCAATGATTTCGACCTCCGGGGAGAAGGCCATATCGTGTTAGTCACGGGCTCAAACATGTCTGGGAAAAGTACCTTCCTTCGAACCGTTGGTATTAACGTCTGCCTGGCTCAAGCGGGAGGGCCAGTCTGTGCCTCTTCATTTTCATGGTCATGGCTGGAACTCTATTGCTGTATTCGCGTCACTGATGCGTTAGACGAAGGCCTCTCGTATTTTTATGCCGAGGTTAAACGGCTTAAACTCATTTTAGATGCCGTGGACTCAATCACCACACACCCAGTGCTGTTTTTGATTGATGAAATTTACCGAGGAACGAACAATCGTGAACGGTTAGCCGGCAGTGAAGCCTTTGTTCAGGTCCTCCAACAGAGCCGAGGGTTGGGGATGATTTCCACTCATGACTTGGAACTCACCAGGCTAGCAGACACGAACAGCCATATTCGCAATGCACACTTCCAGGAATCAGTGGAGGACGGCGCACTCCATTTCGATTACCAACTACGTCCGGGACCATGTCCCACCACCAATGCCCTCCGCATCATGGCCCAAGAAGGGCTTCCAGTACCAGAACAGCAGTGAAAAGGAAAAAAGAGAGAAGAATGTTCGTGAAGCGTCAGGCGAGAGGCGAATAAAACCCCTTTTCGATTTTCTCCTGACGCTTGACGTCTTAGGGCGCAATCAGCCCCCCACCCTGGGCTTGATCAGTCTTAGAACCAGTGGAAGTCCCACATTGTGCACACATGTACTCATAGAGATTTCCGGTGGGAAGCACCAAGAGAAGCCGTTCGCGAGCCGGTGTGGCCGTCTGGCATGTTGGACAAAAAAGCAATGATGCTCGAAGCGAATCAAACTGCTTCGCTTCGTCTTGCGGAACAGGACGATTGCGGGGTCTCATCCCGTGAGTGGGGCGAGAACCTCCAGGAAATGGTAGCATTGGCATACTTTGATCTTAGCGAAGGCCCTTTAGTCGGTCAAGAATTCTTCATTTCCAATTTCCCCTTCAGTAACCCTTCAATTCACCACCAAATACATGTAGCTCCATATCATCTATTCAAGGCGAATGGAATCAACAAATAGGGTAAATTCTTTTGGTGGGCTTACGGTAAAGAGCAAGATTCTCCTTATGGCACTCAAATCCATTTCCCGGTCTTTTGGGGCAAAGCGAATGTCATCTATGGGAATCTGAATGTGATTGGGTCCAGGGAAAATCGTGATCCTCCTATTGAATCGATCCTCATATGTCCTATTATGATGAGCGTCATCAATTCGAATACTAATAAATTGAGACATTGGCAGTTCAGAGAAAATGTCGAATCGCAAAGAAGAATAATCCCGCCAGTCGGGATAAGGTTCCTCTATACGAAAACCTGGATACGTGGTCGTATAGAATAGGATATGACCCACCTTGTCCCCCTCGGGTTTTTCCCATCCTTCCGGTGGTCTCATAACCTGCAACTCACTATTAGAAGGTTGTACGAATTTCATTTCCAAATCAGAGGAAAATTCCAGCAATGACGGAAAGCGACTGGCTCGATCCCAATAGACATAAACCCATTCAATCGTTGGAATAAGCGCAGCTAATATGACGATCAGTACGACTACTCGTATTAACGTGTTATAAGGAGAATGGCTCCATTTCGCCCATGCCCCTGGAAGGTGTTTCTCATATGTCAGCAGCAACCCAAACCCACACATTGCGCCTACGAGATCGCGGACGATATCAGATATTTCAAATTGGCGCGTCACACTGAATATTTGCAGCCCTTCGGTTAGCAGGGCGAAAGTCAACACTCCTATGAACACCATTCCATAATGTTGCCCCGGCGACCAACCAAATTCCCTAAAAACCTTCCTTGAAATAACCAACAATAGCCAGGCAACAACACCGAACAAAGGTAGATGAGCAAAATTATTGACAGCCTTCCATAAGAAGGTATGGGATGGAAGGGGAATAAATAGTAAGGAAAGGATCCCTAACAGAACACCCACAAGCCAAAAGGCCTGCAAGGAACTTCTAGCGGCTTGACTCTTTTCCGTATTCAAATTTAGGCCAAATTCATGACGGGCAGATCAGATATTGGCCTGCCTCCCCGAAAGAGGATAGATTGGGAGATATGAGAGGAAATTCGATCCCCCGGAAGAATGATGCCAACAAGATTCAGAGGGTCAGCGGGTGAAAGACGAATGTCTTGAGCTCCAGCAGTGGGATCGCGGCGGACGGCGCGAAGAGCCTCGACCGCTTCGGGTAAGGCAAATTGCTCACCGGTAAATCCATCGACGAATCGCCCGCCTCGCATTTCCCCTCGCCATTCCATTTTCCGATATTGTCCGAGCAACTCCCGCCATGTGACAGGGAGGGACTCACGTTTCAAGGCATCGCGAAACACCACCCCATAACGTCGCGCTAATTGTTTAGCCCATTGTTCATGCGGGTGGACTGTTGGAGTCGTATCTTGATCCGGCTCATCAACTTGCGATTCAAGCAATGCCCAACGACCAACGCTATGCTGTGGTCGCCGCGCCCGATCTTTTCCTTCTGCCCGACGACGGCGTGGATCCAATAAAGCCCGTAAGGGATCAAACCCATCCGCCGTGACCAAGCCCGCGGCCACCAATTCCCACAAGGCTTGTTCCACTTCAGCCGCCAAATGCCCTGTCCGCTTGGTGAGGTCGGCAAAGAAACACGCCCCTCGATTTTCCAAACATTCATAGAGCATCTGTGCAACTCCACTCAAACTCAACCGAATTCCCAGTGGTCCAGACGGTTTCCTAGGTCGAGTCATCGCTAATATCCATGCAATCTCATCTCGACGAACAAAACTGATGGGGGCCATGCTGGTGGGTGTAATGCGACGAAACGACTCCCCTTCGACCACAGGCCGAAGATTGGGTTTTAATTCAGGTGGTGTCAACCGTCCCCACGACACCTCGCCCCGCAAACACAGATTATCTAACCATTCTGACTTGTAATTGGCAATTCGTCCTTTAAAAAGAGATATCTCCCAAGCAGAGGCCGAAGTTTCATAGCCTGCGAGTTGCGCAATGACTTCACGAAGTCCGGCTTCCCCATGAAGTTGCGTCCCTGGCACGCAATGCTGCCATCTGAACAGAAATCGCATGAAATCTGAAGCCGTGACTGGTTCAATTTCTCGACGCAAAGCGGTAACCGTTCGGCGATGGATCCGTGCCAGGAGACTCCTATCACACCATTCTTGATTTGGCGTACCCAATTCTTTCCCCCTCACCCTGCCCCCTCCCCCAAGGTGGAGAGGGTCGGAACTATTTAACTCCTCACCCTTGTCATTTCCTTTATAAGGAGAGGGATTATTAGAAAAAGCAGGACGAAACTGGCCGCGCAGGACTTGGCCCTGGCCTTCCAACTGAAGCAAGGCGTGATGCACCAGTGAAGGTGCCATCCCTAAGCGATCCGCTAATTCTTTGGAAGAGATAGGACCGATATGAGGCATCCATCCTTGGACAACCGACAAGGCAGCTAATTCAGAAGTTGGGTTTTCTTTTTCATCATGACGACTATCCGCATATTGACCATCAGCAAGTACCTCTTTTTCCCCAAAAATGGCTTGTATCCGAGAGAAATGATCTCTTGTCGTCCATCCCTCCATGTAGCTGATGCCTAAAGTTTCGTCAGACTTGACTCGAAGAACCAACACTCGTCCTTTTATGACAAGCCGATCCAGCTCCTCACGCCAAACCTCCCCATCCTTCTTTGGCAACCATCCCATCACCTGCAAGACATCATAGAGTTCATCTTCATCTCGTACACGCGGCCAGGCTTCTTCACAGACAGCCTCAATGGCTGCCACATCCAAGGTGCCCATTTTTCCATCGAATGAAGGTGGTAAGGTTCGTCGTAGATTGACGGCTCGCGCACGTCGTTCTTCCAACGGGGCATCATCTAAAAATGCATAAGGATTGGCATTCAGAATTTCATGTGCAAAAGGCGACGGCGTCGGAGTCTCTACCGCCCTCACCTGAATGGTCTGCGAATCGATCAGTTCCAGAACTTGACGTAACCCTTCAATGTCCATTGCTTCAGACAAACAATCTCTCAGGGTTTCCTGCACCAATGGATGTTCCGGCACAGGAATATCGCCCACATGATTGTCGCCACAGGCAGCCGCCATCGGAAACGCCGCGGCAAGGAGATCTTCTGCGCGCATTCGTTGAAGATGGACAGGCACTCGTTTACCATTTTGAAACCGCAACAACGCTAACGAACGACTCACATTCCACCGCCAACGAGTCACAAATAGCGGCGTGGCTAAGGTCGCCTGAACTAACACGTCACGCACCGTCTTGGGTTGAAGAAATTGAAAGATAGTCTCTAGCGGAAAGCTGTGTTGTTCGCCTAAGGATAACACCAACCCATCATCCGTGGCCGCCGCTTGTAATTCAAAATCGAAGTTCAAACAAAAGCGCTTGCGCAAAGCCAGTCCCCATGCGCGGTTCATTCGACCTCCGAACGGAGCATGTACCACGAGTTGCATGCCTCCTGCCTCATCAAAAAAGCGCTCAGCAATGATACAGTCCTGCGTCGGCACTCCTCCTAAAATTTGAACCCCTCCTGCGACATAGGCCAACAGTTGATCGGCTCCTGCCGCATCGACACCACATTCTTCAAGAAACCACTGCCGTGCGGATGTCTCTCCCGGAATTGCCCCATTTTCCAGCAATTGCTGAATAGCGATCCGAACCTCCGCAACGGCATGCGAGAGTTCCCGCGAACGTGATGGCGCTTCCCCGCGCCAAAAAGGGATATTGGGAGGCTGGCCATGCGCATCTTCTACCCTGACTTTTCCCGTCTCAATAGCACGAATACGCCAGGAAGTGGTCCCAAGTAACATAATATCCCCGGCCAAGCTCTCAATCGCAAAATCTTCGTCGACCGTGCCTACGACAGTCCCGTCGGGTTCGGCCACAACGGAATAGGTCGCAGTTTCAGGAATGGCGCCTCCAGAGGTGAGAGCGGCCAATCGACCTCCTCGACGGGGACGTAGCCGGCCTTCCCGCTGGTCATAACTCAGATACGCATACAACCGCCGCCGACCGGGCACAAATCCTTCCGCAATAAGTTGCACTAACGATTCAAACTCTTCCCAAGAAATTTCCCGATAGGGATAAGCGGCACGGCATAGATCAAACAAGGCCCTTACATCCCATTCCTGGGCAGCCACTTCCGCGATCAGATGTTGAATCAAAATATCCAGAGGAGCGGACGGGATTTCAATAGTTTCCAATTGTCCTCGTCGAATGGCTCGCACCACCGCCGCACATTCCACCAATTCATCTCGCGTCGTACAAAATACGCGCCCCTTCGGAATCGCCCCGACCCAGTGCCCCGCCCGCCCCACGCGCTGCAGACAGGTCGCAATGGCTCGGGGCGAACCAATCTGGCACACCACATCAATACACCCAATATCAATACCCAACTCCAATGAGGCTGTTGCCACCATTACTTTAATTTTCCCTGTCTTCAAACGTTCTTCCGCAGCTAACCGCAGCTTACGAGACAAACTGCCATGGTGCGAGGCCACTTGATCTTCACCCAACCGCTCACTCAAGTGATGAGCAATTCGTTCAGCCAAACGACGAGTATTCACAAAAACCAGTGTGGAACGATGCTCCTCGGCAATGGCCGCAATGCGGTCGTAGACCTCCGACCAAATGGCATTGGTAGCAATGGCCCCCAATTCATCATTGGGAACCTCGACCCCTAGATCTAACGTTCGCCGATGTCCTATATCCACAATATGACAATCCGACGATGCAAAGAGGGAGGCTTGCTGGCTCTTCCTTCGATGAGAAGGTTTCCCTACGAGGAACCGGGCCACTTGGTCCAACGGCCGCTGCGTAGCAGACAGCCCAATGCGGACCAACCGCTTTTTCGTGACGGCCTCCAACCGTTCCAAAGATAGCACCAGATGAGAGCCACGTTTATTAGGTGCCAACGCATGAATCTCATCGACGATTACCGTATGCACACCAGTCAAAAGCTCCCGACTACGTTTAGCGGTAACCATCAGAAATAAGGTTTCTGGGGTGGTAACGAGAATATGTGGTGGATGGGTAAGCATGCGTTGCCGTTGCGCGGCAGGCGTATCCCCTGTTCGAACCTCTACCCGAATATTGGGACTCAATAACCCGGCAGACAACGCAAGTTGACTAATCTCATCTAAGGGCTGTTGCAAATTTTTATGGATATCATGACTGAGCGCACGAAGGGGGGATACGTACACGACTTGAATACCTTCGACCAACTCCCCATGAATCGCCTGGTGCAGCAATTGGTCGATACAGGTCAAAAAAGCGGAGAGGGTTTTCCCAGAACCGGTAGGAGCAGAAATAAGCGCATGCTTTCCAGATTGAATCGCCGGCCAACTGGCCCGCTGGACATCAGTTGGTTCTCCCAAGGTCGTCGAGAACCATTCCTGAATCACCGGATGAAACGATTGCAGCGGCATGGGATCAGCGCCTCACTTTACCTTAAGAAGGAAAGACAAGATTGTAGCAAGTCTCCAGCAGAAAACCATCTTCTCGTCATTCCTGCATGCTGTTAGCAGGAATCCATCTTCGAACGCTTCTATGAAAAAATATACTAGATGCCGGGTTTCGGCCCGGCAGGCGAGCTCCTTTTGTTTCGGCCAAAGGACCCAAAACCATTGACGCCCCGTCCGGCCTCATCCAATGGGACGGACGCCAACTTTAGGAGGGCGGACCAACTCGCTACGCTCAGACAAGGCCCGCCAGTTAATACGAGCGTCCACCCGCAGGGCCGGGCGGCAGGCGTCGGAGAAAAGGAAGAAAGTATCGGGGGTTCGTGAATATGAGGAACGCATTTTGGAGTGAGGATGAAGGCCAACCCAATGGCTAATCGGGCATAGCGTGATTCACCGATACACGGACATATACACCTCATCGGCTTTTTTCTTGATCCAGGGGAATCTGAATAGAGTGCGGATTTGGCTGGAATATTGTCCAATGTTGACCTGTTGCCAGACGCCTTGTTTGAAATAATCCCGGTTCCCCTCATCGCTCAGAAACCCGGCAAACTGTTCTTCAGTGAAAAAACTCACCGCCCAACTATTTGTCCACGAGGGTTGGCATTGCTGAACATAGTCATTCACCTGATAAAGAAGCGCTTGTATTTTTGGGACATCGACCATCACCGACTCAGGGGTCAGAAGAAACAGCACTTCGTGGCCTTCAGGAATCTTGATCAGACCAATCGTCCTTTCCAACTTCAGGCACACAGGCGAATCATGCGAATACGCGGTAGGCGTCCCAGCATCACCTTTCGGAATATTCACAACTTGGGGCGAACCCTTTTGACAAACAAATTTCAAAGAAGCCGGTGGACAATCCCAACTCAATTCCACACCAAATTTTGCAATGTCATCCAACAGCGAAGGTATACGAGGGTTGAGCACCATCGTATCTTGAATCGATTCACCTGGAAGAATTTGAATCACACGCGATCCAAGGTTCCAATCCTGAACATGCTGCTTCACCGGACTCTTTCCCCCATCCATACGAAACACCGAAAACCATTTCGAATCATTGGGAGGATTCCAAGGCAAATCCCGAACATTCACCGTCACGAGTTCCTCACTAATATTGGTCAAATGAACATGAAGTTCATACACTCGCGCCTGCGGCTTCTTCAGAAACACCTCCATCGCCAACGGTACATGAAATTTTTCTTTGGCATCTAGAGCAAAACTGCTTGAGAAAGATAACCCACTAACCGCAATCCAAAAACACAATTGAAGGAGCCAAAGAGGTTTCATCAGAAATCATTCCGGGTTGTCATATTCCAAAACTGCCAAGAGAGTACAGGCACTTCTCCCATTCGATTACCATTTGCCTCTATCCAAGTATAATTCCCTCACCTGCATGAATAGAAGCCTATCGCTCATATTCGTAAGCATCCACAATTTCCGCCACACATCACCTTCGGGACTACATCCGGAACCTGCAAAGAATGCAATACAATCGGGTTTCGGGTTTTCGAACAATCCATACCTGGAAATCGGACATTCTTTAAGGCTGGGACGGGACTCTGATGATAGTGAGATCTCGAAGTTCAATTTTCCGATACCATGACAAGCGGAGTGGTGTTGTCTATATGGACTATGGCATCAAACTGGTCTACGAGGCGAGTGTAGTTATAGTGGACATTTCGTTCATTGTCGTGACGGTAGACCGCGCCGATATGGCGTTGTAGCCTGGGCCCATTGAGCCATTTTGGGACAGCCAGGGGATCTTGTAAAAACAGCAAAAACCGAGGAAGACCCAATTGGTGAAAAAGCGCTGAATAACTTTCTGGCTGGGCAGGTAATAGGGTTTTCATTTGTCCAGGACCGTAATAGTCATCTGAAGCCAGAACCTGTCCTGCATAGGTTACCAAGCCAATGGAATATACTTGATTGGGGTATTGAGCACGAAGTAATTGCCCCAAGTTGAGCTCTCCCAGATCCGCTCGGTCCGTGGCCGCTGCATCACCCAGATGAGAACTATGTGCCCATAGCAGAGTCTTGGGATGGCCCAGATGTTCCTGCATGGCCGTTATACTTTCCAACATATGCCGGTCCCGGGCATTCCAGGACATAACATCGCCATCAGTTTGATATAAAATACGAAAGTATTTTTCCGCATTTTTAATGGTTAAGGCATTGAGTTGCGCCTGAAAAAAAATTTCATGAGTTCGAACGTCGGTTTCGTCAGGGCATGGAATCCGACAGTCAATGAAATCAATGTACTGCTGTGTGACGGCTTGCTCACAGGAAAGTGCGGGAGCCTTTTCAATAGCCGCGGCATACCGATGAAGATTATGTTGAAATCTGGAAAAACATTCGTAGCGCCGTTCAGCCAGGCTACCAACTTCCCTCGACACCTTTTTCAAATAATCACGGACTAATTGTTGGGAACGGTTGAAATTATAGAGGTCCATGCCAAACAGATGGACTTTTCGAGTGCGGCCCACCATCCGGCTATTATGCTCGACCAACCATTGAAGAAAGTCCAGCATTTCCTGGTTTTTCCATATCCAGTCCGGCCATTCGACAAAACTATTCAAGGCTTGGATGGGGGTTATTGAATCCGTTGCATGAATGGCCTGGTTTAATAGTTGAACATTAGCCCAATCACCCTCGATGCCGATTAACGTAAACTGCTTTTCCTGGATCAACCGCTTACTGATTTTAATCCGCTCCTCATAGAACTCATGGGTCCCATGGGTAGCATCACCCAATAAGACAAATTGAGCATGACCTGCTTTTTTAATAAGTGGAGCATAATCGTCGACACGATTGAGAGGAAGAGCTAAGGATTGAAGCGCACAGAGCTGGGAAGCAGTTTCTACAGAAACCTGAGTGGAGGCCTGTATGGTGCATTCCGCTAAAACGATATCACTGGGATCAAGCGGAACCGCACCAACAGCGATTACAATGAAGAGCAAATACCGGTTAGCACTGGCTAAGGATGTCCTTACCATAAAGCATCATGCGATAGCGCATCACTCATGCAGGTCATCCAGTTCTATCGTCACGGGAATTTCCTGGTTCCCTCTTAACACCTTCAAGATATATTGGGTGCCGGATTCCGCTCGTAACAGCCTTTGTAGTTGTCTCACACTTCGTGGCATGACCCCTTGAGCATCCTGTACACCAAGAATGATATCTCCAGCAACAAGGCCCGCTTGAGCGGCAGGGGTGTTTTCCGCTACTAGAAAAATTTCGGGCAGATTATCCTGCGAGAGACCAATCATCATTCCACTTCTATCAACAGGAAACTCCTTGCCAAAATCATCCCCTTTTTCAAAGATCAGTTGTTGATTGTGATAGTCCAGATACACAGTAAAATGCCTCAGGAGCCTATTTCCAATAAATCCATCCAATTCGCCACTGGAATTCGCGCCCGGTCCTTCTTCCATCGGGAAACTCAATAATTCATTTTTGACCAGATAGCTAGCAATTTCCAATGATTTGGTCTTAATTTGATGTTTTGAATACACCCCAGACAGATCCGAGCTTAATCGCGTAACCCCGGGTACCGTCAGAAAATTATGGTTTTGAGCAAAACCATAATTCATCGTGACATCGAATGACCCCAGATCAAGCCCGAAGCGCCCTTGAATAGTGCCATTGATGGTCATGGGAAAGACGAAAAGCCTATCCTGCAAAGGGGCTTCGACTCGATGTCCATGTCCTTGATAGGTAAAAGTGGCTGGATCGTAAAAAGAAACCTGACGGTTTGCATAATCAAGTTTGGTGACAAACCGCGATAAAAAATCATATCCCAAAATTCCAATAATTTTGGGATCATCGAATTTTGAGGCTAATCCTTCATGGGTCAACATGGTTTGATCATGAAGTTTGACTCCTTGAACCTGATAGCCATCCACCTGCACAAAGGAAAATTCAGCCAAATGACTTGTGGCATTTCCTAATAAAACTCCCTCTGGTTTGAGCCCGAACTTCTGGGCAACATCCATATCAATAACGGACATATCGGCACCACTGTCCAACACCCAATGCTGTGTTTCGCCTCTGAGGGTCACAGGGAGGAAGATAATATTATCACGGAAAATAAAAGGAACGCCTTCAGAACTGTTGCCGTTCTCAAAGGTAAAATCCCGAACATCTTGCTCTGGAAGTTCAAACATAGACTGATTGATGGGAATATTGATCAGAAGTTCTTCCATTTGAATATCGATGGTCTTTCCAGTTGGAGAAATTTCGGTTTCACTCCGAAACGCATACGTCATTTCATCCTGTTTTCTAAAATCGCTGAAAAAGTCCGTAATTTCCAGATAGGGTTCCTTAACGATCTGTTTTAATAAAAGGAATGTTTTGACACTGAAGTAATCAAAGTAGATATCCTGATTAATCGTATTTCGAGTCTCAACCACATAGCATGGTTCACCTTTGACTTCTTGCACCCCGATAAAGCGCAGACTAAAGAATAGGCTATTCGGGTTGAAATTTTCAAAATCTTCAAGTAATTCTGCAATTTTCCTTCTTTTCAAAGTCTCAGGGTCTTTATGAATGAGATGTTTATGATTGAGATCTACAGACCAGGCATAGCGGCCATTATCACCTTCCAAGAGAGTAAAGGACGGATACCGAGCCTTTCGACGATACTTAATGTCTTCTGACCATATCTCAACGGTTCCTTTCATTTCAGCAAAACGTATGGTTCCCCGTGAATAGGAAGTTTTTTCATTTTTAAGTCGCTCCAAACCACCAACGGCGTCATAATGCGCGGCCAAAATAGAATAGGGATCGCTGAGTGTGGACGCGTTGTTCGATTGACTGGATTGATCTATGTCGCCTACTACGTGAGACTCCGCTAAATCCAGTCCTGAAACATAGGAAGAAAAGGCTAAGAGACCGGCAAACCCCAGGCATTTGAGTGTCCATAAAATTCGCAAAAACCACCCCACTTAAAGAAAAGAATGATCACACACAACCATTCCCATAAATGCTAAATGAAACAACCGGACCTGAATGCTCTAATATTCTCGAAGTATTATGGCACGAAAATGAAATATGTGACTAGAACGGCTGCTTCCAATTCCTTCTCTCCTCGCGACGACAAGAATAGGACACCACCGGCTGGATGCCCTGGGACAATGATGACATCCACCAAGATTTCCCGATTGCTTGCCAATGGGTGAAAGAAAATCAGTCACTGTTTGATCAACCAGTTGGTATCTTTCGGCAGGGGTCACCACTATTTTGCATAGGAATCAAAATGATGTAATTCAGCACCAGCCCGTGCCGATATTACTCAAGAATTGTTGAATGGTGACGCACAATTTTCGATAAAAGTTCTCTTATAGACTGGTGATCATCGCTTTATCCATCCATCTAAACTTTCTGTATTTTTGAAGTTAGCCGCAGATTTCCATGCAGCATGACATTCCACTTTAATAGGGCTTTTGCCTTAGAGACCAACCCTGTCCCGATTTGATACCGTGCGTTCCCCATGGAAATTGGTATAGTCGGCCTTCCCAATGTTGGCAAATCAACCATCTTTAATGCTCTGACCTCTGGCGGCGCCACTGCCTCCAATTACCCGTTTACCACCATCGAACCAAACGTCGGCGTTGTGGCGGTACCTGATCCTCGCCTAACTCGTCTAACCGAACTTTTCCAACCGAAGAAGACCATTCCCGCCTCATGCCGCTTCGTGGATATCGCAGGGCTAGTGAAAGGGGCCTCTCAGGGTGAAGGACTGGGCAACAAGTTTTTGGCCAATATTCGGGAAGTCGATGCCATTCTCCACATGGTTCGTCTTTTTGACGATGCCGATGTGGTGCATACTATGGGCAGCGTTGACCCCAAGCGGGATATTGAGGTGATTGAGATGGAGCTGATGCTGGCTGACCTTGAAAGCCTCACACGCCAATTCGATAAAGTTTCGGGAAAAGCCAAGTCCGGTGATAAAGCCTCAAAAGACACGCTGGCCATCCTGGAAACTCTCAAAGCGGGGCTGGAAGAAGGCAAGCCTGCTCGTGCACTCGGAATTGAGCCTAATGCTCTAAAGGAGTATTTTCTGTTGACAGCCAAACCTGTTTTCTACGTGGGTAATACCGATGAGAGTCCGAATCCCGCGGTACTTGCCGACTTTCAAGCCTTCACTAAAGCTCGCGGCTCAGAGTCCGTCGTCATCTGCGGTAAATTGGAAAGCGAGATTGCGGAGCTTGCCGGTGAAGACCGTGAGATGTTCATGAACGACTTAGGCATGGAACAAAGCGGGCTCGAAAAGGTGATCGTCGGCGCCTATGCTACGCTTGGGCTGTGCTCATATTTCACCTGTGGTCCCCAAGAAGTCCGAGCCTGGACCATCCCCATTGGGGCTAAAGCGCCTCAAGCCGCCGGGGTGATCCATACCGATTTTGAAAAAGGATTTATTAAGGCCGATATCTATAGTTATACCGATATCGACGAATACCGCACAGAAACAGCCTTACGCGAGAAGGGACTTATCCGCTCCGAAGGCAAAGAATACATTGTCAAGGATGGCGATGTTTGTCATTACAAATTCAACGTCTAAATTGTTCTTCCCTCGCCACCAATACTGATAGGGCGAAACTTCTCTCTTTCCGAATTTTCTTCGTACCAGAATTCATCAATAATCCAACCATGCCCCTCCCGGCTCGCCCTTTTTATATTATGGGATTTATCCACCTTCCCTCAAGCCATTGGATCAATAAGAACATGAAAGACAGCATCATGGAAAACTGAAAAAACTTCAGCACTGGTTCAAGGCCTATCATTTCTCCCACACTCCTGATACTAGAAAAATATCATTTGTATCTTTTTAGATATAAAACTTATCTAATCAGATACATATTTTCGATTTAAAACAACACTCTTTTCTCTTATAAATCAAAAGAAACATTAAAAATTTTTCTCAAGAAAAATTCGTCTCATTTTTGCAGCAGACATCTATGGGTAGGACCAAAGATAAACGAAGGTTTTCTTCTAACCACGACATTACCGTTTCTTCCGACAACATTTTGATTTAGGGATTCGACAAAGCCATTCTTTTTGCTGAGCCCTTCCATGATCCCAAATATCTTCAAAACCAAGGAAATACTGGCCCCCAAACGTTATGGATCCTGTCGGCAAACCTCATGCAACTTCACCCTTTCCGTCATCTTTTTGGGGAAGAACCATCATGTCAATCGACCCCTGCGATAAGAAAGGATGGGAACTCGGATTTCGCCGACAAACAAATATCTTATTCCTCTGCGGATTACTCATCACTAATCCCGTATGGTGAGAGAATACTTCCAGCCCTACACTTCCTGTCGACGATCTATTTGAATTACTAGAAGAAGAACAAAATCTCCAACCATTTGAATTAGGGGAAATCATGGCGGCCACAGCCCAACCGCTCGGAGCTTCCACGTCGGTTTTTGAGATTACCGACCAAGATATATTGGATCAAAATGCGCGCTCATTAAGCGATGCCCTTCGGTTCGTTCCAGGCCTTTTCCTCTCGGTAGGGGGCACAACTGGACAGTCTTTTGCCAGTATTCATGGACTCACCGCAAGAGAAAACGTGGTGTTTATTGATGGGCGCCCCGTTTACGATGCCTGGTTTGGTGATTTGCGCTTAGAAAATCTCCCTATCGATAACATTGCAAAAATCAAGGTCATTAAAGGTCCAGTGGATGCTGCCTATGGCCCCAACGCCTTGGGTACCGTGATTAATATCGTGACGAAACGAGGGACAACTGTCCCTACCACACGCGTGACCATTTCCTATGAAGCCCATAACACACAGGATTATTGGGCTGAACATGGAGCCCGTCGAGGAAATTGGAACTACTATCTCACAGGCAGTTACCGACGAAGCCAAGGGTTTTCCCTGGCCAATGATTTTTCTCCGACGGTGGTGCAGCCGGGCGAGTTTCGTGAACAATCCAGCTTTGTGAAACAAAACGTCTCAGCTAACATTGGCTATGACTTTGGTGCTGAGGACCGAGTGGCGCTGGTCGCGGGCTACTACCAAGCCGATTTGGATACACCCCCTAATATCGACGCCGAAGCCTTTCCCCGTTTTGGCATTCCCTTTAATCGATTTGTCGATTGGTCACGCTGGTATATTGACCTCTACGGACAAATGTCTGTTGGCGATCGAGTGAGCTTTCGGGGCAATGTGTATGTTGATCGACTACATAATTCATTGGATACCTTTACCGATTCGACATACCAAACCGAGAGCGGCAACAGTCAATTTACGAATATTGTGACGGGCATGAATGGACAGATGACGGTTTCTGTCACTGACCAGGTGAAGGTTAAAGGAGGAGTTTTTCTCAAACAAGACCAGCACCGCGAGCGTGATGGCGATGACAAGGAAGAACATGATGCCTTCACAACGGGATATTTCTTAAATGTAGAATGGATCCCCTTTCCCCAGGTCATTTTTTCAGGTGGCCTGAATTACGACATTTTCTTCATTAACCAAGAAAAACATGTCTCAGCCGTCAGCCCTCGAGGATCCGTTATCGTTCGGCCGCGGTCATCGACCACACTCCATGCAGCCATTGGCCGTAAAACCCGTCTTCCCCGGTTATTCAATGTGTATGGAGGTGTAGGCAACACAGACTTAAATGAAGAGCGGAATCTGTTAACGGAGATCGGAGTAAGTCAATCTTGGTGGAATGATCGAGCGGAGACAGGAATCTCGTGGTTTCGTAATGATGTGAAAGATAAAATTGATTTTGTACGGCTACCAGGCCCAGGGAGGAGTGGGCAAGATCAAAATATAGAAGATACAACCTCCACGGGCCTGGAGGTATTTGCCTCAGTTTCAGCTACTGAGTTTACACAGGTATCCGTGGACTATACCTACACTGACATTCAGGTGGACACCCAAGGGGAACCAAAATTTGATCGATATTTCCATCAATTTAATTGCAGAATCCAATATCACGCATCTTGGGGTTTGGGTGCCGGCTTGCAATTATCCTATATTGATGGTGAGCCAGATGCATTTCCCTCTAATTCCACAATAGGCGTGGAGAGTCATGTTAACTTTCTCCTTCTTAATGGAAAAATTTCTTATCAACTATTCCCAGGCTTCAGACCGTTTCTGTCCGTTGAAAATCTGACCGACTCCAATTATGTTCGGAATATCGGTTTTCCTGAACCTGGACGTCGATTTTTCATTGGTGTCCACGGCCAATTCTAAGATTCAGACCCCGCCGATCCTTCCCCTATTGAATTCCGGTTTATACAAAATCCGCCTCCAAAGGCATAGAAATTAGGCATGACGGGTCCTATTCCTCTTGTTTATAATCATTTCCCGAAAGACTCAATATTCTCGAAATGACTTAATATTCCCTAGCCACAGTCAAGCTTTTATAGGAATCCTGCTGAGAACTCACAGATTCTGCTCCCTATTTGGCCCTCACTTTTGTTAGGTTATGGCCTTACGCTTGGAAGGATATTGATGGCCGCACGCGTGGTGATTACAGGAATGGGCATTGTTTCTCCCATAGGAATTGGGGTTTCTCAGTTTTGGGAGGCCGCCTTACGTGGAAAATCTGGCATTTCGGTTATCAAATCGATTAATGATTTCCCAATAAAAGATTATCGCTCGCGTATAGCGGGACAAATACCATCTTTCCACCCTCCGGATCCGGATAAAGATAAATTTTCCTCGCGGGTAGACCGTTATGCACAAATGGCCTTAATGGCTACCAGAGAGGCCATTCAGGATAGTGGTTTGCGTTTAGAGTATGAACAGGGTGAACGGCTGGGGGTTATGGCGGGAGTCGGAATGGGTGGGATGATGATGGGCGAACGAGAATTGACCAATTTGTACGAGTTCCACAAGCCTCATCGCGTTCATCCCAATTTTATACCCACCATCACTCTCAATTCCGCATCGGGGATTATTGCTTTGGCCATAGGAGCTAAAGGCCCAAATTTAACAGTTTCGACCGCCTGTTCATCCAGCATTCATGCCATAGGCCAGGCCATGCAGTGTATTCGCCAAGGCCAAGCTGATATGATGGTTGCAGTCGGAGCTGACTCCAGTATTACGCCATTAGTGTTTGCTGGATTTTGTTCGTTACGTGCGCTCTCGACGAAATATCAGGACCGACCCACTCAGGCCTCTCGCCCGTTCGATCTCGGACGCGATGGTTTTGTTTTGGGCGAAGGTGCCGGAACGTTAATATTAGAGTCGCTCCAACATGCCACCCGTCGGAAGGCTAGGATTTATGCCGAAGTAGCCGGTTATGCTGCCACCAGTGAAGCCTATCACATGGTGATTCCCAAGGAAGATGGATTGGATATTGCCCGGACCATGTCACTAGCCCTTCAAGACGCAAAGATTGAACCTCAACGCGTTGACTACGTGAATGCTCACGCGACGTCCACGGTCGTTGGGGATGAAGTGGAAGTGAAAGGTCTACGTGCCACCTTTGGGAAACGGGTGGAAAAGATTCTTGTGAATGCCACTAAATCTTTAATTGGGCATACCCTAGGGGCGTCAGGAGCCATTGCGGCTATTGCCTCAGCCTTATCCCTTGACCAGAGCGTCATTCATCCAACTGTCAATTACGCAAACCCCGATCCCAACTGTGCCTTACCAGGGATTTCCGCCAAATCTCAGAAAAAAAATTCTCTGAGGACGGCCCTGGTCAATGCCTTTGGATTTGGAAGTAATAATGCCGTTCTCGTACTAAAAAAATTTTTATGACGATGTCCCTACCCTCTTCCAACGGTCTTTGTCAGCAGGTCTACACCACCTTAGGAGCCTACCTCCGGCGGGATCCTTCAACATTGCACCCCAAAGACTCCCTTCGTGATGATCTAGGGTTAGATTCTCTTCAGACCATTGAATTGGTCTATCAAGTTGAGTCGACCTTTGATATACAAGTTCCAGACGAGGATTTTGGACGATTACAAACAATTGAAGATGTCGTGACCTACATTGATGAACGAATGGGCTCTTCCCTTAATCATGTCTCATCAACCAAAACCAAGGCAAAAAAGGTCAACACCAAACCAACAACCCTATCGAAATCCCGGTCTCGCTCAAAAACCTCCTCTCCATGACTAGCTCCCATTCTGTCCGCCCAGCCTCCATTACTCTTAAAGAACTGGCTCAGTGCGTCCAGGCAACTATTCGTGGGTCTTCTGAAGTATTAATTTCCGGGTTGTCACACTTAGAGGGAGCCACCCCTGGAGATCTCTCCTTTGTGTTAAAACCAAAATTCCACACAGCAGCCAAACATTCCCAAGCAGCGGCCTTTCTCACGGCAATACCCATTCCAGATGACCCTCGTCCTCAACTGATTTGCCCCAATCCGATGCTTGCAATCGTGACCCTTGCCCAAACGTATTTCTCCCTGCCTCCTCCTCCGCGGGGTATTCATCCGACTGCGGTAACCGGTCATGATGTGCGCATTGGTCCAGATGTGTCCATCGGACCATTGGTGACCATTGGTGACCGCGCCGAAATAGGCTCGGGCGTGACCATCTATGCAGGAGTTCACATTGGAGAGGATACCGTCATTGGCGATGATTGTATTTTGCACCCTCATGTGTCCCTATTGACTCACTGCATTATAGGAAACCGAGTCATTCTACATAGCGGGACCGTAATTGGAAGCGATGGATTTGGGTACACTCAGCATGAAGGGCGTCATCAAAAAATCCCCCAATTAGGGAATGCCATTATTGAAGATGACGTGGAATTAGGCGCCAACGTGACGGTGGACCGGGCAACTTTTGGAACCACAGTCATTAAGAAAGGCACCAAAATAGACAATCAAGTGCAGATTGCCCATAACGTGGTCATTGGCGAACATTGCATTATTGTGGCACAAGTTGGGATTGCTGGCAGTACCCGCCTTGGGCACCATGTGATGATCGGCGGACAGGCAGGACTGGTAGATCACCTGATCATTGGAGATCAGGTGAAGATCGCCTCAGGAGCAGGTGTTACAAATCATGTGGAATCTCATCATACCGTTGGAGGACGTCCGGCTGTGGCCCACAATACCTGGCGAAAAGCTCAAGTTTTGCAATACCAACTACCTGAGATGCGCAATGAATTGCGGGCACTTCGGAAAGAAGTCGAAGAATTAAAACAACATCTCCACAAATCTTCCTCATCTCCTTCATCCATCTGAACCGCCTCCACCCTTGTTTCTTTTAAGGGGCTTTTTTTGAAATACTGCTCTTGAGGCTGTTGAATAATTCACACTGATTCTTGATAAATCGTGGTCAGAAGACCATCATCTCAACGAGAGGGAATTGACCTGCCCCCGTTCTTTGGCCATTCAGTATGTTAGGTTTTCTGAGTGATAATGGCCTCCGCGTTTGCCACGGTGGCTGCTTGTTCCCCGACCTCTCGGTTATGTTGCCTGGGGATTGTCGCCTGA
>Ga0224497_10000154_pt1 | contig 53821 bp, 60 predicted proteins | sample SF_Jul11_sed_USG_4_FD_167970 | JGI IMG/M metagenome (GOLD analysis project Ga0224497, IMG submission 167970) | Sediment microbial communities from San Francisco Bay, California, United States - SF_Jul11_sed_USGS_13 | ecosystem: Environmental > Aquatic > Marine > Sediment | place: USA...
CGAAAAATTATTTCTATTAAGAAAGAGTTTGAACTAACAAAAAATGATAGATTGGAGTCAAAAATTATACAAATAGAAAAAATCCTATCTAGATTATCACAAATGAACCAGGTAGAACCTGAAGTTATAAAAGATGCAAAAAAAGATTTACAAAAAATCAAACTGATTCTATCTAATGACAAATTTGAACAAGCAAATATACAAATTGGGAATTTACTAAATCAACTCAAAGAGATTACTTAATTCCCCTTAGATTATCATAAACTTCATATACATTTTCAAAATAGAGTTGAGCATGACCTCTAAGGTAATTTCTATTGGAGTAGGTATTCCAATGATTATAGTTGGTGCCCTTATGGCATGGCTTTGGGCTCCTCTAGAAGGTGAAATGCAAAATACTGTGGAGTTTGTTGGAAGTCTGATTGGAATTTTAGGAGTTGTGTTCTTTATTTCTGGATTATTCTACACAAAACAACCAGTCATGCATTAACAAAACTTATTAAATAAATAATGAAAACAATTTCAGGAATTTATTGAAAGTTAGATTATTTGAGATATTTACTTCAATTGAAGGTGAAGGAATACTTTTTGGTACAAAGACACTTTTTGTAAGATTAGCTGGATGTCCATTTACCTGTTTTTATTGTGATACCAAAGAATCTTTGCCTCTTGATTCAGGAAATGGATATTCTATTGAGGAAGCATATAAACTAATTGATAGTAATCTTAAAGATAAAACATTCAAAGTTAATTTTACTGGTGGAGACCCATTAATCCAACATAATGCAGTAGCTAAACTTGCAGAACATGTTCAATCAAAAAAAATTCCTACATATCTCGAATCATCCTGTTTTGATTCAAACAGATTTTGTATTGTATTGCCATTTATTGATATTGTAAAAATAGAGTTTAAGACAAGAGATTCTGATTTTGTTGATTCTCAACATTATGAAACATTAATTGAAAATGCAATTAAATGTCTAGAATTATCCATATCTTCTAAAAAAACTACTTACATCAAAATAGTTGTAAGTGCTAAAACTAAATTAAAAGATTTTAAATTTCTAATTGATAAAATCTTTAATACTATTTCAAAAGAAGAAATTAATGGCTTTATCATCCAACCAACTTTTGGAATAGAAGAACCCTCCTTGGATTTACTTATGAAATTATATGATATAGTTTATCCAGTTTATATTGATGTAAAAGTAGTACCACAACTTCACAAATTGATTGGTGCTCCATAGGTGCTATCTGACCAAAAAACAGATTAAGTTCAAATACTAGCAAGAATCTTTGAAATCATTAAATGAATAAAGAACGTGTAAAAAAACTCGTCAGGGAATTAATTATTGAAATTGGCGAGGATCCCACTAGAGAAGGACTAAGAGATACTCCTGAAAGAATAGCAAATATGTATAAAGAAATTTTTGAAGGATATGAATCTGATTCTGAACTATCTGTTCAGTTTTCAGAGGATTCAGATGTAGTTGTTGCACGAAATATTCAATTTTATTCAATGTGTGAACATCATATGTTACCATTTTTTGGAAAGATACACATTGCTTATTCACCAAATGGAAGGGTTTTTGGAATATCAAAACTAGTAAGATTAGTCGAAAAATTCTCAAAGAGACTTCAAATTCAAGAAAGACTTACAAAGAATATTGCTGATGAATTATATGCTCAGGGGGTAAAGGGTGTAGTTGTTTTAGCTGATGCAGAACATCTGTGCATGAAGATGCGTGGAGTAAGAAATGATGCAACACTTTCATCATCTGCATATAGAGGAATTTATGAAAACAAAGAAGAAAAAGAGAGCATTATGGCTATGATTAAAAGTAGATCTTCTGAAAATTCACTATAAAATACTCAAAAATTAAATAATCATTCTTTTTGATAGATTTATGGGAGCACACCCTAATGTTCATGTTCCAAAGGAATCATGGCCTAATTGGACATGGTATGCAATTGAATTTGGAATTATTATTGCCGTTTCAATGCTAGTTTCACGAGAAATAACAAATTCATTTGAAGGTCTTACTCCTGATATACAAAATTGGGTCTTTATGGGAATTGTTGGTGCAATCTTCTTTATTTGGTATATGGTAATTCGAAGTCTAATTTTTAAAAAAAGTATTCTTGGAAACAAATACTAGAATTATTTTAGATATCTTGTTTTATCTGTAATGCCAGCCTTAAAAAATGCCATTTTTCTATTATTACATGATTCACAAATACCACAATGAAATATTTTACTAGAATAACAACTCCATGTATCAAATATAGAGTCATTCAAACTTTTGATTCCAGTTTTTAATAAATCGCTTTTGGATAAACCCTCACGATAAGGTGACCATATTTTGATTTTTTTTCGTAAACCTGCATTTATTCCATCATTTTCACCTAAATTGAATGCTGTTTCTAATTTTTTTGTAAATATTGGTCTACAATCAGGATAATGTTTATCGCCAGTATGTGCTCCATATGCTACAATGGATGCATTCAAAGTATATGCCCACGCACTTGCTATAGAAAGAAAAACTGCATTTCTAATTGGTACTACTATTGAATAATCAAATCTACTTGGAATTTTTCTTTTTTTACTTGTTAAGACATTAGAATTACCATAAAGACTTTTCATAAAACCAATATTGATAATTTTATGTTCTTTTAGTTTTAGTTTTTTTGCAAATGTCTTAGCTGCAATAATTTCTCTATTTGCCTTTTGACCATAAGAAAATGAAATTCCATATAATTCATATTTTGATTTTAAAAACATTGTTGAGCAAACTGAATCTATTCCTCCACTAAAAACAATTACCGCTTTTTTCAAAAACCTTCCTTCAACTCATTTTATTTTTTGTATTGCACCTTTACTTGATTTACAAATAATAGTTAAACATTTAGTGTTAGCTACTGAAAACCCTTTTGTCATTGCCACACAGATTTTTTTTAAATCAGCTGAGCTATTTGAAAATGCTATGATTGAAGGCCCTGCTCCACTAATAGTTACGCCAAGCGCTCCTGCTTTGAGTGCATTTTCTTTCACTTTAGCAAATCCAGGAATCAAATGCTGCCTTGCAGGCTCTACAATTACATCCTTTATTGAACTTCCAATTAACTCAGGATCTTTTTTCATAAAACCCGCAACGATTGTAGCAGCATTTGATAGATTCAAAACACTGTCGATAAAATTTATCTTCTTAGGTATTACTCCTCTTGAAACTTTGGTCTTCTTTTTAGGAACTTGTAATTTTGGTACAGCAATACACATTCTTAGGTTGGTTGGTGGTTCAACTTTAACTATACTTAGTGGATTTGTTTTTACTATTACAAACCCACCTAGTACCGATGCTGCAACATTATCATAATGAATGGAACCTGCACTTGCTTTCTCCCCAAATCCTGCAAATTCTACAAGTAATTTTTCATCAAGCTTTAATCTATACAACTTATCAAATCCAACTACAGCAGCAGCAGCTGATGCTGCACTACTACCCATTCCGAATCCCGCAGGAACCCCTTTTTTTATTTTGATTTCAATTCCATCTTTTATTTTGAATTCTTTCATCATATTTTTTATAACTAATCCTGCAGTATTATTTTCAGGATTTGTTGGAATATCATCTTCAGTAAGAATAGTGATTCCTTTTTGCCTCTTTTTTGTTAAAGTAACCTCATCAAAAAATGCATTAACTGCCAATCCAAACACATCAAATCCAGGACCCAAATTTGCAGTAGATGATGGCGCTTTAACAGTAATTTTTGATGCCATTTAGTCTTCTACCTCTTCACCCAAGTTAAGAATTCTACTTAATGCTCCTTCTAAATTCACTAATCCATCACCTGTTACATTTGAAATAGGAAATAATCCCTGTGCAAATCCACCCAAGTTTAATCCTCGCAAAATATTTGTAGTTAATGAATAGATTTCACCATCTGATTCATTAGCGATTGCATTCTCAAGTGTTCTAAGATTACTAGACCATTGAAGAATATCTTTAAGCTTTGACCCAATCAAATCTGTTTTGGTAACTACATTAATTGTTGGTAAATTCAAACGTAATCTTATTGATGTCGCTAATAGTGCAATTGATACAAAATTTACCGGAGTTGTAATTAATGCTCCATCAAATAGAAATATGTTTGTCTTATCTTCAGATGTAATATTTTCTACAAGAAATTTCCCACTAGAGCGATATGCAAACAATTCAATCTGACCTGGAGTATCAACTATTAGATAGTCTGGATTGACTCTGTTAACTTCATTTTGAATGTCATCAATCTTTGAAGCGATAATATCATTTGCCATAATTAGTGCACCATTTGGTCCTAGATCATACTGTTTCATGATTGATACAATATCTACATAATCTCTAACGTCAATATCACATGTATATGGTAAATTTTCAACACCTGGATCTAAATTCAAAACTGCTGTAAATACACCATTCTTTGTATAATACTCATTTAATTTTGATGTAAGAAGAGATTTTCCTGAACCTGCAGTTCCAGAAATGAAAATTGTTTTCAATCTTCTCTGAATTTTCTTTATTTGCTTATATTTCAAGCTAGTTAGATTATAAAAAATTAAGATTAAATTCAAAATGAAAATCACATTTATATTAAAATTCAATTTAATCTTTAATTAATCAAATTACATACAAATTTTTATTAAAAATAATATCTTCTTTAATCTAAAGAATTTAGTTATAAATTATTTAGAAAGCGGTCTGATTTTGAATTAATGCACTTATTATTACGAACATAAAAAAACTCTGAAATAATCAAATTAACTAGAATTTTACATCCTTTTTCCAAAATTTTTTGCATAATTTTAGGCATAAATAAATCACATCAGAAATGGTTACTCAACTTTCATATTTGTATCTGTGAAAAAATTATTAAATGAATTGGAGAATCATTGTAATTCCTGCCACTTTAATTCCAATTTTTGTAATAGCAATTCAATTTGATATTAAACTACAAGATGTTTTGGCAATTGGAATTATTCCATTTGTTGGCGCTGTTATCGCCATGATGATTAAGCTTGGTCTTCAAGGGATAAAATTTGCATATATTGCTCAAAGGTATCTTGGAAAATTTGATTCTGTTTTGAAATTAACTGGTGTAAGAGTAGGAAGTGAATTCATTAAATTTACTACTCCGATGTTTGTAGGTGCAGAATTTATCGTAATTTATTATCTTCATAAAAAAGGTGTACCACCTTCAAAGTCTACTTGGATAGCAATTATGGATATAGTAACTGAAGTCTTTGCTGGAGGCTTGTTATCAATAATGGCAGGAGTAGTTGCATTGATACATGGCGCTTATGTAGTGGCAGGAGTAATTTTAGGGACCAGCATTACCGTAACATCATTATGGCTAGTTTTGTTCTTCTTGTCATCAAAGAAAACATTTCAAGTTCCTGCAGTATTTTCTAAACTTGTAAAAAGATTTGGTAAAGAAAAAGGTGTAAAATACATTGAGCAGACTAACACCTGGATGGAAGAAGTATGTATGATGAGCAGAAAAAATCTCAGAACCACAGAGTCAAAAAAAGTTTTTACAGTATCATTTTTGTTATCTCTTACCTCATGGTCATTTTATGGAATTTCGTTTATGATAATTGCATTTGGAACCGGATATGTGATAAGCATATTTGATTCAATCATGGCAGTAATGGGGGCAAACGCAATTGGGAACTTGCCTATTACTATTGGAGGCTCTGGGCTGGCAGAATTTGGCATTGTTGCATATCTGAATGATTTGGATCCATTCAATCTTGAGATCCCTAAAGGAACAGTAGCTTGGGATGCTGTTATTGGATGGAGGATTGCAACATACTATGTACCCATAGCAATTACTTGGCTTTTACTAGTTAAGCTGGCTTTGAGTAAGATATCAAAACCCAAGATACCATAGAAATTTGATGAAAAATATTTTTACTCCATATTTGATTATAGAAAAATTAAAACAAACCATCTAATTTTTTTAAATATGCAAATTTTAGCCTAAATTCCTTGTTTACACGGTAAAAAACTTCTATAGAAACCACTTTATTTTAAAACAAGTTTTTTAATTTGTGGATTTTAAAGATAAGGTTGTATTAATTACAGGAGCATCATCAGGTATTGGAAGAGAAACTGCAATAGAATTTGCAAAAAAAGGCTCTCAAATAATTCTAGTTGCACGAAGAAAACAAAAACTCGATGAACTCCAAAAAGAGCTACAGAAATTCAATATAACAACTTTGATCTGTCCGTGTGACGTCTCAAACAAATCTCAAGTATCAAAAATGTCCAAAGATGTTCTTGAAAAATTTGGACATGTTGATGTCTTAATCAATAACGCTGGATTTGCAATCTATGGTTATGTTTCAGATTTAACAACAGAAGAAATTGAATCACAAATGACGACAAATTATTTTGGCATGGTCTATTTCATCAAAAATTTTCTCCCTTCAATGATCAAGAACAAATCGGGTCATATTGTCAATGTTGCTTCAGTTGCAGCTAGTTTTGGACTGCCCGGAATTGCATCTTATTGTGCTTCCAAGTTTGCCATATTGGGATTCTCCGAGGGATTAAAGTATGAGCTAAAGGGAACTGGTGTTGGTATAACTGTAGTTAGCCCTATTATGGTTAGAACAGACTTTTTTGATCATCCTTCATTTAAAAAAATGCCAAAGTACTCTCCAATATCTCTTAGCAAAAAAATTGTTGCAAAAGCTGTCTTAAGAGCAGCAAGCTCCCCACGATTAGAAATTATTGTACCATCTGTAGTTCGTGGAGCTGTATGGATAAAAAATACATTTCCATATCTTATAAACCCAATCCTGGGCTCGACTTTTAAAAAGCAATTAGATTCTAAAAATAACAAGTAATACTATTCATCTATATCGTCATCTATAGATTCACTAGAACCAACATCTAGTAACTCCATAGACTTTAACTCAAACTGATAGATTGCATTCATGTCTATCTCTTTTTCTTTTTGAAGATATTCTGAAACTTTTTTGCTTAATGGGGCCTTGTGTTGATCAAAAGTAAACTCGTACACAACTCCTTTTTCTAGGTCTGACATCTTGATTTTTTTTGGCAAGTCCATAGTAACAATATGTCTACCATCTTCAACCGGATCATACAATTGAGCGTCTATTTTATTATCAGAATCATAAATCTCAAGAATGTATCCAGATCTCTTTAGTTCTTCAGGCTTTTGGAATTTTGCATTTTGAATCTCATCTGTAACCCAATCAGGAATATCATCTTTCTTTTTTGCCATAAAATACCACTAATTTTCTTGTTTTTCTTTTTTGCTTTTTTGCCACCATTCTAGGTAATCATCTTGCTTGTCTTCACGTGTTTTCTCTCTTTGATTAAGTTTGTATCTAATATCTGAAACCTGTTCTCTTGTTGCATACAATCCACATCTCTTACAAATGAAATGTTTGGTTGCACTATCTAATTTCATAGGAATATCTATTTCATCAAATAACTTGAATAAATCATCCCTGCCTCTGTCCTCTTCTAGGGTTTCTGCTTCATACTTTGCTTGAATTTTCTTTTTCTCTCTTGCAGTACATTCAGGACAGTTAGGCACTGTTGTTTGCCCTAATTTTTTCCATAAAAGCGTTCCCACATTATGATTTGATCGACTATATCTGACACGCGGATTTTATCGTCATCCCTTGCGGTCAGTTCGCCCATCGAACATCCCACGTGCCAGATACAAAAAAGTTCACAAAATTACGTTTTATCTCTTTTCTTCAAGAGTTTCGGCTGATATTCTTGCAGAATTTTCTGCTCCATTAGGAGTAAAATTCTTTGAAAATTCAATCAAATTTTCCTCAAATTTATTGTAATTATCTTTGATTTTTGATATTGCCTTGATTACTTGTTTCGGTTTTATAGCCAAAACTCCGAGATTTTTTTCCTCAGCCCATTTTATGTTGTTTGTATGTTCATCATAAATTGGTATTCCGATTACTGGTTTAGATTTTCCACCTAGAATCTCTCCCATAACAGTATGAGATCCATTAACAACTGAATATTTACAAAGATTTAACACGGTTTCTTTTTCTTGTTCAGATAGAAAACCAATATCTATCTGAATCCAATCTATCTTTTTTTCTAGTGCATCAGACACTAAATATTTTTTACCATCTTTTCCAATTACAGAATCTATAGATGAATTATTTCTTGCATGTGATACGATTCTCTTTTCATTTTTCATTTGTTCATCATGAAAAACATCTTCATATCTTTGACCAGTTCCATCATTTGTTGATTTGTTTCCAGTTCTCATCCAATAACCAAATTCAGAATTCTGAATTAATTTTTCAAGATCCGATGATGATTTTTTATAAATTTCTTTTGAACTTATAAAATGTCCAACATATTTTACTTTAGATTTAACCTCTTTTGTAAAATTTAGATTATATTCACATAAAGTGTATGGAGGTGGAGAATCTGCCACAAGAATTTTTGAAGCCTTTGCTATTTGTTTTGCAATAAAATTTAATGCTGGATAAAAATAAGATCTTGATTTGTATAGTTTTGGCATGAACTGATTTGTTATAAACAAACTTGGAATATTACGATTTTTAGCTAAAATATTAGAACCCATATCACCATCATTAATTACAAGATCAAATTTCTCAGTATCATACAATTTTCTTTCCTGCCTCAAATAACTTGCAATTTGTTTCACAAGAGGAGGATTTTGAGATATTGGCAATAACAAATTGATCATAGATAATGAAATACTGGGACCAAATTTTCCATCAATTGGGGTTGGCATCAAAATTTCATGAATTTGTTTCCTATTGTTTGGAAATTTTTCTTTCAATTTTTTGTAAACATGATCCTTACTAGCGTAATGAATCTCAAAATCTTCTTTGATATGATCTGCTAAAACGCAATTTAGTCTCATCATTCTAGAGTAATGACCACTTCCCCAAGGATAGATGAACTCACCTATTTTGTACATACATAAAACCAATAAATGCCGTTTAAATTCTCAATGATTTTCATCTAATGCATCAAGAATATCATGAACATTATTTGGTCCAACTTTGATACTAACTAGTCTCTTAGATTTTATAGCGTCATCCACATTTTTACTTGAAAAATTTACCATTTTATCTGTATTAATTAAAATCAATTTTTTTATTTTTGGAAAATTCTTTTCTAATCCAATTTCTCTTGCATCTTCAAATAAATTAGAATCAATGCCACTTATAGGAGTAATTGGAAACAAATTATTTTCAAATACCTGCTTAATAGAATTATCTATAAAATTCACTGCAAATATCAGAGAAGACAGTGCAATAGACACATGATTAATCTTGTTTTTCTTCGCTAGATAAATCATTATCTCTAAAACGGAGTTTACAAATGATAGATAGTTTTTGATTCCTGAACCAGTATTTTTTATATGAAAAAATTCAATATCAATCTTCTCTCTAACTAATCTTGGAATAATTTGATTAATCATTTTGACTAAATTAGTTAATTCAGACTTTTGTCTATAACATACAATTATTTTTGAATTAAATCCTTGTTTTATTGTTTCAAAACAAGAGATTGCAGAAATTTCATCATAAACACTACAAATTGTATTTTGATTTTGTGATTGATAAGGAATACCCCCCAATCCTCTATCTAAAAAAATACAAACATAAGCATAATTTTTCGTAAGATAAGTATAGAGTAATTTATCATAATTCTCTTCGGTTCCAGGCTTGGCATCTAAATTTGATTTTTTTTCAATGATTGATGAAGTTGCTGAAAGCTCTACATCTTTTGTAAAAAACCCTTTTGATATTCCTTCTACTCTGACTAAAAATTTTTCTCCTTTTAGAAGTAAATTCCCTCCTACTGACGTGATTTCTAAAACAATGTCTTGAAAGTTGTTTTTAATTTGTCTTGCAATTGCAACTTTTTCAACTCCAAAAAGTAAATTTATGGCCGAAGAAGAAAATACTGGATCATTTGCATCAATTAAAATAACATCCCCATCACGTTTTATCGAATTAAATTGTTGATTTTTGATTTTAAGGATTTTCTTAACATTAGTAATTAATTGAGGAATTTTATTTTTTGAAAATTCATTTGGAAAAACCACAACATAAGAAATCTCATTCATATTTTATTTTTTAAATACACTTGCTTATAATTTAGGATAAATCTTTCGGGTAATCAATATAAAACAAATCATTCAATTTCTTTTGTGACAAAATTCACACAGAAACAAATAGATGAATTAAATGCAAAAATAAAGACTGCTGAAGAAGCTCTTAAATGGGCATCTGATAATCTTCATCCAAAAGTAGCTAAAGCATCTAGTTTTGGAGCAGAAGATGCAGTAATTATGGATATTATGTTAAAGATTAACCCAAAATTTAGATTCTTTACATTAGACACTGGTAGATTGCCACAAGAAACCTATGACATTATAGATATGGTGAGAAAAAAATACAACATTTCTATTGAGGTTTTGTTTCCTGATTCCAAAGAAGTTGAAGATATGGTCCTAAAAAAAGGAATGAATCTATTTTATGAAAGTGTAGAAAATAGAAAATTATGCTGTGAAATTCGCAAAGTTCATCCAATTAATAGAATGTTAAGTACATTAGATGGTTGGATTACTGGATTAAGACATGAACAAACTGAAGTTAGAAAAGATGTTAATATTTTCCAAATTGATACAATACACAAAGGAATTTTAAAGATTAATCCAATTATTGACTGGACTTGGAATGATGTTCAAAATTATATAAAAAACAATAATATTCTATATAATAGTCTTCTAGACAAGGGATATCCAAGTATTGGATGTGAGCCTTGTACTAGACCGATCAAACCAGGCGAAGATCTTCGAGCTGGTCGTTGGTGGTGGGAGCAAGGTGTGCATAAAGAATGTGGCCTTCATATAGAGCGTAAACGGGTCGATTAACATGTCAAAAAACCACTTGATCAAACCACATGGTGGAAGTCTTATTAACAGAACAACAAAAGCTAATACAACAGGACTACATTCTATTGAAATTACTGAAGATCTAGCAAATGATGTTGAAAATATTGCAGATGGAATTTTCAGCCCTCTAGAAGGATTTCTGGGAAAACAAGACTTTGAGAGTGTTGTTTCTAAAGGCAGATTAGCAAATGATTTAGCTTGGACGATTCCTATAGTTTTAGATGTCAATGAAGTAACTGCTTCAAAAATTAAAGAATCACATGATGTTCTATTAAAAACCCCACAAGGAATTGGGGTTGCAATTTTGCGTGTAGATGAAGTATTTACTTTTGATAAAGAAAAAACTGTAAAGGGAGTATATGGAACGACTGATTCTTCACATCCAGGTGTAGCCAAGACTATGTCCATGCAGGATTATCTTATAGGTGGAAAAATTGACTTTGTTCAAAGACCAGAAGAGACTGAAATCCGAAAATACCGACTTTCTCCTTTACAGACAAGGGAGGAATTCTTAAAAGCAGGATGGAATACCATTGTTGCTTTTCAAACAAGAAATCCACCCCATGTAGCGCATGAAATGCTTCAAAAAACATCAATTACCACAAGAGACGGCGTATTTGTGAATCCAATTATTGGAAAGAAGAAATCAGGTGACTTTGTTGATGAAGTAATTGTAAAATGTTATGAAACCATGATAAAACATTACTATCCACCAAATCGATGTCAATTGGGAACTCTACATACTGAAATGAAATATGCTGGACCAAAAGAAGCAATTCATCACGCAATAATGAGACAAAACTTTGGTTGTACACACATTATAATTGGTAGAGATCATGCTGGTGTTGGAAACTTTTATGATCCATTTGCAGCACAAAAGATCTTTGATGACTTTCCGGAATTAGAAATTACACCCGTATTCTTTCCAGCATTTTTTTATTGCAGAAAATGTTTGACATACACAAATCCAAAAGCATGTCCACATAATGATGATGCAAAAGAACAGATTAGTGGAACAAAACTACGAGAAATGATTCAAAATGGTCAAGCGCCTTCTGAATTCATCTTAAGACCTGAAGTGTCAAAGATAATACTAGACCATCCTCACCCATTTGTTGATTAGATATTTATTCACTCTAACACGAATTAGATTGTGAAATATCTAGTTACACTAATTTTATTTTTAGGATTTTTTATATCTCCTGCATTTGCTCAAGAATTAAAGAATCCATCATTAATTATTGAAACAATTGAAATTCCATCTGAGGAATTTAACAAGATTTCAAGAGATATTGTAGTTGTTCAAATGGATAAAATACATGAAGTAAGCTGGCAGGCAACTATTGACAATAATCTTCTCTATGCAAACCCCGATGGTAATGCAGTTTTAAAAATTTATGATAACAAAGATTCTGACAGATTTATAGAAATTGGAATGGGTGCTGAACCAGACAAAAAATTCTGGGTAGCCGTTAATACTCTAAAAGAGGGATACATTATAGTTCATAGTAGTCTGGAGCGTGGATGGTTTCCATCAGCAAAAATAATCGCATCTTACACTGAAAGAGCAGGTTTAACTGTAAACAATGGTGCAAGAATTGTAGTATCTAATCTTGATATTGGAAAATTTTCATTTAATTCGTACTCTGTACATGGAATGGAGAGCTATTCTGACCCTCTTGCTGTAAATTCTGGAAGTATGATCGTAGAATTTCTCTCAGGTGATCCATCAAAGAACATGTTCGCATTGTTTCCATTTTATATAGCAGCAGGAATTGGGGTTTTAGTTGGAATATTGTATCTGACTAAGAAGCGTTCATAGTTTTGTAGAATTTACAGCTTTTCTTTATCTTACACACTTTACACATTGGCGAAATTGGTTTACAAATATTTTGACCATACATTACAAATGTATCATTGATTTCAATCCAGTATTTTTTTGAAATTTTTTTCATTAATTCTTGTTCTGTTTCTTCAGGTGTTTTTGTTTCTACAAGACCCAATCTATTTGAAATTCTATGTACATGAACGTCAACAGGTATTGCAGGCTTTTCAAATGCATAAACTAGAACACAGTTTGCAGTTTTTCTTCCTACTCCTGGCAATTCAACTAATTTATTAAAATCATCTGGAACTATTCCCTTGTATTTTGAATCGATAATTTTTGCAACCTCGATAATTCTTTTTGATTTTACATGATAGAAACCAATTGATTTAATAATTTTCTCAACATCTTTTACTCTGGCATTTGCAAGAGCTTTTGCATTTTTGTATTTTGAAAATAATATCTTGATAACTTTGGTTGTGTTTTCATCCTTTGTTCTTGCAGATAAAATTGTACCAATCAAAATACTAAAAGGACCTCCGGTTTCTGCTTCATGAAGTTCTCTTAATGCAGTCATTCTAGGCGGTTTTACAGAATTCATAGTATCCATCATTCCATGTAGAATTTTTTCCATTTTCACATGAGATTTTACATACAAGTATTATATCTGTAGTAATCAATTAGAACTATTGGAGCTAACAAGAGAAGAAGAATCTGCACTTAAGGGTGAGCAAGGTGAGGTATTGCAAATGGCCTATAGAATACTGGTTGCAACAGGAGAGGCAACTGATGCAGAAAAACTAATCCCTATAGAATGGGCCCATCTTTCAGGTGTAAATTATAACACCATTGGTGATGCAGGAGAGGAATTTCTTGCAGGTATAAGTAATAATGCTAGGGTTAAAGTCAAAACCACTCTAAATCCAATGGGTTTTGATATTGATAATGTCTCAAATTATGAACTAGATAACAATTTTATCTTAAAACAATTATCTATCAAAAACTCATATGAAAAAATGGGAGTTACTCCATCATTTTCTTGTATACCATATGAAATTTTTGATATTCCAAAAGAAGGAACCCAAGTATCATTTGCAGAAAGTAATGCAGCAATTTACGCAAACTCTTTTGATAATCTAAAAACAAACAAAGAAAGTGCATTTAGTGCACTTGCAAGTGCAATTACTGGAAAAAGTCCATTTTCTTCATTACGAAAAGATGACTCTCCAAATCTTACAATTCAAATGAAAGTGGATAATCCAAATGAGCTAACTTATGGAATGCTTGGATTTTTTGCTGGTAAAGTAGGAAATAATTCTGTAAACATTTCAGGAATAAGAGAAATGGACAGACGCAGTTGTAAGGCATTATGTGGTGGAATGGGCACATCTGGCACATGTGCAAAATTTGTATTTGGCGAAGGAGATCCTGATTGTGAAAAAGTAGATTTTGATCAAAAAGAGATGCAAAACATCCATGATGAACTCAATACTGCTGAAAAAGGTGATTTAATTACACTTGGAAGCCCTCAACTTGGTCTAGAAGAAATTTCTGATCTTACAATCAAACTCAAAGGACGTTCATTCAAAAAGAGATGTATGATATTTTGCCCACGTTCCGTCAAGAACCAAGCAAGAAAAATCGGTTATACAAATGAGCTTGAAAGAGCAGGATGTGAAATCCTTTCTGATTGTTGTACATGTCTTTCTCCATTGATTAATAAAAATGATGTAGATTCGGTAACTACTAACAGCATTAAAGGTGCATTTTATCTAAAGAATTCAAATGGAGTCGATGTAAATCTAAAGCCTTTGTCACAGATAATTGAAGATGAAACAAAATGAAAAAAATCCTAGTTCAAGGAAAAGCTCAGGGAACTGTTCTTAAATCTAATAACTCAATCAATTTTCTAGGCACGGTTGACAAAAAAACTGGAATAATTACTGACAAAAACCATGAATTATTTAATAAATCAATCAAAAACTCTATCCTAGTTTTTCCTTATGGTGTTGGAAGCAGTGTTGGTGCATATACTATCTATTCTATCAAATCTAACAATTCATCACCTCTTGCAATGATTTGTCAAAAAGCTGATCTTACCGTTGCAACAGGGTGTGCTCTTGCAAATATTCCTCTTGTAACAGTTACTGATAAAGAATTTAAGTTATTACATAATGGGCAAAAAATCACTCTTGATACAAAATCCCCTAATCTTATAACTTTTCTTGAATAACTGGACCATTTGGCTTTTCTTCTTTAAAAACAATTCCTTCAAATTTTTGAATCTCTGTATCAGATTCCTTCCAATAATCTTTTGGTAACCCAGCTTTCTCACACGTATGTTCAAGAAATTCCTTTTCATTCCAGTTGTATTCAACTGGTACTTGAGGTAAAAGTAATCCAGAATTAAATCCGTTTCTTACAATTAGGCCATCTCTTCCCACCTTTATCTTTGAAAAATACTCTTTAGATTCATTTACTAGAATTTTCTGTGGAGGAGTAAGTACAGTCACTTCAAATGTAATTGATTCAAGTTCTTCAGATTTTACTGGGGGAAATCTTGGATCTTCTGTTGCAGCTGCAATAGCTGCATCTTCTAATGCATCATACAATTTCTTATCAGAAAGGGGATAACCAATACAACCTCTTAATCCCAAAGGATTATTCAATGTTACAAAAACACCTGAATTAAAAGAAAAATCTTCTTTAAATTGTTTTTCTAGATTTAGTTTCAAATTTGTTTTAAGATATTTTGTTACTGCATTTCTTGCAATTTTCACTAACATTACTCCATCTTCTTCTGTTAGGTTATTGTAATTTTTCATTAATCTTACCTACCAATTTTTGCAGATTTTTAATATGTGTACCTTCCCAGTATATTTTACTACAATTTTCACATTTCCAAAATCTTTCATTTAGTTCACGTACTTTACTTGGAATTTTTTCCTTTATAGATATTTTATCTACATGTACAGTTAATGAATTACATTTGGGACACCTAGCAGTATCACCATTAATTTCAGATATCCTTAAACCTGCATATCTAACTACCTCACATAACTGATCAATTTCAGTGTTTTTTCTAATGAATATAGACTCAATTCCAAATTTCTGAGATTTTTTCACTAGATTTTCATCTTTTGAAATAATTATCCTATTTTCTTTTTTTGCAATATTGATAAGTTTTTCATCATCAATATATGAAAAATACTTTGAATCATATCCTAATAATCGTAATTTTTTTGCAATATTACCTAACATAGCATCAACAAAAAACGTCCTTTTGTTTTCTTTTTTATGAAGCATTACCTAATCTAACTTCTCTAATCTGACTTTGTCCTGCAGGCAGAACTCTTACAAAATCATCTATAGAAATATCTTTTACAATTTCTTCTTCTAGTTTAGAAAATTCTATCTTGATCTTCTTTGCTGTTTCTACCATCTCTGATCCATGTGGCTCAATTATTGCATAACATATAGAATTCTTCTTAATGGGTTCTACAGGTCCACTAGTAAGTAGATAGGTATCATTCTGAGAAATGATACCTACTGCTAATTTCAATGAAGGAACTCCAATAAAATTTCTTTTTCCTTCAATTGTAAATGATCCTTTTGGAAGAAATTGCCCACTAGGAGCTGATTTTTTCACTTGTTCTGGATTTACCCAATACGATTTCATCCCTTGCATTCCCTCTCTCCATGCTCTACTAAAGCAAGAAGTTGCATGTGCAACTTCATTCATACTAGAGATAGGAGCATTTTCTGCATCTTTCAAAATAAAAAATGGTGATCCATGAATCTCTCCGTGAAAAACTTTATCATTTTTTCCAAGATGCTTTCTTATGACTGCAGAATTTGATGCAGCATCACGTCCACCAATTGCTAGTAATCCATCTGATGTAAAAAACCATCTGTATCTTTCATACCAATTTTTTTTCCTAATATCAGAAATAATAACTTCATTTTTTTCTGATTCTGTTTTATTTTGAAGCTTTTCTAGTTTTTTCAAAGTATTTTCTTTAATTTGTTCAATTGATTTTACTGCGCCTGACTGACGCTTTGCTTCATTAAATAAAACAGATGCTATAGACTGTAATGAAGATTTAGAGTTTATCTGAATTTTTTGGTTGTGGATTACAATTAATGAAATCCCTTTCTCCTTGATAATCTTTGAATCGTGATTTTCAAGCATTTCCTGTGTTCTGGGATCCTCTATTGACAAAATACCTTTTGAGATCATTTCAAAAAGTAAATTTGCAACTTTTGTTATGTAGTTTGATTTTTCTTTAACAATTTCAATTGCTTTTTCTTGTTCCTTAATCTGACTTTCAAGTTCTTTAACTTTTTTTTCAGAACCACTTGTTTGGACTGCCTTTCCTTTTTCTATAATATCTTCTGTAAAAACAATATCCAAACCTTCAATGAAACTATTCACTTGAGTGATATTTTGACCAGATTTACCTAAGTTAACTGGTAGAACTTCTGTTTTTTCATTATGAATTATAATTGGCTCATGTTTACCAGTGACTACATATGTAACAACTTCTTTTGTTGTTTCATAGATTTTTTTTATTTCCTCAATAGTAAATTCATTACAGATCTTTTTTGAATCAACTTTTGCAATTTCAAATATTCCTTCAGCATATTTCTTTGGCAATCCTAAAGTTCTACCAATCCATTTTGCTCCTGTTAAATCAGACGTTTTTAATTCATCAAAATCTGATTCAGAGATATTAAAAATATCTAATCCATTATTTGGTGGTGGAACGTATTCCAAACCAACTCCTAATTTTCTATGTTTAACATCAATTGAGTGCTGTAATGCAAGAATTTTCATTTTGTTATTACAAAGTAAAATATTTCCATCCCCAAAAAATTCTCCAACTATTACAAATTCTTTATCAAATCCTGCAAAAGTAAAATACGCAACTCTTTCTGAACCAACCTGTTCTATCTTTTTTAATTTTAGTCTAAGGAGATCATTTCGTAGTCTTTTTTGTAATCTATTTGGTTCTATCTGATCTATCTTTACTGATGTTAACCAAACACCAAAAGTAGAAATCATCATGTAAAGATCTGGTTTTTCTGTATGGTGTAATTTGAATAAAATACTATCTTTTGTAATTCCATATATGTTACTAACATAATAATCTTGAACCTCTTTTGTTATCTGCTCAACTAAATAACGGAGCTCAATCCCAGCAAGTGGCATAACTAAGCTTTTTTGTGACTAAATTATACTCTTCCTATATTTATGACTCTATTGATTACCAAAGATTTTAAACGAGGCTTGATTGAATCACGCTAGAAATTCACTTGGCTAAATTCAAAAAGAAAAAATCACAACCAACTCCTGAACCTAATGATTCTAAGAAAGAACAATTTGATGAACCAAAAGATATTCCTGAAATCGAGCCTGTTGACTCTAAACAATCAGATCTTCCACCTTCTGAGCCTATTGTAAATCAAACTGAAAAGAGTGAAAAAGACAAAAAATTAAATAAATTATTTTGGTTACGTGTTGGTTTTGCAGTGATTGCTGGAACTGCTGCCACTTTACTCTTTAATCATATTGTAGATATGGAAGAAAAAAGATGGACTTCAATTGTATTTATGATTGCTGTCTTTTTTGTGACTATATTGATTGCAAAAGGAATGAAAATACAATTACCATCTTCTGATAGGAAAAAAATTATTACACAAGGAATAGGAAGTTATATTTTCATTTATTTATTTATCTGGGTTTTAACAAATACAATAATTTATGGAAGTACTACTGTTACAGGTATTCCTTCTCCCATCCCCTAATTCTAAAATTGGTATTGTTTCATGTGGAATTTTAAAACTCCTGGAATACCTGATGATCTTTTTGAACGCACTAACAACATTCCAATCACAAAAGAAGAAGTAAGAACAATTCAAATAAGCAAGGCCAGATTACGTCCTGGGCAAATTGTCTATGATATTGGATGTGGGAGTGGCTCAATTTCAATCGAAGCTGCTTTGCAGATAGAAGATTCTGGTGAAGTTTTTGCGATTGACTATGATACTAATGCAATAGAATTGACAAAAAAAAATATTAAAAAATTTGGTGTAACAAATGTTACAGTTATTTTCGGTAATGCAAAACAAAAAATTTCTAATCTAAAAGAAGCTGATGTGATTTTTATTGGAGGCACTGGGGGAGATACTCAAGACATAGTTGAACAATGTCAAAACAAACTGAAATCTGGTGGTAGAATAGTGATTGGTATTATTTTGATTGAAACATTATATTCTGTTTTACAGATTCTTGATAAATTAGAGTTTAATTCGGTAGATATTACACAAGTAACCATATCTAAGAGCAGAAAAACCTCAACTGGGACCATGATGCTGGCACGAAATCCCGTAACTATAGTTTCTGCAACAAAATCATAATCTATCTTTTTAATTGGGAAGAAAAGTATACTTTTCATGCCTGAATTAATTGGAATTGGTGTGGGTCCAGGTGATCCTGATCTTTTAACAGTTAAGGCAGTAAAAGCAATCCAAAATACTGATGTCATCATGTGTCCTGCTTCAAAAGAAGATAGACCAAGCATTGCACTATCAATCATTTCTTCATTAATTGATAAGTCAAAAAATCAAGAAATTGTTAAACTAATTTTTCCAATGACAAAAAATAAAGATATTTTAGTTCAAACTTGGAAGAACAATGCCAAAATCATGGCTGAAAAAGTCTTATCTGGAAAAAATGTTGTTTATCTAACTGTGGGTGATCCATACTTGTATAGTACTTGGATTTACATGCATAGAGAAATTGAAGAAAACTATCCAGATATGAAAATTACTGTAATTCCTGGTATTGTTTCCATGTTTACATTTGCATCCAAAGTTGGCGTTAGTATTGCAGAAGGTGCAGAAAAAGTATCAATCATTCCTTCTTGTTATGATCTATCTACAGTAAAAGAAATTGCAAAAAATTCTGAAACCATGGTTTTTCTTAAAGACGGTAGATATTTTGATCAGGTTATAAAATTATTAAAAGAATCTGGTTTTCCAGATAATTCTATATTTGCTATAGGACAGGATCTTGGAACAGAAAATGAAATAATTAGAAAAATGAAATTAGGAGAAGTCAATGACGCTACCTTTACTACAAAATATTTTTCAATTTTGGTGGTAAAACGTGTCTGAAGTATTTTTTGTTGGATGTGGTCCAGGTGATCCTGAACTAATTACTATTAAAGCAAAAAAACTGATTCAAAAAGCAGACATTATAGTCTATTCTGGTTCTTTAATTCCTCAGCCAATTTTAAAACTTTGTAAAAAAGGAAAACTGCATAATGCCGCAAAATTAGTTAGAGAAGAAATTTTTGATTTGTTGTATAAAAATGCAAAAAAAAACAAACTTGTGGTTAGATTACATGATGGTGATCCATCAATATATGGAGCAATAAAAGAACAGATAGATAATCTAGAAAAAAAAGGAGTGAAATCAACTGTCGTTCCTGGAATTACAGCATTTTTAGCCTCAGCTGCTGCATTAGGTACTCAATTAACACTTCCAGGTGTTACACAGACAATAATTGTTACAAGAGCTGAATCTAGAACTAAAGTCCCAAAAAGAGAAAAAATCTCTGAGCTTGCTAAACACAAAGCCACACTAATTTTTTATCTCAGTGTTCATCTTCTCTCTGAACTTGTAAAAGAAGCGATTAAAGGAGGTTACAAAAAATCAACTCCGGTGGCTGTGATTTATCGAGCAAGTTGGAGTGATCAAAAAATTATCAAAGGAACACTAAATAATATTGTAAAAAAAGTTCAAGCTGAAAAAATTACTCGAACTGCAATTGTTATTATCAGTAATGTCATACAACCTAAATCATATGAATACTCTAAACTTTATGATAAAGAATTTAGTCATGGATATAGAAAAGCTAAAATTAAATTGCCAAAAAATTAACCTTATTTTTTATTCCAAGTTTGTATAGATTTCTTTGGAATTTTTTTACATCACCTGAACAAAAAACTTTTAGTCTATTTTGATTTTCTTGGTTATTTTTAATTTTCTGATAAATTTTTTTAGCAATTATGTTTGCAGGATCTATAAATTTAATTCCTGGAAATTGATTTTCTAAAATAGATTTCAAAAATGGTAAATGTGTACTTGATAATGTAATTACATCAATATTTTTTTTATATACAATATTTTCTAATTTTTTTTTAATAACCTTTTTACACAATGATTTTTTTGTAAAAAATTTTCCAGACTCAACTAATTCAACCAAGTCGGTTCCACAAATTTTATGAACTTTGGTTTTATGATTTAAATTAGAATTCTTGATAAACTTTGATAATCCTCTACTTCGAATTGCAGACTCTGTACCAAGTATTCCTATATTTTTTGTTTTAGAAATTTTTTGAGCTTCTTTTAGTGGAGGTTTAACCCCAATAATGTTTTCATTTTCAATATCTAATACAATTGTAGGAGTGTTTGAACCTACAACTATCAAATCAGGAGAAAAATTATTTCTTAGCATTTTGATTGATTTTTTAATGATTTTTTCTAGTTCTCCCTTTGATTTCCTTCCATATGGAAAATTTTCTTGATCCCCAAAATAAATTAATTCTGTTTTAGAAATTTTCTGTATTTCTTTAATTATAGATAATGAGCCTAGCCCAGAATCAAAAATAGCGATTTTAGCCACCATTAATCTCTACTAATCCTGAATTAGTTTGTTAGCTAAATTTAGTTTAAAGTCGATCTAAATATACACCGTCCATTAAGACCTTTTTTTTAAATTAACAACCATGCCAAACTTCGATAAGACTTGGGCTCGTCAAGAGACTCAAGGCGTAACTGGCAAACTCCGTGAAGCAGTAAAGCCTCAAGGTGCATTAAAACCACGAATTCAAACTGCAGTAAACAAACTACAGGTCCAAATCTCAAAAATGGACTCTATGTTAGGTAAACTGCATGAAAGAGATGCGCAACTCTTTCAGAGAGTCGTGACAGCAATGCAGCAACATGATACTAGCACAAGTAGAGTTTTGTCTAACGAATTAGCTGAAATTCGTAAAGTTACAAAGATGCTCGGCAATGCGAGAATGTCATTAGAACAAGTCCAACTAAGACTGACAACTATTCATGATCTTGGTGACGCTATGGTAGCAATTGGACCAGCGATGTCTACAATGAAGGGATTGAAGTCATCACTAGGAAGATTCATGCCAGAAGCAGATTCAGAATTGAATACAATGACCCAGACACTCAATGGACTCATGATGGATTCTCTTGCAGGAGACTCATTTAGCATGGAATCTGATGTTTCAAGTGAAGAAACTGAAAAGATTCTACAAGAAGCATCTGCAGTAGCTGAGCAACAGATAGGAGATAAATTTCCATCTGTACCATCACCAACAGGACTTTCGTCTCAATCCTCTACTTCTACCTTTGAGTAGCTAGTTGAGAAAGACGACAGTCATTATTTTTATTTTAATATTGAATCTCTTAATTCCACAATTTTTCTTTAAATGTCCATTTTTTATTTAAAATAAAATTCCCAAATGCTGCAAGTCCTACTGCCCCAACCAGCGAGATAGGATAAGAAATATCATGAACATCCACAAGATAGAATACTATTCCTAGTTGTAATAATGCTCCAAGAGAACTAAATACAACAAATTTTCCATATTGTTTTAGAGTTTTAATTAATGAAAAGTCCTTATCAGAAAAAGTCCAAATTTTATTTAAAAGAAAATTTGTAGTCATTGATACAATAATGCCTATTGTTGTTGCATGAATATACCATAAATTAGAAATTCCATCTGCAAACAATAACGAAACTAAATAGTTTACACCCAATCCTGATGCACCTACAGTAAAAAATCTTGCTGCCTTTGAGAGAAATCTTACAGAAGTTCTCTGTTCTTGTTTTTCCACATTTTTTCCATATCTGTATAATTTGAAAACTGATTTTATGTAATCAATCACAATACCCGAATCAAGTTTGCTTGAACCAAATTTTCTGTCTTGGAATGTATATGGTATTTCTTGAATTTTTACTCCTTTCGTTTTTACTAATAATTCTAAAAGAATTTTGTAACCTATGGCATCAAAACTTAATCCCTTAATGAGATTCTTCCTAAATGCAAAAAATCCTGACATTGGATCATTACTTTTAACTCCTAAACTTTTTCTTGCAATTAGTGTTGCAACTTTACTAATAATTTTTCTTTTTAGGGACCAACCATCTACAGCCCCGCCTTTGACATATCGAGATGCTATGGCTATATCATATTGATATTGCTTTATTGCCGAAACAAGTTTAGGTATAATTTGTGGTGGATGAGAAAAATCAGAATCCATCACAACAATTGTATCTGCTCTGGCATTTTGTATTCCATTCAAAATTGCAGATGCTAATCCATCCTTTGCTTTTCTATGGATAATGCTTATTTTATTTTTAGTGAATTTCTTTAAATCTGAAATGTATTCTTCAACAATTTTACCAGTCCCATCTGGAGAATTATCATCGACAACAATTGTTTCTGCAGAAAATCCGTCAGGAAAACACTTTCTAATAGACTTCAAAACACCAATAATATTTTGTGATTCATTATAAGTTGGGACAATTATTGATACTTGAGGGTTTTCCACTTTCATACTCTTATTCTCCCCTAGATTAAAAGAATATTAATTTTTAATTTATTTCTGACTTTAATTTCATCTTTATACATGCAAAAATTTGTAATTCAAAAAATCTATCTTTTGTCACTAATAATTTATCGTTGTTTGAAACTAGATTAATATTCATTGAAAATGAAAATCTGTGTATTATTTTTCTAAAAATATGAGCTATTCAAAATCATAATATTCTTAGATAAAATATTCTATCTTAAATCTTTAAGATATACAATTAACGTGTACTCATATTTATACAAAAAAGAAAATAATTTAATGAGCATTACAATAAATATATGAAAAATTTTGTAAAAAATTTATTATTTAATTTAGAAACAAAAAATTAAACTTAAAAATTTTAAATTATTTATGGATATGCAAGTGATTCTGTCAAAATTGAATCAAGTTCTGAAATCTTTATTCTATTTTGTTCCATTGAATCTCTTTTTCTAATTGTAACAGTATCATCCTTCAAAGTTTCATGATCAATCGTTATTGCAAATGGAGCTCCAATTTCATCTAGTCTGCGGTATCTTCTTCCTATTGCTCCAGAATGATCTAAAAATGCATCAAATTTTCTTTTAATTTGAAGATAAATTTCATCGGTTTTCTCTTTTAATCCATCTTTTTTTATCAAAGATAAAACTCCAACATGAATTGGAGATAAATACGGTTTAATAGATAATACAATTCTTTCATGCTCTTTGTCGTCATTAAGACTGTGCTCAAGAATTGTGTAAAGACTTCTGTCAATTCCCATAGAAATTTCAAAGACATGTGGTAGTACCTTTTTATCATTATCCATAACTTCAAATTTTTCTTTGCTTTTTTCTGCATGACTTGAAAGATCATAATCTGATCTATAATTACATGCAACAAGCTCAAGCCAACCTATTGTTGTCTCTACTTCAAAATCAAAAGCAGCTTCTGCATAGAATGCTTTTTCTTTCTCTCCAAGCTTTCTGAATCTACTCTTTGTAATGTCAATTCCTGTTTTTTCATAAAATTCTGTTAGTATTCCCAAATAATATGCCACAAACTTATTTGGAACTATTTCTGATTCAATTGCTTCTTTACATGTCATTGCAAAAGGTTCAGAATCTGTCTGGATTCTAATTATGGTATTTTGAATCTCTGAAAACTTTTCTACATCATTTAATCTTGAAGGATTACAAAACACTTCAATTTCTGCCTGATAAAACTCACGAAGACGAAGCAGACTTTGGCGTGGTGAAATCTCATTTCGAAAACTTTTTCCAACCTGAGCAATTCCAAATGGTAACTTTCCACGCATTATCTTAAACAATCTTGGAAAATCGACAAAGATTGATTGACATGTTTCTGGTCTGAGATATGCTTCTTCCTCTTCAGGTCCAATTCCAACTCTGAACATCATGTTGAATTTCTTGGTATTTTCAAAATCTCCTTTGCATTTTGGACACTTGATATTGCTTTGTAAAATTGCTTTGTCAAATTCTATCAGATCTGCACTTTCAGGAATTTCCATATTTGAAATCTCAGATATAGTCCTATCTGCCCTAAAAGTTGATTTACATTTTTTACATTTTATGATAGGATCTGCAAAGCTTCCTAAATGACCTGATGCTTCAAACACAGATTTTGACATAATTTGTGAACCATCAATCTCAAACATACCATCTCGTCGAATTAACTCTCTTCTCCATAATTCTAAAAATTTATTTTTCAAACTCACACCGGATGGTCCATACTCCCAAAACCCCGCTTGTGCATCACTATATACTTCACAACTTGGAAAATAAAATCCACGCTCAAGTGCTAATTTCATCACATCTTCATAATTCATCTAATCACTTTCTTAAAATTTCCGAATAAATTCCTACACAAGCCCCTTCACAATTCTAATATTTTCAAAATCATCTCTAACATCATCAATTGGGGTTTCTAAAATTATTGGTACTTTTTCCTTGTTTACAGTCTTAATCACTGCCCCAAGACCTTTCTCTCCAATATTTCCCAGTCCTATGTGATAATGTCTATCTAAATTACAACCGATTTCTCCTTTAGCATCATTAAGATGTAAAATCTTTAAATTTTCTATTCCCACACTGTCATCAAATTCTGAAAAAGTTTCTTTTACAGCTTTATCAGTTCTTAGGTCATATCCTGATACAAATGCATGACATGTATCAAAACACACTCCAAATTTCTTTACTGGTTTTAACTGATTAAAAATTTCTGCAAGCTGTTCAAAATTAGCCCCAACAGAATTTTTTTGCCCAGCAGAATTTTCAAGTAAAATTTTCACATCATTTTTCGTTTGACCTGCCTTTGAAAGTCCTTTAACAAGTCGTTTAATTCCTTCTTCTTCTCCTGTTCCTAAATGACTACCCAAATGAGTTACCAAATATGGAATTCCAAGCTTTCCACATCTTTCAACCTCACTTATCAAAGTATTTACAGATTTTTCAAACCCATCTTTTTTTGGGGTGGATAAATTTGGTAAGTATGGCATATGTGCACAAATTGCCATTCTATCTATCTTGCTGTTTTCTAGCTTGCCTTTAAAATTTTCAATGTCTTGTTCTACTAGTTCCTTTGCATTCCATCCCCTTGGATTTCTTGTAAATATTTGAAAAGCTGAGCAATCTCTTTCAACTGCATTATCTACTGATTTATCAATCGATCCAGAAATTGATACATGACAACCAATCTGCATTTATGAAAATTTCTCCTAAACATAATTTAAATTAGCATAAAGCTCAAAAACAGAAAACCAGATTTTTATGTAAATATCATTAATCAATGTCATGCTTGCATTAGGCCAAGATGAAATTGCAAAATATCCTTTTCTAGCCGATGCTGGTCAGTATTTAAAAGAACAAGGATTTACACTAGAACAATTTGGAACCGATCCTGATCTAATTCCCTTGATTGAAAAAGCATATAACAGAATCTATGCTGCATGCGAAGGCGATCCGCAATCTTACAAATCTGATATCATTGAAAATCAGGCATCAAATACTGCATCTCTTCCAAGAGAGGTCTTTTCTTTCTTACTGTCAATTGTACTACTAAAATTAACTGGAATTCCAACATTAGCTAAACGTTTTGCATTAAATGAGGCTATGCGTGCTGAAGCTTTTCTTGAGAAAGATTTGAAAAATATTTCAACTGATTCAAATGAATTACCAATTAAAATAATTGAAGATTTATTTTCAATAAAAGTAAAAAAACATAATGATTTCTTTGTCATATCCGTTTCAGATTACATAAAACATTCTATTCATTTTCATGAAAGAGAATGGAAGTTAATCAACAGACATGTTGAAGATGGATTCGTATTTCTTACTCCACATCAAACTGTTAGACTAGTTAGAAAGGAATTAGGAACTTTTATCACTTCAAAAATCTTAACTGGAAAAAAACCATCTATGATTTCTGGCTTTGAAAAATTTGTAAATAATTTAATTTCTTATTCAAAAAAATTTTCTATTTCTATTGTTGATAGTGGAGAATATCCTCCCTGTATTAAACACGCAATAGAAATTCTTGAAAAAGGAGAAAATCTCCCACATTCAGGGCGATTCATGCTTGCAACATTTCTGTTATCAAAAGGACGATTAGTACAACAAATTGCACCATTATTCAAAAATGCACCTGACTATAATGAAAAAACTACCCTCTATCAGTTGAATCATCTAGCAGGAACGTCTGGCAGTGGAACTCAATACTCGTGTCCTTCATGTGAAAAATTAAAGACTCAAAATCTGTGTTTTATAATACCAGAATGTAATAATATCATAAGCCCACTTCAATTTGGAAAAAAGAAAAACTAATGAATGAAAATGATGTTAAATTTATTGAAGATTCTTTCAAGAAATACTATTTTAATCACTTTGAATTAATTCATGTTCCTGAGAGAACAGCTGAAAGAGAATTTGGATTTCAGAAATTTAATTCTGGAATGACTCGTCACATTTCAATAAAAGATGATAAAGAACTACATCTTTTATTAATGAAAAATATTCCTTCTGATGTTTACTGTTCTAATGCATACTATTCTTTTCCTAATTTACCAATGAACGAAAAGGATTGGAAAGAAGCTGATCTAATTTTTGACATCGATGCTAAAGATTTGAATTTAAATTGTAGATCTAATCATACTGTATCTATTTGTAATGATTGTAAAACAATTTCAAATAAACAAATTCAATGGAAAAAATGTAATTCAACAAAGTTAGAAGAAAAATCACTTACATGTAAAAACTGTATTGAAAAATCAAAACTTGAAGTAAAAAAATTATTCGAGATATTAATTGAAGATTTTGCGATTGATAAAAATGATATTCATATTTACTTTTCAGGAAATGAGGGATTTCATGTTTATGTATATAACTCACAATTCCAAAAACTTGGTTCTAGAGAAAGATCTGAGTTAGCTGATTATATTTTGTTCAATGGAGTAATTCCTGAAACTTTTGGAATGAAAAAATTTAAACCAAATCGTGCTTTATTTCCAAATTTTGATGAGAGAGGATGGAGAGGAAGATTTGCAAAAGATGTTTTTGATTCAAAATCAAAGCGCTCCAAAATAATATCTGAATTAATTACAAACGGATATTCATCCTTTCAAAAAAAACTAGAAGATGTGTCTACCAGAATTGGGGTTAAAATTGATCCTAATGTTACAATGGATATACATAGAATTTTTAGACTTCCTGGTTCCATAAATAGTAAAAGTGGTTTGACAAAAATTTATTGTAAAAATATTACAAAATTTGATCCATTCTTGGAGGCTTCATTTCTTAATGAAGATACCATAGAAATAATTGCAGATTGTCCTATTGAATTTAAGCTGAAAAACAAAAAATTTGGTCCTTATGACAATGAAAAAGTCACTGTTCCAACATATGCTGCAGCATACATGATTTGCAAAAAACTGGCATCAATTTCCTAGATTTTACAAAAAACAGTCACTTCAAGCATAATCCTAGATCTTCATTTTACCGGTAAGACATTAATTTACCTAACCACAACGAACGTTGATTTTGTATAGCGCCTCTACTGATAAGCAAGCTCCACCTCCTGATACTGGAAAATACATCAGATTAGGAATTATTGCCATAATTGGTATTGTAATTTTTGCTATTGTGGGAAATCAAGCTGTTATTTTATCAATGAATTTTACAGAATTCGGGGATCAATTCACCAAACCTCTATTTTATACACTGATTTCAACCATAATTCTTTCAGCTATAGCACTTGTTAGAGTTAACATTGCCGCTCGCTCATCAATTTTTTGGTATGGAATTAATACAGCAATAGGCTTTCTAGGACGAAATGCTCAACAAAACATCTCAACAAACGTTCCTAACTTTAGAGACTACAAGCTAAGTTCTCCCCAATTTATTATCTGGCAAATTACAAAGATTCTCCTTTTTGGTGCATTCTTTGCAAATATCATGTTTGGTTTTGCTGCTATGACGTTTCTTGATGGAAATAATTTAGGAATTGAACATTTATCAAAATTATTTTCACTACCCTTTGTGACTCCTGATACTGATCCAAATTATGCAACTGAAAATGTAGTTCCAATGATTCCAGCACTAGTAATTCTAATTCCTCCTATGCTTGCAGCAATTGGGCTTCGACTGGTACTGTATGTTGGAATTCACAGAATCATTGATGTGATAATCTCTTTTCTAAAAGATTCTAACGAGGGAAAACCTAGATATCTTAATTATGTCTCAACAATTGAAGCCATTTTAGGAATAGGCGTTCTATGGGCAGGCTTCAACCTTTTCTTTACTGATCAAATTGATTACAATACTAGATATGTCATTGGTGGAACTTTAGTAATTGGTTTTGCCCTAATTGCATTTTCTTTTGTTGATAGAATTAGAGCCCGTGTTTTAACTCATATGTTTAAACGTGATGTTATAATACGATTTGCAACCATTTTTGTAATCATACTTATTGTTGCTGGGGTTGTAGGAGTAAACAACAGTATTGCAGATGCAAAAAAAATAGAGTTCTTGGGTCCATATACTGCACAACAAATTGGTGTCAATAGGTATCTTGGTGAATTAAACAACGTTCAAGAAAATACTCATGATGTTAAACTACAATCAGTATCTCCAAATAACATTAAAAATTATGTTGGTAAAAACAGTGATATTCTAGACGTTATCAGAGTTTGGGATTGGGAGGCAGCATTTGCCAAACTAAAGCCAGAGATTGGTTTGATTCCTTATGTAGACTTTGAAGACAATGATATTCTTCGTTTTAATAATACTCTATATTGGACAGCGTCCATGAAACCAATTCTACCCACATCTGTCAGTCTTGAAAATAGATGGTATAACGAACATTTGGTATACACACATGTGCCTAATGGATTTCTGACACTAGAGGCTACTGATGGACAAATTGTAGATAGCAGTGTATTTTTCAAACAAAGAGAAATCTACTATGGAGAAGGTGGACTTTTTGAGCAAACATGGTCTGCGTATCCAAATTCACGTGGAGATACTAGTGCGGAATTGGGAGGTGCATTATACAGTGGACAAGGCGGATTAGATGTTTCTCCACCTCTTAGTTGGATCTTTGAGCCAAACTTTCTACTATCATTTCCAGGCGAATCTGTTCATATTATGAGATATAAAGATGTCAAAGATAGAATGGAAACTCTATATCCTTATTTCCTCTATGATCTATTTGGTAAAGAACTTGATTCTCTTCCAGTTACTGACGGTAAAAATTCATACTGGTTAGTTCCATTGATAATTGGATTTGATACACATGATGTTCCATGGTCTGTAGGAAATCCATATTTGAGATTAGTAGGATACGCCTTAATTGATTCGTATAATGGTGAAATTCAGTTATTGAAAACAGGTGATGACTTCTTTACTGAAATGTTTGCTAGTCAATATTCAGAACAATTTCAACCAATGCCAACATGGCTTGAAGAACAAATCAGATATCCTGTAGAACTATTTAATTGGAAAACAGAAATGTACAACATTTACCATGTAACTGATGTTGAGACATTCATTCAGGCAAATCAATTTTATGAAATACCTCGAGGATTAGATACATACTATGTAGAAGCAAAACCACCTGGTTTTGATAAAACTGAGTTCTTGGGTTTACTTTCATTGGAATTACGAGGTTCTCAAGGAAGAAATTTGGCAGGATATATGGTAGTTCAAAATGATTTGACGAATCTTGGTAACTTACAATTCTATGAGGTTCCACTAAATTCTACAACAAAATTAATCGGCCCAACAGCAGTTAGAGAGGCACTAGATAGAGATCCAGAATTTGCACAATTAAAGACGCTTTTGAGAAACCCTAGAATTGGAGATAATATTCTGTACCGTGTAGGCGAACATGATATTTACTTTATTCCAGTTTATACTGCTGGAGCAGGAGGCGTTGTTGCTCAACTAGGAACCATCGCTGCAGTAGGTGCTGCATTTACTGGAGAATATTATGTAGGCTTGGGCAATACTCAGGAAGAAGCATTTGAAGCATATCTAAAAAAAGTATCAGGTGTTGCACCAGCTTCAACTACAGCTGATTTAGATTATGTTGAATTAGATAAATCTGATAGAATTGATATCATTAAACTGATATTTACTCAGGAAGGAATTACAATTTCAGAGCCTACATCAATTCAAGTTCCCCTATCTTTTAAGGAAGGAGAAATTTTCTTCTTTACTGAAAATGATAGATCTGAAACTGAAGAATTGTTAAATAACTTCATTGGTGACTTTGTCAAACCCAGAAGTGATAGGGTATTCATGTGGCAAGAAGAGAATAATCTCAATATTGGTACAATAATTGTTAAAGACAGTATACCTGAAATGCATTATGTCTCAATAGAAGTAGGCAGTTAAGATTAATACTGCTCTCAATTTTTCTTTTAATAATACTAAATTATCTCTATTTTAGAATTTAATTATGTTGTTGGTTGTTGATAACGGTTCTGTCTATACAAAAAATCTAATTGATTTTTTAAATTCAAAAAAAATTCAATTTGAAAAACAAACTCCTGAAAATTTGAATGTAGAATTTCTTGAAAAATATGACTCTTTTATTCTCTCGGGAAGAAGAAAAAATGAAAAAAATACTAACAAAATCAATTCCAAAATAGTAAAACATTCAATAGATAACAATAAAAAGTTATTAGGAATTTGTTACGGTGCAGAAATTTTGGCTTTGACTTTGGGTGGTACCATTAGAAAAATTGACTCCATTCAAAAAGGTAATGAAAATATCAAAATTTACAAGGAAAACATGATTTGCAATAATAATATACATGTTTTTGAGAGTCATAGTTATGAAATTTCAAAACTTCCAGATTTACTAATTCCAATTGGAGAATCTGATAACTGTAAATATGAAATTATTCAATATAAAAAAAAGCCAATTTTTGGAACTCAATTTCATCCTGAAATGAGCAAAGACGGTCATCATTTAATTGAAAAATTCTGTTCTCTCTGATTGATTTTAATAACTCTAAAAATTTTATTTTTCATGGAACAACCAGATCACGAGCTTTTATTACCTCTAGTTGATGAAGAAAATATTTGCCTTCCCCTACCTATCAATGTTGTCTCCAAGTATTGGAATGTTGAACTATCCATGGCTGAAGCCATTGAAACTGCGAAACAATATCCTGATTTTAATGGCAGCATTTTGATTGAAGGAATTGAATCTGCTGAAAGACATGGACTTACATGCAAAATCATCCATTCCTCCTTACATGAATTAAAAAAAATTATTGATTCAGGAATTCCTCCAATTGTACTTCTTCCTGGTATACCAGAAATAACACAACATGCATCAGTGATTAGTGGGTATAATGATGAAGTCAAAACCATTTTTCATTATGTTCAGAAAGGAAATAATGAAGGAGAGCAACAACAAGGAGCTATTCCTCAGGATCTCTTTGATCAAGAATGGTCCGAAGAAGGAAGACTGATGATAATCTTGGGCCCTTCTGAAATTTTATCTTCTATTAAACTTGAAAATGAATCTAGTGTAAAATCAAATAGACTTTGTTTGATATCTGAAAGATTTGAAATTCAAAAAAATTACACTAAAGCACTGGAATCTCTAAAAAAAGCAATTGAGTTTGATCAAAACAATTCAACTGCAATATATCTAACTGGTGCAATGCTTAATAAACAAAATTCTCCTGACTGTCTAAACTTTTATGAAAAGTGTCTCAAAATCAATAACAGATCATATTTGTCTCACAATGGAATGGGCAATTTTTATCTTAAATCTAACCAATTTGAAAAGGCTGAAAATTCTTACAATCAAGCAATCAAAATTAACCCAAAAAGATCTGCAAAAATTTACAAAAATAGAGCATACATTAGAGAAAAATTAAACAAAAATTCTGAAGCAAAAAAAGATCTTCAAACATATTTAAAATTATTTCCCAAAGCTCCAGACAGAGGAATTATAGAACAAGCAATTAGGGAATTATAAAATGCGGAATGCGGGATTTGAACCCACGACCTTCAACTTGGGAAGCTGACGTCATACCGAGCTAGACTAATTCCGCCTACCTCAAAAACATTGATTATGATTAAATATCTTAATTTTATTATCCAATTATGGATGCTCGATGTCCTGAATGTGAAAATGTTGCAATATTAGATGAGAACATCTCTAATGTAAAATGTCCTCATTGTAATTTTGAAGCAGATTATGATGCTTATCTTGAAATCATGAAAGATCAAGCAATTAACATGGCCTCTGACTATATTCCAAAAAGACCTGGTATTTGATTACCAAAAATTTCCCTTATCTGAACAATCTAAATGGGCTCCGCATCTTGGACAAAACATATGACATGCTTGCATGTCTACCATTTTATTATCACATCTGGGGCATGTAATCTCATCTGCCATGACTATATTGATTAATCTTAATTTAAAAATACTGCCCAAAGATTAATTAGTCGTTCAACGATTTTTTGGAATACTTGGCAAATTTCAAGTTAACCATATCGGATGTAAAAGGAAAGTCTATCACTAAAGAGTTGAAAGACAGCGATGCAAATCCTTTATTGGGTTTACAACTAGGTAATGAAACTAATGCAACAATTGTAGGTTTGACTGGCAACCTAAAACTTACGGGTGGCAGTGATAAATCAGGGGTCCCTATGAGAAATGATGTTCATGGTTCTGCAAGAAAATACATTCTTCTATCAAAAGGAGTTGGATTACAAAATGCCGAAACTGGACAAAGGGTAAGAAAACTTATGAGAGGAAATACCATCTCTGAAGAAATATACCAAATTAATTGCAGATTTGATGGAGAATTACCAGTTGAAGCTCCAACAGAAGAACCTACTGAATCATCAGAAGAAAATAAAAAAGAATAGCTTAACATATAGCAGTTTTATATTTTGACTCATGCATTGGAGAGATACACTTCCTGAGTGGTATATCAAAAAATATGGTTATCAACCATGTGTAAATATTGGAACTGCTGGACATGTTGATCATGGAAAAACTACTCTCATTCAGGCATTAACAGGTTCATGGACTAGTGTTCATAGTCAAGAATTAAAACGTGGAATTACAATTCGTGTTGGATATTCTGACGCTGCATTTTACAAATGTAAAAACTGTGAAGAGCCATTAGGATATTCCACTACTCCAAAATGCAACAATTGCGGAAAAGAAAGTGAGCTATCACGAGTTGTAAGTTTTGTAGATAGTCCTGGACACGAAAGTTTAATGGCAAACATGCTTTCAGGTTCTGCCTTGATGGACGGTGCATTACTATTAGTTGCAGCAAATGAAAAAGTACCAAAACCACAAACAAAGGAACATCTATTAGCACTTCAAACACTTGGAATTCAACAAATTGTTATTGTTCAAAACAAAGTTGATTTACTTTTGTATAATGAGGCACTTCAGAATTATCAAGACATTATAAAATTTGTTAAAGGAACACATGTAGCAAATGCTCCAATTATCCCTATATCTGCTCAATCTGGATTAAACATTGATGCATTAATTGGGTCAATAGAAAATACCATCAAAACTCCACAACGAGACGAATCCAAAGATACTGTAATGCATGTTTTACGTTCCTTTGATGTCAACAAACCTGGCACAAAGTTGAAAAACATCAAGGGAGGTGTTATTGGAGGAAGTTTAACACAGGGAATCTTCAATGTAGGTGATGAAATTGAAATAAAACCTGGAATTATGGATGAAAAAAAGAAAAAATATGAACCACTACTAACCGAAATTACTTCTTTAGGAACAGCAGCTGGAATTGTTGATACTGTAAAACCTGGTGGATTGGTTGCTATTGGAACCAAATTAGATCCTGCAATGACCAGAAGTGACTCTTTTATTGGCTCTGTAATTGGAAAACCCGGAATTCTTCCTGAAAACTCCACTGACATCAAATTAGAAGTAAATCTTTTTGATTCTGCTGTTGGTGCTACTGAAGATACAAAAGTAATGCCTATTCAATCAGGAGAACTTTTAAGATTAAACATTGGTACTGCACCTGTTTTAGGCCAGGTATCTAAAATTAAATCAAAAACTGCTGAAATTAAACTCCGAAGACCTGCATGCATTTTTGAAGGTGGAAATGTTGCAATTAGCAGAAGAATTGCTGACAGATGGAGATTAATCGGAGCAGGAATACTTGGTTGAAGTAATCTGTGATACTAGCTTTTTAATTCATCTAGCTACAAAGCGAATTAAGAATATTAATAACATTGATGTTGAAATAGGTTCAATCTCTTTTGTCGTTCCAGAAGTTGTCAAGAATGAATTATCTAAGTTACAAAATAATCCTGAAAAAAAACAGGATATAACTGCTACATTAAATTTTATAAAATTTTTTAAAACAATTTCTATTTCTGGAGATTTTGCAGATAAAGAGTTGTTAAATTATGTCAAAGCTAAAAGTTCTATAATTGGAACAATGGATAAGGCATTGAAAAAACAGATTAAACAAGCCGGCGGTTCTGTAATTTCTTTCTCAAATGATAAAATTATCTTAGAATCTTAGAAAAATTTAACTTAGAGACCCTTTGAATTATTATGATTACATTGATTTTATCAAGTACTGCTTTTGAAAACAAAGGAATCATTCCAAGAAAATATGGATATAAAAATGAAAATTATAATCCTCCACTAAAAATTAGTGAAGTTCCAGAAGGAACAAAATCATTAGCTTTGATTATGGATGATCCTGATGCTATGGGTGCAGTCGGAAAAATTTGGGTTCATTGGATTTTATGGAATATATCTGCAGATACAAAAGAAATTGCTGAAAATTCTATTCCTACTGATTCAATTGAAGGTAAAACCGATTTTGGTGAAATTGGATATGGTGGACCCGCACCACCTGACAAAGAGCATACATACATTTTCAAATTATATGCCTTAGATACAAAACTTAGTCTAGAAAAAGGCTCAACAAAAATGGATATAGAAAATTCTATGAAAAATCATATTATCGATGAGACAAAACTAGAAGGCAAATACGCACCATAATTTTATCTAATTTTACAAATCAATGGTTATCCAGCAACTTGTTTCTCTAGATTTCCACCAAACGTGCAAAACATGTCATAGTTTCAATAGATGTGAGTCTACTTCAATTAATTTGTACTTAGAATTTTGAAACCAAAAAATATTAGAATATTTTTATGAAACAAAGATTTTGTACCAAATAATTGGTTTTTCATTCTAATTGTATCTTTCAGCCAATCTATATCTCATATATTTATCATCAGGAGAAAATTTTGCTGGATGAGCAGAAATTGTTTCTTCATTACATCTGGGACATTTTTCCTTAAGTGTATATTGATTACATTTGATACATTTTCTTAGCTGAAATCTCAATTCAACCCTCTCTAGTTTTTTTGGATTCTTCTCTAGTGAATTTAAATGAGCCGTTACTTTTTTCTATACTCTTTTGTATCTCTTCAATTATTGGTTTTAAGGATTTTTCAGCTGTTTTGAAATCTTCTGCTTTTATAGATAATCTATATTTTGGTGCACCTAAATAAGTAATATCAATTTTTGAGTTTTTTTTCATTGCATCAAGTAATATCTTTTTAATAATTTCAATACCATTAGATTTGTTATTTGTAATTTCCATTATGCCTCGAATTTCTACTGAAGGTAATTTGATTTTTGAACAAATTTCTTCAATAGCTGCTGCTGTTTTTTTATTTAATTTGAGTTCCTTTATTGAACTAATTCCATTTCTGCCTATTTCGATAAACGCATCATAAACTGAATCATATTTTGAATAAATACTGTCTTCCAATTTTTCAATTTCACTGTCAGAAAGCTTGATCTTTTCTTGAACACTTTGTAAAAGAGTCTTTCCTTTTTCATATTTTTTAACCTCCTTAAGTTTCTGTTTTTTCTGGTCATTAGATACCTGTTTTAAAGAAAGATCAATATCTCCTCTTTCAAGATTTATTTTTTTTACAAGTAGAACTTTTTTCTCCCCCTCTCTTACAAATCTACTAACTGAGCGTATCCATCCTGGTGCAATTTCAGAGATGTGTAAAAATCCCTGAATTCCATCATACTCATCTAATGTAACATATACACCATGATCCATAATTTTGGTTATGGTAGCTAGAACAATTTCACCTTGCTCTGGCATCTCTTGAATTTCAGTAGACATTTCTTCTAAAACCATTTCTTATGTAATTTAATGTTGCTGGTTAGAAATCAATTCCTTTTCTAGCTTTAATGCCACGTTGAAAAGGATGCTTTATCTCCTTCATCTCAGTTACCAAATCAGCCAAATCTATTATTTCCTCTCTTGCATAATTTCCTGTTAAAATAAGATCCAATTTATCAGGTTTGGATTTAATCAAATTTATAGCATCTTCTACTTTTACCAATCCCAAATTAATTGCATAATTTATCTCATCTAAGACTATGATATCATATTTTCCCGTCTGAATTTTCTCTAAACAAATTTTGATAGCCTCTTTTGCAATTCTTGCATGATCCTCTTTTGGGCTTTTATCATCTATTATTCCAACAAATCCCTTACCTATAGCAACCATCTCAAATTCAGGTTCTAATCTTTTTGATGAATACATCTCTCCATAATGCCAAGAACCTTTGATAAACTGAATCATGCAAATTTTTTTCCCATAACCTACTGCCCTTAACACAAGACCTAACGCTGCAGTGGTCTTGCCTTTACCTTTTCCAGTATATACAATGGTCAGGCCTTCTTTTTCCACGTATTTTTTAATTATTATCTAAGTAAAAACATTCAGAATTTTGATGAATGTATCAATTTAAATAAAAAATAATTCTAGATATACGATTGAAAATACCTAGAATTGTTTTAGCAGGCACAACTAGTGGAGTTGGAAAAACTTCGATTACATGTGCTATAATATATGCATTAAAGAAAAACGGTTTTTCGGTACAACCATTTAAGGTAGGTCCTGATTATATAGATCCAACTTATCTTTCCAGCATATCAAAAACCAAAGCTTTCAATCTAGATGTATGGCTTATGGGAAAAAATCAACTCTTGGAAAGTTTTATTGAAAATTCCAAATCAGACATTTCAGTTATTGAAGGCGTTATGGGTTTCTATGATGGTTTTGAAGGGGGTTCAAATTTTGCAAGTACTCACCATGTGGCTGAATTGACCAATTCACCTGTAATATTGGTTTTAGATGCCAGTAAAACAGCCAGGTCTATTGCTGCAACGACATTGGGTTTTCAGAAATTTCACAAAAACTCTAGAATTTCAGGAATAATACTAAACAAAATTGGCAGTCAAAAACATGAAAACTTATGCAAACAAGCCCTTGAAAAAACAAAACTTCCTATTGTGGGTATAATTCCAAAAAATACTGATCTTGCTTTAGACTCACGTCATTTAGGTTTAATTTCAACAATGAGTGAAAAACCTTTACAAAAAACAATTCAAAAAATATCAAGAATAATTGCTGATTCACTAGATATTGAAAAAATTATTGAAATTATAAAAAATCAAACTTCACTAAAAAAGAAAAGAAAACTAATCTATAAAAAATCAAATACGACAATTGCAGTTGCACTAGATAATTCATTTAATTTCTATTATTATGACAATCTTGAATCATTAAGACGTAATGGAGCAAAACTGCAATTTTTCAGCCCGATAAAAGATAAAAAAATTCCTAACTGTGATGGAATTTACATTGGTGGTGGATTTCCAGAAATTTTAGGAGATTCGCTAGAAAAAAACTCCACAATGAGACAATCTTTAAAAAAATTATCAGAACAAAATATGCCTATTTATGCTGAGTGTGGAGGTTTAATGTATCTTACAAAATTAATTGATTATGGTAATAAGAAATACAGAATGATAGGTCTCTTTGATGCAGAAACAAAGATGACCAAAAAAATGAAATTAAACTATACAAAAGGGAAAATCCTCTCAAAAAATATTATTTCTGATAAATTGCATTTATTACGTGGACATGAATTCCATTATTCAGAATTAACTTCAATATCTTCTGATTCCAAATTTTCCTATCAATTGGAAATAGGCGATGGTATTAAAAATTATCAAGATGGAATGACTCAATACAATACACTTGCCTCTTATGGACATCTCTATTTTGATAGTTCTGATTATGCTAAAATTTTCATAAAAAACTGTATAAAATATTCAAGAAAATGACTCTGCCTTTACAAGCTTATATAATGCATTAATTATTGCAGCCGCAGAAGAGCTTCCTCCCTTCCTACCAATATTTGTAATAAATGGCACCTGTTTCAACTTACATAGTTCTTCCTTTGATTCTGATGCACAAATAAAACCTACGGGAATTCCAATAATTAATGCAGGTTTTACAATTCCTTCCTTAACCATTTGAATCACCTCTAAAAGAGCAGTTGGAGCATTTCCTATAGCCACAATTCCACCCTCAATTTCTGATTTTGCTGTTCTCATAGATACTTGGGAACGAGTCTTGTTTTCTTTTTTTGCCAATTCCATTATTTCAGGATCCGAAATTTTACATACTAATTTATTTCCAAAATCTTTTGGATTTTGCTTATTTAATAATCCGATCACACCATTGACATCCACTATAATACTACATCCATTTTTTAGTGCATTAATTCCACTCTTAATTGCCTCTTTGTGAAAAATTAGTTTATTTTTTCCAACAAAATCAAAATCTGCAGTTGAATGAATTATTCGTCTTACTATAGCCCATTCTTTTTCATTATAGTGATGTTCTCCAACTTCATCTTCAATCATTTGCATACTTGCATCTTCGATTGATTGACCTTTTTTAGTTTGCATTCTCTACCTCTTTTGCTCTTTCAACTATCAAATCAATCATTTTTTCATCTATTCCCAAATGTTTAGTGATATAGACATTTTTCATATTTGATTTTTTAAGAGCAGGTAAAAGATCATTATTGATATCTGTTTTTACATGTGCCCCTTCATGCAAGAAATAAAAGACAATCACAAGTACTTTGGGATTATTTTTTTCACATGTTTTAATACCTTCAAAAATATCTGGCTGTTCTATTTCTAACCAGCATCTATTAACATTACGATAACTTTCTTTTAATCCATTTACAACATAATTTAATGACATTTGTGCATTGGGATCTTTACTTCCATGTCCAATAACTAGTACATCTATTTCTTTGTGGGGAGTTGATACGTTATTCTCATTTAGTGATGTAGATATTCTATTTTGTACTAATTCTATCAAAGTTTTATGCATACTCATAGGTTTTGTTATGACAAATTTTACATTGGTATCCTTTTGATATTTCATGGCATCTGTAACTGCAATCTTTACTTTTTTCCCTGGATATAGAAAATAGGGAACTATAGTTAATGCATCAATATCTTGCTTCATACATTTTGTAATTCCATCCTCAATAAAGGGTGGTTCTACTTCCAGGAAACAAAAATCAGTAAAAATATAATTACCTTTATCTTTTATTCGCTTACAAATTATCTCAAGTTCTTCAGATGCTTCTCTTTCACGACTTCCTCTATCTATTAACAATAATCCACGCTTCAATCTAATTTCCTCGCTATTGCTATAGTCAAATTTGGTGGAAATTTCTGTTTTTCTACAATTAACTCTCCTCCAGATATCTTTATTGCAGCTGCCTCTGAAACACTACTAGTTCCTTCAAATGCCTTTACTCTTTCTGAGGGATTTGGTGCACAAATTTTGGCCAAATCTTCTCTATTCACATACTCTACAGGAACTTTCATTTCTTTTCCAACTTCAACTAGTCCCTGAACATCTTCAGGCTTCTTGATTGATACTAGTTTTGCAATTGATTTTGGACTAAGTTTAAATCTATTCATGCAAAAATCAATACCTTCCTTGATTGTTTCCTTTCTAGTATCCCAATGTAAACCCACGCCAACAACTAGACTTGGAGGACGATAAACAACAGACTCTCTCAGAAACTCTCCATCAAGCATTCTATCTGTAACTACTAAAAATCCTTTTGAATCAGAATTTATCAATTCTTCTAAACTATCAAAAATTTTGACATTATTTGGTATTTCTTTATACCAATTTTTATTACCTGCATCCTGAAAAACTCCTATCTTTTCTTCATTTACCATATATGCACTAACTTTAGTAACTGTAGACTCATCATCTATCCTCCAACCAAAATCTCGTCCTAAAAGATCAACTGCAATTGTCTTGTTTACATCTGCAGCTGTTGTAATTACTGGAATTGCATTTAATTTTCCAGCAATCTGATGAGTTAGTTCATTTGCACCTCCAATATGTCCTGACAACACACTTATCACAAAATTAGTTTTGTCATCAATTACAATTACTGCAGGATCAGTTTTCTTATCTTTCAGATGTGGTGCAATTAATCGTATAACTGCTCCTAATGAGAATAAACAAATCAATGCATCATTACTTTTGAAAAGTTTGACAATTTTTTCAGCTGTAGATTCTGAATACCATTCTATTTTATGTTCATTTTCAAATTTAGATGGTGCATAAATTCTCCAAGATGGAAAATTTTCTTTTAATTTTATGCCTATATTTACACCATTTTTTGTTATTGCAAGAACTGAAACTTTGTCCATAATCAAAACTTTCTAAATTTAATAAAATACCTTACTCCCTAGATTTTCTAGCCAAAATACTTCCATCGAAATCAAACAATATGATCTCTAAAGGAATATTTTTCTCAGAATGCTTTCTCATATGCCTGTAAGTTTCTTTACAAATTTCATCAAAAAACCCCTCAACATTACTCTCTTTGATTATTTCTGCTACATGCCTGGCAGTATTTGCCTCTCTTATTTTTTCAATTACGTCATTACTTGCATTACATTTTTTGGCAATATCTGACAAGAAATTCATATCTACTTTTGAGCCTTTAACATGAGTCTGTTTTACACCTGCAGCCATTTTAGCCAATTTTCCAATAAACCCTACAACATACGCCTTCTTGATCCCTTTTTTCCCACATTGCTGAATTGTATATCCTGAAAAATCTCCCATCTGAACAAAACAATGTTCTGGCAAATTCACAATTTTCTTTGCAAAATCCTCACTCCTTCCACCTGTTGTAAGAACAACTGTATCATTTCCCATTGCAATAGATACATCTAGATTTTGTCTTATAGATGCAGCATATGATGCAGTTGAGAATGGAATTACAATCCCACTTGTACCTAAAATCGAAATTCCATTTAAAATCCCTATTCTAGGATTATCTGTTTTAGGACCCAATTCTTTTCCTTTTGGAACTGAAATGACCACTCTGATTCCCTTTTTTTTAAGAACTTCACTACCTACGTCTCTAAGATTTTCATTAATCATTTTTTTTGGTACTGGATTAATTGCTGGTTTGTTTAATTCAAGACCCAATCCAGGTTTTGTAACAATACCTACTCCCTCACCACCATCAATTTCTATCTCATTAACTTTATCTGTAAATGACAACTCTGCTATGATTTCTGCACCATGTGTGACATCGGGATCATCACCACCATCTTTTATCACAGAACATTTTGAGGTGTTTTCCCAAAAATCACAAGAATGAATTGGAATTTTGATTAAAATTCCTTTAGGTAATTTGACATCTATCAACTCAATTTTTTTTTGATGAATTATAGACAATAATGCAGCCTTTGAGGCTGCAGTAGCTGAAGTGCCAGTCGTATAACCTGTCCTAAGTTTTTCTTTTCTGATCTCTTCCACAAATTTAATAATTTTTTTGATGTATTAACTCTTGTTTGATTCAGTTACAAAATTTTAAACATCCTGAAAATCTTGATAAAATCTTTAGATTATATTTGAAACAAAAGCAGTAATTACAATATGTCTGATAATTTTCAGGTTGTGGTAACAGGTGCTAGTGGATTTGTAGCAAGAAATGTAAGAAAATTTCTGTTTGAAAATAATATAAAAACTATTTCTATATCTCGAAATAATTTTAAAAAATTTAAAAATGAAACTAAAATTGTCTCAAAAAACTATGATGAAAAAAATATTTTACCTAAAATTAGAAAGTCACATGCATTAATTCATTTGGTTGGTATTGGAAAACAGACCGTTAATAATGATTATTCTTTAATTAATCTTGAATTTACAAAAAAAATTATTAATTTATGTAAAAAAGCAAATATTAAAAAAATAGTTTATACAAGTGGTTTAGGAGTTTCAAAAAATACTACATTAGGTTACTTTATTTCTAAATATAGGGCTGAACAACAAATAATTAACTCAAAATTAGATTTTACTATATTTCGACCATCATATATTGTAGGAAAAGATGATCTTTTTACAAAATTTCTTAAATTACAAACTAAAAATGGTATAATCCAAATCCCTGGTTCGGGAAAATATTCCATACAACCTATATTCATAAACGATGTTTGTAAAATTCTTTTCAAAGCAATACAAGAAAAAAAATTTACAAAGAAAATTTTGGATCTTGTAGGTGATGAATCAATCACATTTGAAAAATATGTAAGAGAATTTTCACGTGGAACAGGAACTAAAATCAAAAAAATTAATCTAGAAACTGCATACTATGAAGCAATTTTAAATTCCAAAAATGGTTTTGGCGTTGATGATTTAAATCTCTTAATAGGTAGTTTTAAAGGAAATCACAAAAAATTAAAGAATCTTTCTAAAATGAAATTTCAATCTATAATTGAACTACTGCAGTCGGGCAGCCTGCTTTAGTGCATCTGCTTTATCAGTTTTTTCCCAACTAAATTCTGGCTCGTTTCTTCCAAAATGTCCATAAGCTGCAGTTTTTCTATAAATTGGCCTTTTCAAATCAAGATGTGATATTATTCCAGAAGGTTTCATATCAAAATTCTTTCTAACTATTTCCTCGATGTCTTTTTCTGAAATCTTGTTTGTTCCAAAAGTATTAACATAAAGTGATACCGGTTCTGCAACCCCTATTGCATATGCTATTTGAACTTCACATCTGTCAGCTAATCCTGCAGCAACTAAATTTTTTGCAATATATCTGCACATATAACATGCTGATCTGTCTACTTTGGAAGGATCTTTTCCAGAGAATGCACCACCTCCATGTCTTCCAAAACCACCATATGTATCAACAATGATTTTCCTTCCTGTTAATCCCGCATCTCCATGCGGACCACCTATTACAAATTTTCCCGTGGGATTTATGTGAATTTTTATTTCATTATTCCAAAGATTTCCCAAGACTGGTTTGATCACTTTGTCAATTACTTGTTTAGATATTTCTTCTTGAGAAATATCAGGTGCGTGTTGTGTTGAAACAACAACAGTTTCGATCTTTGTTGGTTTATTATCTACATATCTAACAGATACCTGAGTTTTTCCATCTGGCCTTACCCAAGAAAGAACCTTGCTTTTTCTTACTTCAGCTAGTTTCTGTGCAAGTTTTTGTGCTAGTAAAGCTGGCATAGGCATAAGCTCTTCTGTCTCGTTTGATGCATATCCAAACATTAACCCCTGGTCTCCTGCCCCTTGTTCATGATCCTCGGTAGGAGTTACACCCTGACTAATATCTGGACTTTGAGCATGCAGGCGTAACGTTATTTCACAAGATTCTGTATCAAACTTCAAATCTTTATTGTTATATCCAATCTCTCTGATTGTTTTTCTAATCAATTCTTCTTGTGCTTTTTTATCAAAATTGGCTTTGGAAGTAACTTCTCCTGCAACAACTACAAAATCAGTGGTTACCATTGTTTCAACAGCCACTCTGGAATCAGGATCTTGTCTAAGAAATTCATCTAAAAATGCATCTGAGATCTGATCACAAATTTTGTCAGGATGACCTTCAGTCACTGACTCTGACGTAAATAGAAAATTGTTAGTCATAAGAACCACTAATTGTTAGAGTTCATTTTCTAGTTTAATAAATAATACATTATTACCTCGGACTATTACTCTTCCATAATTTGCAATAACTTTACCATCATGAAGTTCTTCAGCATCTGTCATAATCAAATTCATGTAAGAATCCACATTATCCATTTTACCTTTGTATTCAACTTCATTTTTCAGTCTAACTGTTACTTTCTTCTTTGTACTTTTCTGAAGTGTTGTTAATGGTCTTTTTGCACTTGTTTGCGACACTAATTATTCACTTGTTTTGCATACGTTGTTCTCTAGAATAAAAGCCTTACCTCGTTTGTAAATCATGAAATTCCTTAAATTTTTTCATCATTTTCTGATAATTAACCAAATGTTCTCTACTGGATTAGAAAAATTAGATGAATTTCTTTTAGGAGGAATTCATAATGGCGTCATTACTGACATCTATGGTGCTAATGGAACCGGAAAAACTCAACTACTATTACAAATCTGCATAAACTCGATTAAAAATGGAGGAAATGTTCTCTATGTGGATACGACAGGAGGTTTTAGACCCGAACGAATTCTTGAAATGCAAACCCATCAAAATATAGAATACAATTTACTTGAGAAAATCACGGTTTTACGAGTAACAAATACTTCTGAACAAATCAACTCTATAGCAATCATGAATGAACAAAATTTCTCTCTTATTGTAATTGATAACATTACTGATTTATTTTCATATGAATATCAAAATGAAGACTCTATATTTCAAAAAAATTCATTATTCATGAAATTTATGCGTCAGTTATCACTTGTTTCAATTAACAAAAAAATTCCGGTTGTTATAACAAACATGATTAGAAATATTGAAGGTAAGGAAGTGGAAAACATGAAATCAGCAGTTGATCCATTTACACATATCAAAATTAAACTCTCAAAAATTTCATCAAAATTTAAAGGTGAAACACAATGGTTGACAAACAAAAACTATTTTTCTTATAAAATTACTAAATCGGGATTAACTCATACTGAAGATATTTAATGATCATTTACCTAGTTTACAAATGGCAGGAATTTTTGATTCTATTCCCATAATTATAGTTGTCCTATTTGTGCTTGGTTTAGTTGGCGTAATAGTTTATGAAAGAACACAATCAAATTCAGCAGGAGAATAAAATTTCTGATTCTAAGATTTATTCTTTGTTTACAAATTTTGGATTCATTAATCTCACAGAGATTCAAAAAAAAGCATCACCTCTAGTATTACAAAAAAAGGACTGCCTGATAATTGCTCCAACTGGCTCAGGGAAGACAGAATGTTCAGTAATACCGATTTTCTCTCTTGTAAAAAATTCAAAAAAAATTGGTCAAATTAAAGTACTTTACATAACTCCACTAAGAGCATTAAACCGAGATGTATTTAGAAGAATAACAAAATATGCACAGACAAATGATTTGTCTATAGAAATTAGACACGGAGACACGACACAAACTGCCAGAAAAAAAATCACTGAAAACCCTCCAGATGTTTTAATTACAACTCCCGAGACTCTGGTGATTTTACTTACGCAACCAAAGATATTGAATGCATTGTCTGAACTAGAGTGGATTGTTATTGATGAAGTTCACGAATTACTTGCCAGCGAACGAGGTACTCAGTTGTCACTAAGCATAGAAAGACTACAACTAGCCTCAAAATTGCCACTAACAAAGATTGGACTGTCTGCAACAGTTGGAAATTTTGAAGAAGCAGGCAAGTTTGTAGTGGGTTCAAAAAGAAAGTGCCAAATTGTCAGGGATACATCAATTAGAAAATATGACGTTGAAGTAAAGTTTGTTGATGGCACAATATCTGATGTGGCAGAAGAGATAATCAAATATGTCCAAGAACAAAATTTGGATTCTCCTGTACTTCTCTTTACAAATACAAGAGGCGAGGCCGAATTCTTAGCATCAATTCTTAAAGAAAAATCTTCTATAAACATTGAATTACATCATGGTTCATTATCAAAAGAAGTAAGAGAAGACACAGAGATTACATTAAGAGAGGGAAAACGTGGAATTGTTGTATGTACTTCTTCTCTAGAATTAGGTTTGGATATAGGATCTATTGAATTAGTCATTCATTATGGCTCACCACGTCAAGTATCAAAACTTATTCAAAGAATAGGAAGAAGTAGACATAACAGAGATGCATCTGCAAAAGGTTTGATTATTACAAATAACTCTGATGACGAATTTGAAGCAAGAGCAATTCTTGATAGAATTCAAGAAGGTTCTATCGAAGAGCAAAAAATTCATGATGGCTCTTTAGATGTTCTTGCACATCATCTAGTAGGAATGACAATGCAGATGGGTGAGATCTCTGTTGACTTTGCATTTGAAACTATAACTCATGCATTTCCATTTAGAAATTTACATCTAGATGAATTAACTGGAGTTTTAGATTTACTAGACTCTAACTATTTGATTTTTTTTGATAGAACCAAAATGGCTTTTTGGAAAAAAGGCCGTTCTTTCAAATATTACTTTGAGAATCTTTCAACCATACCTGACATTTTAAAATTTAAGGTTTTTGATAGTGTGGGAAAGAAAATCATTGGTACCTTGGATCAAAGATTTGTTGGTGATTTTGGTGATTCAGGAAATATCTTTGTTCTGAAAGGCTCTCAATGGAGAATTCTTAGCGTAGACGAAAAATCATTATCAGTTAATGTTGAACCGTTTAGAGGAGGCGGAATCACTGTTCCATACTGGGAGGGTGAAACAATCCCCATTGATTACAATACGGCCAAGAAAGTTGGCCTGTTTCGCACCAAAGTAAAAAATGGTTCATTGACTCTAATCAATAAAACTATTGAAAACCTAAGTTTTGAAATACCAAATGAGAATCTCGTAGTAATAGAATCAAGTAAAACACAGGGTTCAATTGTAATCCATTCATGTTTTGGAACAAAAATTAACGCGACATTATCAACTTTACTTTCTTCAATGCTTTCTTCAATGTTAGGTTCAATGGTAGATTCAAGAAGTGATGGATATCGAATAGTTTTGTCTTCCAGATCTAGAATATCTGAAAAACTTTTCTTAGAAGTCTTAAGGGATGATTATGATCTCTATTCTATGGTTACTGCTTCCTTAGCAGGAACTCATAATGTTAATTGGAGAACTTGGTGTGTTGCAAAAAAATTTGGTGTTGTTGGACGAGGTGCAATATATGAAAAAAAGTCTGCTCGATTTTTGTATGAAAGGTATTCTAAAACATCTCTTGTTAAAGAAGCATTACGCGAATTATTCCATGATAAATATGATTTGTCAAATACTGATAAAATTCTAAAAAAGATAAGAGACAATGAAATTTCTACACAATGGATAGAAGTTGATAAATTTTCAAAACTTGCCGAGCCAATTTTAGATCATACTACAAAATATTATTCATCTCCTACAAATCTTGACAAAGGAATTCTTGATCTTGTCAAAGCCAGACTTGAAAAGACCAAGCATCGATTGATATGCGCAAGATGTGGAAAATGGGAAAAGGTCATTGAAACAAATGAGGTCAAAAATATCTTGATTTGCCCATATTGTAAGGGAAGACAAATCACTGCAACATTCTACTCTGACTATGATCTGCCTAAAATTATTCGTAAAAAGCATGATGGAAAAAAGCTTACCTCTGAGGAAAAACACAAGTTTGATCGAGCCTGGAAGGTATCCTCCTTAATTGAAAATTTTGGAAAGACTGCAATTACTGTAATATCTGGATACGGTGTAGGAGCAGATACTGCAGCTAGAATTTTGCGAAATATGGTTGATAAAGAACACTTATTCAAACAAATTTACGAAGCAGAAAGACAGTATGTTGTAACTCGAGGATTTTGGGATTCTTAGTTCTTCTTTGTGACTTTTGAAAACGGTGTTAGAAACAACTCTATTCTTCCTTCTAAACCTGCTTTTGCACTCAAACCTGTTACAGAAATGATTTCACCCAACTCACATTTGTCAACAAGTCTAGCCTGATTTCTCCAGCCTTTGATCCAAATTTGACCCGTATCATCTTCAACAAATACTTCAGATAATGAAATTGATTCTCCAGACTTTGTTTGAACTTCCCTCCTTTCAGGGACTCTCAAAACTATTGCTTCGATACAATAGTCTCTATCTACTTTAACATCACTAATTTTTGTTCTAATCTGAGACAATGATGGAATGGATTCATCGTTTTCTAGCTTTCTTACAAATGAATTACTATCTAAAGTAACTGAATTTCCATATACTTTTGATGGCATACATTCTATCACGTCTCCCTCATTGCAAATACTTGTTGAATTAGAATAATCACTAATATTGTACAGATTTTTCTTGTTATCAACTGCTAAAATCATATTGTTTCCATTATCTGCTGTAGCAATAGACAAAACTCTTGTAATGAGTGGTTCTGCTTCTTTTCCTCCTTCTATATTGATCATAGTAGATTCATTACCATGAATCTCTGATCCTTGATTCCCTGGTCTTACTTTGACTCCTAACAATCTTACTTTTGCTCCTTGGGAAATCATATTTGGTAATTCACTCTCATCTTTCCCCCAAAGAACAACTCTCATACTTGTTCCATCCTTGCCTTTTAGTCTCATTCTAAGTGCCTTCCCAGGCTCACCACGAGAATTTGTAAAGTTCATAGTATTTACCATACCGTCAATAATACCTGAAACTACTAGATCTTTTTGGCCTTCCTGAATCTCACTTACATCTTTTGCAATTTTCTCTATTGTAGGAATGTCACTATCGTTATCGACTGCTTCGATATTAGAGCCAGAACCTATGTTGATTGTTGGAGAACCATTAAGGTCTGATTTCACATAGGCCTTGATAATTTTTATCAAATCACCTGGCTTCAGATTTTCAATTCCTGGAAGATTTGCTTTTTCATCCCAAAGTTTTACGCTTGCTGTAGAGTTTGCATCATACACTGTCATTGATCTGAGATAAAATGGTGAACCATCTTTTCGGGAATATTGTTTTGCTGGCGATACATTAAGAACTCTAGTTTCAAGTGAAATTTCCTTTGCACCTGCATAAAGATCCTTTAATCCCATCTCGACTTTTAGTGGTTCTGATAATGAAATTCCATAATCTGATGCGATCAGAAACAGTGCTCCTTGATCTGTCAGATATCCTGCACCAATCTTTTCTTTCTTTTGTTTAATTTGCTCTTCAATATCAGAACGGGTTAATTCTGGTTTTTGTTCTAGTAATTTTTGTAAAAGTTCATCAAATTCAGACAAATCATTGTGTCTAAACTAGGTGTATTAATAAAAATTTCATCTTTATTTGAATATTTTACTGGATATTCGATCGTTAGATCGCAAGAAAACTTGCTCTGTTACATTACAAGAACTTCAAGCCTGCGAAAGTAAAACCTTCTACAGGATTCTTGAAGGATACCAGTTTATACCCAATTCAGATATTTATCCATACCGTGAATTTATTCAAAATCTATATCAGAAAAGAATGGAACTAAAGGAACGGAACAATCCTTTACAATTACCAATCAAGATTATTCTGAATTCTATTTACGGTAAGACAGGACAAAGTATAGACCATAAGATTGGAAATTTGTTCAATCCTGTGATTTTTGCCTTTATCACTGGGTTTACACGTGCCCAATTGTATGATTTTGTGCGTAAACATGACATTGAGAAGGATGTGGTGTTCTTTGCCACTGATTCCATATGTACAACCAAGAAATTAGATGTGAATTCTACCATGCTAGGTGATTTTTCGTTTGACAATGAGTCTGATGATGTGTTTGTGCTACAGAATGGGTTCTATAGATTCAATGGTAAATGGAAACAAAGAGAATTAGGAAAACTAAATGGAAAAGAAATTGAACATCTAGAAACATTTGAGAAGAATGGTAGATTGTACTATAGTTTTGTTGTAAATAGAAATAATAGACTACGTTCTTCTATTCTTCAAAATAGAATCAAAGATATTGGGAAGGTTAAACCAGAGATACGAGAGTTTAATCTAAATGCAGACAGGAAGAGGTTTTGGTTGGGAAGGATTAAGTATGGATGATAGAATTATGAATGAGTCTGTGCCTTTATCTATGAATTATTTCAAGAGAGAAATTCTGAAAAAAATTAAATCGCGTTAATAGAATTCTCAAGATCGCTTTCTAGTTTTGTCCACCCATTTTCATTGTCGGCATATTTAAAATGTCTAATGTGTTTAACGTCAAAAGGTATATCGTCTTCATTTTGAGTAATCATTATTACTTTTTTTCCTATAGTATGGGCAATTCCAAGTTCATAGAAAACATTTGGGTTTCTACCTGTAACATCAGCTATGATGAATTTGGCTTTGTTGAGCTGTTCCCAAATATCTTCGATTATCACCGTAGGTGTAAAAATATCATCTGCTCTTAGTACTCTGTAGTCAAGTTTTGTAGCAATAGGTTTAACATTATTTTTATAAATCCTATCAAAATTTTCACGAAATGGCATAATTACAAAACATAAATTATCTTCAATGGAAAATTCTCTTCCTTGAAAAATAGGATTAATTCTAACAAGTTTTGCGTTCTTTTCTGCCTGTAATATTGTCGTATTAATTGCATTATCTGCAACTTGTGTTAATAATTTTTCTCTAGAATTTTAATCCATTTCTATAATGTTAAGTGGAAAATGAACATACCAAACTTTATCCCATCCTAATTGTTGTGCAATACTTTGATTTAATGACTCAATTGTAGGTTCCGGAATATTATCTCGAAAATCATGCCATAATTGTGAGGATGTTCCACCAGACAAAGTTGAAAATGCAAAAAATATAGTATTCTTTGTAAGTATACCTATGATGTTAAATGGTTTGAAAATAGTAAAAACAAATTTGTTAATCCCTTTCTCAGTACATTTGTTCTCGAGTGTGTTTCCAAATTCATTTATAATTTTCGTCATTTCGTTACGTAACTTTTCATCGTTTAGTGAACCTCCCACTGATGAAATTGAACTCCAACTAACAGGTGACATATACTTCCGTTAAATTATAGATAATTATTGATTTTCTTTTGTGAACCTTACCTTTCAAAACATAGCACAAATTTACGCCTGTGAGGGGGGGGGGAATTCTATTTTTACTCTTTGTCGATGAATTCGTTAACCCTTGAATGCACAGTTCTAGATTAGGATTATCCAGATTAACCACAGTAACTACTTTAGTAAGAAGACTGGAAAACGCATCGTGAATTGTATTTCAGCTAAAAATCTATCAAAATCTTACGGTTCAGTAAGGGCAGTTAATGAGATCAATCTATCTGTAAAATCAGGTCAAGTCTTTGGATTTTTAGGACCAAATGGAGCTGGAAAATCTACTGCAATAAAATTACTAACAACATTAATCCCACCTTCAAAAGGCTCTCTTTCTATTCTTGGGGTTGATGCTATCAAAAATCCTCTAGATGTACGTCATAAAATTGGAGTTGTTTTACAGCAACCAAGCTACGAGCCAACTCTTTCTGTTGAAAAATCTCTTGAAAAATATGGAATGATGTGGGATGTACCAAAAGCTGAGCGAATAAAAAGAATGGAGCAGCTAATACAAGATTTTGATCTAGGTGAAATTAGAAAGAAAAGAAATGAGGATCTCTCAATTGGTCAGAGACGACGAGTACAGGTAGCTCGAGAATTTATGCATGACATGGATTTACTATTCCTTGATGAACCAACTGTAGGTTTGGATCCTAGTACAAGAAGAAAATTACTAGACTATCTGAAAAATAAGGTAAGTACTGGACTGACCATCTTTTACACCACTCACGTATTGACTGAAGCTGAGTATCTGTGCGATGAAATTGCAATTATTGATAAAGGAAAAATCCTTACAGTAGCTTCCCCAGATTCACTAAAAACTAAATTTGGAAAAGAAAAAACAATCAAAATTCATATAATTACTAAAGAAGATGAAATTTCTCACGTTCTCTCAGGTATCAAGGATTGTAAAATAGACTTTAACAGTGGAACAAACATTACTATTCATTCTCATGAATCAGAGCTAGTCTTACTCCAAGTTCTTAAGGCTCTCAATGAAAATGAGATTGAAATTGAAGACCTTTCTGCAGTACCAACAAATCTCGAAGAAATATTTCTAAAAATGGTGGAGGACAATGCATCCAATCATTAGGCTAGTAAACAGAAATCTTACAATTTCACTAAATCCTGGATTTCTGATTTGGCAAATAATATTTCCTCTAATCTATATTTTTGTCGCAGGTTTTGCTTACACTTCGTTAATTAAAGAAGTTCCATTTGGAACCAAAGATCTTGCATATCCTGCATTTCTTGCGTCAGGAATGATTGGATTTAACATTATGAACAGCACTCTTGTATCTGGAATAATAATTTGGAATGATCGTAGGCATGGAATGTTTGAGCAAATCATGTCAGGACCATTTACGAGGGCTCATTATGTACTCAGTAATATCTGCACCATTGGAATTGTTGGCTTGATTAGTGCTACACTAATTGCATTTGTAGGATATCCAGTATTTTTTGAATCAATTGAATTTTCTTTATTTACAATTCCAATGATAATTTTTGCAGCGATTACAGGTTCGATTCTATTTGGCTCTATTGCCTCAATAATTTCGACCAGGATACGCTCAAGTGAGGGTTTCAATGTAATTATTAATACGGCATTTCTTTTCTTTGCCTTTGTTAGCACTGCATTTTATCCTGTAGAGGGAACACCTGAACCTCTTGCAAGTATTTTCTATGTAAATCCGTTAACCTATCTCGTTGATGTAGTTAGAGCAGGGATTTTTGGCAATATTACTGATTTTGTAATTATTGAGATGGGCGTTTTAGTTGGTCTGGCATCTATTTTATTTGTTGTTGCAACAAAATTGTTAACAAGATTAGATTTCTGATCTTTCTTTAAATTTTTTAAACAACTCATTGACATTACTTATTCTCTTTAGTTCCTC